>Ga0105048_10000717_pt1 | contig 52082 bp, 51 predicted proteins | sample MAT05_FD_78382 | JGI IMG/M metagenome (GOLD analysis project Ga0105048, IMG submission 78382) | Freshwater microbial communities from Lake Fryxell liftoff mats and glacier meltwater in Antarctica - MAT-05 | ecosystem: Environmental > Aquatic > Freshwater > Ice > Liftoff microbial mat | place...
CCGCGACGATCAGAAAGGCGCGATCGGGCTGTGCCTGGCTGGTGTAGTAGAAGCGCGCCATGTCCGCCGTCAGCCCGGCGAGGGTCGTCTGCGTCGGGGCGACGCCATACGGGTGACCGCCATAGACCAGCCGCAGAAACGTCCGTTCCGCGAGCGAGGCGCCGTCGGACAGCAGATTGTCCAGCGCCGTGATCATCGTCTGTCGGGCGATATCGACCTCGTTATCGGGGAAGGTCGGGTTGATCGCCACATCCGCCAGCAGCTCGAACGCCAGCGCCGCGTCCGCCCGCAGCGTGAAGGCACCGATACTGAGCGCATCATCGTCGATATTGGCACCGATCGAGCCGCCGACACTCTCGATGGCGTTGGCGATCGCCTGTGCCGAGCGGGTGGTGGTGCCGCGCGTGACCACCGCCGCCGCCAATTCAGCCAGTCCTGCCTGCGCGGCGGGGTCGGCGGACGCGCCGCCGGGCAGGGTGAGCGTCAGCAGCGCGATCGGCATGTCGGGGCGGGAGATGGTGATCACCGTCAGTCCGTTGTCGAGGCGCGCCTCACTGATCGGCGGCAGTGTGAAGGGACGCACCGCCAGCGCTGCGGGCGGGGTCGCCTGCGACAGGATGGCGCGCGGCAGCGAGGATACGGCGGCATCGGCGGCGCTGCCGATCGCCACTGGCGCCTGCTCTGCGGTCAGATCGGTGGTGGCGCCGACTGTGGTCGGCTCGACCAGCAGCACGACCGCGCTGGCGGGTGTCAGATAGGTCGCGGCGACGCGGCGCACATCGTCCGCCGTCACCTGGGCAAAACGATCGATCTCGTTCAGCACGCCGTTGGGGTCGCTGTAGTAGAATTGCCCACTCTGCGCGGTTTCCGCCAAGCCCTCGACCGTTTCCACCGCCAGGATCGCCTCGGCACGCAGCGCGTTGATCGCTTTGGTCAGCTCCCCCGGCGCGATGCCCTCGTCGATCAGGCGCTGGAGTTCGCGCTGGTAGACGGACTCGATCTCGCTCAAGGGCACTCCCGCATTCGCCAGCGCGTAAAAGGCGAATAGACTCTCGTGGCGATTGCCATAGATGAAGGCGCCCAGATCGCCCGCGTAGCCCGTATCACGCAGTGCCCCGGCGAGACGGCTGGCGCTGCCCTGGGTCAGCAGCCGCGCCACCACCTCGATTGCGGCGTAATCGCGTTCGGTGCGCGCCGGGATCGGATAGCCGACCAGGTATGCCGGGACGTTCGCCAGCGGATCGAGAAAATCGTAGCGGCTCGCCTGGGACTCGCCGCGTGTGTAATCGGGTGTGGGCGGCTCGGCGCCCGCCGGGATCGGGTCGAAATAGCCGCGCACCATCGACTCGGCTTGCCCAAAGTCGATGTCGCCAGCGACTACCAGCGTGGCGTTGTTGGGCAGATAATGGCGCGCGTGGAAATCGACCGCTTCCTGCGCGCCAGCGGCGTTGAGGTCGGGCACCGAGCCGATCACGCGCTGACGGTAGACGGGGACGGTGAAGGGCAGCGTGATCAGGTACTCGAAGGCTTCGCCGTAGGGCGCGTTGTAGCTGGTCTGGTTGTATTCCTCGATGACGATCGCGCGCTGATTGTTGAAATTGGCGCCCGTGACCGACAGCGACGCCATGCGATCCGCCTCGTACCACAACGCCAGCGGCAGTTGATGGGCGGGCAGGATGGTGTAGTAGACGGTGCGCTCGGCGTCGGTGTAGGCGTTCAGATAGCCGCCGACCGACTCGACCAGCCGATCGAGCTCGCCTGTCGCCAGGTGCGCGGTCTCCTCGAACATCAGATGCTCGAACAGGTGGGCAAAGCCGCTGCGTCCGATCGGATCATCGACGGAGCCGACATCGTAGGTGATGTTGACGGCGACGGTCGGCGCGCTGCGATCCTCGATCAGGATCACTTCGAGTCCGTTGCCGAGCGTGAATTCGCGCAGATTGAGCGACGGGCGATCCTGTGCGATCGCGGCGCTGGTGAGCAGGATGGTGACGATTACGGCGCACAGACGGACGAGTCGGGTCATGGGGGCTGCCTTTCAATGATCTCGATACGGTGCTTGTGCCAGCTGCCTCAATAAGCTTCCAGATAACGTTCTCCGGCGCGGATCGGGACGGACAGACGATTCTCCCCCGGCACGATCGGACACGACCAGCCGTCGCTGAAGGCGCAGAATGGCGAGTATGCCATGTTGAAATCGACGCTGAAGCGGGCGCGGTCGGGGGTCTCGTCGATCAGATCGGGTTCGAGGTAGCGTCCGCCGCTGTAGACTCCGTCGGCGCTGTCGGTGAAGGGCAGAAAGAAGCCGTGCTGGGTCTCGTAGATGGTGAGGGCGATCGGCATGTGTTCCCCGTCGGCATCAGGGGCATTGACCGTGAAGCGGGCGTAGCGCCGATACTGACGCACCTCGCCGCGCGTGGTCTCGATGGCGATCGCGCCGCCGTCCAGACGCTCGGCATCGACGGTCAGCAGGTACGACTCGTCGGGCGGGAAGTACGGCAAACCCTGAAAGGCGTCCTGCTGTTCCTGGGTCAGCGGCGAGTGGGGACTGGTCTTGAAGAACTGGTCTTTCTGACGGCGGTGTCCGAGCAGATCATCGGCATACATCCGGGGAATCCTCGTGACTGTGTGGTCGCTCAATTCCGATTATAGCCGGATTGTGGCACATGAGCCGATCTTGTCGGCGCTCACACCCGATTCGGGTCGATCACGTATTGCCACCAGTTCCACGACACCCCATGCGACTCGCCCTGTACATGCGGAAAACGGCGGAACCACCACAGATGATGCGCCCGAATATCGCCGCCTCCCCACTCGCGCGCGGTCACCGGACGGGGATCGCCAGCCAGATCGGGAAAGCGCAGCCAGGTGTCGCAGCGCGCGGACACGGTGCGCGGATTGCCCCAATCGTAATCCGCCAGACTATTGGGCGCGAAATGCACATTGCCACATTCCGCGCGTCCGGGGTGAGTCTTGTCGTAACGGGTGAAACGCTCCCACAAATTCGCCTCGCCGTGTGTGGGCGCATAGACTTTCGACAGCATCGACTCGGCACGGTGACCGAGGTCTTCCAGCATTTCCCCGACGCCGCGCTCGTAGTTGAAGCCCATGATCACGAAACGTCGTTTTGCATGGGCGGTGCCCTCCAGCGGCGGCGCATTACACCAGAAGGCGCCGGGTCCCGCCATGATCGACTCGTAGTAGCCGCAGTAGGGATACCCCAGCAGCCACACCTCGTCGATCTGATCGGCGTTGACGCGCTCGATCATCTGGAATTCGCGCACCAGCGCCAGATAATCGACCGCATCGGCGCTGTGAAATGTCCGCGTCTGCCACGCGCGCGCGAACGACTCCGGATCGTAGCGGAAACCGTCGCGTTTGAGCGGAAAGCCGTCGCGCGAATCGGTGACCTCGATGCGCTCGACGATGCGATACTCGACGCTGCCATAGCTGGCGTGGCGCACATCGTCGATGGTTGCCTGTGCCAGCTTGTCGGGGTCGTTCCAGCCATAGGCGCGGCGGATTTTTTCCCCGGTCGATGCCACGACCGGATTGTGGATGATCGCCAGCACGCGCGGACGCAGCACGACGGGCGCGTCCGCGGTCGGCGCGTCCGATATGATCGAGTCGGACGGCTCGGCGTCGAGGGGATGCCGTCGATCGCTGCCAAACAGACGCGCGAAAAAATCGTTCAGCGCCATAATCGGGTCACCTGATGAGACGAACGACGGCATGATAACCTCGTTCGCCTCCAGCGCCAATACACAACGTCCGGGGTCAGCGCGCGTCGGCGCTGCCAGGTGTATACGGCGCACGATGGACAGGTCTATGAGGGCGTCGGTGTGCCGCCGATGATTCGAGGTGCCGATAAGTCCTGAGCCGCTGGCAGCAGGACGCGATCCGGTGATCGAGCGCGCGCTGACGCTGGCTGCGGGGTTGTAACACCGCCTGCACCTGTAGGGATGCCTGACGATGCGTCGGCAGAGAAAGCCGTGATTCGCCGATTGCACACAATGAAAAACGGTGACGCCAGCGTCACCGTTTTTTACGTGTCTCTACCCATGAGGAGAGGGTGGGATTCGAACCCACGGTAGCTTTGACACTACTCTCGTTTTCGAGACGAGCCCGTTCGGCCGCTCCGGCACCTCTCCATAGAGGCGAAAGTATAGACCAGCGGCGGCGGGTTGTACAGATTGATTTGACAGCGGCGCAGTCGGCGCCGCAGGGACGCATAACAATGCGTCCGCTGTTGGATGATTTACGCTAAATGACTTAGGTCACGCGAATCTGCATGTGTGGATTGGTGACGGCGAACCCGCGCACCTCGGTCAGCGCCGACTCGAACAGCTGCACCAAATCGTCGTCGCTGCCCTTGAACCGGCGCAGGGTCTGCGCGGCGCATCCGGCACAACCGCGCATGGCGCGGAAGCTGTCGGTCTCGCAGGACAGGCAGCTATTGAGCCGCACCATCATCAGCATGAACGCCAGTGTGTCCTCGTGCTGCTCTGCCAGCGGTGCGACTCGCGCCACCAGCGCCTGCCAGCCTGTGCCCCGTATCTTCCCCAATGAAGCGATCGCATAAGATGGGAATAGGATTTCATTGTTTGCGTACATAACATCTTTCTCGCTGAGGAAGGTCGATCAGAGTTTGCTCGCTTTGTCTCTACTAGATACGATAAGGAAGTTACGGCGATCGTGAATGGGATCAAAGTCCTGTAACGTCATAGGTGACACGACCCAATTCATCCCGTATGTTATAAAACTGTAGCACGAAATGAGTCCGATGGGGTCACATATGCGCGTAAATTTTTTCAAACCTTGGACATTCGTCTTGGTCGCGCTGACGATCGGCGCGTGCAGCGGCGGTGCGGTCACCTTCGCGCCGACTCCTCCTCCGCCCGACACCTCACCCGCGCTCTACACCCATCCCAGCGGCGCTTTCACAGTCATGGTGCCACGCCAATGGGGACGCTATGAGCAAAACACCACCACGCTCGCCAGCGCCAGCTTTTCCGCTCCCGGCGCCGACAGTCCTGCCATGACGATCGCGGCGATCCGGCTCGATTCCGAGTCGGGGGCGATCGACCTGGGCGCGCTGCTCGATCGCTATCAGGCGCAGGTACGCCCGGACACGCAAACTTACAAAGAGGCGGCGCGCGCGGCGATGGGCGATGGCAGCTGGCGTCTGGACGGGCTGCGGCGCGGCGCCGACGGACGCGAGGAAGCGGTCAATACCTTCGTCGGGCGCACGGGCGATGTCGTCGGCGTGATCGAGATCGGCGCGATCGACCGTCTGAGCGCGGCAGCGCTGCTGGCGCTGGAGGCGCTGGTCGATAGCGCGCGCTTCGACGCGGCGGTGGCGCTCGATCCGGCGCCGCTGACGACGCTGACATTCGTCAAGACGGGCGATCTGGCGCTGCTGCACGTCATGGGCTGGCACACGCCGTCGGGCGCCTTTTACCTGACAGGCGAGGTCGGCAATTACGGCGCGCTGCCGCTGACCGATCTGACCGTCGAGGCGGGCTTGTTCGACGGGGCGGGCGTCGGCGTCGCGGGCGCATCCGATGTGGTGATGGGCTACGCGCTGCTGCCTGGTGGGTTCGCGCCTTTCAGTCTGCGTTTTGGCGAAGGACAGGCGGCGCGCGCGGTCGATTATGTGGTGCAGTTGGGCGCGGGTGTCGCGGCGGCGGACTCGACGGTCGGCGCCGAGTCGCTGACGTGGACGGACAGCGCTGGCTACGACGCGCTCGGTCGGCTGGTGATCGCCGGACAGGTGACCAACAGCGGATCGCGGGCGGTGCTGACCCCGCGCGCGCTGGCGACCGCCTTTGACGGCGCGGAAAATGTCATCGGCGCGGCATGGGTGGACGTGGCGGCGCGGATCGTCCCCGGCGCGACGGTCGATTTCAGCATCACGCTGGGCGATCTGGGCGGGGAGGCGCAGAATTATCTGGTGACGGTGCAGGGGGTGGCGCCGTGAGCGTGCCGATCACGCTGGCGGACGTGCTGCAGGCGCTGGCATTGAGCGGCGCCGACGGCTTTGACGCCGATGCTGCCAGACGGCATATGTCGGTGCAGCCGCGACCGCTGGCTCCGCCGCCGGGTACGGTCGCGCGCCAGTCCGCTGTGCTGCTGCTGATCTACCCGCACCACGACTCGCGGGCGCTGCATTTCCCGCTGATGCGCCGACCGGACACGCGCGGCGTTCACAGCGGACAGATCAGCCTGCCTGGTGGCTCACAGGAACCCGGCGAGACCACGACCGAAACGGCGCTGCGCGAAGCCGAAGAAGAGATGGGCATCCGCCGTGCCGATGTGACCGTGATCGGGGCGCTCTCCCCGATCTACGTCCCGCCGAGCAATTTCGAGATTCACCCGATAGTCGGGACGGTCAGCGTCGCCCCGGCGTGGCTGCCCAACCCGGCGGAAGTCGCGGAGCTGATCGAGGCGCCGATCGCCGTGCTGCTCGACGACTCGATCAAGAGCGCGCGGATGCTGGAGCGTGAAGGGCACAGCTTTGGCGTGCGCATCTACACTATTGCCGGACATGAGGTCTGGGGCGCGACGGCGGCGATCCTGGGCGAATTCGAGCTGCGGCTGCGGGCGGCGACGACGGGTCTGGCACGCTAAACCCCTACGATCGGCTCGCTGGGGTTATAATGGCGCAGACAGTGGACAATGGAAAAGGGATGCTGGACATGAGATCGATTCTTGGGTTGGTCGTGATCGCTCTGCTGGCGATCGTCGGGGTCGGCGCCGTCGGCGCACAGGAAACCAGCGAGTTTGCCGATATGCGCGCGCTGATCGACGGGCTGCCGCGCGAACGCGGCGCGGATGGCGCCTTCATCCTGGGCGATCCCGACGCGCCCGTCACGCTGATCGAGTTCGCGGATTTTGCCTGTCCGCACTGCCAGCGCTACCGTGAGACCATACATGCTTTCGTCGAACAATACGTGGTGACGGGCATGGCACGCCTGGAAGTACGTATCTTCCCGACGGCGGGCGGCGATCGCACTGTCTATGCCGCCCGCGTGGCGGAATGCGCCGACACGCTCCAGCCGGGCGGATTCTGGGGGGCACATGAAGCTCTGTATGCGCTGGCGATCGTCGGGCGCTACGATGAGCCGCTGGCGCGGCTGGTGGCGGATGAATTGAATCTCGATTATCTGGCGCTGCTGGGCTGCATCACCCGCGCGAATCAGGTCGAGATCGATATGGATTATGGTCACGACCTGGCGATCGGCGGCACGCCCGCGCTGATGGTGCGCATCGGCAGCGGCGAGGCGACCTTCATCACTTACGAAAACACCACTTACGATCGCGGCGGCGTCCCGCTGGAAGTGCTGGCGATGCTGGTGAAGCTGATCAATGGCGATGCCGATGCCATCGACGGCACCGGATCAGATGCCAGCGTTCGGGGAATCCGCGAATTTGTCGGGATCGGCGGCGTCTAGTATCACAGGCATGATTCCCGTCGTCGCCCCCACTCTCGGATACTCAGGCAGATCGGCGGGGGCGGCTTCGGGCAGATCAGTCGGCATGACCGGATCGAAGCGCGGCACCTCGCCGGTAGCGGTGGTGGCACGGGTGGATGGCGCGTGGTTCATGAGCATCTGTCCCATCGTGTGAACATGCCCCAATTATGACGGATTGCCTTACGCCCGGCAAGGAGGTATCAAAGGCTGTTTTCTCCTCCTTTCCCCTGATGAGCTGAGTAGGTCGGGGGGGGGTGAGGGAGAGAGACACATTGATATATGTCCTACAGATCGACCGCGGCGATGTGACCTGGCAGCGCGACGGTGAAGGTCGAGCCCTCGCCCATGCGCGACTCGACGGCGATCGATCCGCACTGCAAACCCGCCCCATCGTCCGCTACACTATTCGTCTCGGATCGACTGAGAGGGCGCGTATGGATCCGCTGGTGTGGATTCCGGTGATGGTGGTCGGCTTTGCGACGGCGTTGGGCATGACCCCGCTGTCGCGCGCGATCGCCATGCGCCTGGGCGTGGTCGATAAGCCGAATCAGCGCAAGATACACACCGATCACAAGCCGCTGATGGGCGGGCTGGCGATCGTGGCGGGCTTCACGGTGGCAGTGCTGCTGTTCGTGGTGCCCCATTACCTGACCAAACTGAGCGCGCTGCTGCTGGGCGTGGCGCTGCTGGCGATCGTCGGTCTGATCGACGACCGCTACGAACTCGGCATCCGCGCCAAGATCGTCGCGCAGACGATCGCCGCGCTGATCCTGATCGCCGCTGGCATCCAGATTCAATTGTTCGATACCCCCTGGCTCGACATTCCACTGACCCTGCTGTGGGTGGTGGCGCTCAGTAACGCGGTCAACTTTCTGGACAACATGGACGGCTTATCGGCGGGCTTGAGCGCGATCGCCGGTCTCTGGTTCACCTGGCTGGCGTACAGCGAGGGCGTGCCGCTGGTGAGCGCGCTGGCGGCGGCGGTGGCGGGCAGCGCGATCGGCTTTCTGATCTACAATTTCAATCCCGCCAGTACTTTCATGGGCGATATGGGCGCGCTGGTACTGGGTTTCCTGCTGGCTGCACTGGGGATCGAGCTGCGTTTCGGAGCGCAGCCGCTCAATGTCACCTGGATGGTGCCAATTCTGGTCCTGGCGCTGCCGATCTTCGATATTTGTCTGGTGGTGTTCACACGCATCAGCGAGGGACGATCGCCGGGACAGGCGGGCAAGGATCACACTTCGCACCGTCTGCTGGCGCTGGGACTCAGCCAGCGTGGGGCGATCGCCGTGTTGTACAGTGCCTGTATCGTCTTTGGCGGACTGGGCGTGCTGGTCAGCCGCGAGGCGCCGGAGCGCGCCCTCGTGATCGGCGCGGCGTCGCTGGCGCTGCTGGGCGGGCTGTTCGCGGCGATGATGCTGATCCGCCGCCGCTACCAGGTCATTCCGCCGCGCACCCCTGTGCCCACGACCGGGAGCAATGGCTGATGCGCGTCGTCCATGTGATCAAGGCGACCCGGATCGCGGGCGCCGAACGGCACCTGATCACGCTGCTGCCCGGTCTGCGCGCGCGCGGCATCGACGCCCGGCTGATCCTGCTGTATGCCCCGGCGCACCCGGTGAACGACCTCGCCGACGCCCTGACGATGGCGGGCGTACCCGTCGCGCGTATCCCGATCCGGCATCACGCCGACACCACCGTGATCGGGCGCATCCGCGACTCGCTGCGCGCCGACACCCCGTCGATCGTGCATAGCCACCTGATCCACGCCGACCTGTTCGCGTCGATCGCCAGCATGCTGGCGCGCGTACCGCATCGGGTGATCAGCCGTCACAACGATGATCCGTTCCGCCGCCGTCTGCCGATCGCGCTGGCGAATCGGACGATCTGGGGCATGGCGGACGCCGGGATCGCTATCAGCGAGTCGATCCGGGCGTTCTGCATCCAGGTCGAGGGTGCCGCGCCCGACAAGATCACCACCATCCATTACGGGCTGCCGCCGCAGCCCGCGCCGGACAGCGCCCATGCGCGCATGGCGCTGCGTCAGGCGATCGCGGCGTCGTCTGCTCTGGACAATGAGACACCGATCGTCGGCTTTGTCGGACGGCTGATCGCGCAAAAAGGCGGCAGCGACGCCCTGCGCGCCTTCGCCCTGCTCGACGATGCGCACCGCGCCGCGCGGCTGGTGATCGTCGGGGACGGCGATCTGCGTTCCGCGCTGGAGGCGGAAGCAGCGGCGTTGGGCATCCGCGCGCGCACGCACTTTTTAGGCTGGCGCGACGACGCCGCCGGGTTGATGGCGGGCTTCGATATATTCCTTATGCCGAGCCTGTGGGAGGGGTTTGGGCTGGTGCTGCTGGAGGCGATGGCGGCGGCGCTGCCGATCGTCGCGTCGAACGTGAGCGCCATTCCCGAGGTGGTCGCGCACGGCGAGACCGGGCTGCTCGTCCCGCCGCGCGACCCGGCGGCACTGGCACAGGCGATCGATCTGCTGCTGTCCGATACGCCGCTGCGCCGCCATCTGGGGCTGGTAGGGCAGGAGCGCGGCGAGTCGGTCTTCAGTGCCGCGCGCATGATCGACGCCACCGTCGCCCTTTATGAGCGTATCGCGCCGAACGGATAACGACCATGTGCGGCATTTGCGGTGTCTTTCATCTCGACGGCGAACCCGCCTCTGGCGCGGCGATCGACGCCATGACTCGTCGTCTCATCCACCGCGGACCAGACAGCGGCGGCGCGATCCTGGACGGTGCAGTCGGCTTGGGCAACCGCCGACTCGCCATTCTCGATCCGTCTACCGCCGCTGCGCTGCCGATGGAGTCGGCGGACGGACGCTACGCGCTGGCGTACAACGGCGAAATTTACAACCATCTCGAACTGCGATCGCGGCTCGCCGCGCATGGCGTGACGTTTCGCACCACCAGCGACGCCGAGACGCTGATCGAGGTGATGCGCGCCGCACGCACAGCGGGTGAAGGGCTGCTGGCACTGGAAGGCATGTTCGCGTTCGCGCTCTGGGATCGCCAGACCGAGACGCTGACGCTGGCGCGCGACCGTGTAGGCGAAAAGCCGCTCTACATCTATAACGACGGCCGGTTTTTCGCCTTTGCCAGCGAGATCAAGGCGCTGCTGGCGCATCCGCGCGTCGTGCGCGCGTCATCACTGGTCGGGGGCGACTCGCCCTGGCTGGCGGTCTATCTGGGCTTTGGCTATCTGCCCGCGCCGCTGACCGCGTTTCAGCACATCGTCATGCTGCCACCTGGCAGGCTGGCGACGGTGCGAGTCAACGCCCGTGACGGCTGGCGTTACGAGATCGAGATTGCCCCCTATTGGGAGGCGGGTCGCCCCGTCAGTGAAGCAGACGCCGCGCCGATCGCCGTCGCAGAGGCAAAGGCGCGCGTGCGCGACGCGCTCGACACGGCGGTCAAACGCACGCTGCTCAGTGATGTGCCCCTGGGCGCGTTTCTCAGCGGCGGACTGGACAGCAGCGTCATCGTCGCGCTGATGCGCCAGCACAGCAATGCGGCTGTCAAAACCTTCAGCATCGGTTTCAGCGGCGACGCCAGCTTTGACGAGACGCCCTACGCACAGCGCGCGGCGGATGCGCTCGGCACCACCCATACCGCCTTCACGGTCGAGCCGGAGGCGATCGGTCTGCTCGACAAGCTGGTCTGGCATCACGATCAGCCGTTCGCGGATAGCAGCGCCATCCCCACCTATCTGGTGAGCAGGCTGGCGCGTGAACAGGTGACGGTCGCGCTCACAGGGGACGGCGGCGATGAGGCATTCGGCGGCTACGAACGCTTCTACGCAGCGGCGATGATCGACCGTCTGCGGGCGGTGCCGCGTCCGTTGTGGCGCGCGACGGCGGGCGTGATCGGGCGTCTGCCGGAAGGCACCGGCTATTACAACCTGCTCAAGCGCGCGCGCCGCTTTGCCCAGAGCGCCGCGCAGCCGCCCGCGCTGGCGTACTTTGACCTGATTCGCGTCTTCAGCGCCGCGGACGTGGTTGCCCTGACCGGACAGAGCGACGCCGCCGGGACGCGCTTCGCGGGCATGTTCGAGTCGGCGCCGGGGCTGAACGATCTGCTGTGGGCGAATCTGACTACCTACCTGCCCGACGACCTGCTGATCAAGACCGATCGGTCGAGCATGGCGGCGTCGCTGGAGGCGCGGGCACCGTTCCTGACCGCGCCGGTGCTGGAGGCAGCCTGGGCGCTGCCGCCGTCGCTGAAGCTGCGCGGACGCACGACCAAATACATCCTGCGCGAGGTGGCGCGCGACCTGATCCCGGCAGACCTGATCGATCGCCCGAAACATGGATTCGGCGTGCCGCTGGGCGCGTGGCTGCGGCGCGATCTGGGCGTGGTGCGCGAGCTGTTGTTGAGCGGGGAGGCGCGCGGGCGCGGTCTGCTGCATCTGCCCGCCGTCGAGCGGCTGATCGCGGATCACGCCGATGGGCGCCGCGATCACGGCGGACGCCTGTGGGCGCTGCTGACGCTGGAGTCGTGGCATCGGCAGTTCATCGACGCGGCGGCAATCCCGGAAAATGTCTCATGAAGCTCCCTGCACTTACATTTACTGACGCACGACGGCACACGCGGCACGGTTGCAAGGACAGCGCGCAAAGGGTGTTATAATCCCTGCGGATACAAGCCTCCCGTTAGTTCAGTACCGAGGACAGCATGTCCGCTTCTTCCCGTGACCCGCATATCACCACTGTGATTGAAGCTGTTGAAAGGCTGCGACAGCGGCGCCGGGGACAGTACGCCGCACGCCCCCATCCCGGCGGCAAACGATTTTCGCAGGAAGAACTGATCGAGTCCGCCCACCCATCCTATAAAAACCTGATCAACGGGCGCACCGGGCGCCTCCCCGACCGGGCGACGCTGCTGCAAATCGCGGATTATCTGGAATGTACGCCCGCAGAACGCAGCACGCTGCTCGATGCGGCACAGTACGCGCTGGAGCCGACGCGCGCCGAGCCACAGCGCAGACAGATCACCATTTTATACGCCCGGCTGACTCCCCTGCACGCGCTGGCTGATATGCTCGATGTCGAAGATCTTTACCATCTCACGGCGTCATTCTGGAATCGGCTGCACGCGATCACGCTGGAATTCGGCGGTCAGGTCGAAAAACGCAGCGACGATACCCTGATGGCGGTGTAGGGCGCCGCACACACGCTCGAAGATGAAGCCGAGCGCGCGGTGCGCGCGTCGCTGGCGATGCAGCGCAGCATCTCGATCCTGAACGCGGAAAATCGCACCAACCTGATGCTCAAGATCGGGATCAGCACCGGGATCGCGCTGGTGGGGGCGATCCACAGCGCCGACCAGGTGACCGCGGTCGGCTTTGATGTCAACCATGCCCGCACCCTGCAAGAGACCGCGCTGCCGGATCAGATTTATATCGGCTACAACACCTACCGCCATGTGCGCAGTGTTTTTGAGATGCAGCGGATCAAGTCAGCGGAAGAGGTGCTGCGCGCGCTGGCACACAAGCGCGGACGCACGATTCAGGTTTATCAGGTACTTGCGCTCAAGCCACGCGCCTTTCGCCTGGCATCGCGCGGTGTCGAGGCGACCACGCCCCTGATCGGGCGCATGGCGGAATTGGAGCGTCTGCAGCGTGCGTTTCGGGAGATGGACGAGAGCGGACGCCTGACGGTCTACACCGTGACAGGCGATGTCGGCGTGGGCAAGTCGCGGCTGCTGTACGAATTTGACGACTGGCTCGATCTGATCCCCGAGTCGGTCTACACCTTCAAGGGACGCGCCAGCCCCAGCACGCAGTCGGTGGTCAACGGGCTGCTGCGCGACCTGATCGCGTTTCGCTTCGAGATCATGGACAGCGATATGGCGGTGGAGGTGCGGCGCAAGCTGGAACGCGGCTGTGCCGACGCGCTCGGTGATACGTCAGAGACTCGGATTAAAGCGCATCTGCTCGGCACCTGGCTGGGTCTCGATTTTGGTGTCAGCGAGATCGTGCGCGCAGCACAGGCAGATCGTCTCGCCCTTAAAAAACGCGCGCTGTTCATCCTGCACGCGCTGTTCGGCGCGCTCGCCAATCGTTATCCGGTCGTCATGCTGCTGGAAGACCTGCATTGGGCGGACGAGGGATCGCTGCGTGTGTTGCAGGAGATCACGCGCGTCGATCGGGCGCTGATGATCGTCTGCACCGCGCGTCCGCTGCTGCTGGAACGGCTGCCCGATTGGGGACAGCAGCCTGGGTATCAGCGTCTCGCTTTGCAGCCGTTGGGTGAATCATTCTGCCGTGCCGTACTTGCCAATCTGCTGCCGAACGGGGAAGCGATCTGGGAGCGTCTGATCCCGGTCACAATCGCGCGCGCCGATGGCAACCCGTACTATCTGGAAGAATTGGTAAACTGGCTGATCGACGAAGGCGTGATCGTGTGCGAGGCGGATGCCTGGCAGATCAACACCGCGCTGCCGTTTCCACCGCCCGTGCCCTCCACACTGACCAGTATCCTGCAGGCACGGTTGGAAAATCTGTCTGATGCTGAAAAGCGCACGCTGCAATGCGCCTCGGTCGTGGGACGGGTGTTCTGGGATGATGCGGTGCTGGCACTGCAAGCCGACGACAGCGTCCTGAGAGCTACATCAACAGCGTCCTCGATCCGGGCTGGGAACCGCTGCGCCAGACACCGCCGTTTCCGGCTTACCCGTCGGGTCATGCGGTGTTGGGCAGCGCGGTCGCATCGGCACTGACCGCGCTCTACGGGCCGCTGGCTTTCACCGATCGCTATGGCGTGCAGTACGATATGCGCGCCCGCCACTATACCTCTTTTGAGGCTGCTTCCTACGAAAATGCGATCTCGCGCCTGTACGCGGGCGTGCATTATCGCGTCGATATGGAAAACGGGATGCGCCAGGGACGCTGCGTTGGTGGCAATGCCGTGACGTGACTGCTGAATCCCGCCCCATGACGTGCGGCACGGCGCCGCGACGGTGACATATGTGCGATCGCTGTTTCATGAACTACCCATGTGCGCTTTACTCTGCGTTACCGACGCTTTCATTGTGCTCTTATCTGCTGCCAGCAATGTAAAAGCGAACCGGACGCGGTTTCACCCAATGATAGTGCTACACTTTATCGCTATCGCACATATGTAGGAGTCCCACCAATGAAATTCCGTTTGTTGTCTGTCGCCGCCGTGCTGCTCGTCGCTATGCTGGCAATTGTCCCCTCGTTCGCTCAGGATATGGAACCGACGATCGCCGAGATCGTCGTCGCCAGCACTGAAGGCGATGCGCCCGAATTCACCACGCTGCTCGCCGCCGTCGCCGCTGCCGACCCCGCCATCCTCGAACTATTGAGCAATCCTGACGCGGGCGTGACCGTGTTCGCTCCCACCGACGCCGCCTTTGCCGCCGCCCTGGAAGCCCTGGGTCTGAGCGCCGAAGAACTGCTGGCGGACACCGAGACACTCAACAGCGTGCTGATGAACCACGTCGTGCCCGCTGAGCTGAACGCCGAGGCGATCGTCGCCCTGAATGGCGCCTACATCGGCACGGCGCTGCATGAGTCGGCGCTGCTGGTCACTGCCGACGACATGGGCGTCATGGTCAACGAGTCGACTGTCGTCACCGCCGATGTGCTGGCGTCGAACGGCGTCGTGCATATCATCGATGCGGTCCTCGTGCCCGACATGGCGATGATGGCGGAAATGATGGATGGGATGATGGAAATGGAAGCTCCCACTCAGAATATCGCCGAAATCGTGATCGCCTCGACCGAAGCCGACGCGCCGGAATTCGCAACCCTGCTGGCGGCTGTGCTGGCGGCTGATCCCGCGATCCTCGCCACGCTGACCGCATCGGGTCCCTACACTGTGTTTGCTCCCACCGACGCCGCCTTTGCCGCCGCGCTGGAAGCCCTGGGCTTGACCGCCGAAGAACTGCTGGCGGACACCGAGCTGCTGACGACCGTGCTGGCGTATCACGTCGTGCCGGGTCACTTCTCGGCTGCCACCATCGTCGCAGTCACGAGTATGGACGCCGAAGGCGCGCTGATCGCCACCGCGCTGCCGGGCACGTTCGTCACCGTCACCCTGGATGGCGAGAGCGTCCTGGTCAACGGCACCACCGTCGTGGCGACCGATGTCTATGCCACCAATGGTATTGTCCACGTCATCGATGGTGTGCTGCTGCCCCCGATGGAATAACGCACCGCTCTGGCGGTTTGCGCGCAATGCGAGACCCTCGGCAGATGCCGGGGGTCTTTTCGTTTTTTATGTCACTACTGTGTCACTACTGGTAGTAGTGCATCATGAAAGTAATTGAAGTAATATACCCTCACCCTAAGTCCCTCTCCCACTGAGGGGAGAGGGACTTCAACAGACTCGTTTTTCTCCCCGTCGCCCCTTGTGGGAGAGGGGGCAGGGGGAGAGGGCGCAGTAGTTACGCAAAAGAACATCTTTGTTCATCTGAAAGAGAGCAGTATCCTCATGCCCATGCAGATTCGCGCCGCCGTCCTCGACGCCGCGCACACCCCCTTTCGCATCGAAACCCTGACCCTCGACGAACCGCGCGCGGGCGAGGTGCGCGTCCGGCTGGCGTCGTGCGGCGTCTGCCACAGCGATTGGCACATCGTCACGGGCGCGACACGTCAGCCCTTCCCGATCGTGTGCGGACACGAGGGCGCAGGCGTGGTCGAGTCAGTCGGCGCGGGCGTGACCACGCTCGCGCCTGGCGATCATGTCATCCTCAATTGGGCGCCCGCGTGTGGGGAATGCTTCTACTGTCAGCATCATCAGACGAACCTGTGCAGTACCTTCACCGATCCATTGTGGCAGGGCACCATGCTCGACGGCACCGTGCGTCTGCACCGCGCCGACGGCTCACCTGTGTACGCTTACTGCGGACTCGCCGCCTTTGCCGAATATACTGTCGTGCCGTTTCAAGCCTGTGTCCGTATCCGGCAGGATTTTTCGCTCACGACTGCCTCGCTGATCGGCTGCGCGGTCGCCACCGGGGTTGGGGCGGCGTGGTACACCGCCGACGTGCAGCCAGGAAGCACGGTCGTGGTGATCGGCTGCGGCGGCGTCGGGCTGAACACGATTCAAGGAGCGGCAGAGCGCGGCGCGGTGGTTATCATTGGCGTAGACGTGAACCCCGCAAAACAGGCGATCGCCAGGACATTCGGCGCGACTCATTTTGTACACGAAAACGTGCTGGCGGAGATTCGTGCGCTCACAGGCGGACATGGCGCCGATTACAGCTTCGAGGCGGTCGGCACGCCTGCGCTGCAGGAGCTGGCGTTCGGCGCCGCGCGACCAGGTGGCATGGTCATCCTGGAAGGCTTGTCGCCGATGGGGACGGCGACCAATCTGCCGGGCGCGCTGATCACCCGTCAGGAAAAGACGATCAAGGGCAGCTACTACGGCTCGGTCGATGCGCCGCGCGACTTCCCGCTGTTCGTCGAGGCAGCGACGGCGGGTCGTCTGACGCTGGACGCCCTCGTCAGCCGGACATGGGCGCTGGACGAGATCAACGCAGCCTATGCCGACATGCTGACAGGCGGAGTCGCGCGCGGCGTGATCGTGTTTTAGCAGTCAACCAGGAAAAAAACAATTGAACAGCGCGTCACGGATGAGCAATAGTCCGTGACACGTAAGCCCTGTTGATGCCCCGCACTCTAACACAGTACAAGCAGGCAAATAAAAGGACATCCATGTCGGCAGCACAAAACGCCGCTCCACCCGCTCAGACACCTCGTGGCGGCACCATTTCGTTCATCCTGATCACAGCATTTCTCAATCTCGCGGGCATCGGCATCATCGTACCGGTGATCAACTTCATCGCCGGGCGTTATGTCAGTGATCCGGATCAGCTCGCCTGGGTGGTGGCGCTGCTGTTCGCCGTGTACTCGCTGTTTCAATTTATCGCCACGCCGACGCTGGGTGCGGTCAGCGATCGGTATGGACGGCGTGCGATCCTGCTGATCTGCCTGTTCGGGTCGGCGATCGGCTATCTGCTGCTCGGCATCGGCGGGGCGCTGTGGGTATTATTCCTGGGACGGATCATCGACGGCATCACCGGGGGCAACATCGGCATCATCTACGCCTATGCCGCCGACATCACCACACCGAGCGAACGCACGCGCTTTTTTGGGCTGCTGGGCGCGGCGGCGGGGATGGGCTTCGTGATCGGACCAGCGGTCGGCGGTGTGCTGTACAGTGCCACCGGGCTGCTGGAAGCGCCATTGTATGCCGCTGCCCTGGTGACTCTGCTCAATGTCATATGGGGCTATTTCGTCATGCCGGAGAGCCTGCCCCCGGAACGGCGCTCGGCGGGTCTCACCCTGGGGCAGCTCAACCCGCTGGTGCAGTTGAGCAACATCTTCAGGATTCCACAAATTCGGATGCTGCTGATCGCCATCCTGCTGTGGACGGTGGCGCTGGCGGTGGTGCAGTCGAATGTCGCCTATCTGACCGAGGATCAGCTCGGCTGGACGCCCAACGAGACCAATCTGCTGTTCCTGCTCATCGGGCTGATTCAGGTGGTGACGCAAGGGATGCTGATCAGGCCGCTGGTCGATCGCTATGGCGAAGGGCGGCTGGCGCTGACGGGCGCGCTGGTATTCATGGGGGGATTGATTCTAATCGGCTTGACCACACTCACCGGATTCGCCCCGCTGCTGTTCGTCGCGGTGCTGTTCACCTCGTTTGGCAATGGCTTGATCATCCCCACGTCGAGCGCGCTGCTGTCACAGGCGGTCGGCATGCGCGAGCAAGGGCAGATTCAAGGCGGGAACCAATCGATCCAGGCGCTGGGGCGCGTCCTCGGTCCGCTCTATGGCGGCGCGGCGTACACGCTGCTGAGTCCGGCATCGACCTATTTTGGCGCAGCGCTGATCATGCTGATCAGTGCTGGTCTCATGCTCAATGCCCTGCGCGCCCTGGCTGCACACAAGCTGCGGCTGGCGTGAACAACGGGTAAATAACAGCGCATCATCCCCAAATACAGACAACGGGTATGATCGACGCCGGACGTCACAAAATCTTAACTAAAGGCGTCCGGCATCACAATTGAGACAATTCTGGTTACACTATTATTCAGAGCTTTTATGGCACTCTCACAACGCAGCGACAGGAAAATTCTATGGGAACAATAAAAGAGTTTCTTGAGAAAAAGATCGCGGAGATCGATAAAGAACCACTTAGCCAGCAGCCAAACGATTTAGTGCTGCCGCGCGACGTGCTGATGTATTTATGGCTGCTGCTGCATCGCATCGGGGGAAACGGCGCCGCCCCGCCCGTACATCATGCCCGGCGTGCTGCGCTGCTGAGTTATATCGGAGAATTGCTGGCGGCTCAGGTGGATGACTTGATCGTACAGGGAGAGCTGTCGCCCTGGGTGAGCCTGTCTTAGCATCAGGGTGAAGCCGTCTACGAGATCGCTGACACCGACCTCAAGCAAATCAGGAGCGTGCTTGATCTGACCTACAGTGCCTCGGTCAGGCTGCCGCTGCTGAGATGTGCTGGCGGCGATTATGTGAAGTGGATCAACCGCGCACCGGAGGCGAACGATCTGTTTGCGCGTGTTCACGATACCTTCAACGGGATTTTGAATCCCGGCACAGTGCGCAATGTCGAGATTCTGGTGATGGGCGACGGCGTGCTGATGCTGCGCGGGCTGCGCGATGACTGGCGTTTTTTGATCGTGGTGGCGCCCAACAGCGGCGCGCTGTCGATCAAGGACATCAATCAGTTGTGCGGCAGCATCCAGATAGCGCGGGAGAGGATTCAAAACGACACTGACATGGAAGACGATATGCGCGTGCTGCTGCTGGCGCCCGACAGCGACGACATCCAGACCTACAATGCGATCGCCGCGTTCCCGTATATCTATCACCTGTGGGCATGGAGCCTGGTGCGCTTTTTGCACTTGTTTGAACTGGAATTCAAGACCGCCGACGAACGCAGCCGCATCGCCAAAGAATTCATCGCCATCTTTCCGCTCAAGCGCCGATCGCCCATCTCTGAGATCAACATGATCGAGCGTTTGCGAGAAAAAAAAAGCCCGTCGTCGTCCTGATTCATAGAATGAAGGTGGCACGGAGTTTCACGATCATGGTCGGGCTGCACGCAGATACCGGGCGGCTGCTGGAGGACAGCGAAAGCGCATTTCAGGATTATGCGATCGCACACGATGCGCTTACGAATTTCTGGTATATCGCCTGTAAAGTAGAAGATAATCTGCGAGCCGACCTGGATGCCACCTATGGGTTGGAGTGGGTGGCGATCGACCAGTTGTCGAGCATAAAGACGCTCAGTGAACACGAAAAGCTGCTTGTACAGCGCTGTGCGACGCGCTAGAATTGATCCGATAAATTGGTTCGGGAGTGGTGAATATGCTGTATGTTGAAGGTCATGCTCGCTCGCAATTGACCTATCGCGAGGAAAACTTGCGCGCTGATTTTGCTGTACTCGAGCAATCCGGCACAGGAATAATCGACGAAAACAAAACCGATCGTCAATTTATACGCCAGACGATCCATTTCACGCGCGATGTCATTACTCGCCTGCACATCTTGCAAGTCGGCGATCACACGTTACGCACCGCCTGGGCATTCTATGAACGACTGCTCTCCTATGAGCGCAGCCTGACAAAGCCGAGTTCAGATGAAAGGCTCCGACAGCCTGAAAGCGCCGCCAACCCGGTCGTCGAGCATGAAACTCTCCAGACGACCAATACGCTGCTGATAAAACAGATGGCGCGCCTGGCGGGGGATAAGTCGGTGAGCCTGACTGCACAGGAACAACGCGAACTCGACGCCATCCAGGAACGCCGCGCTAAAAATCGCCGTCCGCATCCCAAGACAGCGCCGCAGGTGATGCACACCACCAATCCACAGCTCCTGGACGCTCTGAAACGTCTGCGCAGCGCATCGGCAAAGCAGAAAAAATAGCCCGTATACAGCAGTTAAGGGGGAAGCATGAGCAACAACGGCACAATACCGGGTGAACTACGCAGCACGATCAATTTCTTGACGCTGCTGCATGGCGATCAATCCATACTACTCCCGGATCAAAGAGCATTTTGGTTCGATGAGCCGCGCGATGCTCTGGTGGAGCGAGTCACAGTCGATGATACGACGGTCTCGCTGGAGACCGTGATACGCAACTCGACCGACCCCCGCTGCTACGTCGCGCGTGCTTTCATCGCCCGCCTCGATACATTGATCCCTGATGCGACTCTGCGCGCCTGTTTCAACGAATATCTGCTCGAACAAAACAGCGTCGTCACTCATGTGCTGTATTACGGGCTGGAAAACGGCATGTTGATGTGCCGCCGTGACTACGAAATCAAGAGTGATCCTGAAGATCAGGTTGGATCATATGTGATCACGCGCGGATGGGTGCAGCAGGTGATCAGCGAGCTGCCAGGACTGATCAACGATGTCCTGAAAAAGTGTTGAGCGCCCATGACTTCAGAACGTGATTTTTCCCCACTGCTGCCCCTCGACGACGTGCCAGACAGTGTGCGCGGCTGCCTGATCGAGCGGCTGCTGCAAGAAAATGCGCAGATCGATCACGATTATTTCTACACGATTCACGATAAAATGATCGGTATTCTGATCGATCACGATCGTTCGATCGATCGTGATGAACATATTGTGCGTCTGCAACAGCTCATCAAAGAGTGTCGCAGCTTCATATCGAATGAAAGTGTGAATACTTCGTCGGATGACTCCGTTCGAGCGCGTCAGAGGGAGCAGCTATGAGCAATCCCGTTGTGTTCATCTCTTACGCCCATCAAAAAGGGTTGGTCGATTTCATCGATTCTCTGAAGCACCGCCTCACCATGTCGTCCGACCCGATCGCCACCTGGCGCGACCGCGACAACATCCTGGCTGGTGCCCGATGGGATGATGCCATCGATCGTGCCATCGATAGCTGTGATGCCATGATCGTCATTGTCACGCCAGAGTCGAATGCGTCGCCGTATGTTACTTATGAATGGAGCTATGCCTTTGGCAAGGGCAAGCCCGTCCTGCCGCTGCTGTTTATGGGCACTACAAAAGAGATGCACGATAAGCTCTCGCGGCACCAACTTATCGATTTCAGCGACGAGAAACGCCCATGGGACGAGCTGGTGCGCGATCTGAAAGCCATTTTTGTCGATCGCAAGCCGACGGATACGCTCCTGCTGCCAGAGATTGCGCAGGATACAGTCTATGCGACCCTGGAACCCGTGTTCAAGTCACCTCTGCCCCAGGAACATCGTCCGCGCGCCATGCTGGATAAGCTGCTGTCTCTCAAAATCCTGACCCCGATTCAAGCGGCACGGCTGGGCGAAATTTATACCAAGAGCCTGAGCAAACCGTGATCGATCCCACCGACCGCGCCATCACCCCGGCATCCGCCGTATCCGATCCGACCATCACCTATCCCGACCGCACCCCATCGGCGCCCCCTCGGACGCCGATGCAGCGCTTTCGTTTCGCATTGGTGATCGTCGTGGCGCTGGCACTGGTCGGCGGTGCGGTCACCCTGGTGCGCGCCCTGACGCTGACCACAACTGCCCCCGCGACCGATCCGCTGGTGTACGGCGACGGCAATCTGACGCTGCTGGTGTTCGTGCAGGGCGACTGCTGCCAGGACTCCCTCCAGACTGCCGAGCTGATCGCAGACGAGTACCGGGGTGATCTGTACGTCACGCTGGCGGACGTAGCGCGCGCGAGCAACGAGTCGTTGATCATGCGCTACCGGATCGGGCAATTGGGCGCGATGGTGCTGCTCGACGATCAGGGCGCCGCGATCGCAGCCTATCCTGGCAGCGTATCGGCGGCGACGCTGCGCGACGGGGTGCGCACCCGTTTAGTGGCGCTGCGCCAGCGCGCCGACTGACGCATCAGACCGCGAGTCACGCCTTGAGCAGCGACTCGGTCACCTCCCACAGGCGGCGCTGCACCGCAGTGTCTTTGCTCTGCGCGTTCGACGCGGTGGGACGGCGGTTGAAGTAGTAGCCGCCGCTCTGACCTGCCATTTCCGGCGCCGACGCCAGCCACACGATCGTATCGGCGCCCTGTTCCGGCGTGCGGATGAACGGGCGCAGGAACATCATGCCGATGCGGTAGAGCGCCCCGTTGTTGGTTGAGAAGCCCGTGCCGACGAAACCGGGGTGCATGACGTTGGCGGTCACGCCTGCGCCTTGTTCCTTCAGCCGCCGCGCCAGTTCATAGGTGAACACGATATTCGCCAGTTTGGAATTGGAATAGACGCGAAACCCCAGGAAACCTGTTTCGCTTTGTAAATTGTCGAAATTGATCGTGCCCGCCTGATGCGCGTCCGACGCCACACTGATGATGCGCGCCGGGGTGCTGCGCGTCAGCAGCGGCAGCAGTTCGTGCGTGAGCAGAAAATAATTGAGGTGATTGAGCGCGAAGGTCATCTCGAAGCCGTCCCCCGTCACCGTGCGCGTGGTGAAGAAAGCGCCGGCATTGTTGACCAGCACGTCCAGCCGGGTATAGCGCGCCTGAATCTCCGCCGCCAGCGCGCGCACCTGCGCCATGATCGACAGATCAGCGACCGCGATCTCGGCGCGTCCGCGTCCGCGCGCGTTGATGGCATCCGCGACCGCCTGAGTCTTGTCGCGGCTGCGTCCGACCACGATCACGGTGGCGCCGAGGTGTGCCAGCGCGTCGGCAGCCGCTTTGCCGATGCCGTTGGTCGCGCCGGTGATCAACACCGTCTTGCCCGTCATATCCGATAAACCATTTCCTGTCATCGTTGACCTTCTCTTTCGTAGGGTCGCATAAATGCGTCCGTGCATAACGATGCGTCTGTGCATCACTGTGTATACGATCAGAATAGACGAATCAGATAAAGGGTGTGTGGGAAACGCACAAACGATCATCGACTCCTTAAGAACTGACGTGCTAAACTCAGGATCGATCGGGATCGCACATAAAAAAGGATGGACGGCATGGGCATTTTCAAGCGAATTTTCGGCGGCGGATCGGGCGGGGGGCAGCGCGGCTTTGGCGACGGCGATCCCGCGCATCTGCTGAGTGTGTACGTGCAGCCGCGCGGCTGCGATGAAGTGGTGCAGGTGCGCGTCAATCTGCACAACGATCTCTCGGAAAACGACGACGGCGGCGGCTACATCGTGCGCAAGACCGTTATGGGCACCACCTGCTTTCAACGCGCCGAGCTGACCATGAGCTTTGACGGTAATCGGCGTGTGCGGGACCAGCAGGTCGAGGGCGGGACGATCGTCGATGCGGCGGCGCTGGCGGCATGGAAGGCGACGCGCGGCGAGTCGGCATCATGAGCGCGCGCCCGATCGCACCTGCGACGGCGCGGCGGCTGGCGATCAGCGCACAGCACCTCGATGCGGGCGCATCGCCATTTGCCCGGCGCCCGATGCCCGACGCCGACTCGCTGTACGCCGTGATCCGTGATCTGGGCTGCCTCCAGCTCGACCCAATCAGCGCGGTCGCGCGCAGCCATCTGCTGGTGCTGTGGAGCCGCGTTGGGGTCTATGATCCGGCCCTGCTGGACGATCTTCATTTCAGGCAGCGTAAGCTGTTCGAGTATTGGGCGCATGAAGCCTCGATCGTGCTGACCGAGGATTATCCGCTGCACGCCCAGCGGATGCGCGGCTATGCCCAGGATGACTCGGCGTGGTCTGCTGGCGTGCGTGAGTGGGTACTCGCCAATGACGACGTGCGGCGCCATATCCTCGACTATTTAGAAAAAAATGGCGCGTCGCTGTCACGCCATTTGCAGTCGGAGGGCATCGAGCCGACCCAGTGGGTGTCGAGCGGCTGGACGAATGGGCGCAACGTCACCCGGATGCTGGACTACCTGTGGATGCGCGGTGACATCATGGTCAGTGCGCGCGTCGGCGGGCAAAAGCAGTGGGACCTGGCACAGCGGGTGCTGCCCGACTGGGCGCCGCGCGACCAGCTCGACGCCCACGCCGTCACCCGCCGCGCCGCGCTCAAGGCGATCCGCGCGCTCGGTGTCGCCACCGCCAATCAGATCAAGAAGCATTACATTCGCGGTCGCTATCCGACGCTGGCGACCGCGCTGGCAGAATTGGAGCGGGAAGGGCAGATCGCCCGGCTGAAGATCGACGGGCTGCCCGGTGACTGGCTGATCGCCGCGGACGATCTGCCGCGTCTGGAGGCGATCGAGTCCGAACAGTGGGCAGGGCGGACGATCCTGCTGTCGCCATTCGACAATCTGATCTGCGACCGCGATCGGGCGCGGCTGTTGTTCGGATTCGACTTCACGATCGAGATTTACGTCCCGGCGGCGAAACGAAAGTATGGCTATTATGTGCTGCCGATCCTGCACGGCGACCGCCTGATCGGACGAGTCGATCCGGGCTACGACCGCAAGACCAGCACGCTCACCGTCGCCAACATCTACGCCGAGCGCGACGCGGTCAAGGTCGCGCCCAGGACGACCGCCAAAGCGATTGGCGCGGCGATCGAGTCTTTGGGGACATTTTTGAGCGCGCAGCAGATTGTGGTCGGGGCGGTGCCGTCGGGATGGGAGCGAATCCGATCGTAGGGGTCTGGCGTGCCAAATCCATCAACGTTTGAATCGGTAAACACTGTTTATTTTCTAAAACAGTTCCATACCACCTAATGAAAAACGCCCCAGTAAACAGTGTTTACCGGGGCGTTTCCTGAGTGCCGAAAGCCGGACTTGAACCGGCGACCCACGCATTTTCAGTGCGTTGCTCTACCAACTGAGCTACCTCGGCACACTGTACCGTAGTACGAAAAGTAGTATAGCGCAGCTTCACCCAGTGTCAAGACTTTTCTCATGGTGGGGGAGGGATGATCGTCCGTAAATATCCCAAAACACCCCCCTATATCCCAAAACACGGCTTATGACCCCCCTATCGATTCTCTGATCTCTCCCGGAGTTTCCACGATCCCCTATCGCCTTTATGACCTGTCCTGACCCATCAGGAGAAGGCAAAAAAAGAGGGCGCTTGCGCGTCCCTTGCCCGTCGGTCAGTCAGTGGGGGAGGGGATGAGAGTCACGCCATGTGAATGGCGCGTGGTCTCAGCGCGGATCGACTCCGCGAAAATGGGTCGCCGTCAGCGCCCTGATCCGCTGCTGCCATTCGACCGACCCGATCCATTCGAGGAGGCTGGCATGAACAGGCGATCGGCGGCGCTGGGCTTGATCAGCTCCAGCACATGCGACAGCCGCTTGAGATCGTGCGACAGCAGACGCGCCAGATGGCGCCCGCAGCGCACGCTGAAGTCGTACCGTTCATTTTCGGGATACGCCCACGACGCATAACGAATGGCGGCAGCGATCAACTCGTCGGATGGCACTTCTTTGGCGTTGATGACCAGCCGAAAAAAGTCGCAGCGCTGGGTGAACTGGTACACCTCGTCGGCGCTGCACAGCTCGACCTGCGCCAGACTCATCGGCGGGCGCGGCGGCAGACTCTGCATCAGGATGCCTTCATACATAAAGCCGACATTGACCACGCCGATCTCGATCGGCACCATTCGATTTTCACGCTGATCGATCAGCGCGTTGTTGTCCACGAAGCTCGCCATGACCAATTCGCGCGCCAGCGGGTCATCGTCGATGCGGATGGCGTAGATCAGACCGAGGGCGTAGGCACCGGGTTGATCGCCGATCGGCGTCCTGACATAGGCGCCAAAGGTGTGCAGTTCTTCATCGAGATGGCTGCCGCGCGTGCCACAGTCGAATCCGACCGTGCTGGCGCGCAGCACCCTTCCCACCAAACGACGTGCTTCGATTCCAATCATGATCTACAGCCCTCTGCTTTTCTCGCTACCACCGTGCTTTTTTTCTTCGCGCCTTCGCATCTGGGTGTTCAATCTTTTCTCTTGCTTTTCTTTCGGACGCATTCCAGCGTCAGCGCAGGCGGTGCCTGGTGCGGGCGCCGCGCGCCAGGTCTTTGGTTTGCAGCTTGTTCGACGCTTCTGGCTCCAGCATATTCGACCGCATCGCCACGCGGATCATCTCGTCCAGATGCGCCTTTTCCGGGCTGCTGACATAGGCCATTTCGTCGGCGCGGGTGAGCGCATACGGATAACGCTTGCGCCCCTGGATGCTGCACTGTGCCAGCACCAGCGCGTGAATGGCGTCGATCGCCTCCGGGTGCCGTCCCGCCCACATCGGCAGATCGACGCGCACGATCTTCGCCGCGCCCACGTCGGTGACGTTGATATAGAAGAAGGCGATCTCAAAATCGCCTTTGGCGAAATTGGGGACTGCCCCAGAATCCTGCACTTTTTTCAGTCTGAAATTACCCCGGTCGCTGTATTCTTTGTTTTGCGGCGAATTCTGGGTCATCAGCGCCGACCGTTCGCCGGGCGCCAGCACCTGCGCCAACAGCATCGCGTCGCTCAGTCCTTCCAAATCGCCGTTGGTGCGCAGCGTCACGTCGTTGATCTCGCGCGGATGCAGCCGCAATAGATGGAGCAGGCTGATCAGCGCCGCCCCGCGCGGACGGTCGCCATAGCCGATCAGCAGCGCCCCGGCGTCCTGAAGCTGGACGAGCGCTTCCATGTAGTCGTCCTCCAGCTGTCCGGCGTCGCTGACATCCGCCGCGCCAAAAAACTTGAGCAGCGCGCCATCGTGGATCGCCAGCAGCGGACGGGCTTCATCCTGACGCGCCCACGACTCGCGGGCGAGCCACTGCATCTCCATCACCGATCGGCGCATATTGACCGCCTGATTGGTCAGGACGCGCCCATCGCGGTCGTGCATGGCTTTTTCGCTGTAGTACAGCTCGGCGTAGGTCGCCTGGTCTGGCAGCCGCGAAACACCAAAATAGTAGGCGAAGATGCCGATGTTGATCAGGTAATACAGCGCCGACTCGTGCGCGTCGGGATACACCTGAGAGCCGTCCACCGCCAGGATCGTCGCCCCGTCGGGGGGGACGGGCGCTCCTCCGACGCCGGGGATCAGCTCGTCATAAGGTTTTGGCGCGGGCGCCGCGCCGCGATACCCGCTGACACTGCTGCTGCGCACCAGCTCGATCCGGTCATGCACGACCTGAAGATCGTCGGCGGCGTAGAACAGCTCCAGGGCGCGTTCCAGACGGGTACTGTTGGCATTGGCGGTGTGCGCCAGATACCTGCCCATTGTCTGCACCTGTGCGACGATCTTTGCAAACTCTAACGACACCCGACCCACCCCTTTCTGGCGCCAACCGTTACAATCAACTGGAAAGTGGCGCTATCGTGCGATCGACTCGATCATTACAATGTTGTTTCGCCTAATTTACAGTAGCACCAGTGTTCTATCTCGTCAAGCGGAACGTTCTTAAAGGTTTGTGATCAGTTTGGATTTAACAATGTCTGAAGCAGCGTTTCATGTCGATTTAACAGGTCACGCCGCCATTGTTACCGGCGCGGGCGATGGCGTCGGACGGGCGGTGGCGCTGGCGTTGGCGGCGTCGGGTGCGGCGGTACTGGTCAACGATCTCAACCCCGATCGGGCGGATACGGTCGCGGCGCAGATCATGGAAATGGGCGGACGGGCGCTGGCATGGCAGGCGGACGTGTGCAATCGCTTTCAGGCTGCTGCCATGATCGAAGCGGCGCGCGACGCTTTTGGACGCATCACGCTGCTGGTCAATGCGGCGGGCGTGGTCAGGCTGGGCGCGCTGCGCGACCTGGACGAGTGGGATTGGCGCCGGGTGATCGATGTCAATCTGACCGGGACATTTTTCTGCACGCAGTTATTAGGGCGGGTGATGGCGGACGAGGGCGGCGGGTCGATTGTGAATCTGGGATCGACCGCCGGACACGGCGCGACCCTGCCCGACGGGATCGCCTATGTGTCCAGCAAGGCGGCGATCGTCGGGCTGACGGGGCAAAGCGCGCGCGAGCTGGCGCCGCACGGCATTCGCGTCAACGCTGTCTGTCCGCCGATCGACAACGCCGATCCGGAGTCGGTGGCGTCGGTGATCCTGTTTTTGTGTTCCGACGCTGCCCGCGCGATCAGCGGTCAGGCGCTCGATCTCGATGGCGGCGCGATGCAGCGCTAAAGGAAAACGACGATGATGCCCCCACTCGATCCATCCCTCCAGAATGACACCAGCGCCCCCGTCAATGAAGGCGAGCCGCCGCTGAACGAAAGCGCACGCAATGCCATGCGCGCTTATTTGCAGCGCACGGAGGTGCGGCTCTCGACGCTGCACCGGATCGCGGTGGCGTTCATCGGCGGTGCCGGGCTGCTGCTGCTGCTGCCGACCTTCTTCAAGGAAGAGATCACGGTGCTGGCGCGCATCTTCATCGGCAGTGTGCTGGACGAGATCGCCCGCTATGGCGCGCAAGACCTGGCGCTGCGGCTGGTGCTGTACGGCGCGCTGCTGTTTCCACTGGTATTGTCGCTGGTGATCCCGCTCTATGCGCTCTACCTGCTGCTCAAGGATGTGGTGCATTTTTACTTCACCATCTACACGCCCGGCTTTCCTGACACGCTGGTCACGCCGTCGTTCGCACTGTCGGGGGTCGGCTTTTCGCCGGACGAGTCGCCAGAGGCGAAACGGCGCATCCTGGCGTATCAGTATCAGCACACCAGCGCGATCAACTTCGCCATTCCGTTCAGCCCGGAGCGGCGCCGTGCCTATCTGGATGACACGATCGCGGACACGCATGGTGATATCATCCCGGAGACCCGCCGCCGCGCAGCGATCGAGGCGACCGGGGTGCTGACCTACGGTATCGACATGACCACCGTCGATCGCTTTGGCGCCGCCTTTGGGCTGGCGCGCACGCTCGATCGCAATCTGGTCGAGGAGGTCGCTACCAGCGAGATATCGCTGGTGCGACACATCATCTATCTGCGGCGGATGGTGCTGCGCTACATGAAGACGCTGCTGATGTTCATCTGGACGACGCTGATCACCTTCATCATGCTGCCGATCGTGCAGACCGACGGCGTACCGGTGTTTCTGATTTTGGCGCTCGGCTATTTTGTGTGGACGCTGCTGGTGATGCCAGTGATGCGGCTGCCGCTGACGTGGATTTACAAGCATCTGCACGGGATACCCGATACGACGCAGATCGACAAGCAGTTGATCATCCTGGAGGAACAGGTGCGCCCCTGGATCCGCGCCGCGATGGTGTCCACCGCGATCGCGGTGGCGCTGGCGGGCTGGCTGTATCTGCGCTGATGCACGCACACGGCTGCGCCGTGACGACGCGCGCGGCGGGAATGTGATCTTTAATGCGATAATCCTGCTCCTACCCCACCCACTCCACCGCCAGCGACCCCGCCACCGCTGACGTGATCTCGCGCACCGCGCCATTCAGCTCCGCCACGTAATAGCGCCGTCCAGTGATGCCCGCCGTCACCACCAGCACAGCGGCGCGATCCGCACTCCAGTCCACCCGCTCTGGCGGCGCATCCCCGATCGGCGTCTGGCTGATCGCCCGTCCCGCCCCATCGTAGAGCCGCTGTGCCGACTCGCGTCCGTCCGGCGAACCGAGCATCACCAGCCGTCCATCGCGCCCGATCACCGCGTCCTGAGTCCACGCCAGCCCGATCGAGTCGGCGCGCGTCAGCGACTCGATCTGTCCGTCGCGCGTGACGACACCGAACCCGACGGCGCCGTCCAGCCCGCGCCCACTGACGACGATACGCCCGTCGCGCGTCCAATGCGCCGTGTCATAACGGTATACGTCGGGCATACGGGTGGATGCGCTGTCGGGTGTGACCACCGCAAATGCGCCGCGCATTTCTTCGGGCAGCCACAGCCTGATCAGCAGCGCGTCGCTGCCCGGACTCCACGCCATATCGCGGGCGGTGTAAAGGAAGGGACCACCGCCTCGATCGACCGTGCAGACCGGCGCGACGGGCGGACACTCCCCGAATACCTGACGCGCGCTGTCGCCTTCGACGATCCACACGCCATCGTTGATCGAGTCGTTCTCGGTCGCGCTGTCGGCTTCGGTATCGACCCGGAACGCCAGCCGCGACCCGTCCGGCGCATACGCCACCTGCTCGACGCGGGCATTGTTGCGTTCGGGCGCGTCCGGCTCGTAGATCGAAAATGGCGAATAAACTGGACGACTCGGCGCGCCGTCGCGCACCAGATACAACACCCCGCGCGGATCGACCATCGCCACCTGCGACGGATCGACCGGATTTTGCGCGAACCGCACCACCCCGCCGCCGAACGGCAGATCGAGCGCACCGCCGCGCACCGCCCCGCCGCTGCTGAGGGTGAAGCCGCGTGCAACCGGATTGGCGAGCGGCGTCAGCGGGATCGCCGCGATCGCTGGCAGGTCGGCGGGCGCGGCGCTCGGCGGTGCGGTCAGGTCGAGATCGGTGCGCACGCCGATCGGGGTGATGCGCGAGTCGGCGGACAGCGCAGGCGTGGCGGTGATCGGCGGATCGGGATTTTCGTTGGGCAGCGCGTTTGGCAGCGGTGCGCCGACGGTCACAAAGGCGGGTGCTTCAGGGGTGACGGGCGCGGTCGTGGGCGGACTGAAGATGGGCGTCGCGTCGATCGGGCGTAAGGGAGTGCCGGGCAGCGGCATGGGCGATGGCGGCGGCGGCGGAGTCAGCGACGGCGGGATCGTCCAGGTGGGCGAGGCGATCGGCGTCGGCGTGCGCGACGACAGGATCGGCAGCGGCGTCGGGGACGGCGGCGGGAGCGTGTCGGTCGGCGGCGGTGTGTCGGTATTTGTCGGGGTGAGCGTCGGGGGCGGGGTGTCGGTATTTGTCGGCGTGAACGTCGGCAGCGGCGAGGCGGTATCCGTCGGCGTCAGCGTAGATGACGATGTGAGCGTGAAGGTCGGCACGGGCGACGCGGTATCTGTGGATGTGAGGGTGGGTGTGGGCGACGGGGTGTCGGTCGGCACTGGCGTGACGGTGTGCGTCAGGGATGGGTTGGGCGTCGGGGTGTGCGATCGAGTCACGGTCAGCGTCGGCGTCGGCGTGACGGTCAGTGACGCTGTGCTGCTGGGCGTCGCCGTGACAGTCAGTGACGCTGTGCTGCTCGGCGTCACCGTGACGGTCGGCTGCGGCTGTGTACGGGTGGGCAGCGTCGTCTCGGTCTGCGTGAGCGCGCGGGTGGGGGCGATCGTCGGCGTCACTTCCGGTACGGCGAGATTGCACGCGCTCAACAACAGCCCCAGCACGATCAACGCACCCCGCCGCACCATAATGATCCTTCGTCTGCGTCCTGCTCGACCTCCATTCATTATAACGAGTATAACGAGCGTATAACGCCGACCCGATCGACGCGACTCCGCCGCGCGTCCGCCGGTTGCCCGGCGGTTTAGAATTCCGCTTCATCCGCCAGCGGCGACAGGATTTCCAACCGCCCGATGATCGCATTCTGACTCCAGCGCGTCGGATCGGTCGAGGTCACCTCGATCACGAAATAATTGCCGATCTCCCGATCGCCGTTGTCATCGAACGTGATAATCCCGGTCAAGCCTTCGTAATCGGTGGTGGCGCGCACTTCCGCAGCCAGCGCCCGGCGAGTCGGCATGGCGCCATTCTCGACCTCGACCACCCGCTCGATCGCCTGGTCGTCATATGCCTCGAACTGAATGTCGAAGCCCTGATCGCGCAGGCGTCCGCCGAGCTGTTCGATAGCGAGCAGGGTGCCGTCGCGGATCGCGCCGCCCTGGGCGCCCTGATCGCCCGTGAGCGGGCTCTGCGTGACGATCCTGATCACTTTATTTTGCGCGGTCGTCGGGACGGATTGTAGCAGCGTGCCGACGATCAGCGCGCTGGCGCTGATCACGGTCGAGAACCAGTGTCGTCTCATCAGATTGCCTTTGTGTAAGCCTTGCTTCAATGATCCAGGCACAGTGTAAGAACAGGGGTAAGTTTTTGCTCGGATCGGAGTAAGTTCGTAAGTTCAATTGTTAAATCCACGACAGCGCCCGCGCGACTGGACAGGTGATGCTGGAAAGAAAACTCAGTGAATTACGGATTCAGCACGATGGCAGGGACGCATCACGAAGTGTCCGCAGAGAATATTGGGATGCACTGAAACTGGAAAGATTGAAAAGGAGGACATCAGGAGAAGAGGAAAGGAACAATGAAGATCGCATTATCTTCAACTACCTTCGTATTGGACTGCTAGTTTAACAATATGTTAAATCCTGTAATTTATGTCGAGTTTTTGTGGACACTTAATAGAAATAATGTCATATTTGGTCTGGGGTTGAATCTAATCTTCCCTATGTATTCTGACGCAGGAGAAAAAGAAGATGGTTCGTAAAGCATTGCTGTTGATCGCGCTGTTGACCGTGATGGGGGTCGCTGTCGTCCCGACGTTCGCCCAAGCCACCGAAGCCGCCTGCTCGACCAAGCCGACCGCTCAGGTGCGTTTCTACGACTTCTCGGATATTCCGCTGTATCTGACCGAAGCCGACGCCGACATGGCGACGATGGTGTTCTCCGGTGAGGTTACCGGCACCCTGATCCCCACCCCTCAGGTGCGCGTCCCCGGTGGCAACCGTCAGAAGTACCTGCTGTGCGGCAGCTTTACCCAGGGCAACGGGTCGGCACAGGTCGTGTTCTCCGGTCGTCTGTTCTACGCCTCGGAATGGCTGATCGAGTCGATCGTGCCCCGCAACTGGCGCGACACCCAGGCGGGTTCCCCCGGCACCTGGGGTTAACTGACGCCGCAGGGACGCATCACGATGTGTCTTTGTCTCAATTCAAATTGATGCCAACGGGGACGCGCTGCGTTCCCGTTGTGATTCATCCCATTAGTGCCTTCATCCCGCCCCGTCCAGCGCCCGCCCCATGAACCCGACCAGTGCCTCCGTGTAGACCGCTGCCGCCTCCGGCGTATGCAGATAACCGCCATGCCCGACCCCCGGCACGATCACCAGCGCCGCCCCGCTTTTCGCCGCCATCGCCCGCCCACCGCTCAATCCCGGCTCACCCGATCCGTAAATCAGCAGGATCGGGCGCGGCGCGATCGCGTTGATCACGCCGATCGGATCGAGCGCCGACCAGTCGATCCCGGTGCGCGCGCGATAGGTCGTCTGTGCGGCGATGCGAAAGAAGGGCGCCAGCAGCCCCAGATTGCCGGGCAGACTGGCGTCCACCTGGGCGGCGAAATTTTCGTAATTGCCGACTGCGACCACCGCCGCGATCTCAGGATAGAGCGCCGCCGCCAGGATCGCGGAAGCCCCACCCGCCGAAAAGCCGTGTACGCCGATGCGACCCGGATCGACCTCCGGGCGCGTCCGCAGATATGCCAGGGCATCCGCCACCGGATAGGACTCCAGCGCGCCCAGGCTGTTGACGGTGCGGCACACGCGACTGCTGTAGGTCAGCACATCGAAGCCAGCATCGTGATAGACCGCGATCGATCCCATCCCCCATCCACGACCGGCATTGCCCGTCGGGATGAACAGCACGGTCGCGCCATTCGGATCGGCCGCCGGGATGAAATACGCGGGCGTCTCGACCGCATCCGCCCCCGACGGAAACGTCACCGACTCAGCGGTCATGCCCGCCGCCGCCGGATCGTCCTCGTCGCCGCAGCCGGGCGCGGTCAGCACCAGCATGAAGACCGCGCCCAACGCCGTCGGGATGATCATCAGCGCGGCGATCGTGATCAGCGCCAGCATCGTCAGCACAAAGCGGACGCGCACCGTCGGGCGTCTGACCTGCTGTCCTGACCGTGCGCGCCTGTTCATGACTGGGGATCGAGTACCAGCACGCTGTAAACTTCAGGGACGCGCTCCAGGATCGCCGCGCCTTCGGACGCCAGCGTCTCGGCGTCATATGCCGGGATGCCGTAGGTGGTGATCGTCAGGCGCTGCGTCTGCGCGGCGATCTCGAACGCCGTCCAGCCGAAAACGTGCCCGATGATGTCCCCGCCCTCTTGCGAGACCAGATTCACGGTCGAGTCGTCCAGCCCCAGCTCGGTGTAGCGCTGTGGACGCAGCACGAACCGATTGAACAAATCCGCCAGGATCGCATCCTTGCCATCGATGTCGGCGGCAGCATAGGCGGCGGCTTCTTCATCGTTCACCAAGCCAAAGCCGATCGCCCCCTCGACCAGCGCCGCGCCCGTCGGCGGGTAGAACGCCACCGATCCGGTCGTCACCTCGAACATATCGGTCGGAAGATTCTCGCCGCCCGACTGCGTTTGGTAGGTGATATTGTTGATGAAGGTGGTATGCACGTCCGCCGAGACGAACACCACATTGTCGATGGCGTGATCGACGATGTGCTGCACGATCTCCAGGCGTTCCGGCGCGTACCCTTCCCAACGATCGTTGCCGCCGAACCAGCCCATATTCTGCATCGGCTCCGGGATCATGATGAATTTCCAGGTTACCCCGGCGTCGTGCGCTGCGTCGAGATCGCGCTTGAGATCGTCCAACTGGGCGCGCCCCACCAGCGTGCGATCGGGCGTCCAGTACTGCGCCAGATACGGGATCAGCCGCAGCGGATTGAGCGCGTCGGCAGGCGTGATCGTCGGGATGTTGGCGTCGCGGAACGAGCGCGAGTCGATCACGAAGATCGCCGCGTCGGTGCCATAGGTCTGATAGCGGTACAGCTTGGGCACGCCGTCCATGCGTGCATCCCCGGTCTCGACGTAGACCTGATCGCGGATCGGGTTGTATTCGTGAAACGCTTGCAGCCCCATCTCGAACAGCGGCGTCTGATTGATGTAGTCGGCGTCCTGCCCCGCGAAGCGCGCATCGCTGGATGGCGGGGCACCCCCGGCGAAGTCGTTGGTCACCTCGTGATCGTCGATGGTGGCGAAGATCGGGGTCGAGGCGCGCACATCCGCCCAGTAGTTGACGCCGAATGCCGCGCCGTAGACTTCCTCGTGCTTGAGGCGGTATTCCTCGATCGTGGTCGCCTGCTCTGCGGGGACGGCTGGCGAGGGATAGTCGGCATAAATGGTGTCACCGTGCATCAGGAAAAAGTCGAGCTGCATCGACGCGACGTTGGACACCGCCGGATACGGGCGCAGTTCGCCGCGCCAATCACCCGTGACGCCGAAACGCACGCCGACGCTGCCCGCGTCCACGTCTGCCGGGGTGGAGAAGCGTCCGGTCACGGTCGATCCGGCGGCGTCGGTGGCGCGGTAGGCATACGCGCTGCCGGGGATCAAGCCAGTCACATCGACTTTGACCGGGAGCAGCGGATCGATCACGTCCACAATGGCGGTGATCAGCACTGGATCGAACGAGTCGGACGCGGCGATCTCGAAGGTGACGGTGCCGGGCGCGGTGCTGCGCGTCCACAGCACGGCGGATGTGGCGGTCACATCGCCGGACGCCACGCCGTTGGGGAGCGTGTCGGACTGGGCGGCGGCGGGGCGAATGGCGATCACGAGCAGGATCACGACGGACAGCACGCAGGTGAAGCGTTTCAAGGCAGGATGCGACATGGGTGACTCCTTAAACATTTTCAGATGAGGGTGACGCTACCGCGCCTGTGTGAACGGCGGGTCAAGCTGAGGTTAAGCGCTGGCGGAGTCGTCGGCGTCCGGCTCGACCGGGAAAATGTCGGTGAGCGCCATGCTGAAGCCGGGGAGCAGGTCGCCGCCGTCCAGCGTATCGGCTTGGGTGAAGCGGACGATCCGGGTCGGCGTGTGAATCATGACCGATCGAGTCTGGGGATAGAACACCCAAACGATCCGAGTGCCAAAGCGCAGATATTCCGCGACCTTACGCTCGATATCGTTGGCAGTATCATAGGGAGACATGACCTCGATCGCCAGGTCAGGCGCGCCGGGCACATAGCCGGTTTCTGGCAAGCCTTTCGGAAAGCGCTGCCTGCGTATGAACCCGACATCGGGCGCGCGCACGGTATCGCCGTTGATCGGATCGCGGTGCAGCGTATAACCAGTCTCTGCTGCTGTCACTTCACCGAGATCGTTGTTTTCTACAAAAATGAGCAGCTTCATCGTCAGTTTCGCGGCAAAACTCCCGTGCATCGCACTCGCCGGCGCCATTTCGATCAGCTTCCCTTCGCTCAGTTCATACACGCGCGGCATGTCGTCCACCAGATCGGGGAGGCGTGCCAGTTCATCGGCGCTGAGACGCTTTTCCAATGTCAAGGTCATGAGAGGATCTCCTGATCGGCGTCATCGACAGGGAAGATGTCCGCGAGCGCCATGCTGAAGCCGGGGAGCAGGTCGGGCAGAGTGAGCGAGTCGGCGCGGGTGAGCAGGGTGAGGCGATTGTCGGGTTCGTAGACGTACATCGTCTCGCTCTCAGGATAGACCACGCACACGATCACGCCGTGCGCGAGATAGACCTGTACCTTTTCCGCCACTTCTTGCGCCGTGTCCGATGGCGAGATGACCTCGAACGCCAGATCGGGCGCGAGCGGGATGAAGCCCTTGCGCGGCATCCTGGGCAGACGCGCGCGGCTGATATACGCCACATCCGGGGCGAATATATCCTTGCCTACTCGATAACCAGCCCCTTCGCCTGTGACATAACCCAATTTGCCAGACCGGACGAAATTCACGAAAGCCTCGCTGATAAAGGCAGCCAGCATTGACGACCAACCATTACTCGGCATCTTCTCGACGACCTCCCCATCGATCAATTGCAGCGTCCTGGCGTTGTTTTCCGGCAGGTTCGCCAGCGCCTCGAAGTCGTCCACGCTCATTTTTGCCTGGATCATCGCTGTGGTCATGATCTGCCCGTCCTTCTCATGCTATAGCATTACGATCGTCATTATATGCCCATTACAGCGCTGCGAATAAGCGGGAGAAAGGCATTTCAGGGGGGATTAAGCGTTGTCCGAATCGGCATGGGGTGTCGAGTCGTGTCCCTCGGAGTCGTCCTCGACCGGGAAGATGTCCGCCAGCGCCAGCGCGAATCCGGGCAGCAGGTCGGGCAGGGTGAGCGCGTCGGCGCGGGTGAGGAAACGCACGCTCTCTCCCGGCTCGTAGACGTGCATCGTCTCGCTTTCGGGATAGACCACGCAGACGATCACGCCGTGCGCGCGATAGACCTGTATCTTTTCCGCTACCTCTTTCGCCTTGTCCGATGGCGAGATCACCTCGAACGCCAGATCGGGCGCGATCAGGTTGAAGCCGCGCTGCGGAAAACCGACCTGACGCGCGCGGCTGATGTACGTCACATCCGGGGCGAGAACGTCGTCTCCGATTCGATAGCCAGCGCCCTCGGTCGTCGTCGCCCCGATCCGGTTCGTCTTCAGATAAATGTTGAGTTCGGTGATGATCCAGCCTGCGATCAGGGATGGATACGGTGTGCCAGGCATCTTCTCGACGATCTCCCCGTTGATCAATTGCAAGGTTTTGTCGCGGTTTTCCGGCAGTTCCGCCAGCGCCGTGAGCTGCTCTACAGTTATCCTGCTCGTCAGAACGGTCATGATCGCCTCAGCCTCACACTGTGTACCCGTCCATTATATGCGGAAACACGCCATCACAGCGCCGCGACCCGCCGCGCGGCGGCGCGTCCGTCCTCGATCTGCTGATCGAGCCGTTTGGCGCGGTAGTCGCTGCCCGCGATCACCACGTCGGGTGGCAGCGCGGCATCGAGCGCGTCCATCGCGGCGGCATGTTCGGGCAGGTGGCGGGTCAGCGAGTCGGCTTCCGACCAGTAATGCGTCCACGCCACCACTGGATCGACGGACGCAGGTAACAGCCGACGAGCGGCGTCGAGCGCGGCAGCGGGCGTCGGCACAGCAGGATTGAGACGCACACCGACCCGGATCAGCGTGCCGCCAGCGGGAATGCGACCGGGGAGAGTCGCCGGCGTGAACGTGTGCAGGAATTTGACATAGTTGGGGACGCCGGGCGGCATCCAGCCATCGGCGAGCTGATGCACGCCAAATGAGACGCGCACGATCGGATCGTAACGATGTTCGTCGAGGATCAGTGCGGCGTCCGAGGACAGCGAGGTCAGCATGTGCGCCGCATAACGCGCGGGCGCGGTGACCACGATCGCGCGCGCGGGCAGCATGACGCCATTTTCCAGGCACACGCCCAGTACGCCACCGTCGGCGAGCCGTCCGATGCTGCTGACCGCCATGCGTGTCATGATCGTGCCCAGGGTAAGGCGCGCGGACATCGCGGTCACCAGCATCTCGCTGCCGCCACGAAAATACATCAGATCGCCGTCGCGGTAGGCGCCAAAGCGCGCCAGCTCGCCGCCGAGTCCCAGATCGCCCAGCCAATGCCACGACTCGTAGCGTTCCAGTAGAAAGGCGGCACCATCGAGGACGAACCCGGCTTCGCGGTGGGTGGCGATGCTCCCGCCCAGACGCGGCTTGACCTCGATCAGCGTGTAGGGCTGTCGCAGCCGTTCCAGTGCCCACGCGGCGGCGAGTCCAGTCAACCCGCCGCCGACGATCACGATTCCTGCCATAGCGCTGTTCCTGTTACACCCTCGATCATGCCTTACAAAATGTTATGCGCCGTACTTGACCAGACGCCCGGCGTGCGCCAGCGCCATCGCCATCAGATCGGCGGCGACGAACTGTCCCAGACCGCCGTTGATGCACTCTCGCTCACCGAACGACTCGACGCGATCGCTCATATGCGTTTCTGGCGCCCACAGCAGCGTCGGCACCGGGTGCCACGAGTGCGCGCGCAGCTTCGCCGGGGTCGAGTGATCGCCGGTGATGATCAGCACCGACGGCTTGAGGTCGATCAGGGTCGGCAGCGCGGCATCGACCGCCTCGATCACTTTGATTTTTCCGTCAAAATCGCCATCTTCGCCGCGCGAGTCGGTCGGCTTGACATGACAAAAGATGAAATCGTACTGATCCCAGACCGACGCCACCGTGACGAATTCCTGGGCGATCGAGTCGTCGTGATGGGTCTCGACTGTCTCCATGCCGACCAGACGCGCCACCCCTTTGTACATCGGATAGACCGCGACACAGCCCGCGCGCAGCTTGTACACATCGCTGTACTTGGGCAGATTGGGGTCTTTGGCGAATCCGCGCAGCGTACACATATTGGCGGGGGCATGATCGCGCAGTCGTTCGCGCGCAGCCGCCAGCCATTGATTGACCAGTATGGCGGTGCGCTCTGCCTCCGGCGACTCGGCACGCGCGGGCAGAGTCGGCACGCCCGTTTGCTGCGGGTCGGTGTCGGCGATCTGATCGCTGAGATTGTCGCCGTGCAGCACCATCGCAAAGCGGTAATCTTCCCCGACGCGGATGTCGATCTTCAGCCCGTCGATTTGAATATCGCGCAGCAGCTCGACGCGCCGGGCGCCTTCCTCGGTCGGGATGCGTCCTGCGCGGCGGTCGGTGATCACGCCGCTGCCGTCTACAGTGCAGAAATTACCGCGCACCGCGACATCGCCGTCGCCGACCGTCAGCCCGATGCCGATCGCCTCCAGCACCCCGCGCCCGATGTCGTACACCAGCGGATCATAGCCAAACATACCCAGATGAGCCGGTCCACTGCCCGGCGCGATGCCGCGCGCGACCGGGATGCTCAAGCCCACACAGCCTTCTTTTGCCAGCCGATCCATATTGGGCGTCTCAGCCGATTCCAGCTCGGTCGGTCCGCCCTGCGCCATCGGCAGCCCACCGAGTCCGTCCATCACCAGCAGGATGATCTTGCCGCCCTCGGTCGTGGTCAGGCGGCGCATCAGGTCGAAATTCGCCATGTCGTTTCTCCGTCGTGTCGGATAGGGTGTCGAATCGATCGCTACACGATCCGACTATAGCGCGTTTCTCGTATGATCCTCAAGGGTTGTACGAGTCTGTTTGATGGAATATAGTAGCTAACAAATTACGATCAGCGTGATGCAGGGAGCTGCACGATTATGGCACTCTTCTCGCTCGTTTATGTCAGCGTATCCGACAAATTGATGACCGACAGCGAACTGAAAGCGATCCTCGATGTGGCGCGCACCAACAACGCGCGCGATCAGATCACCGGGATGCTGCTCTATCGCAGCGGTTATTTCATTCAGGTACTGGAGGGCGAGGAAGAGGCGGTCATGCGCACCTACAACAAGATTCTTCTCGACTCGCGCCACTTCAACTGCCTGATCGTTTACAAAAACCAGATCGCGGAACCCGCCTTCGAGCGCTGGTCGATGGGCTTCAATCATCTGGAGCAGATCGATCCCAGTGCCTCTCCAGAAGTCAAAGAATTCATGGCGCATCCGTTCGAGCCGTCACATCTGACCGCCAAGCCGACGATCGCGGTGCATCTACTGGAAAGTTTCCGGGATCAGAATACATTTTGATAGACGATTTAGTACGCTGTACCTGGGTGACGCCCGACCCGCTCTACACGCGCTATCACGACGAGGAATGGGGCGTGCCGATCGCCCCCGACGCGCCGGACGCGGACGCGCGTTTCTTTGAGCGGCTGTGTCTGGAGGGCGCACAGGCGGGTTTAAGCTGGCTGACCATCCTGCGCAAGCGCGATCATTACCGCCGTGCCTTCGACGGCTTCGACCCGGCGATCGTGGCGCGCTACGACGAGACGAAATTCGCCGCGCTGATGGCGGACGCCGGGATCGTGCGCAATCGCGCCAAGATCGCGGCAGCGATCGGCAATGCGCGCGCGGTGCTTGATTTGCAGGCGGAGGGGTTCGGTCTGGCGGGCTATCTGTGGGGGTTCGTCGGCGCGCGCCGCGTCAACGCCTGGGCGTCTCATGCTGACGTGCCAAGCGAGACCGACGAATCGCGCGCCATGAGCAAGGCGCTCAAGGCGCGCGGATTCAAGTTCGTCGGCGCCACCATCTGCTACGCGCTGATGCAGGCGACCGGAATGGTGGATGATCACACGGTCGCCTGTTTTCGACATGATGCGGGTGTATGACTAGGCGATCGTCACGTCTTCGTTCAGATACACGTCCTGGATCGTGTTCAGCAGCGACGCGCCCTCGCTCATCGGACGCTGGAACGCCTTGCGCCCGCTGATCAGCCCCATGCCGCCCGCGCGCTTGTTGATCACGGCGGTCTGGATCGCCTCGGCAAAGTCGTTCTTGCCGCTGGCGCCGCCGCTGCTGATCAAGCCCGCGCGTCCGTTGTAGCCGTTGATGATCTGATAGCGGGTGAGATCGATCGGGTGATCGCTGGTCAACTCGGTGTAGATGCGCTCGTCCAGCTTGCCATAGCTCGACCCGCCGCTGTTGATTGCCTTGTAGCCGCCGTTGTTGGTCGGCAGCTTCTGCTTGACGATATCCGCCTCGATAGTGACGCCGAGGTGATTCGCCTGTCCGGTCAGGTCAGCCGATGTCTCGTAGTTGGTGCCGTTGACCTTGAAGCCAGGGTTGCGCATGTAGCACCACAGGATGGTCGCCATACCGAGTTCGTGCGCCTTGTAAAAGGCTTCCGCGACCTGGACGAGCTGTTTGGTCGATTCCTGCGAGCCGAAATAGATGGTCGCGCCGATGGCGACCGCGCCCATCTCCCACGCCTGCCTGATCTGACCGAACAAAACCTGATCGAACAGGTTCGGGTAGGTCAGCAGTTCATTGTGATTGATCTTGACGATGAACGGGATGCGATGCGCGTACTTGCGCGCGACCGCCCCCAGCACGCCGAATGTCGAAGCGACGGCGTTACAGCCGCCCTCGACCGCCAGTTTGACGATATTTTCCGGGTCGAAGTAGGCGGGGTTAGGGGCAAACGAGGCGCCCGCCGCGTGTTCGATGCCCTGATCGACCGGGAGGATGCTCAGGTAGCCCGTGCCGCCGAGTCTGCCGTGATCGAACAAGGTCTGGAGGCTGCGCAGGATGCGCGGGCTGCGATCGCTGTGATACCACACGCGCTCGATGAAGTCAGCGCCGGGCAGGTGCAGCATCGATTTGTCGATGGTGGTACTGGTGTGATTGAGATAATAATCTGCCTGGGCGCCCAGGGCTTCCCTGATCCGCTCGATGGTCAGGGCTGTTCCGGATTGCACTGCGAATGCCATTGCGATTTTCCTTGTTTACAACCTCGTGAAGACACCGTATCAGTATAGAAAATCATACGCAAAAAAACGACCCGACGATGCGCTATACTTTGTCCGCATCGCAGCATCAGGAGACGCCCAATTTGACAACTCTCACACCGCGTGTCTCGTATACCGAGATCATCCGCTTGTTTTTGCGCATGAGCGTGATCTCGTTCGGCGGTCCGATGGCGCATATCGCCATGGGCGAGGACGAGATCGTCACCCGGCGCGGCTGGCTCACCCGCGAACACTACCTCGACCTGATCGCCGCCACCAACCTCATCCCCGGACCCAACTCGACCGAGGTCATGATCCACGTCGGCTATGTGCTGCGCGGCATCCCCGGCGCGATCGTGAGCGGATTGTGTTTCATCACCCCGGCGTTCCTGATCACGCTGGTGCTGACCGCCCTCTACGTCGCGGGTGGGACGATTCCCGCGCTGGCGGATGCGCTGTGGGGAATCCAGCCGGTGATCGTGGCGATCATCGCGGTGGCAGCCTATCGGCTGGCGCCGTCGGCGTTGAAACGACCGCTCGATTGGGCGCTGCTGGCGCTATCGATCGCGGCAATCGCCGTGCTGGACGTGCCAGAGGTGATCGTGATGCTGGCGACCGGGGTCGTCTGTGTATTCCTGAATCGCGGCGTGCTGCCCGGTGCCGCGCTGATCGCCTTTGTCCCGGTGCTGCTGCAGGCGGGCGAGACGGCGCTGACGACGGTCAAGGCGGGCGCGCTCGATCTGTTCTGGTATTTCCTGCGCATCGGCAGCGTGCTGTTTGGCAGCGGCTACATCCTGGTGTCGTACATCGAGCAGGATTTAGTGAATACTTTCGGCTGGATCACGGCGCGCCAGTTGTTCGACGCTGTGGCGATCGGACAGTTCACGCCGGGACCGGTGCTGACGACGGCGGGCGCGGTCGGCTACATCGTCGATGGCGTGCCGGGGGCGATCCTGGCGACAGTCGGGGTGTTTCTGCCCGCGTTTGTGCTGGTGATCCTGACCGCGCCGCTGATACTGCGTATGCGCCAGATTCCGGCATTACGCGCCTTTTTGAGCGGCGTCAATATCGGCGTGATCGCGGCGATCATGCTGACGGTGGTGCGGCTGGCGATCGCGGCGATCGGCTCGGTGGACGGCGGTGGCGCGCTCGACCTATCGTCGGGGATGGCGCTGGCGATCGGGGTGGCAGCGGCGGTGGCGCTGGTGCGATTCAGGATCAACGCGACCTGGTTGATCCTGATCGGGGCGGCGCTGGGGTGGGCAGTGGGGGCGATGCTGTAACTGCGATGTGTCGCGCTGCAACATGCACCCACATCCACCCCACACACGCTACCCGCGCAGCAGCATCGGAATCTCGCGCAGCTTCGGCAGCTTGCCTGCCAGCAGCAGCCCGACCCGGAACACCCGTCCCGCCAGCCACATCACCCCGACCACCGTCGCCGCCAGCAGCCCGGCGCTGATGACGATCTCCAGCAGCGGCACGTTGGTCAGAGTCAGACGGATCACCATCGCAATTGGCGCCGTCAATGGAAACAAACTCATGCCTACCGCCAGCGATCCATTGGGGTCGCTGGTGAACTGACTGATAAAATACAGCGGAAACAGCGACGGCAGCGTGAAGAAGACCGCGTACTGCGGACCCTCGCGCATCGAGTTGGACAGCGCGCCGACGATCGCGTACAGCCCGGCGAACAGCAGATACGCCAGCACGAAATAGAGCGCCAGCAGGGGCAGGATACCCGCTGAAAGCTGAATATTCGCCAGCGTACTCAGCAGCCCGACCGTCTGACTCGCCGCCGACCCCGCCGCCAGTGCCACCCCCGCGAACACCATCACCACCCATGCCGTCACCTGAAACAGTCCCAGCAGCCCCATCGCCAGGATTTTGCCGCCCAGCAGATCGCCGGGCTTGACGCTGGCGATCAGAATCTCGACCAGGCGCGTCTCTTTTTCCTCGATCACGGTTTGCAGCAGATAGCCGTTGGTCATGAACAGGCTGAAGGTGAGTGCGATCGCAAAGACGTAGCCGACCAGCGTCGCACCGCTGAACACCTCTTCCTCACTGCCCGCGCCGACGCTGGTCAGCTCGATATTGGTGATCCGGAAATTCGCCGGATTGATCAGGCGCGCGCGCAGCTCGACGGACAGATCGCGCGTAATCGTGTTTTGCAGCACCGCCTCGATCGGGGTGGTGGTGATCTGCGCTAAAGCCAGACCGGGCAGCACGATCTCGACTGCGCCTGTGTCCAGGTAATCCGGCTGGATGACGTAATATGCCTGGATGGTCGTGGCAGCGAGCGCGGCATTGGCGGCATCGATCGACGGATAGAGCGTCAGCAGCTCGGCGTAGCCGTCAGGGATGATTGGATCGATCCCCGCCTGATCGACCACGCCAGCGCTGGTCAGTCCGTCCATGCCGAGGTCTTCGTCGATGGCGTTGATCACAGGTGCGGCGGGTGACGGGTTGGTCAGGTCGTTCAGCGCCACCGCCTGATAGATATACAAGCCGATCACTGCCAGCACAGGCACGCCAAAGCTGGCGAACAGATAGCCGCGCCGCCGAAAGTTGCGGCGCAGCTCGTACAGAAATACCGTCAGAAAATCGCGGCTCATCGTGCTCCTCCGATCGCGGTTTCGCTCGTCGGCACGGATGCCAGCGTGTTCGCCGGACGCCGCCGCAGCAGCCCGACGATCTCACGAACGCTCAGTTTTTTGCCATACATCAGCAGGGCAAAACGGAAAATACGCGCGCCGATCCACAAAATGACGATATTCAGCCCGATCAGCAGTGCGATGGCGATCGCGTGCTGCGCGATCGGCACCGCGGTGAACGCCATACGCATGATCATCGAGGTGGGCGAGGTGAGCGGAAACAGCGATAGAAACGTCACCAGACCGCCGTTGGGATCGGTGAAAAAGGCGATGATGGCAAAGAAGGGCGCGGCGAAGACGAGCGACACCAGCCCCGCCACCTGGCGTGCTTCCTGTTCCGCGACGATGATCACGCCCACGCTCGCCATCATCGTCGAGAGGAAAGCATAGCCGAGCAAAAAGTAGACCAGCCCCATGATCAGCAGGTCGGTGGGCAGCACGATCGCGCTCAGGAAGGGCGATGCTCCCCGCGCGGCAAAGGTCGCGCCAAAGGCGGCGATCACCACCCAGATCACCATCTGGATCAAGCCGAGCGCGCCCAGACCGATGATCTTGCCCGCCAGCAGCTCGACCGGCTTGAGCGAGGTAATCAGGATTTCCATGACGCGGTTCGACTTTTCCTCGACCACGCCGCTCATCAGATAGCCGCTGGTGGTCTGCGCCGTGATCAGGAACAGCAGCACGAACAACAGTGGCACCAGCAGCAGCCCCAGGATCGCCTCGATCGGCACCACGCGCCCGCTGTCGAGAAAGCGCAACATCGGCGCGCTCGGTGTGATCACCCGTGCCAGCACATCGGGGTCGAGGTCGGCGCCGACGTTGCGAATCAGGTAGCGCTCGATCGTCTCGGTCAGCGCGCTGCTGGCGTTGCCCGACGTGAACAGGTTGATCGCGCCGGTGCGCACGTAATCCGCCGGCACCACGATGTAGGCGCCGATCTGTGCGGCGGCGAGCGCGGCGGCGGCGGAGTCGGCGTCAGGATACGAGACGAACATGACGGCGGGCGGGTCCTGCACGGTCGCGGTCGGATCATCGGTGTAGACGATCGCGCCGGAGTCGTCCACGACGCCGATCTGTGCATAGCCGCTGAGGTCGGTCTCAGTCTGCACCGTGACCAGCACGATCACCGCCATCAGCAGCAGCATGAAGATCGGTCCGCCGATCGCGGCGATCAGAAAGGCGCGCTTCTTCAGATTCGACATCAGTTCATAGCGCGCGACCAGCCACAGCTTATTCATGTGTCACCGCCTCTTTGCGCGGTGCGGCGCGATTCTGAACCACATCGACAAAAATCTCATTCAGCGTGGGCACCGCCAGCTCAAAACGACGCACCGTGACATCCGAGCGCGCGGCGATCTCCGCCATCAGATCGTCGGAGTCGGCGCCGTTCTTCAGATACAGCGTCACCTCGCCGCGCCCATTGTCCGACATTTCGATATGATCGACCGTGCGCAGGCTGTCCCACTCGCCCGATCCTTCGACGCGCACCGCTGGCAGTGCGTATTCCTGGCGCACCTCGTTCACCGTGCCGTAGAGCGCCAGCCGTCCCCGGTCGATCATCAGCATACGTCCTGCCATTTCCTCGACCTGATACATCTGGTGGGTACTCATCATCACGGCTTTGTCGCGCCTGGCAAAGTCGAGCAGCAGGTCTTTGATCACCAGCGTATTGACCGGATCGAGTCCGCTGAACGGTTCATCGATGATGATCAGATCGGGGTCGTGCAGGATCGTCACCGCGAACTGGACTTTTTGCTGCATTCCTTTGCTGAGTTCGCTCACCTTCTTTTTATGATGTTCCGCCAGCTCCAGCCGTTCCAGCAGCGCCATCGACGCGGTTTTAGCTGCCGCACGGGTCATGCCCTTGAGTGTGCCCAGATATACCATCATCTCCAGCACCGGGACATTGCGATACAGTCCGCGTTCTTCGGGCAGATAACCGATGCGGTCTTTCGCCTTGTCGGTGATCGGCGCGCCAAAGACCGCGATCCGTCCGCTGTCGGGCTTGAGGATGTCGAGGATCATGCGGATGGTCGTGCTTTTGCCCGCGCCATTCGGACCGAGAATGGCGAAAATCTCCCCGACAGCGACCTGGAATGACAGATCGCTCACCGCTTGAAAGTCACCGTAGCGTTTAGAAACACCCTCGACGCTGACAGCGATTGGTGAAGTCATATGATTTTTCCCTGTACCATTGCGCGAATCATCATCATATACGTAAAAAATACCGTGCAAGTCGCAATTGTGCCGCGTGTCGGCTAAATTGTTCTATGGTACACTTCAATCAGTATCAGTGAATCACGATTAGCAGTCGAGGCATGATGCCTGATTGAAATACGGCGTGCGCTGTTATCGTTTCCAGCATCAGGTGACGATATTACACTGCGTCTGGTAACTACTATCCCTCATCCCCCGACCCCTTCTCTTACAACGGGAGAAGGGGAGAAACGCAGTAGCAAGTTCCTCTGCTCTTGTGGGAGAGGGATTTAGAGCGAGGGCTATGGAGTTACCGCGTCTGCTAGAGACTATCAGAGGATTAGCACCGTGAAAAACACAATCTTGATCGTAGACGACGAAGCCGGGGCACTCACCTTGATCGGGATTATGCTGGATCGCGGCGGGTTCGCCGTTTTGAAAGCGCGCGACGCGGTCGCTGCTCTCGAAACGCTGGACGGCGAGACCCCGGACATGATCATCCTCGATGTGATGATGCCGGAGATGGACGGGATCACGCTGTGCCAGGTGATCCGCAGACGCAGTGCCACCCGCACCACGCCGATCCTGATCCTGTCCGCCAAAGGCGACGCCGACAGCATCATTCGCGGTATCGAGGCGGGTGCCAACGATTACCTGCCCAAGCCGATCCTGCATCATGATCTGGTGTCAAAGGTGCGCCTGATGCTGGACACCCACACGTCACAGCGTCCTCCCGCATAACGCTGCATCCGTTCATGCAGAATGCTCCCATTCAATTTTTCGGCACACTTCCGTCAGGGGCACAATCATATGCGCCCCTGTCTGCAAAATCCCTCTCCCACAAGAGGCGAGGGACTTCCCAACCGCTTTTTCTCTGTCTCACAAGAGGCGAGGGACTTCCCAACCGCTTTTTCTCTGTCTCACAAGAGGCGAGGGACTTCCCAGCCGCTTTTTCCCCTCTCCTGTTTGTGGGAGAGGGGGCAGGGAGTGAGGGGTGCAAGATGCGTCGATCTGAGCGACCAGTCCCTCCGCGTGACGATAGAGCGGCCTGTCGTTATCCCCTTGCACCGTAAAAAACAAAAAATTTATTCGAGACAGATATGTGCGGTTGCGATCACCCGATTTAATGCGACATTCAAAATGTGTATTTGCACCCTTCTAGCATACCGTTAACGGGATTCTATGATTCCCTTGCTAGACTAAACCTTAGATTGTTCGAGCGGACAGGAGATGACATGACTCCTCACCGCATTGGTCGAGGACGGGCGCTGTGCCGCTTGACCGCGACCGCGAGGTGCAGTTCATGTATAGAAGGAGCCGCCGTGTGACTCAGCCAGACCCACAAACTCACGAAACCGCCCCGGCGATGGACAGCCCTGAACAGGAATCCGCCGGACTGTCCGCCGAGGCAGTGCAGGCACTCCAGACTCAGGCGCAGCAGTACCGCGACGGCTGGCAGCGTGAGCGCGCGGAATTCGACAACTACCGTCGGCGCGCTGAACGCGAACAGAAGACCAGCCACGCTACCGCCACCGGCGATGCGATTCAGTCGATCCTGCCGGTGCTGGACGACTTTGAGCGTGCCATGCAGACTGTCCCCGCCGATATTCAGGACAACCTGTGGGTGAATGGCGTCGGCATGATCCTGCGCAAATTCTACAAGGTGCTGGAGAGCAATCAGGTGACGATCCTCGATCCGACCGGGCATGTCTTTGACCCTAGCAGGCACGAGGCGATCGCCACCGATGACGCACCCGACGTGGAATCTGGTGTGATCACCGCCACCATGCAAAAAGGCTACCTGATCGGCGATCGGGTGCTGCGTCCGGCGCTGGTGCGCGTCGCGCGCTAGAACAGGCACGATCGCCTGTAGGGACTGCATAACCATGCGTCCCTTAACAATGAACGACCTGCACCACATCTGGTCCCTAATCCGTATATCACGATAAATCGCACATCAGCGAGGAGTAGTAAATTTATGGGTCGCATTATCGGTATCGACCTGGGCACGACCAATTCGGTCGTCGCCGTGATGGAAGGTGGCAAGCCGAAGGTCATTCCGTCGTCGGAAGGCGGCAATCTGATCCCGTCGGTGGTCGCCAACAATCCCAAGACGAATGAGCGTGTGGTCGGCAAGGTCGCGCGCAATCAGGCGGTCATCAACCCCGCCAACACCATTTTCTCGGTCAAGCGTTTCATGGGGCGCAAGTTCGAGGACAATGAAGTCCAGCGCGCCCTGAAGTACGTCCCCTACAAGGTGACCGCCGCGCCGAATGGCGATGTGCGCGTCCACATGGGCGGACGCGACTACAGCCCGCCGGAAATCAGCGCCATGATCCTGCAGAAGATCAAGGCGGACGCCGAAGCCTACCTCGGTGAGACCGTCGATCAGGCAGTGATCACCGTCCCGGCGTACTTCAACGACGCGCAGCGCAACGCTACCAAAGACGCCGGTCGCATCGCTGGTCTCGACGTGATGCGTATCATCAACGAGCCGACCGCCAGCAGCCTGGCATACGGTATGGACGAGAAGAAGAACGGCATCATCGCCGTGTACGACCTGGGCGGCGGCACCTTTGACGTGTCGATCCTGGAAGTGGGCGACGGCGTTTTTGAAGTCCGCAGCACCAACGGCGATACCTACCTGGGCGGCGACGACTTCGACCTGATCATCATCAACTGGATCGCCGACGAATTCAAGAAGGATCAGGGCATCGATCTGCGCGGTGACCCGCAGGCGCTCCAGCGTCTCAAGGAATCGGCGGAAAAGGCGAAGATCGAGCTGTCCAGCACGCTCAACGCCGAGATCAATCTGCCCTTCATCACTGCCGACGCCAGCGGGCCGAAGCATCTCAATATGAGCCTGACCCGCGCCCAACTGGAGCGGATGACCGCGCAGCTCGTCGAGCGCAGCATCATCCCCTGCCGTCAGGCGCTCAAGGATGCCGGGCTGGAGGTCAAGGACATCGACACGGTGATCCTGGTCGGCGGTATGACCCGTATGCCCGCCGTCGGAGAAGCAGTCAAGAATTTCTTTGGCAAGGATCCGAGCAAGGGCGTCAATCCTGATGAAGTGGTCGCGCTCGGCGCTGCCATTCAGGGCGGCGTGCTGCAAGGCGAAGTCAAGGATATTCTGCTGCTCGACGTGACCCCACTCACCCTGGGCGTGGAAACGCTCGGCGGTGTGGCGACGCCGATGATCGAGCGCAACACCACCATCCCGACTCGTAAGAGTCAGGTGTACTCGACGGCAGCCGACAGCCAGACTCAGGTCGAAATTCATGTCGTGCAGGGCGAGCGCCCGATGGCGACGGACAACAAGTCGCTCGGTCGTTTCATCCTCGACGGTATTCCACCGTCGCCGCGTGGGATGCCGCAGATCGAGGTCACCTTCGACATCGACGCCAACGGCATCCTGAACGTGAGCGCTAAAGACAAGGCGACCTCACGCGAACAGAAGATCACCATCACCGCCAGCAGCGGTCTCAGCGAGAACGAGATTCAACGCATGGTCAAAGAGGCGGAGGCACACGCCGCCGAGGACGCTAAACGCCGTGAGACCGCCGAAGCCACCAATCTGGCGGAATCAGCTATCTTCACCGCGGAGAAATTCGTCCGTGACTATGGCGACAAGCTGCCGGAAGACGCCAAGACGCAGACGACCGAGATGATCGAGTCGGTGCGCGGCGCGCAGAATGGCGGCGACCTGGCGAAGATTCGCGCGGCGACCGAGGCGCTCAATCAGCATATTCAGACGCTCGGTGGACGTATGTACGAGCAGGCAGCCGCCGCCGAAGGTGCCCCCGGTGCCAACGGTGCCAATGGCGCGCCCAACGATACCAAGTCCGGCGAAGACGTAGTGGACGCCGAATTCACCGAGGCGTAAATCTGTAGAGTGTGCAGGGGCGATCCATCGGATTGCCCCTGTGTTTACGCGGGGCATGATCGATTGTGCCCCGCTGATCTTGTTTATCACCGCAAAACGACCGATGCTGACCAGGGCGAAACATGGCGCGAGATTACTACGAAGTATTGGGCGTGGCGCGCGGCGCCGACAAAGACGCCCTCAAGCAGGCGTACCGCCGACTGGCGCGCGAAGTGCATCCCGACGTGAACAAGAACGCCGATGCCGAAGAGCGCTTTAAAGAGCTGAACGAAGCCTATGAAATCCTGTCCGACGAGGACAAACGCGCGCGCTACGATCGGTTTGGTCACGCGGGCGTCAACCCGAACGCGGCGGGCGGCAGCGGCGCGCCCGGCGCCGGGTTCGGCGGCTTTGAAGAAATTTTCGAGGATTTTTTCAATAATTTTGGCGGCACCGTCCGCCAGCAGCAGCGGCGGCGTGGTCCGCGTCCGGGACAGGATCGGCGCATCGAGGTCACCCTCGCCTTTGAGGAAGCCATTTTTGGTGTGGAAAAAGCGGTCGAGTTCGAGCGCATGGAGACCTGCGAGACCTGCAGCGGCGTCGGCGCCGAACCCGGTACGCAGCCGATCAAGTGCGTGCAGTGCGCGGGCGCGGGTGAGGTGCGACAGGTGCAGCAGACCTTCTTAGGCCCGATGGTGCAGGTCGCCACCTGCCCGCGCTGCAACGGACGTGGCGAGACCATCCCCACCCCCTGCACCACCTGCAAGGGCGCGGGGCGGCTGCGTCGGCGTGTCAATCTGGACGTACAGATTCCGGCGGGCGTCGCGGAAGGACTGCAAATCCAGGTGCGCGGTGAAGGCGACATGGGCGAAAAAGATGCCCCGCAGGGCAGCCTGTACGTGGTCGTGCGCGTGACCGAACACGAATATTTCAAGCGTCGTGACAGCGATATCATCCTCGACATTCCGCTGAACGTCGCGCAGGCGGCGCTCGGTGACAAGATCAA
>Ga0105048_10000720_pt1 | contig 52036 bp, 49 predicted proteins | sample MAT05_FD_78382 | JGI IMG/M metagenome (GOLD analysis project Ga0105048, IMG submission 78382) | Freshwater microbial communities from Lake Fryxell liftoff mats and glacier meltwater in Antarctica - MAT-05 | ecosystem: Environmental > Aquatic > Freshwater > Ice > Liftoff microbial mat | place...
GCGAAAAGCGATTTCAATGCATACCCTTTCGAAATGATGATTGTATTTATAGCAATCATGATTATCGGACCAGGAAAATTCAGCATCGATGCGCAAATTTCTGGATTTAAAAAATGAGTATGTATAAAACACAACGTTACATTAGCGAAATCTTTTATTTTGGTTCTGTCCGCGTCGGGTCTATGACCCGACGGTTCGTTTCCGCGCCGGTTCTATAACCCGACGGTTCGTTTCCGCTCCGGTTCTATAACCCGACGGTTTCGATGTCCTCTTCGTGTTGTGTCCTCGTCGGGTCATAGACCCGGCGAAGACACATTCTAACGCACTGAGTACAAAAATGTACGCTGTGTACAAAGTTGTGGATGAGTACCCTTGTACAACATTTCAAATGGCTATACTTTTGAACCATCAAATAAAACAAAATAAGTTATCGTTAATTAATCTTAAATAAAAAGTAAAGCGATAATTAAAAATATACCATAATACTTTTGCTGTGTTTCGGTTCAAGGGCCAGCACAAGTATGAAAAGAGAACGGCTCCATGTGGGCCGTTTTTTATTTTTTAACAACTTGTATACTAATTTGATATACTATTACGTTTTTTCGTAAATTTGGTCTAACTCCAGAAAGTCAACACACGCTTTTTATGTAATCAAAGGATAAAAGTTAGGCATGCGACGGACAAAATATCTTTTTTGGATCAGTTCACTTTTGGTTTTGGCATCTTGCGCTAAAGATTCCATCGTTCACGAAGACCTTATTATTGATGGCAATATTGCTCCTCCAATAGATGGCGTTGCAGAGGTTACGGTGAATAACTATATCAATAACCTATTTATCGATTTGTATGGTCGTGCAGCAACTGAAGGTGAAATTGCAGAAAATGCAACATATCTAAAGACTAATAATTATACTCAAGATGCAAGAATGGTTATAGTTGAAGACCTCCTTAGCAAATGGGATTATTATAAGAATTTTAATTTATTAACCAGTCAACGACTGCTCGTTAACCTCGACAGTCTTAGTTTACAATACCAAATTGAATACTGGGATTATATTATCGATATTTTTTATGATACAGGCATGGACTCCGAAGCGCTTTATTATACATTCGAAAATAATCGTCTCTTATTACTCTCAACAGCACATGTAGAATTATACAATACTGAAATTGGTATTACAGAATATTTTAGACGTTATATCGATAATTATTATTACGACATGGTTAATATGGGAAGCGAAAATTTTGTAGTTGCTTGCTTTACAAATCTATTACATCGCTACCCAACTGATGTTGAGTTGGTGCAATGTGTTGGAATGGTTGACGGCGCAAGCGGAACATTGTTTCTGCAGGAAGGCAGCAGCAAAGGCGATTTTATGAGTATATTAGTTAATTCATTAGAGTTTTATCAAGGCCAAGTTTTTGACATTTATAGTCAATTTTTGGCCAGATTGCCAAGTAGCACTGAAATGAATACCTATGCGCTTCAAATTCTATCGGAAGATGATTTTAATAATGTAAAAGTTGACATCTTAATCTCAGAAGAATATGCCGGATTTTAAAAATACACAACATAAAATTAGAACGGCAATAGTTGCTGTGTTAATTGCTTTTTCAATTACTTCTTGTAAAAAAGAAATTGTAGAAGAAGTAATATATGATAATATTATTTACCAAATTGATACTGTTCCTGTTTACCAGTCGAACACCGAAAAAGATAGACTCAAAACTCCACTGCAGTACATATCCAGCTTATACAGCAATTTATATTATTCAAGCATCCCTTCTAATTTATTAGATAATTTAGTTATTTACAGATTATCTATCGGCGATAAAACTTTAATTAACGAATTAATTTTAAATGCCATGCTCAACGACCCAATTGTGCAAGCTAATATTCCCGTCGATGCTGATATGTTTGATGATGTTGATGCATTTATTGAAGATAGTTACCTGCGATTTTATTTACGCAAACCATCTGAATACGAAAAATATGGTATGGCTAACATTATAGAAGCTGATCCCGATATAACAGTTATTGATATTTATCGATCTTTTTTATTGAGTAACGAATACATGTATTACTAAATTAAATTGTTCCATTAACCGAATTATTTATTGCACATGAACAGAAGGAAATTTTTACGCAGCACCGCACTTACCGCTGCTGGCATGTTTGCTGCACCATATATATTACCTGCTGGAACCTTATTCAGAAGTTCTGGAACCAGATTGGCAAACCATGTTGTATTAGTAGTTTTTGGTGGTGGTATTCGCAACCAAGAATCGGTTGAACAGCAGTATTTATTAAATCAAGCAGCTGGTCCTTCCGGAAATATAATGCGCAATATGTTAAATGGTGCATCACCAGCATATAATTTAGTTTACAATGTTTGGGACCCAATTGCTCCTGCGCCATTAGCCACAAAAGGGACTTTATATAAGCACATGCGTTATGCAAGTGGGCCAACCGGTCATTTTAACGGACATACTGCAATTATTACTGGTAATTATACCCCCGATAGTTTAAACTTATCTGCGAATCCTGCAATGCCTACTTTGTTTGAATATTATCGCAAACATAACGACCCACAAAAAACAGCGTTAAATGCTTGGTGGATGTCGCTCGATCTTGGCCCTTATGTAAATTTAAATTATAGTCTAGATCCATTATATGGTTCACAATATGGCGCAAATTACATGAGTCCGCTCACTACTTTCAGCAGTTTAGGTGTAGATTATTTTTCTACTTTAAATACCATGCATCCCGAAGAATTGGCACGATTAAATGCAGTTAAATCATTCCTAAATAGTAATTTTAATAAAAGCGTAACTGATATTCCTGGTATCACGAACACCGAAGATGATAAACAAGCTATTCAAGATTTTATGCTCAAGGTAATTAAAGGTGAAATTCCTATTGATTATCCTTTGCCTACTGGAATAGGTTTCGACCAACTAACTGGCGATTTATCAAACGTGGCAGTATCATGGAAAGTAATTCAAGAATTTCATCCCGAACTAATGGTAATTAATACCACCAATCTCGATATTTGTCATACTAATTTCAGCGATTATATTTCTTATCTACATCGCGCAGATTACGGTGTGGGTTGGCTTTGGGATAAAATACAAAGTGATCCGGTAATGGCAAACGATACCATTATGATTTGCATTCCTGAACACGGAAGAAACCAAATTGCTAATGCGATTCCCGACGCAAACGGGCTCTTTGCATACGACCATACTGGTGATGAAAATTCTCGTTCAATATTCAGTTTAATTGTAGGTCCTCCAGGCATTGTAAATCAAGGATTGGTTGTTGGCACCGAAGAAGTGCCTGTTGGCGAAACAATCGACATTGTGCCAACTATTGCGCATATTCTTGGATTTAAAGATGGCATTCCAGGTGGATATTTATCAGGTAATGTATTAGAAGAAGCATTTGTATAATATGAAAAATTTGAAATTCATTTTACCTGCTATCGGTTTTTTTGTATTGATGATTGCATCTTGCAGAAAAGATATCATTCGCATAGAACCAGAAACACCTTTTAATCCTTTCGATACGATTGATTATAGCGACGGTATTTTAGACGATGTGCCAATTGATTCCGCAAGTTTTTTAGGATTACATACGTATATTTTAAGCAAAACATGTGCTGTTCCTAGTTGTCATGACGGTTCTTTTGAACCCGATTTCAGAACCGTGCAAAGTGCTTATAATACATTACTTTATGCACCTGTAATTAAAAACAACGAAGACGGAACCTTTACCTATCGCGTGATTCCGGGCGATACTGCTATGTCGTGGCTGCATGAACGCATTACAACCGACGATGAAATTTTAGGTAGAATGCCTTTATACGATACACTATATCCCGAAGAAAGAGAAAAAATTACCGAATGGATTTTAAATGGCGCACCAGATGTTTTCGGGCAAACGCCAACCCTAGCCGATTTTCAACCTATTACTTACGGATTTATTGTTTACGAAACAGACACTATGGGAATTCGTTACGATACCTTAAGAGCCGACTTCTTTTCACCTGTTCAAATTCCAATTGGTGCAACAGTTGAATTTTGGTTTGGTATTTATGACACTGATGAATATGGTGTATTTCAATTTCCATCTTTCTTTCAACAAAACACAATTAATATATCGCAAGACATATTTATGAATACAGGAATTACTACACGTAATTTTGAGTTAGAACCTGATTTTTATCCTTACTATGGCCCAGCTTATTACGATCCTGCAATTCCAGTTGCCTATTGGCATCATTTTACAATTGATACTGATGATTATGAACCGAATAAAATTTATTTCATGCGCGCAAATATTCAAGACAATGCGCATGATTTTGTAACAGAAATCCCCGACGATTCACAACTTTATATTATGGGTTACTTTTCATTTATTATACAATGAACAAAACTATAATAGTAGCATTGTTGCTCGTGTTTGCTGGCTGTAAAAAGGAGGAGGATATTATTAATCCACCAATGAGCGACATCCCTTATATTGATGTTACGTCAGCTTCCCCAGGAACTGTTACTGCCCTCGACGATTCTATCGTGTTTATTATTCATTACCAAGATGGTAATGGCGACCTCGGATTCAATTTCCCAGATTCTACATCTTTGTATCTTGTTGATCCTCGTATTCCACTCACAGAATCGTTTTTTGTGCCTCTTTTAGCACCTGAGGGCGCAGATATATCTATTCAAGGGGAATTACAGGTTGTGCTTAACAACACAGTCTTGGTGAATCCTGATGCGGTATCAGAAACAGTAATTTTCGAATTTCAGCTCCGCGACCGAGCTGGAAACTATAGCAATGTTGCTTTCGCACCTACAATTACTGTGCTGCATGAATAGCAAGCTTCAAGATTGAGGATTTCAAGCGGCTTATTCCACATACTTTCGTGGATATAAATATAGGTAGAAAATGTCCTTATGACAATATTATGACAATTCACACCTTCAACTTTGGGACTTTTGCACTCGATTTTACGTATTTAAGTATAAGACTTTAATCTAAGGTGAACCAATACAAAGTACTTACAGTAACGCATAAGCATGTTCCAGTAGAGCAATTGCGCCACTATATCATCAATTCTGATAAAACGAGTCTCGAATTTGCAGATAAGCTTAAGTTTATTAAACAAAATATGCATTTAGATGAATTGATGTACTTGTCTACTTGTAATCGCGTTACCTACTTTTTCACAACTAATGCTGAAGTAAATACTGGATTCACAACTAACTTTTTTAAAACGGTTAATCCTGAGTTTGAAGCCTGCAAAACCGTAAATTCTCATATTTTTGAAGGTCGTGATGCACTTGAACACATGTGCGAAGTAAGTGCGTCGTTAGATTCTATGGTTGTTGGCGAGCGTGAAATTATTCGCCAATTGCGCCTTGCATACGAAGATTCAAATGCACTCGATTTAACTGGCGATGATATTAGGTTAGCAATGAAGATGCTTATTCCCGCAGCAAAAAAGATTTATTCGGAAACAAAAATTGCGGAAAAACCTATTTCTATCGTATCACTCGCTACGCAAAAGTTAAAGCAATTAAAAGTGCCTCTTAACGCTAAGTTTTTATTTATTGGCGCTGGTGAAACAATTGCGCATATGTCTACTTACTTGCTAGACTTAGGGTATAAAAACTTCAGCATCTTTAATAGAACACTTGCGAACGCAGAAAAATTAGCTGAAATTATTAAAGGGAATGCTTTTCCACTTGCGCATTTACCAAATTACGAAGGCGGTTTTGATGTAATAATCACTTGCACTGGTTCTACAAAAAAAGAAATTACTGAAAGTATTTATAAGCAATTAATTGGAAAAGATAAATCGAAAAAAATAATTGTCGATTTAGCCATACCATTAGATACTGAAGAAACTATACTTCAAAATTATGATGTTGATTATATTCAAATCGACAATTTGCGTTTAATTGCGCAAAAGAACTTATCTTCAAGAAAAACAGAAGTAATAAAAGCAAAGCATTTGGTGCATGAATTTGTAAAAGAATTTCAAACTGTTTATGTGGAGCGTATGGTTGAAAAAGCCCATAGCATAATTCCAATTAAGCTTAACGAAATTCGCCGCAAGGCACAAGATGAAGTATATGCAAAAGAAATTGCAGCCCTCGATAACCAAAGTAAAGAAGTAATTGATAAATTACTCGATTATATGGAGAAAAAATATATCGCTTTAACTATGGCCTCGTCTAAAGATGCAATGAGGCATAAACATTGAGCAACTTCATGCAAAAACATATTGTAATCGGCTCAAGAGGAAGCGACTTAGCACTTTGGCAAGCACGGTTTCTTCAAACTGAATTAAGCAATATCGGCTGCACTTCCGAAATAAAAATAATTAAAACACAAGGCGATAAAATTCAACACCTCAGTTTGGAAAAACTGGAAGGGAAAGGATTTTTTACAAAAGAAATTGAAGATGCACTTTTATCAGGCGATATAGATGCTGCCGTTCATTCACATAAAGATTTACCTACCGAAAATGCTACAGGTTTAATAATTGCTGCAGTTTCTCATCGTGAAGACCCTTCAGAATTATTGCTGATTAGAAAAGATAAAGTTGATGAAATGCAATTGTTTTCATTAGCGCAAAATGCAATTGTTGGAACTTCATCTTCACGAAGAACGGTTCAAATGGGGTTTTTTAGGCCAGATGTAATTTGTAACGACATAAGAGGTAATGTGCCAACTCGCGTGCAGAAATTGCGCAATGGCAATTTTGATGCAATTATGTTGGCATTCGCAGGTGTTCACCGTTTACAACTCGACATCAGCGATTTACATACAGTTAAAATTGCTCCCGAAAAATTTATTCCTGCTCCAGCGCAAGGTGTGCTTGCATTTCAGTGCAGAGCAAGCGACGAAGCCATGTTGGCGATATTATCTAAAATTAATCATAGCGATGTTGCAGAAACTATTGGTGTTGAACGAAAAGTAATGAACTTGTTTCAGGGTGGATGTCACATGCCACTCGGTGTTTATTGCCACAAACAAAACGATATTTTTATGGCATTCGCTACTCAAACAGCTGGTAAATCGTTACCTGTAAGTAGGTTATTTATGTCTGCTGCAAGCACTACTGATTTGGCAAATAATATTTTCCGAAAATTACCGGCTCAACATAATAAATCGGTATTTATCACATCAACAGAAACAACTCAGCAACCAGCGTTACAATTATTGCAACAAAAGGGATTTAAAGTAGTTGCCCAATCATGTATAGAAATTAAACCTGTCGATTTTATTTTTAATCCTATTTGCGATTGGATATTCTTTACGAGCAAAAACGGAGTTAATATTTTCTTCGATACTGTTTACCAATTATCCTCAAATATTAAAATTGCAACTATTGGTGAAGCAACCGCTGCTGCAGTGAATGCATTTGGTTATAAAGTTTCATTTATCGGTGAAGGGACTACTGAAAATATTGCATCATCGTTCAACAAAATTGCTGCAAATACTAAAGTAATTTTTGCTGGAGCTAAAAACCGACAATCTAAAGTAACAACGTTAGTTGCCAGCTTTGCTATGGTTGAACATTTAACGGTATACGATAATATTCCAGCACAAATACCTATTATACAAGCTGATATTTTGGTGTTTACAAGCCCATTAAATGTAGATGGATATTTAATTAATAATACAATTCATCCAAATCAAACTGTTATAGCAATTGGCAATACTACTGGCAGTTATTTAAATGCCCAAGGTTACCATAATGTACATCTACCCCCACAACAGCATTTATTAAGTATTGCCGAATTAATTTGTGGGTTATAAAAATTATTGAACTATAATCTTCCCTGAACTATTACCTGTTGCCGTGCGCAATTGATAAAAATAAATACCCGATTGCCATGCAGAACAATTAATCGATGTTGTAGTAGCACCAATTAAATTATTTGTGTAAATAATAGCACCATTTACATCGTAGATTGTAATAAAATCGAAATTTCCGTTTAATTGAAACAAAATAACATCAGTTGATGGTTGCGGATAAATAGTAGGTGCAATGGTGGATTGATTATTAATACCTGTGTAATCACATCCTCCCCAAATATCAAAAAGTGTTTGCAGCGAATCTATCGGATCAACGCTGTCGCCTTCAACATCAGTAACACGAATATCTAACCAAAAATTACCTGCCTCGTCGCCATTACGGGCAACTTTTAAAAATGACGACAATGCAGAAATATCAAATTCGGCGCAACGGGTGTCAGCGCCTGGAACTTTTGCACCTTGTAATGCAGCCATTAATTTGCAAGCCAAGTTACCGGTTGTGCCATTGAAATTGGCTTCCATGTTATCAAGAATTTCTGGGCCTAATAAAATATTGCCTTGAATAGCATATGTTGGTGCTGTGATATGACCTTTCCAGTCCATTGTATTTACACCAGTGTAACCTGCACTTCTGCCGCCATCAATAAGATCAACCACGCCATATTGTCTAAAACTTGGGTCGTCGAAAATATCATTTGCCACCATTGAATCTATAATTGCCGACGGTGAAACACCTTCATTCATTAAGTCTTCAGCATAGTTCTGGTTGCCAGCGATATAATATGCCTGTGTATGCACAACACCGATTCCGGGATGTACATCAGATATAATTCTCGAGTTTTCGATGCACGAAGCACCTGCACTGCCAACCTCGCCAGTTATTGGGTCAACTGCACAAATTGAAAATGTATGTTGAGCCGACGCAAGGCCTGCTGCAAATACTAACGTTATGCCAAATACTGTTTTTTTCATTCAATTGTTATATAAGCTGCAAAGTTAAGCATTTGCAGTTGATGTTAAACCCAGATTAAGCATTGGAAGTGATACCATGTTATATTTTATAGTAAAATCAAAATTTAAAGCTGATAACATGCGCTTTTCAAAATGATTGCTATTCAGGTTAAATCTAACCAAATCAATAGTTTGGTTTGATTTGCTAATGCTTATTGATTAATTTGGGTCAAAGCAAGGTAATTGACGCTGAATTAGTAATTTTGTTCTAAATGGCATTTAATCTCAATAGCAGAAGGATAAAAAAAGCAATTCGCAGATTAAAGCGTTTACCTGGCGGGTTAAATTTTTTCAGATATTTCAATAATAAATTATTTGCCTATTATTTGCGCCAAACCAAAAGTACTAAGGTAGCACACCCGTCCTCTATTATGCTTGAAGTAACCAATCATTGCAATTTAAAATGTATAACCTGTCCACTCGAATATCAATACGGCGAAGAAATGGAAAAAGGGTTTATGGATTTTAATAAATTGAAAAAAATTATTGATGAAACATACCCATACATCGATTCTATAGGATTAACTGGATTGGGAGAAACATTATTATATAAGCAATTACCCGAAGCGTTAAAATATATTAGGTCTAAAAATAAAGGCATTATTACCACCATTTCAATAAATGCCCATCTGCCAAATAGTATTCAATTGGTTAAAGAAATTGCCGACGATTTAGACACCTTGCAAATTTCGATAGATGGAGTAGGAGCTATATATGAGCAAGTGCGCCTTCGCGGAGATTATGCCTTGTTTTATGAAAATGTGAAACAGATTGTGGCATATTGTAAAAATAAACGCGCCGATGTGATGTTTAATTTTGTTGCAATTAAAGAAAATTATTTCACTATGGCCGAAGTGGTTGAAATTGCAAGTGAATTTGGCGTAGATTATGTTAACATCACACCATTTAATGTTGCTGCTGTTACAGCCCACGATATTAGTTATTACGATTTCTTTCATACCGACGCATTTATTAATGAATTAAAACGTGCGAAAGAAAAAGCAGATAAAGTTAAAAATGTTGAACTTACTATTTGGGATATAAAATCATTAAATGAATTTAAAAAATGTCACTTGCCTTGGGGACATTTCTATATTAGTTGGGATGGTTATGCAACACCTTGCTGTGCTAAGCCTTTTCCTAAAGAACTTAATTTCGGAAACGTATTTGATGATGGATTAATGTACTGTTTAAATAGCCCTGGATACCGTGAATTCCGACAAATGTGGCATGAAAATAAGACGCCACAATTTTGTGAAAAATGCCACATGGTCGATTTGAAGCCTATAAAGCTACCATTCGAATTGCCTGTGAATTAATCTTTAATAAAGTGTTGCCAAATAAATAAGCATGTGAGTGCAACGGCACCCGCTAGAAATAACCACTTAAACCGCACGCGACTCCGTTTGAAAATGGTCTCTAATTTTTGCTGGTTGCCTGTATTTAGCTTCAACTTTCCCCACATCCATGCAGCTCCTAAATAAAAGAATAGAATAAACAAAATGTCCTTAAGTAAATCGAATGTGGCTGCAGTCATTAGTTTTGGTTTGTAAATGAAATGTGAAAATAATCATTTCATTTTAATCTCTGCGGCTAATATCGTTTTTCTGTCTTCTTTTTTGAGAAATAATTTATAAATACCAACAGGCAATGAACCCGTATAAATTGCTGCTCATTTGCAAGCATAATCAATTATTATTCAGTTCGGTATTAAATCTATTATCAAGCTGAGTGTATGAGAAACATTATGATTCCATCAACACGTTTCAATTTTTTATTTATTGATGTTAATCTTTATAACTAAATTACGCATATAATAGCATTAAGTTGTTGCTTATTTTGATTGGGAAATTTGCAATAACCATTAAAATTTCTTGTATTTTTGATATCTTAACTATAATTATATGATAATACGTTGGATCTGGCTGTGCTGCTTGAGTTTATTCCTGTCGTTACAAGTGAAAGCGCAGGTGTGGACCTTGCCTGCAAAGGGTTGGTATGGTAATTTATCCTACACTTTTTTTAACTATAATCAGGCATTTAACGATAACGGAGATATAGTTGACATTCCAGTTGAGATTAATGATCAAACCATTAAATTATTTGCCCAATACGGCATCACCGATAAACTGACAGTGCAAGCGGCAGTGCCTTATAAGATGCTGAATAGTGAACTTATTAACCCTTTATTTAATACTGCAGAAGGTCAATACATTGAAGGTGGAAATCTTAATTATTTAAGTAATGTGGAAGTTGGTGCATTGTATAAATTTTATGAAGGGAAACCTTTTATTACTGCGTCATTTTTAGTAGAAGCAAACACTACCGACAGAAATTATTTAACTGGATTGCAAACAGGTTTTAATAGTTGGGCATTTCGTCCAGGCATTGGCATGGGCTGGCCTTTAAATCGTTCTTGGTTACAATATTATCTTGGCGCCGATTTTAGAACAAATAACTACACTACAGCTGTAATTGCTAATTTAGAATATGGATTTAAGCCAGTAGATTATTTATACTTTGCTGCTAATGTTAGCTTGAGAAACCCAGTATCTGAAAGCAGTTACGATTGCGATTGCACTACTCAATACACTGCTTTATATTTAGATCAACAACAATATTTAGGCATCGCTTTAAAAGGTGGTTTCACCATTAATAATTGGGGATTTAATTTAGCTTATAATATTGGTCCGGCTTCCGCAAATGTCGCAGCAGCTGGTGTGCCGTCGTTTGGTATTCAGTATAAAAAAGAATAATTACTTGAAGGTTAGCCTTGTTGCATTTTAGCAAGCGAAGTTAGCTTTTCGTGAATTTGCAACACCTGGCGTATTAACGGTGTGCTGCCATCATTGTGAATAATGAAATCACTCGCATTTATTTTTTCTTCTTCTGACCACTGGTTAGCAATGCGGTCTTTAACTGCTTCGGCTGTTGTGTGGTCGCGTTCAATTACGCGTGCAATGCGCAGTTCAAGCGGAGCAGTTACACAAATTATTTTATCTAGCTGTTTATTGCTGCCAGTTTCAAATAGGAGTGCGGCTTCTTTAATTACATAATCGCTATTACTATATCGTTGCATCCACTTTTCGGCATCTTTAAATACTGCCGGATGAACAATTTTATTATATTTATTTAATATTTCAGGAAAATTAAAAATAACAGATGCAACACGCTTTTTATCTAATTTGCCATCTTCATCATACACATCGTTACCAAACAATTGTTTTACTTGTTTAATAATTGACTTATCGGTTGCAATTAATTCTTTAGCTCTTTCATCAGCATTATAAACTGGAATGCCTAATATTTCAAATATTTTACAAACGGTAGTTTTACCGCTCCCGATACCTCCAGTTATGCCAACTTTAATCATTCTCGCGCAGTTACAGGTATAAACGATTGATCCAGTTTAATATTTTGAACGTAAGCAGGATATCTAGTACACGAAATGTTAAATCGCTTCCCATTTGCACTCAACTGTGCTTCGATGTTGAAATTCTCAGCCTTAGTAGTTGAGATTTTATTGCTTGGAATAATACAGTTAATCGCAACTATTGCCTTTTGGCCACTTATACTGTCGAGTAGTATTTCAAAACTAAAAGTATGTGCTACATCTTTATAAACAATAATACCGTACGAAGCAGCTACAGCAGACAAAGTAATATTATTTTGTTCAACAGGTTCTAATGCAACAACTCCTTTAACTACCTCATTAATATCGTGAATGCGAACGGGGTTGGTTGGCCAATAATCAATTTTGCGAACAATACTTTCTGGACCTGAAATTGAAATGGAATCGGGATTGTAAATTAAAGAATCTATTTTCCAACTATTTTCTTTAATGCCAATAAAGTGGATGAAAACAGGCACTTTTTTTTGCATGCTCGCCTCAATTTCCATTTCCATGGTATCGGGTACTACATGAATAATTTGAATGTCGTCAGGCATATCGGCACTGAATAGGTTTTTATTTTCATTGGCAATTAATGTCGTGTTATTCGTATAACTGCCTAAATCGAGCACTAGTGAACGTGCGAAAAACGACTCTTTTAATAATTGCCAACCAGTAGCCCTCACTTGCAGCAATGCTAAGTCTGGTAGTCTGTTAGTATTTATTTTATTGACAGCAAGACGATATTCCAACTTAACATTTATGGTATCTTCATGTTGATAGGAGAGGGTATTAAACAGCCATAGCACAAAAGCAATTAAGAAGCAGAAAAGCATTCTAATTGCATCTCTGCCTCTGTTACCGCCTGTTGATGATGCTTCAGGTGTCAATATAATAGCATCGGTATTCGTTACGATTGTTGTTTACGCGCTAACATCGCTTTTGTAAAGTCAAGCGAAATAACTGACTTCTCGATACGCACTTTTGTTGTTGAATCTACTTCTAATAAATAAGTATCATCATCAACTTTAAGAATTTTTCCGTGAACGCCGCTAATGGTAACTACCTTATCGCCGGCTTTAATATCACCCAAAAATGATTTCTGTTCCTTTGCTTTTTTTGATTGCGGCCGAATCATAAAGAAGTAAAGAATAAGAAAGAATAACACAAAAAATGCGATACTCATAATGCTTGAGTTACCTGTTGATTCTTGGCCTGCAGGTGGAGACCCGAACAATAAAATTTGATTTATCATGTATTAATGTTTATTGGTTTATCAATCTTTTGGAACAATAATGGTTCCTTTAATTATTAGTTTGCTTGTACTGCTTGGAATAGTGTTAGTTGTTACCGTTACCGTTTTATTAAAAACTGAACTTCTGTTGGCACTATTAAATGCAACTTTAATGGCACCGCTTCCTCCTGGCGGTATTGGCTCTTTTGGCCATTCTGGCACCGTGCAACCGCATGAACCATGCGCATCGGTAATAATAAGATCGTTTTTCCCAGTATTGGTAAATTTAAATTCAGTGGAAACATTTTCGCCTTGAATAATTTCACCAAAATCATGTAAATCGCGCTCAAATGTAATTTCCGTTGGGTTTTCTACAATTTTTGTCGAAAGTTTGTCATTCTCAACCTGCCCAGCTTCTGTTGAAATGCCGCTATTTACATGTTTTTCTTTACAAGAACCTAATAAACCAAAGGTAACTATTGCCACTGTTAAGGTAAAAAATGCGAATCTAAATTTCATAATGCAAAAATAAGGGTTATTCTTTAAGTCCTCGACCAGATTTTATAATCAATCCAGAAGATTTCATCTCATTCATTAACTTATCCAAAATACCATTTATAAACTCTCGACTCCTTGGCGTGCTGTAAAGTTTACTAATATCTAGATATTCGTTAATGGAAACTTTTGTCGGAACCGTGGGAATATGTAAAAACTCAGTAAGCGCCATTTTCATCAATATCTTATCAATTAGTGAAACACGTTCTAACTCCCAGTTCATGAGTTTAGGCTTTATCAACTCATCGTAGTAGGTATCCTCATCAATTGTTTTCTTTACCAATACCTCAGCAAATTCTTCTTCCTCAGCGGTTATAAAAAAATCAAATAAATGCCTTTCAGTGGATGGACTAATTTCCTTTGTATTGAAAAAATCTTCCATTAACCCTTTCACAATATACTCGTCATCGGCCCAGGTGCCAATTACATTTTCCATGTGCTCATCGAAATATTCATTTTTTAGCAGGAAATAATCAAATATTTCTTTTACAATCTTTTTATCTTGAATTACATCTGGCGCCGCCGCAACATATTTTACGTAAGGTTCAAATTCTTTTAACTGATTGTAAATTAATTTCGCAAATTCTTCATCATTCCAATCAAGCAGTTGCTCTTTTTTAAGCCTTGTATTAAAATAAACATTGTCAATAAGCGAACGAATTAATGAATTATTGAAAAAAGTAATCGGAAAGTTTAAATCATCAGCCGATGGTAAATACTTGTTCTTTTTCATGTGCGCCTCAAGGTCAACTTGTTGCGCTAATTCGGTAATAAAATGCAAGCAATAGAGATAAGCCTGGTGCGAATTGTAAATACTTTTATTTAATTGTCTGACAGCCATTTTGCTATCCATATTCTCTGTACTGGCAACAATGTACAATGTTTGCATTGCCTTAATACGTAATCCTCTTCTGCTCAGCATGTCAATTAACGATTGTTTATTTTTTATAAATGCAACTTTATTTTAAGCTGCGTGATATTAATTCTTTTTTAAATTAGGCAGCTATTTTTCCAATACTGCTTAGTGTTACTATAATTATTGAAACATTACAAACGACTATTAATATGTGCAACTGCTTTTATTCTTGCTTCAGCAATACTGTTAGCAGCGGCCTGTGTTGTAATTTTTTCTTTTGCAGCAATTTCAAATATTTCAAGTGCCCGGGTATAAATAATTTCCGTTTTTTGAAACGCACGCTCTCGATTATACCCTTCTAATTCTGAATAGCAATTAATTAATCCACCCGCGTTAATTAAATAATCAGGCGCATATAAAATACCACGTTCAATTAGCGCCATGCCATGTTTCTGTTCTTCTTTTAATTGATTGTTGGCAGCACCAGCAACAATATTACATTTTAATTTACCTGCTGTTTCATCATTAATAGTGGCGCCTAAAGCACAAGGTGCATAGATGTCCATATCGATATCAAAAATGGCATCTTTGTCAATTACACTTACCTTAAACTTATCGTTTACTTTCTTAATTCTTTCTTCACTAATATCAGAAATCATAACAATGGCCTCTTCTTTTATCAATCGCTCCACTAAGTGATATCCAACATTGCCAACTCCTTGAACTAATACTTTTTTCCCTTTTAGGCTGTCAGTACCATTAGCATATTTCGCCGCAGCCTTCATACCTAAATACACACCATAAGCAGTAACAGGCGAAGGGTCACCACCACCACCAACTTCTTCGGGTTTTCCAGCAACATAGTCAGTTTCCATGTTGATATATTCCATGTCGCCAGTAGAAGTTCCTACATCTTCGGCAGTGATATACTTGCCGTTTAACGAATTAACAAACTTGCCGTACCGTCTAAATAAAGGCTCGCGATTGCTTAAAGCACGTGAATCACCAAAAATGACTGCTTTGCCGCCACCCAAGTTTAATCCGCTGATTGCAGCTTTGTAGGTCATGCCGCGCGATAAACGCAAAACATCTATAATTGCCTCATCTTCGTTGGTGTAATTCCAAAACCTGGTTCCTCCTAAAGCGGGGCCCAAAGTAGTGTTATGGATTGCAATAATTGCCTTTAATCCAGTTGTTTTATCAGTACAGAACACCATTTGCTCGTGTTCCATTTCATACATCGTGGTAAAAATTTCACCGTTGGTCAATTGAAGAGAATTATTCGACATAAATGAACGTATTTTTTTGGTTGGCTGCGCAAAGATAGAAGAAGTTACAAGGACTAGAAACTTTTCAATTGATTTATAGCTTTGCATCTTTATGCGCGCGCTCAAATCTGTCAACAAATATTTGTGGAAATACAAATGGCTTTTCCTCACTGGAACGCTATTCGTGGGCTTGGCAAACCTTTTTCAGGTATATGCCCCTCATTACATTGGCGATATGATTGACCTCGTTATCGCAAATTATGATGCAATTGTTAACGGCAGTAATGACGATTTAGCCGAAAATGTTTATCGTGGAGTAATGATTAGTGGCTTATTATTTTTAGGATTTACTGTTTTACGTGGCATTTTCATGTTTTTTATGCGACAAACTATCATCGTTATGAGTCGAAATGTTGAATACGACCAAAAAAACGACCTCTTTAATCATTATACCAAACTAACGCCTGCCTTTTTCAAGAAAAATAATACGGGTGACCTCATGAGTCGCGTTGCTGAAGATGTTGGGCGTGTGAGACAATACGTTGGTCCGGCTTTAATGTATTTTATGAACTTGGTTTTCAACTTCGGATTCGGTATTTGGATGATGGTGAGTATTAACCCTACGCTTACCCTCTACGTTTTATTGCCTTTGCCAATACTTTCTGTTTCCATTTACTATGTTAATAGCATTATAAATCGAAAAAGTGAAGCTATTCAGGCACAATTATCCAATTTAACCAGCATAGCTCAAGAATCATTTTCAGGCATCCGGGTTATTCAGGCTTATGCTCGTGAACAGTCCACAGGACAGTACTTTGAGCAGGAATGTGACGAATACAAAAACCTATCACTGAGTCTTTCACGCGTAGATGCACTTTTTCAGCCATTAATGGTACTGCTGATAGGCATGAGTGTGCTGTTAACCATTTTTGTAGGCGGATGGCAAGTTATGGATGGTAAACTTTCTATTGGCGATTTAGCTGAATTTTTGTTTTATGTGAACATGATGACTTGGCCTGTTACTTCGCTTGGTTGGGTGGTTTCAATTATTCAACGTGCCGCTGCCTCGCAAAAGCGCATAGATGAATTTCTGTTCACTGAGCCCGATGTGCAAGCAAGTGGTTTAGTTGTGCGCAACTTATCTGGTAGTATTAAATTTAGTAACGTTGATTTTACCTATCCCGATACGGGCGTTCAAGCACTCAAAAATGTGAGTTTCGAAATTAAAGAAGGGGAGAAGGTAGCTATAGTTGGAAAAACAGGCAGCGGTAAAACAACAATTGCCGACTTGATGTTTCGACTTTACGATGTAGATGCAGGCAGTATTGCATTCAACAGCATTAACATCAAAAAGTATAATCTCGACAATTTAAGAAGTAGTATTTCAACAGTTCCGCAAGATGTGTTTTTGTTTTCAGATTCCATACGCAATAACATCGCCTTTGGCAACAAGACGGCTAATTTGGAAACAATAATACAATACGCACAGTTTGCTTCAATCCACAGTGAAATAAATGCATTTAGAGATGGCTATCAAACATTAGTGGGCGAAAGAGGCGTAACACTAAGTGGTGGCCAAAAACAGCGCATTTCAATTGCAAGAGCTTTTATGAAGGATGCACCAATTATTATTTTGGATGATTGTTTGAGTGCTGTAGATGTGGCTACCGAAAAACGCATAATGACAAACATGCGGAAATATCTGGACGAAAAAACTGCTGTAATCATTACCCACCGCATATTCTCGTTGATTTCATTCGATAGGATTATAGTGTTAGATAACCACACTGTTGTTGAAAATGGAACACATGATGACCTCATGCAATTGAAGGGACTTTACTATCAAATGTATGAATCGCAGCGCCTAGAGGAAGTGGTGCAATGAAATAAATTTAGTAAATATTAAGATGTTATTTTAAAATCTTTTTATATTTCGGAAAATTTGGTGAATTTAATAACCCAAAGTATATAAAAACGAAGACAGTGGAGAACGAAAACAGCAACCGAAACGACAGCGTATTTTCACGTAAAATACGCGCCGGCAGACGCAGAACGTACTTTTTTGATGTAAAAACAACTAAGGCTAACGACTATTATCTAACCATTACCGAAAGTAAAAAACGTTTTGATGGCAACGGATATGAGCGGCATAAGCTGTTTATTTACAAAGAAGATTTTAATAAGTTTTTGAGCGAGATGAATGAGGTTGTTGACCATATTAAAGGGTTAATGCCTGATTTTGACTTTGATGCATTTGCGCATAAGTATGATGAGCAAGGCGATAACTATCGCGAACATGGCAGCGGAAACGATAACTATCGCGAAGAGCGCACCATATCTAACGACAGCTACCTCGATGAAGCTGCAACTGACAATCATGATAATAACAGCGAGGAAAATATAGCGGATAATAATGACAGCCCATCTGAGTACGGAACCAAGCATCTGGACGACGATGATCTGAAGCTATGATAACACACAATCAAGCTTAACGGAGATGTGCACACATCTCCGTTTTTTTTTGCCTAAACCAATTGCGAATTATGCTGATAGTAATTTTCAATTATCGTATGTATTAAGTTATTTAATGCTTATAAATTACTTATTGTCAGATACTTATATAATTTATTATTGCAAATTTCGATTAAAACCAGAAGAAACAATGGAGTCATACAATTTGCATTTTGTTATAAAATCAGATAGTGCTAGCCAATAACATGCTTTTTTCAAATTGTTTGCTATTCTGGATAAACCTAGCTAAATATTGATGTGTTAATTTCTATTGATTACTTTGGAATTAAGCCAATAATCGCTGTATAAATCTTTCCCTGGTTCTTGAAAAAGCAACGAATTTCAGGTTTTATTTTGCTGCAAGGCACTATTTAATTGCGCGTTGCGTTCCCTTGGCACCAACCATTTTACCATTTTCAATAATGCCTTCCATCGTATTGTAGAAGCGAACTGTTTTGCCATTTCGGTCGGTTTCTGTTGATTCCACCTTGTGTATACTGTAATTGCTTCTGATAAATTCATGTAAAAATTCTATGCTAGCATTTGTTGATGGCAAGATGTCGGTTAGGCGCGCACCCAACATTTGTGCTACTTCAACATACGCATACATTTTTGCCATTTGCAAATTACAGGCAATAAGATAGGCTACTTTGTAAAAAGCATCTACCTGCTCAGCCACAGAAGCCGAAATATCTATAGGTTGCTCCATCCAGAATATCCAAGCGCCTTCGTCAACTTGGATGCTCTCAGGTTCAAAATATTTTGTAAGTTCCATAGGTTTTGCGGGATAAGTGCTTTATTTTCTGTTCTGCTGAGGTGTTTCTAAAGATAAGGATTTTCTACTAATAATTACGGCAGGAAGTAAAAGGTATACGAATATTTTAATATAACTAACTGATTACAAGCTATATATAAATTTTAAGTAATATTATATAGTATATAAATAATTGCTGTTGTGCTCATCTTATACTTTGTATTTCTTCCACTTGCCACTTTTTAAATACTTCCAGCATAACCAAGCAAGTACTAGCCAATAAACAAACTCGCTAGTCCATGCAACAGCAAGGCTCACATTTAAAACATGAATAATAACATAAACATAAATCATATAAACTACAAGCGTTATTAACTCTAACAATAGTGAGTGTCTTGTAGCTCCTGTTCCAGTCACTGCTCGGAACAGCACACTAGATACAGACATCATCATTAAACAAATACCTACAATTCGAACAGGATTTACGGCTAGGTTTATGATGGTTTCATCGTTCGTAAATATGCGAATGAACACCTCAGGCCAAATTAGAATAAAAGCAAAAAACAAGAATGAGAAGCATAAGGCAATCAATACTACCTTTTTCAACAACACGAAAATTTCAGAATGCCGATTTTGACCAAGCAGGTTGCTTACTAAGCTATTTGTAGCATTGGCTATTCCCCACGTGGTAACACCTAAAACCATATAAACCTCTTTAGCCACATTTGATGCAGCCAATGATGGCGGTCCCATTTTTTCAATCATGAGGAAAAATATTACCCAAGTACCTGTTGACAGCATGTGCTGTAATACAATAGGTCCGCTAATTTTAAGTCCACTTTTTACAATTGGCCAATCAAAACCGTCAAAGCGAAATAGTCCGAATTGATTCCGATATTTTGAAAACAATAAGTAAAAGAAGTTCAATCCGCAAGCTGCTGTTGAAGAGATTAAAGAGGCCAAGCCAGCACCCGCAATGCCCATTTGTGGAAAACCCATTTTCCCGAAAACCAGGTTGTAATTGAAAAATATGTTAACAACCAGCATAAGCACCGCACTCCAAGTAATTATTTGGTTGTTGCCAATACTAGTGTAAAACCCTAGCAATGTGAATGCAAATACAGCAAAAAATATTTCATAGTTTCGGTAATGCAGATATTCCATTCCGGCCTCAAACACTTCAGGACTGCTAAACATTGGTCGAAGTATTGCTGGTGCTGCAAATTCAAGGAAAGCGTATAACACAACTGCCACTCCCATTAAAAAAATGAGGTTGTTGTTAAAAATGCGACCAATTGATTCTGGATTGTTTTCCCCCGCTCGGCGCGCAATTATTATTTGAAAACCAACTGATAAGCCATAGGGAATCATGGTTATTGTAATATAAACCAAAGCTGCCACACCGGCTGCGGCTAACTCTGTTTCGCCAACCCTGCCCATAAAGGCTACACCAATTAAACTTATCAAATTATTGAATAAGCTACTTATCATCAGGGGCATGCTGAGGCGTATGATTTCGCGATATGTTATATTTATTTGCAAAAATTGGGTATTATCTTTTTTGGTATCGTAAAGATGGTGTAAAGTTCGTTATTGGTTAAATTTGTTGGGTAATTTATAAAAATGTACATACCAGTAGGTTTTTATAACGTGGCATAGCTTAAATTGATTAGATAATACAGTTTCTATCCCATTTATAGCCACCCATTCTGCATAATTTCCTTTGCATGGTAAGTAATTATAATGTCGGCACCAGCGCGCGTAAATGCATACATGTTTTCCATAATAATGCGTTGTTCATCTATCCAACCTTGTTTTGCAGCTGCTTTAACCATAGCATATTCACCAGAAACATTATAACAAGCCAATGGTAATAAAGTATTTTCTCTAATGGTTTTAATCACATCAAGATAGGCCAAAGCTGGTTTAACCATAAGGAAATCAGCACCTTCCTCAGCATCAAGTAATGCTTCTTTCAATGCTTCACGACCATTTCTAAAGTCCATTTGATAAGTTTTTCTGTCGCCAAACGATGGAGCACTATCAGCGGCTTCGCGAAACGGACCATAATATCCTGAAGCAAATTTTACAGAATAGCTCATTATTGCAGTGTTTTCATAGCCATTTGCATCCAACTTCTCGCGAATAGCGCCAACTCTGCCATCCATCATATCGCTCGGTGCAACTATATCGGCTCCAGCTTCGGCATGCATGAGTGCCATTTTTGACAGCGATTCAAGTGTGTCATCGTTCGCCACCTCATGTCCGTGTAAAATACCGCAATGTCCGTGATCAGTGTAAGCACACATGCAAACATCCGTTATTATGATAATTTGATTCCCAAAATCGGCTCTAAGCGCCCGAACAGCAGTAGCCACCGCATTTGCATTGTCGAAACAAGTTGAGCCTGCAGCATCTTTTTCTTCTCCAACACCAAAAATTAAAAATTTATTAATCCCTAATTTTAAACATGCTGCTACTTCAACAGCTAAAGTATCTGGCGAAAAATGATAAATACCTGGCATTGCTCCAATTTCATGATGAATGTTTTCTCCCTTCATTACAAAAACAGGATATACAAACATTTCTTTGGTTAATCTGGTTTCTGCTACCAGTTCTCGCATCAATCCACTGTTGCGCAATCTTCTCGGACGAATTTGCATTACGTTACTTATTTTGTGTAAAGTTACTACTGATATACAGTAAAATTAATTCCGTTAAAAAAAACAAGTATTTTTACCCCGGATATGTTCGACTATACAGACAAGGAATTTAACAAAGATTTTACAAGGCATTATTCATTGTTGCTGCAATTGGAAGAACAGCAATACACTTATGCTGTATATGAAAAAAGAACTGGGAAGTTGCAAGCGTTAAAAACGGTCGCCCTCAATAACGCAGCGCCTGGCGATATGCTGAGTAAATTCCGCATTTCTGTAACTAACGACGATACATTGCAAGTGCCCTACCACGAAGTTAAAGTAGGGTTTATTGCTTCTGCATTCACATTAGTGCCAAGGGTTTTGTTTGAAGACGACAAAGCTGCACAATACTTAGCGCTAAGTGCTGAAATAGAGCCTCAAACTTGCATTTATGCAAACAATGTAAAAGGAGTTTATACGCGCAATGTGTTTTCAGTTGCTGCTGCTGCCATCAATTATTTGAATGATGTTTTTGAGCGCCCAAAAATTTTTCATGCATCATCAGCTTTGCTCGAAACGGCTTATCGCAGCAGGGAGCAATTTGCCGACCAGCAATTAATACTTGATATTAAGCCTGGAATAATCCATATTTTATATTTCGAAAAGCGCGAATTTAAATTCATGAATCAATATCACTATGTAAATAAAGAAGATTTCCTTTATTACGTTTTATTGGTTGCCGATCAATTTATGGTTGATAGAAATACGGCAGATTTAAAACTTTCGGGGGAAATAATGCCAGATTCGATGTTATTTGGTGAGCTCTGGAAATTTTTTAAAAATATTTCATTTTTGCAAACTAACGAAAACATTGAAATACCTGCCGAAATGAAAGAGCAACCTATTTACATTCATAATACCCTATTGAGTCTTGATTTATGCGAATAGTAGCTGGCAAATTTAAAGGACGCAGGTTTAATCCGCCAAACAACTTACCGGCGCGACCAACTACCGATTTCGCCAAGGAAGGGTTGTTTAATATTTTAACTAATATCTTCGATTTTGAAACAGTGAGTTTCCTCGATTTATTTGCAGGAACCGGCAGTTTGAGTTTCGAAATGATTTCACGTGGCTGCGAAGATGCTGTTTGCGTTGAGTTAGATAATAGAAGTGTCGATTTTATTCGCAAAACCGCAGTAGAATTAAACGGGAATATCAATGTGATGAAAATGGATGTTTTTGAATACATCCGCACTACTAAAAAGCAATTTGATGTAATTTTTGCCGGACCTCCCTATCCCTTGCAAAACATCCCGATGATTGTTGAAGAGGTATTAGAAATGAATTTGCTAAAGCCTAAGGGATGGTTAATTCTTGAAACCAACCAAAAATACAAATTCGAAGATCATCCCAATTTTATTCGCGTTCGTAACTATGGAACCACCCATTTCCATGTGTTTGGCATCAAAAAGCAGGAATAAAAATCGTATTTCGAATACCTAAAACACTTATTTTTACACTATGAAACGCATTGCAGTTTTTCCTGGTTCGTTTGACCCTATCACCTTAGGGCATATCAATATTATTGAACGTGCGCTACCATTGTTTGATAAAATAATTATTGCAATTGGAAAAAATTCACAAAAGCAAGGCTATTTCTCGCTCGAAAAACGCATTAACTGGTTACAGGAGTTGTATTTGAACGAAAATAAAGTTGAAATCGACAGTTATGAAGGCCTAACTATTGATTTCTGTAAGCTGACAAACGCGCAGTATATATTGCGTGGCCTGCGCAGTGCAGCAGATTATGAGTATGAAAATGTAATTGCGCAAACCAACAAAACGTTGAATACCGAGGTTGAAACGATATTTATTTTAACCAAACCGGAGTTCGGCCACATCAGCTCCACAATTGTAAAAGAAGTGCTCAGAAATAAAGGTGATATCAGTAAAATGGTTCCGATTTCGGTTAGCCGTGATGCATAATTTGAATCCCGCTGGCTAATACTTCACGAATATTGGCATAGGCTTTATTTAATTTTTCTTCCACTTGGGCGGTTGCAATCCACTTTGCTAATTCAATATCTTCTTCAAGTTGCGGAACAGGTTGCGTTGCATCGCTCGACATCATTAAATACCAATGCGTTACTTTAAGCACTTTTGTTGATGAATCTAAGCGATAGGTGTGGAAGGTCTTTTTTAATTTTTTTACAATAGAAAGCTTTTGCAATCCAGTTTCTTCCCGCACCTCTCTAAGAGCAGCCACTTTCTTTTTTTCGCCTTCTTCAAGTTTCCCTTTCGGTAAATCCCACATCGATCTGCGAAATATCATCAACACTTCATCTTTATTGTTAAATACTAATCCGCCGGCGGCTAAAATTATTTTATAATCAACAAATAACGATTTTCTTATAGCCTTAATATCCTGACCATAAATAGTCATACTCTTGGGCCCAGCATTTTTTTCGATAAGGTAAAATGTCTTGTTTATATCTTTTTCCTGGTCGGATGTAAATACCGGATTATTGATATCATTAGTATTAATTGTAGCAGGTAATCCACCAGAAATGATATAAACAGGTGTCTCGTTGATGAAAATTTTATAGCTTTGGGGCATGCTGTTTAATTCTAATGATGCAACTCTTTTCAGTGAAAAATTATTATCTATCGGTGCCATTAAATTACGCCCGAGCAATCCATTTACATGGGCTAGTGGCTGGCGGTCGCCAATTTACTGTGATAACCGTTTAACTTTATCGTATCCAGCAATCAGAACCTGGCTCAAAAATACGCTAGCGGCAGGAATTAGACAAAAGTTTCCTGATGTGGAAATCATAGCTGGTGTTGCAACGGCGGGCATTCCTCATGGCGCACTAGTTGCAGAAGCGCTTAATCTTCCTTTCATTTATGTGCGCTCTGAAGCTAAAAAACATGGCCTCAGTAATCAAATTGAAGGAAAATTACCTCAAGATGCTAAAGTTGTAGTTGTTGAAGATTTAGTTTCAACAGGTGGAAGTAGTTTAACTGCACTAAATGCCTTGCGCACTGCTGGAGCAAATGTGTTAGGTATGACAGCGCTTTTTACTTATGCATTTGATACTGCCGATATCGCATTTAAAGATGCCGACTGTAGTTTGTTCACGCTTTCTGATTATCCTTCACTAATTGAATATGCGCTCTATAATGAAATTATTGCCCGCGACACCGAGGCCTTATTAGGCGAATGGCGCAAAAATCCTTCTACATGGATGCAGCCTTAATTAATGCCATAATTTTATTCGGGGCACTTGTCGGCTTTATTGGCGGTTTGGTGAATTTAATGTTATGGAAACGAACATTAAAACACAAGCATGTTTTAGGCATAAAAGTACACGAAGGATTTGAACATGCCATTAATGAAGTACTCGAAAATGCATCAACTGAATTAACACCCGATATGGTAAAATTGGAAACTAAAATTTTAGATTTATTCGACAATTTTATGGCTACTGGATTAACACAAAAAATGCCAGTGCTCAGTATGTTTATTGATGATAAACTTATTGACGAAATTCGAGTAATTTTTCATGCAGAAATGTCGGCAAATTTACCGCAATTATTAAAATCTGGTTTAGCTGTCAACGAAAATAAATCAGAAATAAGTACAATTGCAGCTAAAGCAATGGATAAAGTTTTTAAACAATATTCTAAGCATGCCATTATTTATTTGCTAATTGGCACTGCCGTTGGTGCCTTGCTAGGATTGGGTTTCGCTTGTATGTTAGATGGGTTAAATTTTCATGCTTAGCCATCATCACACACTTTAATTGTTTGCGAGATTATTCAATTACAATTAAGCTATTCAATATTAAATCATCACTTTTAATTGATACAATATAACTGCCAGAAGGCAAATTAATTGTGTTAAACATAATAGTTGTAGCGCCGTTAATTTGTTTATCTGCAACAACATCTCCAAGCATGTTATATAATTGAATAAATGCATTATTTTGTTGCAGCTGTGCAGGTACTGTTATGGAAAAATAATCGGTTGACGGATTGGGATAAATATTGATTTCATTTCTATTAATGGTAACTACAGCAGTGCTGGCTTCAATTACACTTGTGCTTAAATCGGCACCGCAATCGTTAGTAACAACGAGTGTTACATTGTAACTTCCTGCAATGGGATATGTATGCCATGGATTTTCGATGGTTGATGTAGTACCATCTCCAAAATCCCAAAACCAGGTTATAGCATCAACTGCTAAACTTGTAAATACTGCTGTAAGGGCATCAGTAACTAATACATCGAATGCAGCAATTGGCAGTGGTGTAATTATCATACTTATGGTGTCTAAATTGCTGCAACCATTGGCATCAATTACCTCAACATTATAAGTTCCTGTTTCAGTAACAAATAATGTTTGCGTTATTGCTCCAGTATTCCATGAATAACTTGCGCCAATATTTTCAGCATCTAGCATTGTGCCTTCGCAGGCAATTCCATCATCGCCTAATTCAATTACCGGAAGTGGATTTATTACGATGTGAGCAGAATCGCCTACGCTGCACGCTAGGCTAGCAACATATACTACCCAATAATCGCCACTTTCAACAATATTAATAGTTTGCGTGGTTTCTCCAGTACTCCAGAAATAACTTTCAGCACCATCGCCTGCATCTAGCACTACATCTTCGCCGGCGCAAACTGTTGCATCATCAATTGATAAATCTGGTGGAGTAATAAAATAAATAGTATCGGTTACTGTTCCCGCACACGGCGTAACAGCATAGCGCCATGCCAAGTTTTCCATTGAAAATGCTTCAAGATTGTAAAGTTCATCGGCAACATACGCCGTGGTTCCTGATAAATCTTCAATACCCTGTGTCATATTTCCACCATCCGATTCTATATCATTATTTATAATATCAATCATGTTCGAGGTTTCGTAAATTACAATTTGACCTGTAACTGTTGCATCGCTTAAATAATGCTTTACTTCATTGTATTCAATAATAAATCTACGATAGGGTGCCGTGCCTTGCATTTCATAATAAATATTGCCGCCGTCTCCAGGATTTAAATCTGTCCAACAAAAGGCAATCATGTTATTCGGTTGTGTTGCATTGGGAAAATGCTGCGGGGAATACGACGTGGGAAAGGTTCCACCTAAAAATTGAACGAACCCATTTGATGCAATGGAAAGACTGGTATAGGTAATTCCAAAAAAGGTAAAATTAAATCCAATAGCAGCAGTAGCAAATGCATCATCACCAAGTTCAATTGACGCTGGATCATATAAGTTATAAGGTGCAAAAGGAATTGCGGTAACGGTATACGCATCCGTTGGTATAAAAGAATAATTTACAATAGTTGATGCACCAATGCCACCTACCAAAGCAGGATTCAATTCTCCTGTTTCGCTATTAATTATCGCATCGCCAGACCAAGTTCCGCCACCTGCAATTGGGGATGGAAATAAGGTTCCGCCATCATAGCAAATGGATTCGGAAAATCCCGCAGTTAAAAATGTTGATGTATTTTCTGCAATTGCGCTCAAACTATCATTAGCTGTAAATTCATCAGAAATCCAGCTTGACCAAGCCACAATATTATGGTAACCATCAACCGATAAATCTGCTGTGCCTATAAATGTATAGGTAATGGTTGCATCTGCAATAATTCCACCTATAAATGGCTCTGTTATAATTGCACCACCATCAACTGCGAAATTTAAATTAAATCCCAAAGCACTTTCTGTCCCAAAATTTTCTATTGTAATTGTAATTGGCGAAGTTGCACTTAAGTCGCAATCGGGAGCAATGGCAGCAATATCCACAACACCTATATCTTGCCCTAATCCTGCAATTAAAATGGTATAATCTTCTGCTTCACCGTAAGTTTGGGAGCTGCAAGATGTAAATGAAGTTGTTCCATATACGCATCGCACACGTAATCTGGTATCACCGATTGAAGCGCTTAAGGGTATGGTAAAATCAATAAAAGTTTCATCGCCAGCTGCTAAACTTACAGCCGTCATAATTTCTTCATCCGATGCAAACACTTCATTTTGATTATAGTCGATCCAAGCGCGGTAGCCTTCTGCAAATGAAGGTGTGTTTACAATATGCATGGTATAGGTTTCGCCAAGATATAAGATAGTGCTCAAATCAGTGAAATCGCTATACCCACTTCCATCACCAGGGCCTGATGCTAAATTATTGATGGTATTTAATTCAAAACCGTCGATATAATCATTATCGGTTGTGCCAGCAGTATATGTGGCATCACAATATTGAGCAGTTGCGTTAAATACACATAAACTCAACAAAAGGGTTAAGGTGAAATTGTGCAATTAGGTGCGTGGGTTTTAGTAATGTTTTACTTATTCATCGACTGCATATATGCGGCCATTTTCATTGCTCTTGTCTCAAAATAACTATTCCATTTTTGAGCGTCCCAAATATTTCCAACACTGTCTTTCATTGCTTTTGCGGAAACATATAATTTTTGAGATGCAAAATCGCCACGCATAGATAAATTCAAATCGGCAAAAGTTGCGCAAAATTGATCAAGTACCTGAGCATTGGCAAAATTAAGTGCAGTAATGTCTATTACATATTCATCAGCTAACGGTTGGTCAACAGGCAAAGTAATTTGCATTTGACTGTTAACGGTAGCAGTTACAGGGTCTTTAGACACAGCCGCACTTACAGTCATAAAGCCTATGGCAACAAATAAAATAGAAGTAGCAATTTTTTTCATCTTGTTTTTTTTAATTGCATTAAAGGTACACAAATTTCCGAAAGTAGGTAAGGCAAAAAGTTGCCAGATGTAGTATAAACTTACAAGGCATATCCTGTCAGGCTATCCAAAGTTTGGCTTGTTTTAATGAAAGTGCCTTTACCAGTTGCTAATATTGCTCCTTTTTCATCAAAAAGCTCAGCCGTAGCGGTGTAAACTTTACCTTTTGCATAATCAAGTTTGCCTATTGCTGAAATAGTGCCTTTAGTGATAGGTTTTAGGAGTTTTATTTCAAAAGCTGCCGTAACAACAAAGGTTGAAAGTTCAATGGAGCTGACAGCAAAGTAAGCAGCATCGTCCATTAACTTAAAATAAACAGCTCCATGAAGCGCATTGCCGCCATGAAAATGTGCAGTATTAACTGGATAGGTTATAGTGCAAATTGCCTGTTTTATACTGATGTTAATTCCTGGATATAATTTTTGAACCAGTGCACTATGAAACAAATTTTCAAGTTTTCGATAATGTGTCTCAGTAGTCAAAAGTATTAATTTTTGATAAATGAAGTGCCAACCCTAAACGCTTTACTGGTTGCAGTAATAAAATAAATGCCAGGCACAAACGATGCATCTAAAGTGATAGTTGCAGTTGCAGCATTTATTGTTTTGCTATATAGCAATGCTCCTGTAATGTTGTACATGTTAACTACAACATTTTCTGCAGTTACGTTATTTAAATTTAAATAAATGATGTCATTTACAGGGTTTGGGGAGATGATAATACCTTGATTGTTTTCAATTTGATGTATTGCTGTACCATTATCTAACTTGAAAATTTGCACTCCACCACGAATAGTTCCTGAAAGCAATTCCATTTCTCCGTCGCCATTTAAATCTCCACCATTTATAGATGCATAAAAGCCATGGTAATACGCCAAATAATTGGTATCAGCTTCGTAAAATTCACCTAATAATGCGTCTTCAATTTCATTGTATAGAAATACATTGCCAATTTGTGAGCCGACTAAAAGATACAACGAATCGTTTTGATTACGATACATAAAAGGTGCGCTGTATCCAGTTACAAATCCAGGTTTGCGCACATCTACACCGCCCCACAATTCGCTTTCTAAAGTAAATATTGGCGTGTCGGCAGTGCCTGTATTGTGATAATAATTCAAGTTGCCATTTTGTTCGCCTATTATCAAATCCATTTTACCATCTAATTCAATATCAATAAAAAATGGTGTAGCAAATTGGCCGATATCAATTAATTGATAATTAAATTGCGGAGCCGCAAAATTGGCTTCACCAGCACCGCCAGATAAATTTTCAAGATAAACCAACGTGCCATCGCTGATGCCAACATATAAATCTTCATCACCGTCATTATCGGTATCGGCAACTGCAGGAGCAAGCTGACTAATTGGAAACTCATCTAAGCCACCAAAATTTTTATTTACTAATTCAAACGCAGGGAGGGAAGCAGTGCCAATGTTTTTATACAACCACAACCCTCTGTGAACAATTAAATCTTTGCCATAAGTATTCCCAATTCCAACAACAATATCTAATAAATTATCATTGTTGTAATCAAAAAAAATGGGTTTTGAATAAGCGCCAACATCAATCATTTCGCTTATTAAAAAAGTATCAGTAGAAAATACTAAATCAAATGTATCTGCGGTGTTGAGATTTTGATAAAGCCAAACATTTTCGGTATTTAATCCTAGCGCAGCATCGTTAGTTGTTGCCAGCATATCTTTATCACCATCATTATCGGCATCAATTAAAAAAGCTGCAGGAAAAACTGGCATATTAAATTCAACGCCATTTTGTTGCCATAGCGTATCCTTAAAATCCATTTCAGCATAAGATGCATCACCACCATTTCGGTAATAAACAAAATTATTGCAGGAGTTATCACCAAGTAGGGCATCATGGTCGCCATCGCCATCATAATCCATGGTAACAATAGTTGAACCGATATGCAATCTTTCACTACCCGATTCTGCTACTTCTGGGCTACCTTTACAAGCTATATGTAAATCGCCACCATAGCAAGAAAATCCTTCATAAATGAGTCCCCAACAAAATTCAGTCAAATCAAAAATCAAACTATCGCACCCGAAACCCGATTCGGCTGAAATGTTTTTGTAATAGCGAATGGTGGTATTAGAAACTGAAAATGATAACACATCTAAATCGCCATCTCCGTCAATATCATCAATTCCAGGTATATCTGTTCTGCTTGTATATAAAGCAGTGGTTCCAGTAGCATCATCATATACGAGCTGATTTTTTGCTAATTCAAAACTTAAATTACCATCTATAATTACACCTATGTATACGCGCGTTGAACCAATGTAATAAGTAAAAATATCAGGAATGTTATCGCAATTATAATCTCTAACTAATGCCCAATCTTCAAGTGGTGGAATTATTGAATTATACTGTGGCGCATAGGTAAAATTACCGGCTGCATCTTTAACCATTATTACAGCATTCCAACCACCTCGGTCAAAAATAAATAAATCGTTTATGCCATCATTGTTAATATCAATATCCGAAAATTGTGCTGCTGATATACCACCAGTAAAAGGTGAATTTAATGTATTACCATATTGTTTCGCAGTAATGGTATTATCAGGTATGTATTGTCCAAATACTTGTAAAGTAATTAAAGTGCATAAGCCTGATAAAAATATTTTCATGAATTAAAATTTACAACACTTAACGGTGCCAATTACATTATTATTGATATCAATAACGCGTATAAAGTAAAGTGCAGTCGGATAATTAACCAAATCTAAAATTTGTTTATCGGCAGGGGCGAAAAGCAAGCGATTAACTAAAATGCCATCGATAGTGAATATATCAGCAGCATTTATTAATTGATTGCCTGTTGTAGAAATAAATAAATTATCACTTACAGGATTGGGATATGATTTAATATTGTTATTATCAGCAGCATAAGCATTAATTGTAACAGCTGCTTCATCTCTATAAAATGTAATTCCTCCACGCTGATTTCCAGTTACAATATCTGGAAAATTATCTGCATTAATATCTTTTACTGCAATACCAGCAAAATTACCTTCGTCTATGTTATTAAATTTGTCAGTCACCTTTACAAAGGCACCGGAAAAATCGACCGTAGGTTCATATAGGTAAATTGTTCCTGCTTCGCATCCAACATATAATTCATAATTACCATCTGTTGTTTGAAATAAATTTGGAACAGCATGCCCTGTTAATGAGCCAAGTGTTCTTACATCAACGTTGCCCCAGAATTCACTTTCTATTGTAAATATTGGTGCAGCCGCAGTTCCAGTATTATGATAATAATTTAAATTGCCATTTTTTTCTCCTAATATTAAATCATTTAATCCGTCGTTGGTAATATCTATTAATTGTGGTGCTGAATTTTGACCAACATCTATACCTTGGTAATTGGCGCCAAATAAAATGAAAGAAGCAGGCCCATCTGGTGGTCCAATATTTTTAAAATAATGAATAAAACCATCTTCTTCACCTAATAACATATCAGCATCACCATCACCATCCATATCGCCAAATGTGGTAATAATATTATTAAATGCAAATGCCGAAATACCAGCGAAATCGCGCGTAATTAAACTGAATTCTGGTGCAGTGTTGGTGCCAGTATTTTCAAATAGTGCAATTTTCCCTTTGTTACTACCATCTTCAAAATAACCATAGTTGCCAATTATTAAATCGTAGCGTCCATCATAATTATAATCGAAATACGAAGGAAATGCTCCTTCCCCCAAATCTATCATGTCGTTCACAAATAGTGAGTCTATTTGAAAATCGAAAACATAAGTGTCATCACCCGAAACATTTTTATAATAGGCAACATTCTTGCTGGTTTCACTTTGGTTCACATTATTTGGTGAAACCAACATGTCTTTTTTGTTGTCGTTATTTACATCCAACAAAAATGCTGCAGGAAAAATTGGCTCGCTGTAAGGGCTATCATATTCAGGAAATGTAGTGTCTTGAGCTATTATATTTGAGAATGTATTATCGCCACCATTGGTGAGTTTATTTAAATTATCAAATGCTAAATCGCCTAAAACAATATCCATATCATTATCAGCGTCCTCATCAAAAATCATAAAAGTGGAGCCTGCATGCATACCATCAGCTATTGCGGCACTGGCATTGGTGATGCCTTTACACTCAACATTTAAATCAACTGCATAATTAATTCCACTTTCATAAAAATTGCCCCAGCAAGAATTAATATGTTCCAAAGCCCAAGTTCCGCAGGGCAAGCCGTCTTCAATTTGACGGTTTTCGTAATAATCTACAACACCGCCAACAATGTAAAAAGTGAGCAAATCAATATCACCATCCATATTAACGTCTGCAAATCCTGGAATATCTATGCTACCAACCGTGATGTCAAAAAAGAATCCAGCCTCAGTAAATTCTAACTTGCTTTCATCTTCAGTATAAGTAATATTGGCGCCATCAACCGATGCTAAATAAGTTTTTACACCAGTATCAAATCCTGTAATAATATCTTCAATACCATCGCAATTGTAATCAATTAGTATTGTCCAATTTTGCATACTTGGAAATCGTGCTTCATATTGGTGCCAATAAAAATAATTTATTTCACCTGTTGAGCCTTCATTTATTAATGCTAATGACTTCCCGCCAGCTCTATCAAAAATATACACATCATTTTTCCCATCTAGATTAATATCGCTACTTGAAAATTGAGGGTTGTTTAATCCGCCAGCAAAAGGGAATTTTAATATCCTTCCATTTTGAATTGCTTGGATATTATAATTATAAATATATTGTTGCGCATTTAAGGCATTATTTGCAAAACAGCAGAGGGTTATAAGATATACAAAAAAACTTCTTTTCATAGATTTTACTGTTGTGATAAAGATACAAAGTAAAGCGCAATTAGTTGATGCATTTCGGTAAATTGACTTAAAAATGAGGATGCGGATTCAGATTTGGCACGGTATTGTATTTATTAGTATTGAAATAATGCTTAAACTAATTAAAACCGAGAGCTATGAAAGCGATAAAAAATGTACAACAGATGTTGTGTGCAGAGGGCTCTCAAAATATTGGGCCCGCTCGCACCGCAACCACTCCTGATCCTGCTCAAATAGGCAGACAAAGAGATTTGGTTATTATTCAATCACCTGCACCTGCAGTTCGAAATTAACCCAAATTAAGTAATAGATAATAGCAAATCAATTAAGTTATTTATTTAGTTGGGTTTAACCCGAATAGCAAACAACTTGAAAAGAGCATGTAATGGGAAGGAAACATCTGATTTTATTACATCTTGTAAAATCTTACCATTTCTATTGCTTATTCTGTGATTAAGTTATCATTTATTGCTTGGAATCAACCATTTCAGAACCATTGGTAAATAGGCTTTTACCTAAAAATTACAACTTGTTTGCCAATCGAGGTGAGCGCAATTAATCGACTTCAACACTTCCATTCAAAGAATTGTTAGGCCCAGAAGCAACTTTAAATTGGTTTGATTGATTAAAATGGATAACCAATTGCGAGGTTAATAGCAATTTTTTTATCAGGTATGGTAAATTCTACCGATTCGTAATAATCGTAAATTTCTTGACGATAGGGTCCGTCCAAGGCAGGGTCATAAAGGGGATAGGCAGCATCTATTCGAATAACAAAATAGGTGAAATCTAAACGTAACCCCAATCCAGGGCCTACTGCCAAGAGTTTATAAAAATCGTTGAATTTAAATTGGGCGTGTGCACGAAAGGGATCGTCTTTTAATGTAAAGGTGTTCCCGATATCACAAAAAATGGCTCCTTCTAAAATGGAAATAATCTCAAACCGATACTCGAAATTAAATTCCAACTTAAAGTCGGCAACTTGGTCAACACGAATGTATGATGTAGTATCATAATTTACATATCCGCCAGGCCCAAGTTTACGAACGGTAAATGCACGAACACTATAAGCTCCACCACTAAAAAATTGCTTCACATAAGGAATTACTTCTGTGTAAAACAGCGACGTAGAATCTTTAACCCACCAGTATGGCGTTGCCAATCCAAATGAAGCTCTTGATACAAGTCGGTTAGCAGGATTAAAGTTGATATACGAACGATAATCAGCATCTAAACGAATAAAATCAGAAAAAGGCATATTTAATTCAGCCGAAGCTCGCAAATAATGGTCGAATACATGGTATCCTGTTGGTTGCGTATTTACTATTAACGTATAACCATAGCCCATAATTACTTGCTCTTCAAAGCTCTGATTTAATAATGGATTTTGATCTAATTCTGCTTGAAATGCTTCTGAAATGCGTGGCACTTTAACTATGTTAATAGTTGGAATCGGCATTTTAAAAATATGCTGTTTTTGTGCCTTGCTTTTACCCGAATTTTCAAAAATGGAAACTGCATATTCAAAGGTGGTATTATATAAGGTAAAATCATTTATCTGGTTTAAATAATTGAAATTAACTTTGAAATCAGTTTTTGGAAAATATCTTTTGGGAACGTCTACAGGTGCGGGCCACATAAATCGTGGTAAGCTGAGTGCCACACCCACGTTAAGTTCTGAGGTATTAATAAAAGTTTTGTCTCCACCCAATTGAGTTTCAATTCCTCCTTTTACATTAAATTTTAATTGATCAAGATTATGAAACAAATTCTTCTGATTATAACTCATGCTAGCTGAATTACCCAATAAGTAATCTGGGGTTGTATTTGCGTTTACCTCAAACGCAACGGTGCGAACTGGTAATGGGTCGAGCCGTATTAATAAATTGATGTATTGCAAATACGAAGTTGAATCCCATAATTCTTCTGCTTGTATGGTAACATATTTATATATACCGACAGTAGAAAACGATGCCACCGTGCGCTGAATTAATGAATCAGAATAATAATTTTCGGGATTAATAAATATATTGTTAGCTATCGATTTCGCGGTATAGTCGTTTGGAGAATTTATTAAATAATAATCTGAACGCAATTTTGGCTGTCGCGACGACTTGACTTTTCCAGAGGGCTTTACCTTGAAAAATTTATTCAATGAAAAATCTCTTGCCAAATAATACTTTAGCATTTCATCTTTCGATATTTCGCCAGCTAAATATTTTGCGGCCTTTTCTTTGCCTTCTGCAGTAGTGTCGGCATTAATGTAAGTATTAATAGCCTTTGCTTTGCTCGGTGGCTTAACATAAGTGCTGTCAGTGAAATGACGCGCAAAGTCAGGCAATATTCCTCCATTGTAATCGATAGATGCATTGGGATAAACATATATATTTTTAATAGCAAACGGATGATGAACCGTATCGTTAATTGGATTGCTGATTTTTATAAATATATCAAGCGAATCGGTGCCGGATGCGGTATCAACCTCAAAATAAATATATTCTTTCTGAAAGCGATAATATCCAACATTTCTTAAGTTGTCGCTTAACCGATTGCGCTCTGCTTTCAATAAATCAACATCAATTGGTTTACCGGCGGCCAATTGACTTTTAACAGGAATCTGATTTATTTTGTTAAGTAACCCTTTATCACTTATTTCATAATACACATTTTTCATACGATAAAGAGTGCTTAGCGAAACTTGATAGGTAACAATTCCAGTTTGCTTTAAAGTGTCATATTGAACCGTTGAAGCTACAGTGTTATAAAAGTAACCGCGATTGTATAAAAAATTATTAATGCGTTGCTCTGTTTCTAAAATTTGCGCAGAATCAATTAACTGTGGTTTATCACCCACTTTATTAGTAAGCCAATTTCTAAAACGGCTTTCGGGATTAGCTAACGGGGGAATGCTTTTCAACATTTTATCGTAGTCTATCACAAACAAGAAACGTGTATCATAAACTTCCTGGTATCGAATAAAATGATCAATCCCTGTATCGCCAATCGCATAAAGCCATGTTTTTAAGGGAAATAAGCCCAACAGTTTCTCGTTAGGTTTTAATTTACTCAAGTCAACTAACCCATCAGAAAATTTTGAGGAGTCTTCACCAGCAACAAGCGGCTGTTGGAATGCTATTTCGCTATCTTTGTAGAGGTATTCGTTATTTTTAAGATATTTAGTAGAATTGCACCCAGTTACCAAAGGAGAAATTACAATTAATACCGCTATTAACCGAAACAAAGAGTTGATATGTTGACGACCGCTCAAATAAAACATTTACAAAGCTTAAAGCTTAAAAAATATAGGCAAAATTATGATGAATTTATCATAGAAGGCGATAAATTAGTCACAGAGGCACTGTTAGGAAACGAAGTTATGCCGCTTTTAATTGCTACTGATGAGTGGATAGTCAATAACAAGGCTACTTTGCCATCTCATTTGCAAGTTGAAATTGCCAAGCAAAAAGATTTAGATAAAATATCATCGCTCAGCACCGCACCACCTGTTATGGCACTCGTTAAGCAAAGAATTTATGCAATTAGCGATATTCAAGTTAATGATAATTGGATTTTAGCACTTGATGGCATTAATGATCCGGGCAATTTGGGAACCATCATTCGCTCAGCAGATTGGTTTGGCATAAGCACCATAATTTGTAGTAATAATTGTGTTGATGTTTATAATCCAAAAGTTGTGCAAAGCACGATGGGAAGCTTGTTTCACGTGAAAGTTATTTATACCGATTTGCATGATTTTGTTGCAACAAATAAGCATAAATGTGTTGCCGCTACGCTGGATGGTCAGCAAGCCTATGATTATAAATTCGATAAAGAAGGCATACTGTTAATTGGCAGCGAATCACACGGCATAACTGAAGCAATTGTATCACTCATTCAAAACAAAATTACCATTCCAAGTTTTGGCAAAGCTGAATCATTAAATGCCGCCGTTGCAACTTCAATTTTATTGAGCTTGTTGTCGAATAAATAAATACAGCAATTATTCCTGAATGTAAATATTGGGGTCAACACCATTTCGTTTTGGTGTATTATCGGGCGCCTGTTCTAATACATCGTCAAATACTTTTTCTTGGAAACGCCACATCCCTTTCTTGAAATAAAAACCGACATAAGTGCCATCAGGAATATAGGTGAAATAAATGCCTTCCGACATTGGATTTTCGGGACGTAAATACGAAATGATAATCATTTTTTCTTGCTCATCATAATTCATTGCTGGTGATGCATCCTCTTTATACTCAATAATAATGCGAGTTTTGGGGTCTGGGTCGTCTTTTAATAAAAACATGGGATACCCAAACATCGGTGTTCCCATTTTATCGAAGGTTAATACATCAACTAGTTTTTTATTGCTAAACATATCGTTGCCATCCCAACCAAAAAGTAAATAATAAGTATTGCGCTTATACGTTTTCTTTACAATGTTAAAATATAAACAACCATACCAACTATTGGCAGATAAAACTGTATCCTGTTCATTTTTAATAAATAAACTCATATCAATTAATGGATGCATTTTTAATTGTGGTGTATTTATCTGAATAGTTCCGTAATAACGGTGTGTCATGTCTTTCATGGCTAGTTGCCATGTTAAAATGCGAAAGGCGTTGTCTTCAGGTTGAACTATCGACATGGTTTTAATGGAATCAAAAGGGTAGAGGTAGCTGTTTTCAATCAGCAAGGCTTGCTTTAATTTTTTCAAAAACTGTATGGTGGCTGTCTCTCTAATTTCCCAACTGCGACTTTGAACAGAAGAATCACCCAAAAATTGTAAAGTGTCTTCATAGGCCTGCAATTTCAGGAAATTTTCAGGTGTAATGCCTTTTATGCCTTCCTGCGCAGTTAATTGCAAGCTCAGGCAAATCAAAATCCCTGAAATAATAATGTTTAATTTCTGCATAAGCGATTAGTGTCAATAAAAATGCCCGAGTACAAAACTCAGGCATATAAATGATTTTTTATCTCTTTTTATTGTGCTGTAAATTGTTAATTGTCCTCCAAACAATAAAATTTAGCACTTATTGTGCTTGTAGAACCTAACAAATCTTGAACACCGTGTTTATAAACGCTCAATTACTATCGCGCTTGCACCACCGCCACCGTTGCAAATACCAGCACAACCATATTTAGCCCCGTTGTTTTGTAACGCACTTAACAAGGTAATGGTTATTCTTGCTCCTGAGCTGCCAATTGGATGTCCAATGGATACACCACCACCGTAAATATTGGTTTTGTCGTGACTAATACCCATATCTTTCATATTAGCTAATGCAACAACAGCAAAGGCCTCGTTAATTTCAAAATAATCGATATCGCTAATGGTTAAACCTGCTGCTGCAATAGCTTTAGGCATTGCTTTACCTGGAGTTGTTGTAAACCATTCTGGTGCTTGTTGCGCATCAGCAAATGCTAAAATTTTTGCCAACGGCTTTATGCCCATTGCTTCGGCACGTTCTTTACTCATTAAAACCACTGCCGAGGCTCCATCGTTGATATTCGAAGCGTTAGCAGCAGTAATAGTGCCGTCTTTTTCAAATGCTGGCGATAAAGTAGGCACACGGTCAAATTTCACTTTTGAATAATCTTCATCTTCACTTATTACAATAGGGTCGCCTTTTTTCTGAGGAATTACAACTGGCACCACTTCTTGCTTAAACGAACCGTTTTTCCAAGCTTCGGCAGCGCGTTTGTAGCTTTCAATTGCGTAATTGTCTTGGTCTTCGCGACTAAATTTATATTCACGTGCGCAAGTTTCACCGCATGAACCCATGTGCTTATTGCCATAAGGGTCCCAAAGGCCGTCTTTTATTATACCATCTACTACTTCGCTATTACCCATTTTGGCTCCCCAACGTTCTTTGGCGAGGTAATAAGGTGTATTACTCATGCTCTCCATTCCACCAGCAACAACCACATCGCTAACGCCGAGCATAATTTGTTGCGCACCAATCATTATTGCTTTCATGCCCGAAGCACAAACTTTATTAATACCTGTAGAATTTACAGTATCTGGTAAGCCTGCTGCCAACATTGCTTGCGTAACAGGTGCTTGACCAATATTTGCCGATAACACGTTACCCATATACACTTCCTGTACATCAGAACCTTTTAAACCTGCACGCTCAACTGCTGCTTTTATTACATGCGCACCTAATTGCGGAGCCGTTAACGAGGCTAAACCACCACCAAAACTGCCTATTGGCGTCCTGGCTACTGATACAATATATACTTCTCTCATAGTTTATTAGTTATTTGAATTTCGGCGCAAAGATAATTATTTTGAACCACGAATTAATGCTTTTAGTTCATAGGGTTTTTGGACGGATAAATGGAGCAGCTTTGTTGTGGAGAAATGTAATGTTGGATAGCATGAAAAGCCAATTCGTTGTTTATCTCTTAATCATAAGCAAACAATAAAACTGAATGAAAACCAAAATAAGCAGAGGAAGTCGTAACAATTTATAATTTATAATAAAATTGACGGTTTCAAGCCAATAACGGGCTCTTTTTAAACTGTTTGCTATTCAGGTTAAACCCAATTAAATCGATAAATTAATTGATTTGATATTGTGAATTGATTAATTCCATCTAACAGAATTTAATTCGACAATAGTCGGTGAGTTGAATCCCTTTTGCGCACTATCCACGTTCCCCCTTATCACTCTTTCCATCTACCTAAATTTAAGTCGTTAATAACCGTCATATACAATCACTGTTGCGATTGAAGGTTAGCTGCTTAATTCTAAAAGCTGCCTTTTCTTCAAATTTGGGCTAAAGTATTTTTTTTCAGATTTTGCTCTCGAACTGTATCTTGATTGAATGCTTAAAAGGCAAAAAAGGTTCTTCGAAATATTATCTCTCGCATCATCGCTGACAAATTAAGACATCAACAGAATCAATGCAACAGATAATATTCCTCCCCAAGCAATTTTGAACCAGATAATAATTTGAGCATCCTTGTCAATACGTTGAATATTTTTTCGGTTTGGCATATACCGTAGTTTAAAAGTATAAACGGAAATGCCTGAAAATTGTTGCTTAACAAAATGTTAATGATTGTAAATAATTCGTAAAATGACAATGCAATGATAAACACAGTTTAATGAATCGCAATTGCTCAAAAAGGTAAGTAAAAAATATAAAACGATGCATTGTTAATAAATGCAATAATACTCCAATACTAACATCAACCCAAAACGCGTTCAATCAAATTATCACCAAAGCTGTAGGGGATTGCTGCAATGCTATCTAACGGCTTGGTAATAATTACTTTGCCTTGCTTTCCTATTGCAATAGATCCAACTTGGTCTGATAATTCCATCGCGGCAGCGCCATTAACGGTAGCCGCATTTATAGCTTCTTCTGGTGTTAATTTCATTTGAATACAAGCAAGCGCAATCACAAAGCCCATATTGCCTGAAGGACAAGAACCTGGATTAAAATCGCTCGCTAAAACAAGTGGCAAACCTGCATCAATAATTTGCCTGCCTGGCGTATAGGGAATTTGAATAAAAAATGAACATCCCGGTAATGCAACGGGTAAAGTGTTGCTATTAATTAATGCATTAATTTCTTCACTATCTAAATATTCTAAATGATCAACACTAATTGCCTTATTTTTAATGGCAGTTAAAATGCCACCTGAATTGGTAAATTGATTTACGTGTATTTTTGGTTTGATATTGTATTGCCAAGCAGCTTGTAAAATGCTGTCGGTTTCTGGATTTGTAAAATAACCTTGCTCGCAAAACACATCGCAATAATCGGCCAAATTTTCTGCTGCAATTTTTGGTAGCATATCGTTTATTATTAAATCGATATATGCTTGGCGATTATTTTTATATGCCAACGGTAATGCATGCGCACCTAAAAAAGTTGCTTTGATATTTACCTTGCTGTTTTCTTTTAATTTTCTGATTACACGTAGCATTTTTAATTCTGCTTCGGTAGTTAAACCATATCCACTTTTTATTTCGATGGAACCCGTTCCTAATTGCACCAAATTTGCTAATCGCTCAACTGCTTTATCATATAATTCCGATTCATCCATTTCCTGCAACTTTTTAGCAGAATTTAATATTCCTCCACCTGCAGCAGCAATTTCTTCATACGTTTTACCCTTAATCCGCATCGTAAATTCTTCGTCGCGATTGGCGGCAAATACTAAGTGCGTGTGGCTATCGGCCCATGCTGGTAAAACCATTTTGCCAGTAGCGTTAATAATTATATCGGCGCGGTCGGGGGTGGATGTCATTTCGCCAAAACCTTTTATAATACCGTTCTCAATTAACAGCCAAGCATTGTTTACATGCGGAAGTTCAGCCATGTGTTTACCCTTTACCACTTTGCGTTCAGCTTGGTCGGTTTGCCAAAGGGTTTTAATATTTTGAATTAATGTTGATGCCATGTTCAAATGCAAATATGCATGAAATACCCGTATTTAGAATAGCCGGAAACAGAAAAAAATACCTTGTTATGCGTAATTTCGCACTTATGGCGGGAAATTCATTTGGCAATCTCTTTCGTATCAGCACTTTTGGCGAATCGCATGGTGTAGCACTTGGCGTAGTAATTGACGGGTGCCCTCCTGGAATATTATTGGATATTGACTTTATGGAAAAAGAAATGGCACGTCGTAAGCCTGGTCAATCAAAAATTGTAACCCAACGACAAGAAGGTGATGCATTCGAAATATTAAGCGGCGTTTACGAAGGCAGCACTACAGGCACGCCAATCGGTATAATTATTCGAAACGAAGACCAAAAATCAAAAGATTATAGTCACCTCACCGATAATTACCGGCCGAGTCATGCAGATTTTACCTACAATCAAAAATATGGTTTTCGCGATCACCGCGGCGGTGGAAGAAGCTCCGCGAGAGAAACGGCTGCGCGTGTTGTAGCAGGTAGCATTGCCAAACAATTGCTCATGCAGTATGGTATTAGTATTCAAGCGTATGTTAATTCTGTTGGAGATATTCATTTAGATAAGCATTATTCCACATTAAATTTAGCCGCCACCGAAGATAATATTGTTCGTTGCCCAGATGCTGCTACGGCAGAAAAAATGATTGAACGTATTGCAGCGGTGAAAAAACAAGGCGATACTATTGGCGGTACAATTTGCTGCGTAGTAAAAAATGTGCCTGCCGGAATTGGCGAACCCGTTTTTGATAAATTGCATGCCGATTTAGGAAAAGCAATGTTGAGTATAAACGCTGCCAAAGGATTCGAATACGGAAGTGGCTTTGAAGGAACTAATATGCTTGGTTCGGCGCATAACGATATTTTCGAAAAAAATGATGAAGGAAAAATAATTACGCGCACCAATCATAGTGGTGGCATTCAAGGAGGCATCAGCAATGGAATGGATATATATTGCAAAGTTGCGTTTAAGCCAGTGGCAACAATTTTGCAACCCCAAGAAAGTGTAAACAATAAAGGTGACTCCGTTTCGGTAGCAGGTAAAGGTCGCCACGACCCTTGTGTATTGCCGCGCGCAGTGCCAATTGTTGAGGCTATGGCTGCTCTGGTAATTGCTGATCATTTGCTAATGCAACGGGCAATTGCCTATAAATAATTATACTTTAATATACTTATGGTAATAGTTACAATAAGTATATTGTAAACACAGTTTTAATACAACATGACCACTCAACCCATAACTGAACATTGGTATATAACTGGAACTTCATCGGGTTTGGGTAAAGCAATTGCAGAAAAAGTATTGCTCCGCGATGGTGCTTTTGTTTATGGTTTTGCAAGAAAGAAAACGATTCAACATGCTCGATACCATCATCAATATATTGATTTAGCGGATGTACAAACGGTGTATCAAATTACATTCGAACAACCAGTTACCATTCCTCAACATATTGTATTAATTAACAATGCCGGCACTTTAGGAGCAATTAATTACACTGGTAGCTTAAATGATTCAACTATTGTCGATACTTATCATTTAAACATTATTACACCACATATCTTATCGAATAAATTTCTGCAAGCGTTTGGTCATTACGCCAACATTAACAAATGCATTATTAATGTTACTTCTGGCGCTGCAGCTTCGGCTTACGATGGCTGGAGTATGTATTGTGCATCGAAAGCGGCATTAGATATGTTGACATTAACACTTGCTGTTGAGCAGGGTTTATTGCCTGCCGAAATTGCAACCCGCGTGCACGCATTGGCTCCAGGTGTTATGGATACGGCAATGCAACAACAAATACGCAATTCCGCATTTGAAGCGTTTTCGAAAAAAGATAAATTTGTTGAACTGCATAAAAATCAGCAACTTTATAATGTGCATGATGTAGCAGCAAGGTATATTAATCTGGCTATTAATAATAATTCGGCACCGGAAACAATTCAACGCGTTATCCTATGATTGCATTTTTATTTGCATTGCTATTGAGCGGTAAGCCCGAACAAATTGAGGCCGAACTCATTATTACCAACGCAAAAATTTATACCGTAGATGCCTCGTTTGCAATTGCACAAAGTATGGCAATTTATGGTGGTAGAATTTTAGCCGTAGGTACAAATGCCGAAATAGCCGAAACATATTGGTCGTTGAATGTTATTGATTTAGAAGGTAAAGCAGTGTATCCAGGGTTTATTGATGGACATTGTCATTTCTTACAGTATGGCGTTGAACAATCATACACCAATTTAGTTGGAACAACATCTTTTTTAGATGTAACCGAGCGGATTAAGAAGCATGAAATTGCTAAAACAGGTGGATGGGTAATTGGAAGAGGTTGGGACCAAAACGATTGGGAGATTAAAGAATTTCCGAGCAAGGCGGCACTCGATAAATTGTTTCCAAATACACCAGTGTATTTAGTAAGGATTGATGGACATGTTGCGCTGGTTAATTCCAAAGCGTTGGAATTAACAGGGGTGAACGAAAATACAGTTGTGGGTGGTGGTGTAGTAGAAGTAAAACAGGGTAAATGCACGGGTATTTTAATGGATAACGCAATGGAGTTGGTAAAAAAGAAAATGCCAACTAAGAGTAAAACATTTTTACAAAATGCGGCACTTTTAGCGCAAGAACATTGCCTTGCAGTAGGTTTAACTTCTGTGCAAGATGCTGGTCTCGAATTATGGGAATTACAAAATTTAAAAATGATGGACGAAAACCGCAAGCTAGATATTCGTATTTATGCAATGGCAGCGGCGGGCCCAAAAACGTATGAATATTTTAGTACAAATGGTGTAATTTATACGGAACATCTGCATGTAAATGCATTTAAATATTATGTTGATGGCGCATTAGGCAGCAGGGGAGCCGGTTTATTGCAACCATACAGCGATGAGCCAACAAATACTGGCATATTTTATTATGCTTATGATTCGCTGTTGGCTGAAGCACAAAAAATATATAATATGGGATTTCAAATGTGCGCTCATGCTATAGGTGATTCTGCAAACAGATTAATACTTGATATTTACGGAACTGTTTTGCAAGGAAAAAATGATTTGCGTTGGCGTGTAGAACATTGTCAGGTGGTAAATAAAAATGACCTCAAAAAGTTTAATCAATTCAGTATAATTCCTTCGGTGCAACCAACACATTGCACAAGCGATATGTATTGGGCCGATGAACGATTAGGTGAAGCAAGAATTAAATCGGCCTACGCTTATAAAGATTTATTAAAACAAAATGGATTTATTGTAAATGGCAGCGATTTTCCGGTTGAAAGTATTAATCCTTTATTCGGATTTTATGCTGCTGTTGCCCGAAAAGATCAAAAGGCATTTCCTGAAGAAGGATTTCAAAAAGAAAATGCTTTAACACGTCAAGAAGCCTTAAAAGCAATGACTATTTGGGCCGCATACGGAGCATTTGAAGAAACAGAAAAAGGCAGCCTGGAAGTTGGCAAATTTGCCGATTTTGTTGTGCTCGATAAAGATATTATGACTGCTCCCGAAGCCGAATTGTTTGGTGTAAAAGTAGAGAAAACTTATATTAATGGGCAAGTTGTTTACACGTCAAAATAAACTAATATTTAAATCTATTTTTATTTTTAGCATACAGTAATCAAAGTAACGTATAAATTATTAATCGTTTGATTATGTTTGATTTAACCCAGATTAAACAATTGAAGTTATAACAACTGATATATTGTAATAAAATCAAATTTTTTATACCAATAACACGCTCTTTTCTAATTGCTTGCAAATTAGTTTTAACCCAACTAAATCATTAGTATTGTTGCTTTGCCAATGTTTATTGATTAATTCCATCTAACTAAATTTAATTCGGCAATAGTCAGTGAGTGGAATCCCTATTGTAATTGATAGCAATTCGCTGATTTCTTTGGGTTAATCCGCGAAAAGCGCCACTCCATTTTAGAATAAAAAAAACCGCGTCTTGATAGCTGTCGGGATCCGCGGTCCCTTTGAGCGCCAACCATGTTCACCCGCATCATTCTTCCCATCTACCTACATTTAAGTCGTTAATAACCGTCGCATAAAATCCCGGGTGTACTCGAAAGCTAGCTGCTTAATGCTAAAAACCGCTTTTTCTTCAAATGTGGGTTAAACTAATTATTGCAAATATTGCTGGTGAATGCCATGACCAGGATATTTGGTAATTTTTAACTGAAAAGTTCAGGGAACGAACTGAACGCATCGCTTTAGGAATTGCGATTTTTAGTTTTTTAGTTCATTTACTCGTCACCTTTCTGGTAAATCAAAACATTATTAACATTAATTCAAAGCTCACCGCAAATCTAATTTCAGCAGTATATACACCTTTTTCCTTCATTCTAGTTTACGAAGTTTTCTTATTAGTGTTTTACCTGCCAAAATCAATCTCCATTTACATAGGTAAACAATACGAAATAATAACATTAATTGTAATAAGAAGGATTTTCAAAGACATTGGTAATTTAGAAATGACCTCGAATTGGTTTAAAGTGGAAAGTGACATTCAATTTACTTACGACATGATAACGGCGCTGATACGGTTCTTTTTAATTCAAAAATTCTATCAAAAGCTATAAAGACCAGCTAGAGCAGATAGGAGCCAAACACTTGAAGGACAAGGTAGAATAAATAAGTTCATAAAGCTTAAAAAAAGCATTGCTACTATTTTGATTCCTGTTTTAATTGCGCTTGCAATCTACTCCTTTTCGAGTTGGATATATACATCAATACAAGACCACTGGAATCATATATCCACTTTCAAAAATATTAATAACATATTTTTTGAAGATTTCTTTATGCTCTTAATCATTATAGATGTAATTCTGCTGCTGTTTTCACTTTTCTATTTCGACAGTTTTCATATCATCATTAGAAACTCAGGTGTTGTAATTTCTACCATTTTAATAAAGTTGTCATTTTCAGTCGAAGGTGCAATCAATAACGCCTTGATTCTGGCAGCAGTAGTTTTTGGATATCTGATTTTAGTGATCCATAATTCATACAAAAAAAGCGCAACGTCAGACTATCAATAACTTTTTGCAAGTTGCAAAGGTTCCTCAGCGAATACAAATATTAACAGTGCAACGCTATGAAAAACTATTTGCAGCACTGTGGTGAACGGCTACAAATAAGTAATGCATCTAAACCAAGAATAAGCAATGGAATTCGTAATATTTTGTTGTTTGCAATAAAATAAAATGTTTCCTGGTGATAACATGCTTTTTTAAAATTGGTGGCTAATCATATTAAACCAAATTACATAAATATTTTGGAAGATTTGCTAGTATTTGAAAATTTTCAATTATTTATTTCAATTCCAAATTTAGTATACCAATATTATTTTTTTGCCAGCTTTACGATATCGCTGACTTCAAGAGTTTGTTTTTCATATGCAAACGTAACGGCATTAATCATTGCTTTACCAACATCTGAAAGTTTAACAACATAATTTGGCAATATCGTTCGAATTATTGGAATCATCCATCCCAAATATTTATAAAACGACAAAATATTATTTAATCCTTTCGTTGGCTGAATAATAGCAGGTCTAAAATTATACACAGCTTTAAAAGGCAGCTTCGTTAAATTGTTTTCTGTTTTTCCTTTTACACGAGCCCACATAACATTTCCTTTTTCTGTGCTATCGGTTCCCGCTCCAGAAATGTAGCAGAATGTCATCTGCGTGTTTAAACGTGCAAGAGTTGCAGCAACATGTGTAGTTAAGGTATAGGTTAAATTGTAATATGCAGGTTCTTTCATCCCAACCGAAGAAACACCCAAGCAAAAGAAACAAGCGTTATAATTGTGTAACTCAGTTTCAATAGGTGAAATGTCAAAGAAATTTATGTGAATTATTTCTTTTAATTTAGGATGTTGTACACCACACGCTTTTCTATTTATTACTAATACATGTTCAACAGCAGGATGTCTTAAACATTCATGTAAAACACCTTCACCTACCATGCCGGTTACGCCTGTTATAATAACTCTCATTTGTGGTATCTATATTTAAAACTTGTGCTATTGAGTAGATGCATTATTTTTTGCTGTGGGTGTAATATCTGATAACAATACTTGAAAAATATACTGAGGCCAAAATCATTTTTTTAAATGCGGCTTTTGAATCATGTGTCAAAAGGTTTTTATAAAATTAATGTAGAGAGTGTTTAATAAATATTTTTTATTCGTGCCCTAATTTATTTATTAATAACATAAGTGTAAATACTTAATTATTATTTCCATTTAAGCGATTTGTTAAATGTGTTTAAACATACAATGCATCACAATTATAACATGTTTAAGATTTAATACATAACTCATTGTCACTTAATCGCCATTTCAATCATGGTAAACCAACATCGGCACATCTTCATGAAACACTAATTTCTTGGTGATGCTACTTTCAAAAATATCCATCCAATATGTTTTCTGTTTCATCACAACTAATAAATCAATGTCATGCGTTTGCACATAATAATCAATACCATCGGTTATATTAATGTTGTCAACCAACTCAAATGTAATTCTACGATCATTGGCCTCTGTTTTGTATTGTTCTATAAAATCGCGGATAATAGCATTTTCAACTTCTAAATTACTATCGTGCACATGGAAACATTTAATTTGTGCAGTTAAAGTATCAGCAAGGGTCAACAATCTGCTAATTACACTATTGTCGGCAAACGATAAGTCTGACGCATAACCAATCTTGCTAATCGCCTTAAATATGTAGTTTTCGGGTACTGTAAATACAGGTATATCACTTTTCTTAATAATTGAATTAACATCACTACCACCAAGAAAGCGCTTTAATCCTGTTGGTTTCTTAGCACAAACTACAACGTAACTTGCATTTGTTTCGTTGGCAGCACGAGCAACTTCTTCACCAACAAAACCCATTTTTATAAGGCTTTCTACTCGTGTTAATTCAGGGGTGCTATCTTGATATCTATCCTGTAACGTTGCTTTAAAATGTTTAAGGCGCTCGTTTACTGCATTTTCTGTGATAGTAACCATTTCTTCAGTTACATCTCCCAGCCGGGTTTCGTCGACACTCGGATAATTCATCGGAACAGGGTATACATGCAAAAGCGTAATAGTATGGTTCAGTTTTTTAGCCAAATTGAGGGCAAACCCAAAGCAATTGGCAGATTGTTCACTAAAGTCGGTTGGAAAAAGTATGCTCATAACTTTTATTTTAACGTAAATTTACGGCATAAAACCCGCTAAAGGGGTGAATTATACTGCCAAATGGAATATTTTTTCGATAAGTTGTAACATTTTACCTACCTAATACGCCATATAGTCGGATGACACCAAAAGAGTATAACGAAACAGTAGATGTATGGGCTGATGGTGTCTACCGATTCATCCGGAAAAGTTTAAGGAGCGACGATGATGCGCAAGATATCGTTCAAAATGCTTTCGAAATTTTGTGGAAGAATCATGAAAATGTTCAGTTTGAAAAAGCAAAAAGTTATTTATTCAGCACGGCTTATCACAATATGATAGACCATATCCGCAAACGCAAGCGAATGGATTACGTTGAAGAAATAGATGAGGCGGCAAAAGGGGGAACATCAGAAGTGCAGGTTGATGTTAAAGAAGCGATTGAAAAGGCATTACAATTGTTACCCGATGTGCAAAAAAACTGTGTGTTGCTGAGAGATTATGAGGGATACAGTTACGAGGAAATAGGAGAGATGCTCAATTTAAACGAGAGCCAGGTTAAAGTTTACATTTTCAGGGCTAGAAAAACCCTTAAAGAATATTTAGTAAGTATACATCATTTAATATGAAAATAAATATCAATAATTACGAAGCGTGGATGATAGATTACATAGAAGGTAATTTATCTGCAGCCGATGAAAAAGAGCTCAGCGAGTTTCTTACTTTTCATCCTGAGTTGAAAGCTGAATTGGATTTATTTAGTCAAACCAAGCTTGAACCTGATACAACTATAATATTTGCCAACAAGCAAAGTTTGAAAAAAGCGGAAGGCGGACGCGTTATAACAATGTTTAGCTGGGTTAAATATTCAGCAGCAGTTGCAGCCGTTATGATGTTATTTGTTGGGGTAAGGATGTACAATGGCAGCAAACAGCAAATGGTAATACAGCCCTATCATTATGAAAATAGCAGTGAAGCATTTGCCTTCGACAGGCCTGCTGATCATGTTAATGAAACAGCGGTTAGCAATGATGTAAAAATGAACAAACAAAATTATTTTGCAGGAAATACAAAATTGGTTAAAAATAAAATTCCGGCATCATCAAACGAAGTAAAGGAAAGTATTAAAAGAGAAATTAATCCGATACAAAATATCGAATATGCAAAAGCGAAATCAATAAAAGTTAAAGATTATAGCAATGAGCAATTACAATTAAATCCCATTGTTATTGAAGAAGAAGTTTATTTCGCATCAAATGAAGTTAAACAAACAACCACTGTTAAAAATGTAACAGATATTTCGTTAAATGATAATAAAACAGTAGTTGATTGGTGGATAGATGCAGTTGCAATTGGCGGTGAATTAGGTGGTGTTGTTGAAGGTGTGCGCGACTATGATTTTAATCCATTTGAAAAGAAGGAATCAGCAATAACCAAAACACGTAATATCAATATCCTCGGATTTAGCTATTACAGCAGAAAAAAATAATAAAAATCACAATTAAATACAACGCAATGAAAAAGTTAATGTTAATGAGTGCAGCCTTAATAGGAGGTATTTACACTCAAGCCCAAATTGTTCCACCACCGCCTCCGCCGCCGCCAACAGCTACTGATGGAGCCGATCACGAAGAGCTCGCACCTCCAGAAACAGAACAAATGTTTATTGGCGATATGGAAGTAACAATTGATACTTTGCCAGGCGATTCAACTGCCATTACTATTGGCAACTGGCGTTTAATTGTGCACGAAGAAGGTGAAGACGATGAAGATGTTGATGTAAGTTTCGGTAAAATTCCTGAAGTAGAAGAAGTGGATAGCCGATACGTAGATAAATTTGATACAGAATGGTTTTTATTCGATATGGGTTATAATACATTCCTAAATGCAGATAACAAAGTGCAAGTGGATGCACCCTATTCAGCAATGGAAGATTTACATAGCTGGGGAAGTTTTGATGTAAACCTACACATGTTCCGTTCACGAGTAAATATTGCTAAAGGTTTTTTAAATTTTAATTACGGTTTAAGTTTCGAATGGCACCATTACCGCTTCGACAATAATTTTTCCATAGTTCCTGATGCTGATACATTTACAATAAATACCGAAACTATTCAATACGAAAAAAATAAATTCAATACAACACATTTAACTATACCAGTATTAATCGGATTTGAAACAAAACCTTGGGATACCGAAAACAGTTTCAGAATGCAATTTGGTTACAGCCCAGGCTTAATGTTACGCGGTAAAACAAAACTGAAATACGATGGCCAAAAAGACATTGAAAAAGGCGATTTTAATCTCGCACCTTTCCGTCAAGAAATTAACTACGTAATTGGTTACGGCGATTTCAATCTCTACGCCTCTTACGACCTCAACAGCATGTTCGTTGAAGACGAAGGTCCAGAACTCCACCCATTTTCAGTTGGTCTTGTAATTAGAAAAGGATTCTAATAAAATAACATTACTTCTTATATAGGTTTGGTCACCACAAAGGCAGGATATTTATATCCTGTCTTTTATTTTTTCACTTTCACCAACCCCAGCATCGTAACATTATTGCAACCCACTGCACACAGCAACACCTCCAACCCCAACATGGTAACATTATTGCAACCCACTACACACAGCCTCGCCACCAACCCCAGCGGGGTGACATTATTGTAACACCCACAAGCATTGCAGAAACCAACCCCA
>Ga0105048_10000721_pt1 | contig 52016 bp, 50 predicted proteins | sample MAT05_FD_78382 | JGI IMG/M metagenome (GOLD analysis project Ga0105048, IMG submission 78382) | Freshwater microbial communities from Lake Fryxell liftoff mats and glacier meltwater in Antarctica - MAT-05 | ecosystem: Environmental > Aquatic > Freshwater > Ice > Liftoff microbial mat | place...
GCTCCGTGCTCGGAATCCTTAACGAGACTCCATGTCCGCTGCGGTTCCTGCGCGCGGTGCGCACGTCCCTCGACTCGCTCGCTTAAGGTTTTTCAAACTGCCCCATAGCTCCTGTGCACTAGCGCGTCACCAAGGCAATTGGCGCCGAGCAGTTTGGACCAAATTTTATGTGTGGCGGCGCAGCAGTTTTTGTAGTGCCTCGAACACTTCCTCTTCGCTTGGCAGCAGCAGCCCGGCGGCAGCGCCGAGTGGTGTGAAGCAGTCCACGCCTACCACGCGTTCAATCGGCTTGTGGCCTAAGCGCCCCTCAACGAGCGCGGTGATCACGCCTTCGCCTACGCTTGCAGTGAAGCGTCCTTCATCGACGATCAGCACGCGCTCGCACTCGCGGGCATTCGCGACGATTGCTTCGTGGTTCAGCGGCTGGAGCCAGCGTAAATCCAGCAGGCGCACTTTGGCAGTGGTTGCTTGCTCAAGGCGGCGGATTGCCTTGAGGGACATCGGCACGCCGTTGCCATAGCTGACCACCAAGATCGAACGCGCCTCAGCGTGATAAATGCGCGGGCTCAAATAGGCCATTGCCTGATCGGGCACCGGGTAGGGCGTCAACCACGCGCCATCGCCGGGTTCGTACAAATCTTTGGTCATGTACAGCGCAATCGGCTCAAGAAAAATGCTAACGCGGCCATTGACCCGCGCCAGCGCAAGCAAGGTACGCAACATCAAGCTCGCGTCGTCGCCGCGGCTCGGACAGCCGACGATCAAGCCCGGAATGTCGCGCAGCGCGGCCATCGAGTTGTCGTTGTGAAAATGCCCACCGAAGCCTTTTTGGTAGCCCAATCCTGCCATGCGCACCACCATCGGATTGCGGAACTGGTCGTTGGAGAAAAACTGCAACGACGCCGCCTCACCGCGTATTTGGTCGCACGCGTTGTGGAAATAAGCGAGGTATTGAATCTCCGGAATCGGCAGCATGCCCATGTTGGCGTAGCCCTGCGCCATGCCCAAAATGGTTTGCTCATCAAGCAAAGTATTAAACACGCGCGCGCCCCTGAAGGCCTTGAACAAGCCTTTCGTGACCGTGTAAACGCCGCCCTTAAGCGCGACGTCCTCACCGAAAATCAGCGCTTCGGGATATTTGGCCATCATGTCGAATAGCGTTTGGTTGATCTGGATGGCCAAATGTTTCGGCGCTTGCGCCTCCGGTAACTGGGCTTCGCTACCAAACGCGGCAATGCGCTGGGCGAGTGGCGCCGTGCGCTCGGCTTCAGCGGCGACTTCAGTGAGCGTCAACGGCGCTAAAGGGCGCGCCACTTCAGCGATTGTTTTCAGGCGCGGGCGCTCATCTGCGCTGTGTGCTGCTTTGAGACAGCGCTCGCGCATTGCTTCGTAGCGATCGAGCAGTTCAGCGCTTGAAAAGATTCCGGCGTGGATCGCCTGAATGGCGGCAATCAGCAAGGGATCCGCCGCTTCGCCGTCGAGCACATCCTCCAAAGCGCGGTACTCGACTTCAAAATCGGTGCCCGCGTGGCCCATCAGGCGCACGGTTTTGAGATGTAAGAAAGTCGGCGCGCGCGTTTGTCGGCACGCTTGCACTGCGGCATTAACCGGATCAAAACCGGCGACCAGATCAAGGCCGTCCGCATAAAAATAGTTCAAGGCGTGGCGCTCGGAAAAACTCCTGGCAATCCAATTTGCCGGCGTGCGCACCGAAATGCCGATGCCGTTGTCCTCACACACAAACAGCACCGGCGCCGGCAAGCCCTGGTGCGCGGCCCACTGCGCGGCATTGAACGCGCCTTGGGCGGTCGAGTGATTGGCCGACGCATCGCCGAATGAGCAGATCGCGATCGAATCGTTCGGGATGGGCAAGGGATGGCCGACGCGCACGCTTTGCTCAATCGCCAGCGCCGTGCCGAGCGCTTTGGGTAGGTGCGAGGCAATGGTGGAGGTTTGCGGCAAGACCCACAGCGGCTTGGAGCCCCACACTTTGTGACGCCCGCCTGAGGCTTTATCTTCGGCGCTCGCGGCAAACGACAGCGCCGAATCCCAGACCGGATCGATTCCCGCCACTTTGCGCGAACGCTCGGCCATAAAGGCGCCGGATCGATAATGCAAGAACGCCGGATCGGTCTCACGGGCCGCCCGCGCGACCAGCGCATTGCCTTCATGACCGGAAGATCCAATCGTGTAGAAGACCTTGTTTTGCACGCGCAACACGCGCGCCATCAAATCGAGATGACGTGAGATCAGCTGCGATTCAAACAGCTCGCGAAAATCACCGGCTGTAATGGAGGAGTGGGCAAATGGCTTTGCGCCATCGTCAACCCGAGGCGCCTGTATGCCCGACAGGGCGCGAACCACGCTTGTGAAATTCTGATCGACGATTTCCGCGCGATTGACCTGCTTGCTGCGCGAAAGGAGTGATCGGATATCTGTCGCCATGGTCGCTTGTGCCTTCAAATTAAAGGCCGCGATTGTAGTGCTCAGCACCGCGATGCTGAACACATTGGCGCAGTTAAGTGACCTGGGTTATTGCTGTTCTTCGAGCTTCTTGAGCATTTGCGCGCGAAACTCAACCGCCGCTTTAAAAGCTTTCTCCTCGCCTAGTTTGTCCACCGAGAAGCGTCTTGAACGCGCCACGCCGGGGGACAAAGACCAAGTAGCTACCCAGCTTTTGGTTGGATAGACCTTGTCGCGCTTGCGGAAGTTGGCTTCGGAATAGTGCACGCCGACAACGCCCGAGGTGTTGCGCGATGTTTTGCGCTGCGCAATTTCAAAGCGGGTCAATTTAGGCATGGTCGCGACCGCTTCATCGCGGAATTCACGCGCGAGGGCCAGCGCTTTACGCTTGCCGCCGCATTTGCCGTCAGAGAAGAATTTGGACGTACTAATGCCTTTACGTGAGAGGCGCACCTGCCAGCCGTGGGTTTGGCTGTTGCGCGCTTCTGCGTTGATATCGATACGGACGATGTTGCGGTTTTTGATTGAGGTGGCCATAGATTTTAGTTTACCTGCCTAGCGCCTAACTTGGTCAAGCATGCTAAGCGATTGTTTACCGATCAGCGCTGCGGTGCAGCAAAGCTGATCGGTCAATGTGCCTAGGTAAACGCATTCAAACCGGTCAATTCCCGCCCAACGACCAGCTCGTGAACGGTCTCGGTGCCCTCGTAGGTCACTACCGATTCAAGGTTCAGCATGTGGCGGATCGGCGAGTAGTCCACCGTGATACCGCCGCCGCCGAGCAGGTCGCGCGCGTCGCGTGAAATGTCCAACGCCATGCGCACGTTGTTCCACTTGGCCATTGAAACTTGTGCAGGCTGTAACTTGCCCAGATCCTTCAAACGGCCTAGCTGCAGCGACAGCAGCTGCGCGGTGGTAATCCGCCGCGACATTTCCGCCAAGCGCCGCTGCACGGTTTGCGTGCCAGCCAGCGGCTTGTCAAACAGCATGCGGGTTTTGGAATGTTCGAGCACTTCCTGAAAGCATGCGATTGCCGCGCCGATCGGGCCCCACGTAATGCCGTAGCGCGCCTGGGTCAGGCACGATAGTGGACCCTTGAGCCCTCTGACATTCGGTAAGCGATTGGCTTCTGGCACGCGCACGTTGTCGAAGAACAGCTCGCTGGTAATTGACGCGCGCAAGCTCATCTTGCGCTGAATGTCGCGGGTGGTGAAGCCGGGCATGTCGCGCTCGACGATAAAGCCGTTGATGCCTTCTTCGGTCATCGCCCAGACGATGGCCAAATTGCAGATACCCCCGTTGGTGATCCACATTTTTGCGCCGTTTAAAATCCAGTCGCCGCCTGCTTCGCGCTTGGCATGGGTTTTCATGTTGCCAGGGTCAGACCCGCCGTGCGGCTCGGTCAAACCGAAGCAGCCAATCAATTCACCTTTGGCCATGCCGGGCAAGAATCTTCGCCGCTGCTCTTCTGTGCCAAACGCGTAGATGGGGTACATGCACAGCGAGCTTTGCACCGACACGAACGAGCGAATACCCGAATCACCGCGCTCGAGCTCCTGGCAAATCAAGCCGTAGCTGACTGCATTCATGCCGCCACAGCCATATTCGACCGGCAGGCTCGAGCCGAGCAGACCGAGCTCGGCAATCTCAGGAATCAGTTCTTTCGGAAATCGGTGCTGATCAAAAGCATCGGCGATGATCGGCAGAATGCGCTCGTCAGTAAACCGCGCGACGGTGTCCTGGACCATCTGCTCGTCTTCGCTAAGCAGCGAGCGCACGTCATAGAAATCGAAAGGATTGATCACAGACGCAGCCTTGCTGGCCGTTGCAGAAAGCGGCTTATTCATGGGAGATGCTCAAAGTAGGAATGCCCTTAAGTTTAATGGAGTCGCGTCAATTTACGATGCATATGCGGTCCATTGCCTACACTAAAGGCTCACCTCTTTCGAATAGGACAACTCCATGCTTGATCACGCCGCACTAGACACCCTGTTTCGCCAGGCGCGCACGCAGAATGGCTACCTGGATGTTGCCGTCAGTGATGCACAGTTAGAAGCTGTGTATGAGCTCACAAAATGGGGGCCAACGTCCGCGAATTGCTCGCCGATGCGCATTCACTTTGTGCGCACCCCCGAGGGTCGCGCGCGCCTGTTGCCGCTTGTGCTTGAATCCAATCGAGCGAAAATCAGCGCGGCTCCCGTGACCGCTTTGATTGCCTACGATCTTAAGTTTTACGAGCTCCTGCCCAGGCTATTTCCGCACGCCGACGCGCGCTCGTGGTTTGCGGGCAATGACGCGCTGATTGAGTCCACAGCGTTTCGCAACAGCTCACTACAAGGTGCTTACTTCATGTTGGCAGCGCGCGCATGCGATCTCGATTGCGGGCCGATGTCAGGCTTTGATCCGGTTGCCCTGAACGCTGAGTTTTTCAAAGACACCTCGCTGGTCATCAACTTTATTTGCACCCTCGGGAAAGGCGATCCGGCAAAGGTGTTTCCGCGATCACCGCGACTGGAGTTTGCTGAGGCGTGCACGCTTCTCTAGGTTTTAGGCATTGAACCTAACCGTCATCAATAGCGGATAGACTGCATGCTCCGAGCCGCAACACTGGAAGCCACTTTCATGCACCGATTTCTTTGGGCCTTATTGCTGGTAATGCTGGCGCCGATATCGCATGGCGCGCCGCTGGGGAATGGCTTTGCTGGCCTACGACCCGGCTGCGACGGTTCGATTTACGACATGTTGCGCATGCCCAATGGCGATTTGATCGTCGCCGGCTCCTTTAGCGTGTGTGGAGATGCGCCGGTAAGGAATATCGCGCGCTTTGACGGCGCGCGCTGGCATGCGCTCGGGCAGCCGGGTGCCGGCGTAAACGGGCCCGCCTACGCGTTGGCTTTATATCGCGGCGAGATCCACGTCGCCGGTAGCTTCTCCTTAGCCGCCAGAGTGCCGGCGAACGCTATTGCGCGATTTGATGGCGAGCGCTGGCATGCGCTTGCGCAAGGTCTTTACTACGAAGCCTATTCGCTCGCTGTTTTCAATGACGAGCTCTACGCGGGCGGCCTATTTCTCACCTCTGCAGGTCACTCGACGAACGGTCTTGTGCGTTGGAACGGCAGGGCTTGGCGAGATCCGACCAACCTTGGAAATCCATCGATGTTTCCAGCCATTAGAACCTTGCACGTGCACAAAAATGCACTGTATGCGTCGTCGGATGAGGGCTTTCAAATCGCTGGTAGAAACGTAGCGATTGCAAGCTTGACAGCACAAGGCTGGCGATCATTGCCGTTTGACTTATTACAAGACTCGATTCAGTTTGTGGCCGATTTTGTGAGCATTGGAGACACGCTTTACGCAGTACAGAACTCGCTCACCTGCTCCATTATCTGTCGCGGACGACTATTAGCCATCACGGATACTGGGAAGACTGTCGTAGGCCGCTATCACGGGTATGCAGCCTCACTCGAGGTGTTTAATAACACGCTGCACGTTGGTGGCACCCTTTCACCCGAAAGTATCAATGGATATCTGCCGCCTGTGCACCTCGTGCGTCTGGTCGGCCCGAATGCTTGGAAACCGCTGATCCAGCCGCAGATGCCGGCGACTATTTGGAAATTACTCGCCGATTCGAACGGCATGCTTGTCGCTGGCAACTTTAGCAGCCTTCAAAACGTAGATGTTTCATCAGTGGCGCGCTATGAAAATGGTCTGGTGCAGCCGCTCGGAAGTCCTAATGTGGCGCCGTGGGATCGGTCTGCGGTCGCCTCGCAATAATCAGCACAAACGCCGCGATGAAAAAACCATCGCTTCTGATAACTGCTTAACTTAGCGGATAGAGGATTGGGTCAGCGAGGGCCGTCGGCACAGTTGCGCTGGCAGTGACCGCGAATATTGCTTGATTAAATTAAACGGATTGGTCGCTCAAACGATGATCCGCATCACAAACGCCATGCAGATTGCCCCGGCCAACCAAACAATGGCGGGCGTGACTTGAAAATCAGCCAGCTGTTCTCTCCAAACGTGCGTTTCGTGGCACGAATATGTTTAATCCGTCTGCTTATTGATCAGTTAGCGCAGGCCGAGATCTCTCAAAAGCTGATCGGCTGCTTGTTGATAAAACAGCCCGCTGCGTGGATGAAATCAGGCGCGTTAAACGCGGCTGCAAACTCAGCCCGGGTGTCGGCATCGTCTTCTAACTGGCCGCGCTCAATGCGCTGCAATGTGGCTTTAATCGTGCGCATCGCGAACGGCGATGCGCAAGCCAGTGCATCAAGGAATTCCGTGGACTTGCTGAGCAAGTCGCCTGGCGCATAGCTTGTCTCGATCAGGCCCACGCGTGTGGCCTCGAGCGCATCTAGCGGCTCACCCAGCAGCAGCATGCGCCGCGCCACGCTGGGGCCGACAATCCTTTGCAAGCGCCGCGTGTCATTTAACGAATAGCTCAAGCCGAGCTTGGCTGGCGTGAGCGCAAAGCGCGCGCTTGAGTCGGCGATCCGAAAATCGCAGGCTAAGGCGAGGCCCAAACCGCCGCCAACGCACGCTCCGCGAATCACAGCGAGCGTCGGCAGCACGCAGGCATCGAGCGCAAGCGAGGCGCGCTGCACGCTTAAATGGTTCGCGCTAAGGCGCGCAGGGTCGTTGATCATCGCGCGTAACTCTGCAATGTCGGCACCGGCTGAGAACGCTTTCTCGGATGCGCTTTCGAGCACCAGCGCGCGGATTCCGTCTAGTGCGCTCGCCTCGATCACCGCTTGCTCGAGTTGCTCCCACATCACTTGTGTCAGTGCGTTGGCTTTTTCGGGACGATTGAGCACGATATGGGCAATTCGCTGCTCGTGGCTGAAATAGACTTGGATCAGTGCCATATTGATGAACTCATCACGGCGGCGCTTTTAGGGTCCGCGCTCGATTGTTAACTGGAGTTAAAGACCATGCCTACTTTGATCGTGCTGTTCAACCTGAAAGCGGATAAATCTCCAGCCGATTACGAGGCATGGGCTCGCAGTGTGGACCTGCCGACCGTCAATGGACTGCCTTCTGTTGAGCGTTTTAAGGTGTACCGATCGCAAAGTGTGCTGGGTTCAAGTGCTGCGGCGCCTTACCAATACACCGAGATTTTGTCCGTCGCCGATATGAGCGCGCTGTTTGCCGACATCGCCACGGCGCCAATGCAAAAGGTTGCCGCTGAGTTTCAAGCGTTTGCCGATAATCCAGTGTTCGTCGTTAGCGAAGACATTGAGGCTTGAAGCGTGGCTAATTTTCCGGATTTGAAAGGGAAAGTAGTCATCATTACCGGCGCCGGACGCCGCGCTGGGATCGGCGCTGCGATGGCTTATCGATTTGCCGATGAAGGCTGTCGCCTGGTGATCGCCGATATCGGGCGCGCAGCGGGCCCGGAGTTCCCGGCTTCAGCGATTGGCGCCACTGAGGAGATGGAATCGATCGCAGCCGATATTCGTGCGCTCGGCGCGGAAGCTGTCACCGCGGTGTGCAACGTGCTCTACGAGGACCAATGCGCGCAGTTGGTCGCGACGGCTGTGGAGGCGTTTGGTGGCGTAGATGTGCTGGTTAATAACGCCGGCGTCGGTTATTTAATGAAACAACTGATCGATATGAGCGCTGAGGAATGGGATGCGGTGCTGGGAGTTAACTTGCGCGGCGTGTTTTTTTGCACCAAGCACGTGGCCAAGCAAATGATCGCACAGGGTCGCGGTGGCAAAATCATCAACATCGCGTCGCAAGCGGCCAAATCGGGATTTCCATTTGCGAGCGCCTACACATCGTCCAAACACGGCTTGATTGGGCTCACCCGGGTGGCCGCAATCGAGCTGGCTAAACATAAGATCAACGTCAACGCGATTTGCCCGAACCATGTCACCACCGGCTTGGGCGGTTGGCAAAACGAGTTTTTCTCGAAAGCGCTTGGGCTCACGCTTGATGAGTATTTACTGGCGATGAAGAACCGAATTCCGCTCGGTCGACCGGGGCTACAGAGTGACACGGCCAACGCGTGCGCCTTTCTCGCGTCGGCTCAATCCGACTACATCACCGCTGAGTCGATGAACGTCTCTGGCGGTGAGGAATACCACTGATCAAGCATTGTTGTGGTTCACCGCGTAACTTCCGACGAAGTGCAACCCGCGCCCGAAAACCCAAGACACCCAGCGCGGATAAATGGGCACGTGGCTTGATTCGTTAATTGGCTTGAGCCGGGCGCTTGCAAATGCGGTTTGCCACTCGGCGCGATTCAGATAGTTATAGGGCAGCGCCACGCCGTGGCGCGCATTGCCTACCCAGTCCATCAAGCGCAGCGTGGTGTTGGCTAAAAAACCTTCGCGAAAGTGGTCTTTGATCACCACGCATTTTCGGCTTACGCGTGCGGCCTCGTGCAGCAAGCGCTGTGCGTCTGAAGCGTGATGCAGCACATCGACAAATAGCGCGGCGTCGAAGGACTGATCGGCTAAGGGCAATGTCATGCCATCGAAGGCTTGCACCGGAATCTGCGTGTGCTCGCGCACCAGCACATCCACGCCACTGATCTTCAGATCGGGGCGAAGATCGGCAATCAGGCGCGCGAGCGCTCCGTCGCCGCTGCCAATATCGAGCACGCTGGCGCCGTTTGGCAATTCGGCTGCCAGCATGGTCGCCAGCACTCGAACTCGTCGGGAGTGGACAAATCGTCCGTGGGTTTTTTCAAGCCAGCGCATGGTTAGTCCTGTGGTTGGCCGCTGGGACCGGTTGGCGGCCCAAGGCGGGTTAGGTTGATGCTGCGCAAGCTTACCGGGCCGGTGCCATCGGTCCACAAACTGACGCCCGCAATCGGCCATTCATCGTCAATGCCCACGTTGAAATTAAAGCTGGCATCGCTCAGCGGACGGCCACGCGGGTGCGACTCAGAAACCGGCGGAAGTACGCCTATATCAATGCGCGCGCTGTTGCCCATCTGCGCGGCGCGTCGAAGCTCCCAACCGACTCCGCCTAGCGGCGCGGTGTAGTCAAATTCGCAGCGGTAGTGGCCCGGTGCGAGCTTAAAGCGTGCGTAATACCCCACGAAGCCGCCCTGGCCCGGTGCGCGTGTGCGCGCTTCATTCAGCAGTGGCTCATCAGATGCAATGTAATCGGCTTCAATGGCCAGCGTACTGGGCTGGGAGCTCCGCGCGAGCCCAAGCAACGACACGCCAAGCGTCGCTACGCTGACAGCCAGCGCGGCGATCAAGCGCTGCCGGGGGATTCTAATTAGGCGCATCAGCGGCACAAAGGCGAGCGCAAGCAGTACCAGCGCCAGCCACCACAAGTTCAGCAGCGAACTGAACGCGCTGCCGTCAAAATTAAACGCTGGCAGGATCCAGCGCGCCTCACCTAAAATACTCCCGGTGAACGGAGTCTTTACTGACTGGAACATCAGCAATCGATTGCCCTGCGCGCCTGTAAACCACTGCGGTGCCATGGTTAGCTGCCAAAAAAAGCTCGCACCGATCAGAGCCCCTAACCATCGGCCAGCGTGGCGAATATCGCGCATCCAAGCGATCATCGCGCACAGCGGAAAAAACCAGAGCCAGATGAAGTTCCACGTGTAGCGGCCGCCGATTCCATGCGCGCCGTATTGCATATCGGTCATGCATTGTGGCAACAACAGCACGACGTACAGCGCGGCAATCAGCACAAACAAAGCGCGCTGCTGGCGCCACAATAGATACCAGCCCGGCAGGGCCAGCCACAGCAGCGGATTGCGCCAAAGAATGCCGTGGTTTTGATCGAGGTGGTGGCCCACAAACGGCTCAATCCAACGCCACGGCGCGGTGATGTAGATAAATCCGTCCCCGCGGGAGGTGAGCTGGTACCACAGGATGTACGCGGCAGTAAAAGCCACGCACAGCGCGAGTGCAACCAACACCCCTAAATCCTGGCGAAAGCTTGGGCGCGAAAATAGCGCGCGGAGCTTGAACTGTGCCACCGAGCGCACGCCGTGCAACCATAAAGATTGCGCAATAAAGGCTAACGCGAACACGCCAAGCACCGGTAAATGCCGCCAATAAACCACGCAAATGGCGCTCACTGCGCAAGCGAACAACACGCGATCGCGAAGCCGCCAGACAGCGTCAGTCCGCGCAAACAGAAGCGCTGTTGCCGCAAAACTTAATGCACCGGTCAGAACATCTGGAAACAGCAAGCCGGCACAAACTACAAACGGCAGGGCCCATAGGAACGCCGCGCTGACTGCGATGCTTAAAGTTGAGTCATGCAATACGCGCCGTGCAACGTAATAGACTGGCAAGGTCAATAGCCCCACCAACAGCGCGAGCGCTACTCGCGCCCCGACTGCACCGAAATACGTCCCGGGCCATGCCACCAGCAGCGGCACACCGATGCCGCGAAACGGGTACCAGCCGTTTGCGGTCTGATAGGCATGCGGAAACAACGGTCCAATACCTGGATTGTTGAGAGCGGCGTAGTTGTTATCCAACTTGAGGTCGCCATCCTGCGCAATCGACAGGCCGTTGACTAGGTAATGTGGCTCATCGCCGGAGATTTGATACATCCCCGCACGGTCAAAATGCAGTTGCACGGCTGCGTAAAGGAGCATCGTAAACAGCACGAAAAGAGCGGGTTGAAGTCTAAGACGCAAGGGTTCGCCAGTGGGGTTTTTGCGGGGCGCGCAGTTTACACTGGCACCTAGGCGTCCATCCGCACAGCGTTGCGACCGGCCGCTTTCGCTGCATAGAGAGCGCGATCCGCGCGGCGCAGCAGCTGAGTAAGCTCACCCCCAAGCTGCTCGGCCACCCCAATACTCAGCGTGATGCCTGCGTTTTTGGATTCAAGCGTCTGCTGGATGCCGACCGCATGCCGCAGCGCAACCGTGCGCGGCGTGCGCTCGAGCAATACCGCAAATTCTTCCCCGCCCACACGTGCGACGATTGCCTGCACGCCGCTCAATGAAGACTCTAGGCAGCGCGCTAGATCGATTAGCGCATCGTCGCCGCCCGCGTGGCCGCGCGAATCATTGATCGCTTTGAAATGGTCGATATCGATCAATAGCAGGCTGACGGGGTTTGATTCATGCGTTGAGCGCGCCAGAGCTGCGTCTGCCTGGATATTCAAGTGGCGTCGATTAGCCAAGCCGGTCAGAGCGTCGGTCACGCTCAAGCGCAACAGCTCTTGGTTACGCACCTGCAATTCAGTCTCCAGGGCAATGCGCCGCCGGTGCGCATCGACGCTGCGCTTGAGCGCACCGCATAGGTACAAAAAATACACGCTTAACCCGATCGCAAGTGGCAAATCGATCGCGCGCAGCCAAAGCGCCAGCAGGCCGGGCAGGTAAACAAGCGAGATCCCGAGGATGGCAAGCGCAGGCCGACCGCCATAGGCATGCGCCATGGCCGTTGCGAAGGCCACCGTGCAAATCCACAGGGTCGAGCGCAGCGTGCCGTCAAAAGAAGGGTCGCTCGACCACACGGCAATGGGCGCCCATAAAAGTGACGGCGTGGGTGCTAAGAAATCGAAGCGCTTTTGCCAGGCCTTCAGCGCTTCATACCTTGCAGGTGGCGGCAGCTGGCGCGCCGCGTGCAGGCCCATAAAGCCGAGTGCGATCGCGATCGCGAGCGTTGTATTGCTGGTAAACGCACCGGAAAACCCGCCAATTAGCAGCCAGGCCGCTAGATAAAACAGCGCGCCGGTGCGGGTTGCCTCATAGATTGCGCCTGCTTCCTTAAGAGCTTGCGGATGAAGCGTGTTTTCAGCGTCCATAGTGTCACTAGCTCAGCGCGCGTCTAGGGACTGTGTGAGGTGAACGAACTCGTCTATCACCTCACGGCCGCGTGTTTTGGCGTCAGGCGTGATGCCAAAGCGATGATGCATACGCCGCGAGATTTCGTACACCAACGGCCCATTGCTGGCCTTCTGTGGCCCAAAGGCGCGTTCGCCCAAGTCGGAATAAAACCGATGTAAATCGAAGAAATAGCGCTCCTGTCCCGCCGTTAGAAACTGTAAGCATGGCAGCGCTGAGTCCTCTGCTAAGGCTGCGCGATTGCAGCGCGACTCACGCTCGAGACACAGCCGTACCGCACTTTCGCCAAGCAGTTTCAATGGCTCTCCCACATTGGCGGTATCCAGGTCCGATGCCAGCAAAGTTAAGCGCACGCGGCGTTTAAGTTTGGGGTCCGATTCCCAGTCGGGTTGCTGGCGCTTGAGTTCTTTAACGATTGTGGGGGCCAACGCACCGACTGCGGTGGCGGCTTCAGCAGCGGTGAGCAGCATCGGTTTGTGCAGGCGCGTGTCAAAGGTAGAGCCTGCAATCATCATCTCCAGGCAGACCAAGAAGTCGTGGTCGCGCACTTCGTCTAGGCCGCAGCCGAGCAAAATGCGCCGCGCCTCGTCGATGGAGGCCGATTCATTGGCGCCAACCGGCTGTTCGAAATCGGGCGTTTCGCGCTGGCGCAGGTCATGCATGGCGCCGAACAGCGTCAGCAATAGCCACTCCTGCGGTTCGAGCGCATTCGCACCGACCACCGCGCACAGGCGCCGGATGCGCCGATCCATGATTTCCATGGCGTGGTGTTCGTTGTGATACTGGTGCAGATCGTTGCCCCAAGTGCCGTGCCGCCAGGCGAATCGGGCGTATGCGACCTGCAGCGCATCCAACGTTATCTGCTTGAGACGGGCGTCTTGGTTGCCAAAATTTTGATCGTATTCTTGGGAGCGCTGATCCAAGAAGGCTTGAAACTCTGGGGCGCGCTCGCTGATCACTACGTGGATCGGGGAAACCTGATCCAACTCAAGCTCTATGGCGTCTGGTGCGTAGCGTTGTCGGTCGGTCAATAGCACGCGTGTATTGAACTGGTGTTAGCGGCGGGCGCGGTCAGCTGAGTATAGATCACGCGCTTAGCCCGCAACGACGACCCCAAGGCCAATAAAGTGGACAAGCGTGCCGCGCGCTTCCGCGCCTGCTTGCTCAAATGAAAGACCCAACTGTCTGAGCACCGTATCGACTAGCGCGGCTTCAGTTTGTGCGCCTTGCGCCATGAGCTGTGCGAGTAACAAATACGCGGCGACCTCAAGCAGATGAAACTGCACCCGACCGCGCGCGTCGCGATAGGCGAGCAGAAAGGTCGGCTGTGTGCCCGGCGCTTCTGGTTGAAAAGCGCGGCTGATACGTTCCACGGGAAAGTGATAGGCCAACGGCTCTGCAGCGGGATGCAATTTAAGGAAGCCGGCAGGCGGCGGCGAATGGCTGGCGTCGTCGAGCAACTTAAGCTTGAGTTCAATCCACTCATAGTGCAGCAGCTCGGCTAGGAACGGCCTTCGCGGATCCGGGTGCGCGAGGACAAATGCAATAAGTTCCTGCGGGAGTTCCGGAAAAAGGGGCGTTGTGGCAGCGTGATCGCGCAAAAATCGGGCCACGAGATCGTTGAAATCTCCCGCCAGCGTGCGCTTTGCAACCGGGAAATTCGCGCTAAAAATGCTCAACAGGTTGTTCAAAACCAAACGCCGATAGACGCCCAGGCGGTTCGCATCAAAACCCGCGGGAACGGCCAATGACGGATCGCGGACCGCTTCGGTCAACGCGCTAATCGTTGCATGCATCGTCATTTGCGCTTACGCGAAACTGTGCTGATGGCGGCGAATTTGACCGAGCTCTGTCAGCAGCTCAGCAAACGGCGGAAAATTAAAATCGCGCTCGAGAAGCGTCGGTTTCGCGCCGTGTCGCTGGTAGCTATGGCGCAGCAGCGCCCACACCGGATCGGCAACCGCTGCGCCGTGGGTGTCGATCACCAGATCTTCAGCTTCGTGATCGTGGCCGGCAACATGCAGGTAAGCAATTCGATCGGTCGGCAAAGCGTCAATGTAGGCCCGCGCATCAAAACCAAAGTTGACCGAATTGACATACACATTATTGACGTCGAGCAGCAAATCGCAATCGGCTCGATCAAGCACCTGGCGCAAAAATTCGAGCTCGGACATCTCCGCACCGGGCGTCAGATAGCAAGACACGTTCTCAATGGCGATGCGTCGGCCGAGTCGAACCTGGGTGGCTTTAATCCGTGCGCTGACGTGCGCAACCGCCTCAGCAGAATACGGGATGGGCAGTAAATCGTAGAGGTGGCCGGCGTTTGCGCTCAAGCTTAAATGCTCGGAATAACGCAGCACCGAATAGCGTTCCAGCATCAAACCGATTGCATCCAGCAGTTCCTCATCAAGCGCGTCCACGCCGCCGAGAGAGAGCGACAAACCGTGCGCAATCAGCGGGTGCCGATCACTTAAAGTTTGTAGGTCGTGGCGCCAATTACCGCCAACGCCGATCCAGTTTTCTGGGGCGAACTCCAAAAAATCAAACGCGCCAGGAGGCGCGTTCAATAGATCGTCGAGCAAGCTGCGGCGCAGACCTAAGCCCGCGCCGGTGAGCTGATTAGGCTTGACCACCGCACTTGCCTTCACCGCACTTGCCTTCTTTGCCCTTGGCATCATCGCCGCCGCAAGAACCTTCTTCGGCTTTGTCGCCGCCGCAAGAACCTTCTTCGGCTTTGTCACCGCCGCAAGAACCTTCTTCGGCTTTGTCACCGCCGCAAGAACCTTCTTTGGCTTTATCGCCGCCACAAGCGCCTTCTTTGGCTTTGTCTTCAGACGTGTGCGAATAGCCACCGTTGAGCTTTTGCACCGCAAATGGGTTCGCCGCAAAAGCGCTCAGTGCCACGCCGCCAAGCAACACAGCACCTAAAGACAAGGTCAGGGGTTTGATGAAATTTGACATTGGAATTCCTCGCATGAGTGGGACGAGCAACGCGCTCAACGAATAAAGACCGCAGAGCGCGGAAAATATTTCACGATTGTGCAAAGCAGGTCTAAAAGCCCGAGGCTGGCGTCATTGGCCAAGGTCTTTCCGCCATGTTTCAGCCTAAGACGCATTGTAGATCGCGCCGCCGAGTTCGCGGTAGCGTCTGAAAGCCTCATTTGCGGCGTCACGAATTACTTCCGTTTCAACTTTAATTCCGCGTGCGGTCAGCGCGTGCTGCCAGGGCTGCGGTTTGATGCCTTCATGAAAGCCAACCGATGCTGCATCGGCTTCTGTGGCACCGCAGACCACCCGTCGCACGCCCGACCACGGGATTGCGCCTAAGCACATCGCACACGGCTCGCAGCTGGTCACCAGCTCGTAGCCATCGGCGTCGGCTGCATTTAGATCGAAGGTTTTTAGAACCTGCTGCGCGACGCTGATCGCGACTATTTCGGCGTGCGCTGAAGACATGTTCGCGCTCATCACCAGGTTCACGCCCGGTGCGATCAAGCGGTGTTCGCGGATCGAAAAAATCGCTGCGCCGAACGGGCCTCCTGTGCCTGCTTCGACATTGCGCACGGCGAGCATAGCGGCGAACGCCATGCGCTGATTTATATCGGAAAAATCAACAGTGACTTCCGAAATAAACGCATCAACCCAGCTGGGTAGGGTGATGATTACGGCGGGATAGCTCATGCGTTTGACCCTCTACGAATGCGGTAACCAAGGCGCGGATAGTGAATATATAGTCGCCCAAGCGTGGGCTCGTCGCGAGCGATCACCATGCGCTGGCTGGAGATGTCGATGAGCTCACCGCGCAGCTCTTCCTGGCCGAAGCTCTCCGGGCGCACAAAGACTTGCTCGCCAATGTGCACGCCGCCTGGATCGAGATAGTTGGCCGTCGGCATTAGTGCAGCAGGATCGCTATGTGCAGCCGCTAGCGCGTCTGAGGCACTCATCTCAATGCGCTCGCCGTGACCAAATTCGCCCAACCGTGCCATCCAGGCGCGCAGTGCCGGATACCTGTGGGGGTCGATCATCGGTGGGTCCAGGCGATCGATAAACTGCACGATATGCACCAGCGCAAAATCAGCGTACGACGCCTCAATTCCCGCGACAAACGCTCCGCTCCCTAAGGCCTGTTCAAGCTGCTGCAGGGCGATTTTTAGTTGGGATTGGGTGTGCGCCAGTTCATCGGTAAGCGAAGCGCTGCTGTGCAGGCTGCTGAACATGACCTGGCGATCGGCCATGAATGCAGCCGGCAATCGGCCCGCGCCCAGCCCAGTAAGCAATTTAGCCGCCTTCCAAAAGAGCCACTGATCGGCCCAGGCAGCGTTGAAGGTTGCCCATTTCGAGGCGCTTTCTGGATGAAGCGTGGGAGTGGGGTGGCGGCGCTCAAGTTCAGCGGCAATCAGCGCTGAATCAATATAGATGTCAGCTCCCACTTGCAGAACTGGCGCGCCACGATAGGCGCCCGTCAGCGCGGTCAGCGTGGGCTTGGGCATGATCGGCGGCATCACCACCGAGTGCCAGCGCAGGCCCTTGAAGCCCATGATCAGGCGCACTTTTTCAGAATAAGGCGAGGCGTCGTAGTGATGAAGCCATAAGGTGTCAGTCATTGCTGGATACTCAAGTTTGTAACTTCAACGGTACGCGCGCCTTCACCGGCGATGCAAGGCGCATTCAACACAAAAGCTATCCCGCGCGGATATTTGGCTATGATCAGGGGCCGATTGCAGACCAAGTCATGCTGGTTCGCATTTAACAACCCTTGGTGCCGATTTCGGCGCCCCCTAGTCACCTCCGCTCATTTAGGCGGCAGGTTGAGCGCAAAAGAAAATGGAAAAAACAGTCAACGCGCGGATCAATCCATCCGGCGGGATGGACGTATTGTCCAAGTCAGAAGTGTCGCGTTTGCGCGACGCCACCCAAAATCAATCGCTTAAGCCGCTGTTTCGACGCTGTGCGCTGGCGGTCTTAACCACCGGCAGCGGAACAGACGACGCGAAAGCGACCTTAGAGCGCTTTCCAGATTTTGATATTCGCGTGGTTCAGCAGGATCGCGGCATCAAGATCGAACTCGACAACGCGCCCGAGAGCGCTTTTGTCGATGGCAAAATCATCACCGGGATCGCCGAGCTTTTGTTCGCGGTGCTGCGCGACATTATCTATATATCGACCGATATCTTAGGCTCGGGCAAGTTTGATCTAAGCCGTGGCGAGCACATCACCAACGCGGTTTTTGAGATTTTGCGCAATGCCAAAGTGCTGCGCTCGACGCTCGAGCCGAGCCTCGTGGTGTGCTGGGGCGGGCATTCGATCAATCGGGTTGAGTACGACTACACCAAGACCGTTGGCTACCAGCTTGGCCTGCGCGGTTTGGATATCTGCACGGGCTGCGGTCCGGGCGCAATGAAGGGCCCGATGAAGGGCGCGGCCATCGCGCATGCCAAGCAGCGGCGCCGCAAGAATCGCTATATCGGCATCACTGAGCCGGGCATCATCGCTGCCGAAAGCCCGAATCCGATCGTCAACTCACTGGTGATCATGCCGGACATCGAAAAGCGTCTTGAGGCGTTTGTGCGCGTGGGCCATGCGATTGTGGTTTTCCCAGGCGGCGTGGGCACGGCTGAAGAAATTTTGTATCTGTTAGGGATTTTGTTGAATCCCGAAAACGTCTCGATGCCGTTCCCGCTGGTGTTCACCGGGCCGGCCGAAAGCAAGGCGTACTTTGAGCAGATTGATGAATTTCTAGTGACCGCATTGGGCCCAGATATTCGCAAGCTATACCGCATCATCGTGGGCGATCCGCGCGAAGTGGGCCGCCATGTCAAAGCCATGATGGCGCAGGTGAAGGACTATCGCATCGCTATGAAAGATGCGTTCTTTTTTAATTGGTTGCTCAAAGTTCGCAAGGAATTCCAAGAGCCTTTCATCCCAACGCATGAAAATATGGCCGCGCTGAATCTATCGCGCAACCAAGAACGGCATCTGCTGGCGGCCAATTTGCGCCGCGCGTTTTCCGGCATCGTCGCAGGCAATGTGAAGGAAGAAGGGGTGCAGGCGATTGCTCGGCATGGGCTGTTTGAATTGCACGGTGATCGCGAACTGATGGAGCCCATGGATGCGCTGCTGCATGCGTTTGTCGAGCAACATCGCATGAAGCTGCCGAGTTCCTCGGGCTATAAGCCCTGCTATCGATTGGTCACCGATCCGGCTTAAAAAATGCTTTCGCCTTGAGCCACCTAGAAGCTGGCTCACGGCGGCTCAACGCAGTTGCGAATATCTTTTCGCCGATTTTTTCTCATTGAAACACCCGCGAATGCCCCGAATCCCAGCCCTTTCTGCGTTGCTTCTCACATTGAGCGCCTGCCAAGCACCCGATGGACCGGCCGCAGTCGCCGCAGCGCCCACGCCCGTGGTGGTCGTCAGCGCGCAGACGCAGTCGTGGGTTGATTCAATCCAGGCATTGGGAACGGCTCAGGCTAACCAGTCGGTCACGCTGACGGCAAAAGTGACCGACACTGTGCGACGGATCAATTTCAACGACGGCGATTCGGTAGATGCCGGGCAAATACTGATCGAGTTAAGTGATCGCGCTGAGACCGCGCAGTTAGAAGAAGCGCGCGCCGCGCTCAAGGAAACCGAGCGGCAATATTCACGCACGACAGAGTCGCTCAAAAAAGGCGCGGTGCCTAAATCGCAGGTGGACCAGGCGCTGTCAGCGCGCGACCAGGCGTCAGCGCGCATGCGCACGCTCGCCGCACGCCTTGATGACAAGGTCATTATCGCGCCGTTTAGCGGCGTGCTCGGTTTTAGCCAGGTCAGCCAAGGCACGCTGTTAACGCCGGGAGTGGTGATCACCACGCTCGATGATGTGCGCACGATCAAGCTCGATTTTTCGGTGCCCGAGGCGTTTTTAGATGCGATCAAGCCGGGGCAGGTCATCTCGGCAACAACTGCCGCATTTCCCGGCAAAAACTTTGCGGGCGAGGTGGCGACGATTGACTCGCGCGTCGACCCGATTACCCGCGCGGCACTGGTGCGCGCGCTGTTGCCAAACGATTTGGCGCAAATCAAGCCCGGCATGCTGATGACGGTCAATGTGATGAAAGAGTCGCGCGAGGCGATCGTGGTGCCGGAGATCGCGCTGTCGGGCTTGCGCAATCAGACCTTCGCCTTTCGCTTGAAGGCCGATTCAAGCGTTGAGCAAATCATTGTCAAAGTGGGCGCGCGAAAATCAGGCTTTGCAGAAATTACTGAAGGAATGACTGTGGGCGATCAGATCGTCACTGACGGGCTGGTACGGATTCGCAACGGCAGTAAAGTGCGCGTGGTGAAGGGTTAGAACGGTGACGCTTTCAGACATTTCCATTAAGCGCCCGGTGCTTGCACTGGTGATAAGCCTGCTGCTGATTGCGCTGGGTTTGATCTCCTATTTGCAGCTGCCGCTGCGCGAATTGCCGGATATCGACCCGCCGATTGTGTCGGTGGATACCGGCTATCGCGGCGCCTCAGCGGGCGTGGTTGAGTCGCGCATTACACAAATCATTGAAGACTCTGTTTCAGGGATTGAAGGCATTGAGACGATTTCTTCGAGCAGCCAAAACGGGCGCTCGTCGGTCAACATCGAGTTCAAGCTGTCGCGCGAAATTGAAGGCGCAACTAACGACGTGCGCGACGCGGTGAATCGCATTACGGCCACGCTGCCCGCAGAGGCTGATCCGCCGCAGGTGGCTAAAGTGGATGCCGATGCGGACGCCGTGGTGTGGCTTAACTTGGCGTCGGAAGGAAAAAACACGCTCGAGCTGACCGATTTTGCCGAACGCACGATCGTTGATCGGCTCTCGGCTATTTCAGGCGTTGCGCGCGTCATTGTTGGCGGTCAGCAGCGCTATGCGATGCGCATTTGGGTCAACCGCGCTGAGCTAGCAGCACGCGGCCTGACCGTGCCCGATTTGCTTGCCGCACTGCGCCGCGAGAATGTCGAGCTGCCCGCGGGTCGGATCGAGTCATCTACGCGTGATTTCACTGTCCGCGTCGCGCGCAGCTATGCAAGCGAGGCTGATTTCCGTCTGTTGCCAATCGGCAAGGGTGCCGGCGGGCATGTGATTACGCTGGCTGAAGTGGCCGATGTGGAGCTCGGTTCGGTCGAGCGCCGCTCGTTGATTCAGGGCAACGGCGTCCCGCAAATCGGACTTGGAATTGTCAAGCAGTCGACCGCCAACACGCTTGAGGTGGTGCGCTCGGTGCGTGCGGAAGTGGCTCGCATCCAGGACACGCTGCCGGACACGACCAAAATCGTCGTTGCGTTTGATACCTCCGTTTATATCGACGCGGCCATCCACGAAGTGTTTTTCACGCTAGGCGTGTCCATCGTGCTGGTGATCGCAGTGATCTATCTGTTTATTGGCTCATGGCGCGCGGCGTTGATCCCGGCGGTCACTGTGCCGGTGTGCGTGATTTCAACTTTTATTGCGCTATATGGATTCGGTTTTTCGATAAACCTGATTACCTTGCTGGCGCTGGTGCTGTCGATTGGCTTGGTCGTGGACGATGCGATCGTGGTGTTAGAAAACTGCCAGCGTCGGGTTGATCTCGGTGAGCCATCGCTGATTGCGTCATACCGTGGTTCCAGGCAGGTCGCATTCGCGGTGATTGCAACCACGCTGGTGCTGGTGTCGGTATTTCTGCCGATCGCGTTTATGGAAGGCAACCTGGGGCGCCTGTTTCGCGAGCTGGCTGTGGCGATATCCGCTGCGATGTTGATCTCGTGCCTAGTGGCGCTCACCCTGTCGCCAATGATGTGTTCGAAGCTGCTGCGCATGAGCGACGGGCGCGGCGTATCGGGCGTCGTAAATCGGCTGTTTCGCAAGCTCGAACAAGGCTATCGCCGAGCGCTGGCAATTACCCTCGAGCGCTATGTGCTGATGTCGGTGGTGGTGCTTGCTGCGATCGGCTTAAGCGTGTTTTTAGGTAAGCGCGTGCCCGCAGAACTTACCCCAGCCGAAGATCAAGGCTCGCTGTTTATTGCGCTTACCGGCCCGGAAGGCGCGGGGTTTGACTACACCGTTGAGCAGTCGGTGAAGTACGAAGCGCGCGTGATGAAGCTAGTCAAAGAGGGCCTCGCCACACGCATTATTTTGCGCGCGCCGCGCGGTCAGGGCGGTTCGACCTCGGAGGAAATGCACACCGCGCAGATGCTGGTGTTTTTAAGCCCGTGGGCTGATCGGGAGCAAAGCGCCTTTGAGATCGTTGAGCGCTTGCGCAAAGATTTTGAACAAATGCCATCGATGCGCGCCAACGTCTCGATGCGCCAAGGACTCACGCGTGGCGGCTCGCAGCCGGTGCAGTTTGCGATTGGTGGGCCGGACTACGATACGTTGAGCGGCTGGCGCGACAAGATTCTTACGCGCATCCAGGCGGAGAACCCAAGGCTGATTGGCGTGGACGCCGATTACAAGGAAACCCGCCCGCAAATGCGCGTGGCGATTGATCGCACGCGTGCTGCCGATTTAGGGGTAAGCGTCGAGGAGATTGGCACCACGCTTGAAACCATGCTCGGTGCGCGCCGCGCCACAACCTTCGAGCGTCAGGGCGAGGAGTACGACGTGATCCTGCAAGCGCGTCGCGAGGATCGCGGTGAACCGGCGGACTTGTCGAATCTGTATGTGCGCTCGCGCAATTCAAACCAGCTGATTCCGTTGGCGAATTTGGTTAGCTTGCGTGAAGTGGCCGAAGCCGGCTCGCTGAATCGCTTCAACCGTTTGCGGGCGATCACGATCAACGCATCGCTGGCGCCCGGTTACACCTTGGGCGAGGCGCTCGACTATCTGGCAACCATCGCCAAAGAGGAATTGCCGCCGAGTGCTAACGTGGACTACCGCGGCGAATCGCGCGATTTCAAAAAAGCCGGCACGGCGGTGTTTTTCACATTCCTGATGGCGCTGGTGGTGGTCTATCTGGTGCTCGCGGCGCAGTTTGAAAGTTTTGTGCATCCGTTTGTGATCATGCTGACCGTGCCACTGGCGATTTTGGGCGCGCTGCTCGGGCTGTGGCTATTCGGCTCAACGATTAATCTGTATTCGCAGATCGGGATTGTGATTTTGGTCGGGTTAGCGGCCAAGAACGGCATCTTGATCGTCGAGTTCGCCAACCAATTGCGTGACGAAGGACGCTCGATTCGCGACGCGATTATCGATGCCTCGATCATCCGCCTGCGCCCGATTTTGATGACCAGCTTGGCCACGGTGGTCGGCGCGCTGCCGCTGGTGTTGGCCACTGGCGCTGGCTCCGCATCGCGGATCACGATTGGCATCGTGATCGTCTCGGGCGTGTCGTTTGCAACGCTGATCTCGCTATTTGTGGTGCCGACGTTCTATCGCCTGCTGGCGCGTTTCACACAATCGCCGGAAACGCTGGCACGCGAAGTAGAGCGGCTCGACCGCGACACCGCCCTCGCCAACTGAGGCGATCGCAGCGCCTCAAGGATTTGGATTGGCGAGGGTAAACAGCTTCATCGGGATGTTATTGCGCACCCAGGTGCCGCCGCCCGCCAACGGGTAGGTGACGTTGACCGTCATGCGGTTGGCGTCGCTGCTTTGGCTGCCGCGAAAGTCGAGCGTGATAGAGCCGGCATTGGCATTTTGCGGATTGGTGCTCGCGCAATCGCGACAAAAGCCGGTTAGGGCGAGCATCGGCACCGTGATCGGCTGATTGAAATTGCTGACTGGGACCTGTCCTGCCACCCAACGCGCTTGGTTGTTGGCGTCGTAGAAATACAAAGCCACGCTCATCTGCGCCTGACCGTTGATTACATACGACGTCGCGGTAACACCCCAGCCTTGATCAAGCGGTCCGGCCCAGTAAATGCCGCTGTAGTCAACGCTGGGACGAAGCGCTGCAGGCGATAGCGGCTCAATACACCAGTCTCGATACAGAACACTTCCCAAATACCAACGCACAACGGCCAACTGCGCAGCGCCCGGGCGCGGCGCCGCCAGGCAGGCGGGATCACTGGCGGCATCGTTGAAATCGATCGTCAGGCGACCGCTGCGGGAAGCGTCCACCTGCGCGCCGCCGGCTCCCTGAATAAAGCGCGCGAGATTCTTCTTTGGCGCAACGGTGGTTCCTTCAAAGGCGCCGTCGCGCAGAAAACCCGATGCCAAAAACCATTCTGGCACCGAACCTACGTTGTCGTAGCTATAGAAACCAAGCGCATAGAGCCCATTGCCGCGCGCATCCACGCCAGCCATATGCAGGTCAAAACCAGTGCCGCTGCGGGTTCGATCGAACCACGGCCCGGTCTCTGGGCGTTTGGGCGCGCTCGCCCAGCCAATAGCGTTGAGCATGGATTTGTTGAGGCCAAGCGTGCGATTGGCTACTGCGCCGCACGACGAGGACAAGGATGCGTTCATCAGATTGCAGCTTGGCACCGCTAGGTGCGATACCGAACTGCCATCTTGTAGCGGGTTGGGTGCGAACATTTGCAGCTGCGAGTCTTCGCTTTGGCGCACGCTGTTGTCCGACGCCGTGACCGCCTCGGGTCCAATCCAGCGCAGGCCGGTGAGTGAGGTAATCACCGCCAAACGATCCGCGTCAGTCACGGCGGGATCGGTCAGTGACCGCAGCGCACCAGGATCGCGCGCGTCAACCAGCTGTGCGGTAAAAGCATCCGGGCGGCCTTCGAGCAACGCACCGAGCGTCTCGCCGGGCTCGTTCGCATCGGTGGTGATCAACGATAGAAAGCCCAAGCCGTGGGTCAACTCGTGGCTGACCACCGCGACAAAATCAATGGTGTTGCCCGCGCCTGCGCCGTCGAGGTGGTAGCCAAAATTGCGCGTGCCCATGGTGCCGACGTCCAGATTAAACGTGGCGCGTACGTCCACGTCCGTGCAGATCAAACCGCCGGAAATGCGGCAATAGTCGGTGCCGCCTGCTTTGGTGGCCGGTGCGCGCGCATACCAGGTGTTAGCGCGCTCCAAGCCAGGTGAGTCTCTAATGATCGACGTGGGGCCGGCCTGCGCCAAGCGAAAGCGCGTCGGCGAATCGATGCCTAAGCGCTCCCAGCAGCCAGAAAACTTGAGCAAGGCCGGTGCTTCTAGCTGATTCATCAACAGCTGCGCTGAATGCCGAAACGCGTTCTGACGTGCAGCACCTAGCGTGGTAGCGCTATTGCCGCCGATTGGCGTCACCGGTGTGGGATCGCTCCAGGCAGTGGCATCGCAGGTGCCGCTGCTTAAAAACACCATCTCCGGCGCTGGGCGCGGAATGGCAGCCAACACATCCACGCGCAACGTTGCCGGAGCGACGGTGCCGGCTGGGATGATGATTGCAATGTGCCAGCGCGCGAGCGGTTTAATCGGAGGCAGCTGGTGTGCGGTGAGCAGCAAATACTCGGATGCGGTCGCTCCAATCGATGAGAAGCTGGCGGCTGAAAAGATCGCAGCGCCACCGCCGCTGGTAGGAAAGGGCGCATTGCGCAGAAATAGATCGATATCGCGGGTCGGCTGAGTGCCATCAAGTGAGACCCGAATGACTTTGGCCGACGCGGGCACATCGAAAAACAGCTGCGTGCTGATCGCTTCTTGGCCCGCAGGTACCGCAGGCAAAGTGAGAACTTGAGGTGCATTCAGCGGGACGTTTTGCGCGAGCAGCGCGCCGCTATAGAGAATCGCGCAAACAGCCAAAAGACGCGTCATTGCGCTGATCCAGGCTTAAGCGCTGCGCGTTTCGGGTGAAAATAAGCGGGCGGCAGCTTGCCTGCGAACTGCACCCAAAGCGCAACCGGCGGCGGTGGGGCGGCGGTGACGGGGAGCAGCCCGCGCTGCTGCGCGACCGCTTTCCAGCCGCTGAAATCGCCGATTTTTTCAGCCCGGTTGATCTGCCAGGTAGTCTCCAGCGGGCTGGCTGATAGTCCGCTACTGAAGGCGATAAGCGCCGCGAGGAAGATTGCACGATCCATAGAGATGCCCCAATTAAAGTTGGCCTAGCTTAGCCACGCTGAAGTTAACGAATGCGAAACACTTATCTGTTTCGCCCTAAGCGCGCCGTGCGATGCAGTAGCGCGCGAGCGATTCAAGCGCTGGCAGAGCTTTTAGCGGCGCGAGGGCTGCGAGGGCACGCTGACACTCAGCTTGAGCAAGCATACGGGCCTGCTCAAACCCCAAGATCAGCGGGTAGGTCGGTTTGTTTTGCGCGCGATCTTTGCCCACGGTTTTACCCAGCTCATCGCTTGAGCCTTCAACGTCGAGCAGGTCATCGTGGATTTGAAACGCTAGCCCGCTGGCGCGCGCGTAGCAATCAAGGGCTTGCAGGGTGGCGCTGTCTTGCATGCCAGCAGCGAGCGCGCCCATGCGCACGGACGCTGCAATCAGGGCGCCGGTTTTCAGCGCGTGCATCGCGGCCAGCTGAGATTCCTCCAACTGCGCGCCCACTGCGGCCAGATCGATCGCTTGCCCGCCAGCCATCCCGCTAGCACCGCAAGCGCGGCTCAACGTGCGCAACATCTCCAAGCGCTGCGTGCACGGCACTGAGGCCGGGGTGTATTCGACCAAAACCTCAAAGGCCAGCGCCTGCAATGCATCGCCGGCCAAAATGGCCGCTGCCTCTCCAAAAGCCACGTGACAGGTGGGCTTGCCGCGCCGCACAAGGTCGTTGTCCATTGCGGGCAGATCGTCATGCACCAGCGAATAAGCGTGGATGATTTCAACCGCCGCTGCTGCGCCATCGAGCTCCTCAAGCCGCGCACCAAATCCCAAGCCCGCGGCATAAACCCACAGCGCTCGCATGCGTTTTCCGCCGCCCAAAACGCTGTAGCGCATGGCGTCGATTAAAGACAGCGGGGCGAATGAGTTCGGGCCGATGTAGAGGTCTAACTTAACCTCAATGCGTCGGCGCAGTTCGACCAGTTGCGGATCAAGGATCAAAGCGTTTCAGCGAACTTAAGTCTTGTGTTTTAAGCAGCACCTGAACGCGCAATTCTGCTTCTTTGAGCGCGCTTTCACAGGCGTTGACCAAGCCAACGCCGCGTTCAAACTCATCCAGTGAATCTTTTAAGGTGAGGTCGCCTTGCTCCATGCGCGCGACGAGCTGCTCTAATTGGCTCAATGACGCTTCAAAATCGACAGGCTTTGCGGGGTCGCTCATCGCCTAAGGATAGCTCACCAACTTGACAGCGCAAGCCCCGATCGACAAACTCCGCGCCCTTGATCGACAAGCCGACTTACGTGATGTCGCGCTGATCAGCCGGGTTAAAAGACGGCTACGTAGCTCAGCTGGTTAGAGCGCGGCACTCATAATGCTGAGGTCGGTGGTTCGAGTCCACCTGTAGCCACCATCCCAAGTGACTCCGTTGGGACATCCAAACGGCCAAAGGTTGGATGCAATCGTCACCTTGCGCATGTATCATCCGCGCCCCTAAAAGCCCCATCGATTTATCTTGAGGAGTAATTTCCAAACCATGAGCGCGCACCTGTTTACCTCTGAATCGGTCTCTGAAGGCCACCCGGACAAAGTCGCCGACCAGATTTCCGATGCCGTCCTTGATGCGATTCTTGCGCAGGACAAGCGCGCCCGCGTGGCGTGCGAAACCATGGTCAAAACGGGCGTGGCAATCGTTGCAGGCGAGGTCACCACCTCGGCCTGGGTCGATATCGAGCAGCTCGCACGCAAGGTCATCACCGACATCGGCTATGACTCCTCCGACGTCGGCTTTGACGGCAGCACCTGCGGCATCCTCAATTTGATCGGCAAACAATCGCCGGATATTGCGCAAGGCGTTGATCGCCGCGCGCCTGAAGAGCAGGGCGCGGGCGACCAAGGCCTGATGTTTGGTTACGCATGCCGTGAGACGCCTGAGCTGATGCCGGCACCACTGCACTACGCGCACCGCTTGGTTGAGCAGCAGGCTAAAGTGCGCAAGGCGAAAAAATCGCCGTGCCCGTGGTTGCGTCCTGATGCAAAAAGCCAGGTCACATTCCTGTACGAAAACGGTGTGCCGACGCGCATTGATGCGGTGGTTTTATCGACCCAGCATTCGCCGGACATCAAGCTCAAAGATTTGAAAGAAGGCGTGATGGAGGAAATCATCAAGCCGGTTTTGCCGCTTAAGTTCCTGCATAAATCCACCAAGTTTCATATCAACCCGACCGGCAAATTTGTCATCGGCGGCCCGGTTGGCGACTGCGGCTTGACCGGTCGCAAGATCATTGTGGATACCTATGGCGGCATGGCACGCCACGGCGGCGGCGCATTTTCGGGCAAGGATCCGTCCAAGGTGGACCGCTCAGCTGCTTACGCTTGCCGCTACGTGGCCAAGAATATCGTCGCGGCGGGTTTGGCTGATCGCTGCGAAATTCAGGTGTCCTATGCGATTGGCGTCGCTGAACCGACCTCGATTTCGGTAACTACCTTTGGCACCGGCAAGATTTCCGATGAGCTGATCGAAAAGTTGATCCGCGCGCACTTTGATTTACGTCCCTACGGCATCGTCAAAATGCTCGATTTGATCCATCCGATGTATCAGCCAACCGCGTCGTATGGTCATTTTGGGCGCAAGCCGGTGACTATCACGAACGCCGCTGGCGAGAGCTATATGGCATTTTCGTGGGAACAAACCGATAAAGCCGACGAGCTTAAAGCGGCTGCCAAAAAGGGCTAACGCCGATCGCCCCTTGGACGTGTGCGAGGATCGCGCATGTCCAAGCGTTTAACGTCTTCGCTGATACCGCCGATCTACATCCGCAGGCTCTGCGAATTGCTGACCACGCGCGGTATTGACGCTGCGGCTGTGCTCGCGAAAGCGGGCATCGGGCTTGATGCCCTCGAAGCGCAAGGCAGCCAGCCGTCGATTGCTTCAATCGATAGATTTATTACCCTCGCGCTTAAGCTGACCGACTGCCCGTGGCTTGGCTTTGAGCTCGGGAACCGCTTGCATGCCATGAGCCACGGCACGTTGGGCTTTGCGAGCGTCGCCAGCGGTTCGGTTGGCTGTGCGCTCAAAACCATTGCGCGCTTCACCACTGTGCGCACGCCAGCGCTGGTCACATCGGTGGCAAGCCGTTCCGACGCGCTTGAGTTCAACGTCAGCTTAAGCGTTGATCTGGGTGCCTCCGAGCCTTTCGTGCTGGCGGCTTTTTTAGTGAGCGTTGAGCGACTGCTCAAAGAGCTGAGCGGCGCCAACTTTGCCAGCGCGCGCTATCGGCTGCCGGGTCGAGCGCCGAGTTGGGCTGCACGCACGGGTGACTATCTGGACGGCGAGCTCAAGTTTTCAGGCACAGGCTTGAGCATGTGCATCCCGAATGCCCTCCTTGAAGTGCGCTCGCTCACCTCCGATGCGGCGGCCTATCAAGCCGCCGAGCGCGAGCTCGAGCGGACCCTTGAGGCAAACTCAGCCAGCATTGTTGCAAGCGTGCGCGTTTGGCTTAAACGCAGCGATTTGCGCGAGACCAGTGCCGCACAGGTTGCCGCTGGTTTGGGCGTTGCTCCGCGCACGCTCTTTCGGCGCTTGCATTCGGAAGGCAGCAGCCTGCAAAAGCTGATCGATGAAGTGCGCTTTGCAGAAGCCGCGTGGCGCCTTGAGCACACTGATGAAGCCGTTGAGCGGATCGCCGAGCGTGTTGGGTTTCAAGACACGTCCAACTTTAGCCGCACCTTCAAGCGCATGACCTCGCTCACGCCGCGTGCGTATAGATTGGCGTCGAAACGATTAGCATAGGCGCCGGAGGTACATTTCATGGCCAATGCGCGCACGCGCTTCGATGTAATTCGCGAATACATGGTGCGACAGCACGAGGCGAAGTCAGAGTTTCTGTACGGTCGCCCGTGCGCCAGCACCAACCACCGCGCGTTTATTGTGTTTATCGTTGATCACATGGCGTTTCGCTTGCACGGTCGTGCGCTGCTTCAGGCTTTGACGCTTAAGGGTGCCAGAGCCTGGGATCCACTCGGACGCTATCCTGATCGGGTGGAATGGGCGGTCGTGCCGCCCGAACATTTTCTGCGTTGGGATCGGCTGGCAATTGATGCCTATCGCTATGCGCGCGACGGCCGCACCATTGCTGGCGTTGCTTATTCCTCGATGACTTCCGGGCCTCGCCCAACGCCACCCGCGCCGGTGACTGCTCCCGCCGGTGTAGTCGCTCGGTTCGCCGCTTTTTTGAAGCGTTCTGCGGTGGGATCACGCTGACATGGCGCGCGCACTTAAAGGCCTCGACGCCAGTTTTTTGTACCTCGAATCAGCAGAAGTGCCGATGCATGTGGGCGGTCTGCACCTGATTGAACGACCGAAAGCCCTGCGCAAGCCTTTCGTTGATGCGGTGCGCGCGCACGTGGCCAAGCGCATCCATCTAGCGCCTGTACTTGAGCAGCGGCTTAAACTTTTGCCGCTGGATATCGGCCATCCCGTTTGGGAACGAGTGGTCGATGTGGATTTGAACCAACAGATCACTTCGCTAAAACTGCCCGCCGGGAGCGGCTATTTAGCGTTGAACAAGCTGGTCGCAAAGCTGCACGGTGAGCTGCTGCCGCGCGACCGACCGCTGTGGCAGTTTTACGTCATTGAAGGGTTGAAATCCGGCGAAGTGGCTTTTTACACCAAGGTCCACCATGCCGCGTTGGACGGTCAAGCGGGCGTTGTGCTGGCCAATGCGCTTTTAGATTTCACTGCGATTCCGCGCGAAGTGGCCGCACGCGGGGTGAGCAAAGACAAGCCCATTTTGAAATCGCGCGCGCTGATCGGTGCGGCGTTTCGCTCCACGATGCAGCAGTATTTGAAAGTGGTGCGACTGGTGCCGGACGTGGCGCGAGCGGTGCGTGGTGTCGCGTCTGGCGAAGGCGCGGTTGCCTGGCTCAAAAAACTCAAATCGGCACCAAAAACGCCGTTCAACGTGCACATTGATGCGGGCCGTTCGTTTGCGACTGCCAGCGTGTCGTTGAGCGCGACCAAAATGCGTGCCCGCGCGCTCGGCGTGACGTTGAATGACCTCGTGCTGTTTATGGTCGCAAGCGCTCTGCGCGACTATTTAAAGCGCCGCAAGCTCTTGCCGGAGGAGTCGTTGATTGCGGCCGTGCCCGTGTCGTTGCGCGAAAAAGGCAACACCGAAATCAACAATCAGGCAACCATGGTGTTGGCGCGTTTGGGCACCGACCTTGCCGATCCAAAAGCGCGCTTGGCCGCAATTGTGGAATCGATGGGTCAGGTGAAGGCGGCGACCAGCCAGCTTAAAGAGATGATTCCAACTGACTACCCATCGCTTGGATCGCCGTGGATTGTCGGTGGCCTGAATCAGCTGCTCGGGCGCACACGTATCGCCGATTACCTGCGCTTGCCCGCAAACGTGATCATCTCCAATGTGCCCGGCCCGCCGGTCGATTTGTATCTGGCCGGTGGGCGGCTGAAAAGCTATTTTCCGGTCTCGATTCCGATCCATGGGATGGCGCTCAACATTACTGTGCAGAGCTACGCCGATCGGCTTGACTTCGGCCTGATCGCCGGTTCCTCCGCGCTGCCAAATCCTGAAAAAATTGCAGCAAGGATTGAAACCGCGCTCGGGGATTTGGATTAAGGAGTGCTTCGTTAGCAGTCGGCTTGCGCTTGCTAAACTTGGCGGCCTTTTTTGCCATAAGCCAATTACATGAGCCTCGCCAAACCGCGCACGATGCCCGGCGTGATGGAACTGCTGCCGTTAGAGCAGATTGCGTTTCAGGACATGCTGGATGTCATCCGCCGAAATTTTGAACGCTTTGGCTTCCTGCCCGTTGAAACCCCAGCGATCGAATTCACCGATGTCTTGCTGACTAAATCGGGCGGCGAGACCGAGCGCCAAGTGTATTTTGTGCAATCGACCGGCGCGCGCAAACAGGGCGACGACCCGGATTTGGCGCTGCGTTTCGATCTGACCGTGCCGCTAGCGCGCTATGTGGCTGAGCACGAACGAAACTTGAGTTTCCCTTTTCGGCGCTACCAGATGCAGCGCGTGTATCGCGGTGAGTCTGCCCAGCGCGGGCGCTTTCGCGAGTTCTACCAGTGCGACATTGACGTGGTGGGCAAAGACTCCCTATCGATTCGCTTTGATGCCGAAATACCTGCGGTGATTTACGCCATTTTTCGCGCACTCAAGGTTGGTCCTTTTGTGGTGCAGCTGAACAATCGCAAGCTGCTGCGCGGATATTTTGAGGCGCTTGGAATTGCCGCTGCGGATCAGCAAATGGCCGTGCTGCGCGAAGTCGACAAGCTCGACAAGCGCGGTGTAGTGCAGGTCAAGCAGACGCTTGCAGCCGCGCCATTTTCGCTTGATGGCGAGGTTATTGAGCGACTGTTTGCGCTGGTGCAAATGCGCTCGAGCAGTCACGATCACGCGCTTGAGCTGCTCGACAGCCTGACGGTCAGTAACGAGCAATTCGAGGTTGGACGCCAAGAGCTAAAAGAGGTTTTGCGCCTCATCCGCGCGTTTGGCGTACCTGAATCGCACTACGCCATCAACCTGTCGATCGCGCGCGGCTTGGACTACTACACCGGCACGGTGTTTGAAACCACACTGAGCGAGCACCCAGACATTGGTTCGGTGTGTTCGGGCGGGCGCTACGACAATCTAGCCAGTCACTACACGCGCTCAAGGCTGCCAGGCGTGGGGATCTCAATTGGCGCGACGCGGCTTTTCTACCAGCTGCGCGAGGCCAATCTAATTGGCTTGAAAGCCTCCACTGTCGAGGTGCTAGTCACGCAATTGAATGAATCCGAGCTCACCCGCTATCTTGCACTGGGTGCTGAACTGCGCGCGGCCGGGATCAATACCGAAGTGCAATTAGAGTCGCGCAAGCTCGCGCGTCAGCTGCAGTACGCTGATAAAGCAGGTATTCGATTCGCGCTAATGTTGGGGCCCGATGAGATCCAGAAAGGCGTTGTTGCGGTCAAGGATCTGATCAAAAAAGACCAGTACGAAGTGCCACGCGCGGAGCTGATCCAAACCCTCAAAGTGGAATTGGCGCAGGCCATGGTGATGGGGCCATGACGCTACATCTCGACGGCCACAGCCTTAGTCGCGCAGATTTAGTGCGCGCGGCGCGTGGCGGCGTCACGGTCACGTTGGACGCTTTGGCGCTCGCGCGCGTTCAGCATTGCGCTGAGTTTTTGTCCGAGCTAGTTGCGCGCCGCGAACCAATCTATGGCGTGTCGACTGGCTTCGGCTCAAATGCCGATCGTCTACTGGGCGCACATCGTGCGCGCGACGAGTTGCCGGGCGGCAATCCCGAAGCGCGCAGCGCCTCGTTGATGGACGAGCTGCAACACAATCTGGTGATCTCCCACGCGGTGTGCTTAGGTAAGCCGTTTGCGCCCGAAGTGGTGCGCGCGATGATGCTCATTCGCCTGAACACGCTGATGCGCGGACACTCTGGCGTGCGCGTGGTCACACTCGAGGCGCTCGCCGCGCTGATCAACGCAGATGTGGTGCCGGTGATTCCGGAGCTGGGATCGGTCGGCGCGAGCGGCGATCTGGCCCCGTTATCTCATCTTGCGATTGTGCTGCTCGGTGGCGGCGAGGCTTTCTATCAAGGCGCGCGAATCAGCGGCGCGCTGGCGCTCGAACGCGCGGGCCTTGCGCGGCTCAATCTCACATTCAAAGAAGGCTTGGGGCTTAACAACGGCACCGCACAGATGCTCGCGTGCGCGGCGCTTGCGCTGCATCGCGTGAACAAGCTGCTCGACCTCGCCGACGACGTGGCGGCGATGAGCTTGGACGCCTTTGCCGGGCGCACCTCGGCGCTTGATCCCGACGTGCATGCGCTGCGCGCGCATCCCGGCCAGGTGGCCTCGGCTAAGCGCATGCGTGCAGCGCTCGATACCTCAACGCTGTGCGATATCCCGTATCACCTCGTGCCCAAATTCAAAGCGTGGCGGGCAAGCGCGTGGCGCACTGAAGCCGAGCAAAGCAACCGTTTTGACATTGCCTGGGATTACTTGCCGCCCGGCGAACGCCACGGTCGCGAGAAATTCTACGAACGTTTTATGCCGTTCAAAGGCGGCAAAAAGCACCAGCCGCAGGATAGCTATTCGTTTCGCTGTGCGCCGCAAGTGCACGGCGCGGTGCGCGACGCCTATGCCCAAGCGTGTCGCGTGATCGACATCGAATTGAACGCGGTCACAGATAATCCGCTGATTTTTCCGGACCGCGACGGTGCGCTGCAAATCGAACAGCAGGTGATCTCGGCCGGGCATTTTCATGGCATGCCGCTCGCGCTGGTGATGAGCTATTTGAAGGCGTCGCTGCCGGTGCTTGCGAGTATTTCTGAGCGGCGCTTGAACAAGCTGCTCGACCCGGCCACCAACGACGGCTTGCCGGCATTTTTAACCGGCAACGAAGACGCCACCGACTCGGGCCTGATGATCACCCAGTACACCGCCGCTGCGCTGGTCAATGATCTCGCCACGCGCGCTCATCCGGCTTGCGTGTACAGCATTCCAACCAGCGCCAATGCCGAAGACCATGTCTCCATGGGCGCCAATGAAGCACGCCATGTGTTGGACATGACCACCGAGCTGGCCTACGTGATCGCACTTGAATGGCTGACAGCTGGGCAGGCGCTGGACTATCGGCGACACATGCTCAACGCGGCGCGGCGCATGGCGGCGCGCGGAGATTTAGCCGAGGCGATCAGCAAGATCGAACAGGCGCCGCCCGTCGGCGCGCCGAGCCGCGCGCAATTTGAACGCGAAGTGGGCGAGCTAATTGCGGCGCTTGCACGCTGTTCGGAGTTTCATCCCGGTGCGCGCTCGCTTGAGCTTCTGGCGATGTTGCGCGAACACGTCGAATTTATTGATCGCGATCGCGCGCTGGATGGCGATGTGCGCCGCGTCACCGAACTGGTCGAGCAGTTGCTTAAGTAATGGCATTTGCCACGCTGAACGGCGTGCGCCTGCACTACCAGGTTTCAGGCGCCGGACCCAGTTTGCTGCTGATCCATGGCTTGGGCTCCAGCGGTGCCGACTGGGCTTTTCAAGTGCGCGATTTGGCATGCCGATTTACGCTGATCGCGCCGGATATGCGCGGTTCGGGCTTAAGCGATGCGCCGCATGCACGCTATTCAATTGCAGGATTTGCCAGCGATTTATGGGCGCTGCTGGATCATCTCGGGGTGACGTCCATTGGCATCCTCGGGTTTTCCATGGGCGGGGCGGTTGCGCTGGAGATGGCTTTGCAGCACCCCGCGCGGGTCAGTAAAGTGATGACAATCAACAGCTTGCCGTCGTATCGGGTCAACACAATGGCCAAGCTTTTGGAAGTCTATGGGCAGCAAGTGCTGGTGCGCACGCTGGGTCTCAAACGCGTGGCCAAGATGGTAGGCGCAAGATTGTTCCCAGATAGCCATCAACACGCGATGCGCGCGCGGGTCATTGACGTGCTGGGCGCACAGCCGCTCAAGCCATATCTCAACACGGTGCGCGCGCTAGCGGGTTGGTGCGTGTTGCCGCGCGCGGAGCTATTGCGCACCCAGGTGCAAGTGTTGATGCTGGTGGCCGAGCGCGATTACACGCCTTTGGCTGAAAAACACGCGCTCGCCGAGCGCATCGGCGCGCAAATTCTCACGGTGCAAGGCTCACGCCATGGCACGCCGTTCGATTCGATCCTGGCAACCAATCTCGTTGGAGCAGCCTGGTTTTCCGGCGCCGATTTGGCGGAAATTGGGTCGCTAAGCATTGATACGGCAGAGCAGGCTCCCACAACGCCTCCATAGATAGGGCAGTGTTGCGCTGCACCATTCGCTTTGCGTATCATCGCGCCATTACATTAATTGGTTGATACAGTCGGCATGAAAAAACGTGTTCCGAGCCATCGCCCAAGCGCGGGCGCGCAGGAGGGGCTTTTTCAAGCGCTGGCTAGCTTGAAGGATGCCAGCGAGATTCGCGCATTTCTGCTTGACCTGTGTACGCCAGCCGAATTGGAGGCCTTGATCGACCGCTGGCGCGTGGTTCCACTGATCGAAGACGGCATGCCGTATCGCGAAATCCACGATCACACCTCGGTCAGCGTGACCACGGTCGGACGCGTGGCACGTGCGCTCACCGCTGGTTGCGGGGGCTATCACATGGCGCTGTCGCGACTCGGGACGCTTAAATCTAAACGCAGCAGTGAGGCCACGTTGTGATTGCTACGAAGCAGCGCGATCGGCTGCGCATCGGCGTGCAGAAGTCGGGGCGTTTGACCCAGCCATCGTTGGATTTGTTGGCCAGCTGCGGCCTGCGCTTCAGGCAAAGCCGCGACAAGCTGTTCTGCTACGGCGAGAACATGCCGGTTGATTTGCTGCTGGTGCGCGACGATGACATCCCCGGAATGATCCGCGACGAGGTCTGCGATTTGGGTTTTGTCGGTCGCAATGAGGCCACCGAACGCGGTTTGAGCTGGCTTGAGCAGGGATTAGTGACACCGTTTGAGGAAGTAAAGGCGCTGAATTTTGGCGGCTGCCGTTTGTCCATCGCCGTGCCGACTGATTGGGATTACAGCGGCCCGCAGATGCTTGCCGGAATGCGCATCGCGACCAGCTATCCTTCATTGCTCAAGCGCTTTCTTGAGCAGCATCAAGTCGCCGCACAGATTGTGGAATTAGCAGGTTCCGTTGAAATCGCGCCGAAGCTGGGCACCGCCGATTGCATTTGCGATCTGGTGTCTAGCGGTGCCACGCTCGGTGCTAACCAGCTCAAAGAGGTGGAGCGCTTGCTCGAATCTGAGGCTGTGTTGATCTCCTCGCGACTGTCGTTTGCTGATGAGCGTGAAGGCTTGCGCGAGCTGCTTTTACGCCGTCTTGATGGCGTGCTGAAGGTCAAAGATGCCAAGTACCTGATGATGCAGGTGCCTAATTCTGAGATCGAGACTATCCGCGCGCTGCTGCCGAGCGCAGACCCAGCAACGGTTCTGCCGGCGGCGGCGGGGTTCAGTTCGATGTCCGCGCTGTGCCACGCACGAATGACCTGGGAGCACCTTGAAGCGCTTAAGGCCGCTGGTGCGCGCTCTATTGTGGTGTTGCCGATTGATCAGATGCTGGTATGAAAATTCTCGACTGGAAAGCGCTCAGCCACGCTGAGCAAGGCTTGGCCTTGGCGCGCCCGGCTTTAAGCCAAAGCGCGGAGCTCATCGAGCAAGTGCGGCGTCTGATTGCTCAAGTTCGCGCGGACGGTGATTCGACCCTGCGTGCGCTGACGCGACGCTTTGATGGCTGCGAGCTGGACGATCTTGCGGTCAGCGAAGAGGAGTTTTTGCGGGCCGAAACGCAGGTCTCAACCTCACTCAAACGTGCCATTGAAGACGCGTACTTGCGCATCAAGGCTTTTCACATCGCCGGAATGCCCAAGGCCTATCGACTGGAAACCGCGCGCGGCGTGGTCTGCGAACGTCTGATCCGCCCAATTGATCGGGTCGGCTTGTACGTGCCTGCCGGTTCAGCGCCATTGCCGTCGACCGCGCTGATGTTGGGGATTCCCGCGCAGCTTGCAGGCGCTGGTCGCATCGTGCTGTGCTCGCCGCCGAACGCAAGCGGGCAGGTGCACCCTGCGGTACTGGTTGCGGCGGCACGCTGTGGCATCCAGCGGGTTTACAAACTGGGCGGCGTACAGGCCATCGCGGCCATGGCCTATGGCAGCGAAACCGTGCCCAAAGTGGACAAGATTTTTGGCCCTGGCAACGCGTGGGTGACGCAGGCCAAAATTGAATGCTCGCTCGAACCCGGCGGCGCGGCGATCGATATGCCGGCGGGTCCGTCTGAAGTGCTGCTGATTGGCGATCGCTCCGCGGATGCCGAATTTATCGCCGCAGATATGCTGTCGCAATGCGAGCACGGGCCCGATTCGCAAGCGATTTTGCTGACCGATTCCATCGAGCTAGCGCAGCGCGTGGACGCCGAACTGGCCGTCCAGCTCGGCGCGCTGTCCCGCCACGAGATCGCAGCGCAGGCGCTCGCGCACTCACGTGCCATCGTGGTCGGATCGCTGAAAGACGCGCTTGATTTATCCAATCTTTACGCGCCGGAACATCTGATTTTGCATCTGAATGCCGCGCGCGATTTTCTGCCGCTGGTGCGCAACGCGGGCTCGGTATTTTTGGGCCCGTGGGCGCCCGAAACGGTTGGCGACTACTGCTCGGGCACCAACCATGTGCTGCCCACTTACGGCTATGCGCGCGCATGGTCGGGGGTGTCGGTATTAAGTTTCCTCAAAACGATGACCGTGCAGGAGCTCACGCCGCTGGGCCTGCGCGAAATCGCCGATTGCGCGCTTGAATTGGCGCAAACCGAGGGTTTGGACGCGCACGCCATGGCGGTACGCAAGCGCTTGGACCGCCTCACATGAGCGTGCTTGATTTAGCGCGCCGCGAGCTACTCGCGTTGAAGGCTTACAGCTCAGCCAGAATGGAATCAGCGCGTTTGCCGATCATGCTCAACGCCAACGAAAGCGCGTGGCCGCTGATCGACAACGGTTTGGATTTGCACCGCTATCCGGACCCGCAGCCAAACGCGCTGTTGGTGAAGCTCGCCGCGCTGTATGGCGTTGACGCCGACCAAGTGCTGATCGGACGCGGCAGCGACGAGCCAATCGACTTGCTGACCCGCGCGTTCTGCCGCGCGGGCGAAGATGCAATCGTCATTTCACCGCCCACATTCGGCATGTACGCGGTGTGCGCCAATGTTCAAGGCGCACGGGTGATCGAGGTGCCGCTCGATCGATCGCGCGGCTTCGCGCTCGACACCTACCGTTTGATTGGCCGTGTGCTGACCGAGGAAGCCAAGCTGGTATACGTGTGTTCTCCAAATAACCCAACCGGCGCGCGTGTGGCGCGATCGGAAATGCTCGGGATTGTTGAGGCGCTTGCCGGGCATGCGTTGGTCGTGATCGATGAGGCCTATCACGAATATGCCGACGTGCCGTCGATGGCCCAGGAACTCAAGCGCTTCGAGCATTTGGCGGTATTGCGCACATTCTCGAAAGCCTATGGTTTGGCCGGCGCGCGCTTGGGCGTGTTGCTCGCCAATGCCCAAGTCATTGCGCTGTTGCGCAAGCTGCTGGCGCCGTATCCGCTGCCCACTGCAAGCTTAGAAGCGCTGGACTTGGCGCTTCAGCCCGAGGCACAGAACGCGGTGCGCGAGCGGGTTGCATTGACCGTGGCCGAGCGCCGCCGCTTAGGCCTCGCGCTGGCTGAATTGCCGTGCGTGCTGGAGGTGTTGGCATCAGACGCGAACTTTCTAACCTTGCGGGTCGTTGACGCGCAAGCCATCCTGAAACGCTTGGCTGAGCGCGGCATTGCGATTCGCGATACGCGCAAATATTTGGGCTTGAGCGATGCGCTGCGGATCAGCATTGGCACGCCGCTCGAAAACGATGCAGTGCTTGACGCGCTGCGCTCCGTAGTGAGGGTGGCTCCATGAGCGTGCGCAAGAAAATTCTGTTCATCGACCGCGACGGCACGTTGATCCTAGAGCCGCCCGATCAACAGATCGATGCGTTCGAGAAGCTTGAGTTTTTGCCCGGCGTTATTGCGGCGCTTATTGAGCTCAAAGCGGCCGGTTACACGCTGGTGATGGTGACCAATCAAGATGGCTTGGGCACTGCGAGCTTTCCTGAAGATACGTTTTGGCCGACGCACCGTTTGATGATGCAGGTGTTGGAATCGCAGGGCTGTGCTTTCGCCGCCGTGCACATCGATCGCCACTTCGCGCACGACGGCGCATTTACGCGCAAGCCCAGCATCGGCATGGTTCTGGAGTATCTCAAAGCCGGCGATCTGGACCTACAGCGCAGCTATGTGATCGGCGATCGCCTCAGCGACTTGCAGCTCGCCCAAAACATGGGCATCAACGGTTTGCGCGTGGGCCCCGAGGGCATGGCGTGGACGCAAGTGGTCCGTGAGATTTTGCAGCGCAATCGACGTGCAACCGTAACCCGCACCACCAGCGAGACGGCTATTACCGTGAGCGTTGATTTGGACGCGCCGGTGGCCGCCAAAATCAACACCGGGATCGGCTTTTTCGACCACATGCTCGATCAGATTTCGCGCCACGGCGGCTTTGAGCTGAATGTCAGCTGCGTTGGCGATTTGCATATCGACGAGCACCACACCATCGAGGATTGCGCGCTGGCACTGGGCGAGGCTTTGCGCATGGCGCTTGGCGACAAACGCGGCATCCAGCGCTACGGATTTGCACTGCCGATGGATGAAACGCGGGCCGAGGCGCTGCTGGATCTCTCTGGGCGTCCATATTTTGTTTTTGAAGGCGAGTTTCCGCGCGAGCAAGTGGGCGGAATGCCCTCTGAGCTGGTCAAACATTTTTTCCGCTCGATCAGCGACTCGATGCTGGCTAACGTGCATATTCGCGTTGAAGGCGAGAACGCCCACCACATGATTGAAGGCTGTTTCAAAGCGTTCGCGCGCGCGCTGCGCATGGCTAAAACCGCAATCGGCGCTGAGTTGCCCAGCACCAAGGGCACGCTGTGACCCGCCTGGTGATGGTCGATTCCGGCGGCGCCAATTTGGGCTCGGTGCAGGCGGCGTTTGCACGGCTCAAAATAAATGCGCCGATTACCTCGGATCCTGAAGCGATTGCGCACGCAACGCACGTGGTTTTACCCGGCGTAGGTGCCGCGCGCCCGGCGATGGATAAGCTGCGCGCACACGGCTTGGTTGAGCTGCTGCGCGGCTTAAGCCAGCCGGTGCTTGGCGTATGCGTCGGCATGCAGCTCCTGTTTGAGATGCTTGATGAAGGGCCGGTGGCTGGAATTGGTGTGTTAGAAGGGCGCGTGGGCAAGCTTGCAGCGAGCGCTGGTTTGCGTATCCCGCACATGGGCTGGAACCAGCTTGAGATCACCCAGGCGCACCCGTTGTTAAGCGGGGTGCGCAGCGGCGACTGGGCCTATTTTGTGCACAGCTATGCAGCACCGCTGGGCAATGCCACGCTTGCGCATACCGAGCATGGCGCGCGCTTCTCAAGCATCGTCGCGCGCGAAAATTTTTACGGTGCGCAATTTCATCCCGAACGCTCAAGCGCGGTTGGCCTTAAGCTACTGTCCAACTTCTTGGACCTGTAGCGGATTGTCTTGCCCAAACCTATGGAAATACTTCCTGCCATCGACTTGATCGAGGGCCGCGTCGTTCGGCTGTTGCAAGGCGACTACGCGCTTAAAACAATCTATGAAGGCAGCCCTATCGGCGTGGCGCTGCGCTATGCAGAGGCGGGCGCGCAATGGCTGCACGTGGTCGACCTGGACGGCGCGCGCACCGGGCGCTTTGAGAATCTCAATACCATCACCGTGCTGGCGCGTGATTCTGGCTTGAAGATTCAAGCCGGTGGCGGTGTGCGCACCGCGCAAGACGTTGATCGGCTGTTGATCGCGGGCGTCCATCGCGTTGTGATCGGGTCGCTCGCGGTGCGCGAGCCTGCGATTGTGTCCAATTGGATTGACCGTTTTGGCGCCGATCGCCTGACCATTGCCTTTGACGTGCAAGCCGACGCTGACGGTGCGCTGATGCTCAAAACAGCCGGTTGGCGTGAACAGGCGACGCTGTCTTTGTGGGACGGCTTGGCGCTTTATAGCCACTCCAAACTCAAGCATTTGCTGTGTACCGATATTTCACGTGACGGCATGCTGTCGGGGCCGAATGTGCCGTTGTATCGCGCATTGAGTGAAAGCCATCCCGAGCTTGAAGTACAAGCATCCGGCGGCGTGGGCGGGATTGAAGACGTTGAGGCATTGCGCACTTCAGGCGTGGCAGGCGCGATCATCGGCAAGGCGCTGCTCGAGAATCGCTTGCGGCTAGCGGAGCTTTTCTAATGCTGGCGAAACGCATCATTGCGTGTTTAGACGTACGCGCGGGCGAGGTGGTTAAGGGCGTGCGCTTTCGCGACCATGTGGTGATGGGTGGGATTGAAGAGCTCAGCCTGCGCTATCGCGAAGAAGGCGTTGATGAGCTGGTGTTCTACGACATCACCGCCAGCCCCGAGGGCCGCACAGTGGATCGCGCCTGGATCAAGCGAGTGGCCGATGCGATCGATATTCCGTTTTGCGTGGCCGGTGGCATTCGCTCGGTAGCAGACGCAGCGTTGGTGCTATCGGCAGGCGCCGATAAAATCTCGATCAATTCGCCAGCGTTGGAAAGACCCGAGCTGATCAGCGAGCTTGCGGGCGCCTTTGGGGTGCAATGCGTGGTGGTCGGGATCGATTCGGCGTGGGTGAACGGCGGCTATTGCGTGAATCAGTTCACCGGTGATCCGAATCGCACGCGCGCACTAGCACTCGATACGCTGAGTTGGATCGAGCAGGCGCAAGAGCTAGGCGCCGGGGAAATCGTTCTGAACTGCATGGGCGCTGACGGCATGCGCGCAGGCTTTGATCTCGCCCAGCTTAAGCTCGCCCGCGCGCGCTGCAGTGTGCCGCTGGTGGCCTCTGGCGGTGCGGGCAGCGTCGAGCATTTCACGCAAGTTTTCCAGGATGCCGACGTGGACGGCGCGCTCGCTGCCAGCGTGTTTCACTCCGGTCAAATCCGCATTCCAGATCTCAAGCGCGCGCTACACGCAGCCGGCATTCCGGTGCGCCCCGCATGAAGCTTGAGCGATTCGATGAAATCGCTTGGGACAAGCTCGATGGCTTGATTCCCGCCGTGGTTCAAGACCAGCGCAGCTCGCGCGTACTGATGGTCGGCTTTATGAATCAATTAGCACTTGAACAGACGCTTAGCAGCGGACGAGTCACGTTTTTCAGTCGCAGCAAGCAGCGCTTGTGGACCAAAGGCGAGACTTCTGGCAATTACCTTGCGGTTCATGAAGTCGCACTTGATTGCGACGACGACACGGTGCTGATTCAAGCCGAGCCATACGGCCCGACCTGTCATCGAGGCACGGAAAGCTGCTTTGACGCACCCGATTATTCGCCCGCTCAAAAGGATCCGCTTACGTTTCTGCGCACGCTTGAGCAGCTCATCGCGCAGCGCCACAGTGATCGGCCTGAGGGCAGCTACACAACCAGGCTGTTCAACAGCGGCACGCGGGCGATCGCACAAAAGCTCGGCGAAGAAGGTGTGGAGACCGCGCTCGCAGCCGTGGTTCAGGGTGACGATGAGCTGGTCGGCGAAGCCGCCGACCTGACGTTCCACCTGATGGTGCTGCTACGCGCGCGCGGTTTGAGTTTTGATCAAGTGCTGCGCAAGCTGATCAGCCGCCATTCTTGATTGCTCAATAGCTGCTTTTAAAGGTAGCCGCATCAATAATCGACCACAGATGGATCAACCAACCCATCCACACCAGCCATAACAGGCCAGCTAGACAAAACATAAAAGCGGCTTTAATCCAGCGTCCCTGGACCAATTGTCCCAAGCCTGGGATAAAAAACGAGCAGATCGCCGCAATCACGTTGCCAGCGCTGCCTCGGCCTTGAACGATTTCAGACATGGTTTGTTCCTCGACGGTTGCACTGAGGTTGTAAAGATGGGGCCCGTTCGCGTTTGCCACAAGCGACGGAAGTCACTGTCCCCTCGATCACATTGATTGCGTATGTGTGAACGTGGCGCGCTAAACTTTGCGCCCCAAGCCATCCGAAATTGTTAACTGCAAGAGGTGTTGCCAAAATGAAACGATTCGCTGCGGCGTTTGTAGGTGTGGGTTTGTTGATCTCGGCCGTGAGTGCGCTGGCTGCGACCAGGCCGGTTGTGGGCGTTGCTGAGTTTAAAAATGAATCGGGCGCGGCCTGGTGGCGCGGTGGCGTGGGTTGGGAGCTCTCGGGCATGTTGTCCAACGAGCTGGCCGCCACCAATGCATTTCGCGTGGTCGAGCGCAGCAAGCTTGAGAACGTTTTGGAAGAGCAAAATCTAATGGCCTCGGGCCGCGCAGCGCCTTCGCAGGCGGCGCAGTTCGGTAAAGTGACCGGCGCGGAATACTTGATCATGGGCACGGTCACCTCCTATGAAGAAGAAACCGCATCCACCGGCGGCGGCATCAGCTTCGGCGGCGTGTCCCTGGGCGGCTCGTCTGAAAAAGCCTACATCGCGGTCGACATTCGCGTGGTCAACTCAACCACCGGTGAGATCGATTTTGTGCGGACCATTGAAGGGTTGAGCAAAGGCGGCGGCATGTCCATTGGCGTGTATCGCGGCGGCTTCGGCGGCGAATTGGCCAGTCAGAATAAAACCCCAGCCGGCAAGGCGATTCGCGCAGCGCTGGTGGAGGCGACCGATTATCTTGAGTGCGTGATGGTCAAACGCAACCGTTGCGTGGCTGACTACGATGCTAAAGAGGATCGTCGTCGCGATAAGACGCGTTCATCGATTGATCTCGACGAGTAGAAAACGGCTTATTTGGTCGCACGGGAACGATAGGCTTCGTTCCCGTCTTACCGGCGCGAAATATCAACTTTGATGCGCCAGCACCATTGACACGAACTAGGGTTACGCCAAACGATACGCGCCTTGGCTAATCAAGTCGTAGGGCGGTGCAAGTGATGCGTCAATGGATTACTTTTGGTTGCGGCGTCGTGGCGCTGGGCCTGCTTTGTTTGCTTGTTAACCTTGCCAATCACTCGCCTAACTCGAGCGCTGAGTCGGCTGGGCATGAGCGTTTAGTCAGCATCGATGCTGAAAGAGGGAACCGCTAGTGGATACTCTTTCATTGGTCGCGCTGGTACTCGCTTTCGCAATTGGTTTTGCCACCGCTTGGTTGATGCGCAATTTTCATTGGCGCGAGCAGCTGCGGATCAGCCAGGAGCAGCTCTTTGCTGTCGAACGTGAACGCAACTCCTCAGTTGACCGGGTGCGCAGTGTTGACAGCCAACTCACTCTCGCGCAGCGCGCACTAACCGACGCAAACGGCAAGCTCCAGCTCGTCGATGAAGACATCGTGCGCTATGCCGATGATCTCAAACGCCTCGATGAAGATTTGGCTCAATCCAATCAGCAAAAATCTGACGCGCTCAAACAGTTAAGCCAAATGCACGCTCAACTCGCAGGTAGCGGCTCGGAAATGGAGCGCCTCAAAGTAGAGCAGGGCACGCAACAAGCGCGTTTGCTCAAACTGGAATCCGATGTCAATCAGCGCGGCGCGCAGCTCAGCGAATCGCGCGCCCAGCAGACCGACACTGAGCAGGCTTTGGCAACACAGAAAGCTGCGCGTGCAGCGCTGGAAATCCGCGTCGGCGAACTTGAACGCGACCTTAAAAGTGCGCTCGATAGCCACAATCGCGATTTGAAGGGCTGGGAAGCCAAGTTTGTCGAAATGGGTGCGTTGATTCAGCGCGCTGCCAAGGCGGCTCCCAAAGCTCAATCGACCGCGCCGGTGCAAAGCGCTCTCCTTCCGCTTGAGCCGGCAAAAAAGGTCTCAAGAGCGCCGCGGATTGCCGCGGCATCTCTTAAGCCGTCCGATCCGAATTAGCCAACCCGCTCGTGCAGCGGGCTCGCCGCGCGCAAGTACTTCATTTTGATCCAGACATAGGCAATGCTGGCAGCGACCAGCGGTGCGAGCCACGCCACGTTTTGGATCAAATCTGAGTTGCCGGTTGGCGACAGTCGCGGCAGTCCGATGCTTAAGAAAGCAATGTGGGTGGCGATGCCATTGCCGATCATCGCGCCGGTGTGTTGGCGCAACCACCAGCGCGGATCGGCTTTCAACGAGCGCGCGAAAAGCAGGCTCGAAATCCCGCCGACGATGCCAACAAAGGAAAACGCGACCAGGATGATGCCGTTATTGATCGACACACCAAGCCACAGCACCCCAGCGCCGGCCAGCACGTTAAGCCACGCAATTGCGCGAAAGCGACGATCTGCAAATGCGGCCCGGTTGCGCTTGGCTTTGATCGCTGTCCACGCCGTCCAGCACGCCGTGCCGGTGATGATCAGCAAATATCCGAGAAACACCGGAAAGATCACCTCGCCTTTTAGTGCGCGAAAAATGGTTAGCGGCAAGCCGGTGACAATAATTCCGAGCATTGCAAGCAGGTAAATGCGACCCGCGCGCAGATGCAACTGCCCGCCTTTCTTCGCCAATGCGGCGGTCCAGTAAGTTAGTAGGGCAATGCAGCCGACGCTGACATGAGCTAAGGCAAGGGATGAATACAGCATGGGAGCGACCTTTTTGGCGGCAGTGGTGGTGCTGGTAGCGTGGCCGAGCGCCTTTTAAGGGGGCAGGTGAGAAAAGTCACCACTTTGCGGGCAACTCGCGCGCATCGCTTACCCTTCGGGCATCCAACTCATCCCCAGCTAGCCATGAAAGCGTTCCTACCTACTCAAAGTCAGTGGCGACTCAAACTCCATCACGAATTGCGCTCGCCGCTAACGGTTGCCGCATTGATCACCTGGCTTGCAGTGGCACTGTCAGTCGCGAGCGAACTCAATGCGCTGAGCACGCGCAGCGTTTTGGGGATGCTCGCGCTGGCGGGCATGGCGGCGTGCTTTATTGGGCGCGCGATTACGACCCAAGAGGCGCGCGGGATGGCGTGGATCATGGCGCAGGGTGTGTTGGTGGTTGCAAGCACATTTCTGGTTAAGAACGGCATGGCACCGGTACTTCTGATTGTGGTGGCAGCCCAAGCAGTGGCGACCACCAGCGTTCGACGGGCGCTGCTTACGATGCTGCTACTCAACTGCGCCTTGCTTGCTGTGTTACTTATCGAAACAAAGCCGCTCGATGCGCTCGTTAGCGTGCTCGCGCTGGGCGGCTTTCAAGCATTTGCGGGCCTCACGGCGTTTTATGCGCTCGAAGCACTAATCTCGCGCGATCAACTGGCAGCCAGCCTGGTAGAACTGGCTTCAACCTCGCAGCTGCTCGCACAAAGCGCGCGGCTTGGCGAGCGTCTCGACGTTTCGCGCGAGCTGCACGATGTCGCCGGTCATAAGCTGACCGCATTGAATTTATTTTTGAACAAGCTCATCCGCGATGGCGGCGAGCACGCGAGCGACGAGTTGCGCACATGCAAGACCTTGGCCAGCGAGTTGCTCGGTGATATTCGCCAAGTGGTGTCGCAGCTGCGCGTAGCTGAGCCGCTTGAGTTGAACGATGCGCTGCTGGCACTCGGGCAGGTGCTGCCAGAGGGCGCGTTGAGCGTTGTCATTGAGGACAACGCACGTCCCAAGCACCTAGCCAGCGCGCAAATGGTACTGCGCATTGCGCAAGAAGCTCTGACCAACGTCGCGCGTCACGCACCCGGTGCAAGCGCGCAGATCAGGCTTTCGCGCAGCAAGGATCAAGTCACTTTGAGTGTTCTTGATAGCGGCCGCGGCCAGGGCGCGATCGAATTTGGCAACGGGCTCAAAGGCATGCGCGAACGCTTGCTGCTGGTCGCTGGGACGCTTGAAGTCACTCGCTTAAGCCACGGCGCAGTGCAGGTAAACGCCATTTTTCCGGCCGCTGCGCTGTGATTCGAGTGGCGCTCGCCGACGACCAGGCGCTGGTACGTCGCGGTTTAAAAGCGCTGCTAGGAGAATTTGCACAGCTAAACGTGGTGCTTGAAGCGAGCGACGGTTCGAGCTTATTGAGCGGGCTTGCGCAGTGCCAAGCCGACGTGGTCTTGAGCGATATCCGCATGCCCGGTATGGGCGGTGTCGAGCTAGTGCGGGCGCTGCGCGCGCAAGCCAACTTCATCCCGGTGGTGCTGCTGACCACGTTTGATGAACCAGAACTTTGCATTGCGGCGAGTGCCGCCGGCGCGCAAGGCTATTTGCTGAAAGACGTTGAACCCGAAACACTCGTGCTGGCCATTGAGCGCGCGGCGCGCGGTGAGCAGTGGTTCGCTCCGGCGGGCGCCTCGCCTGAGCTTGCCCATACCTCAACGACGCTTGCGCCGGTGCGCACGAGCCCGCGCGAGCTCAGTATTTTGAAGCTGGTGGCCGCAGGGTTTTCGAACAAAGAAATTGCGCGAACCTTAAGCTTGACTGAGGGCACGGTGAAAAACTATCTCACCGATATTCTGCTTAAACTCGACGCCCGCGATCGCACCCATGCGGTGATCAAAGCGATCAAATTAAAACTCATGTGAGGCGGCGCGCCTTGTCCGTAAACTGCAAGGCAAATCATGACCCCAACCTTATCGCACCTTGATCGGCTTGAAGCCGAGAGCATCCACATCCTGCGCGAGGTTGCTGCGCAATTTCGCGTGCCCGTGCTGCTGTATTCGATCGGCAAAGATTCGACCGTCCTGCTGCACCTTCTGCGCAAGGCCTTTAGCCCAGCGCGGCCGCCGATTCCGCTGCTGCATATCGATAGCCTGTGGGAATTTTCTGAGACCTACCGTTTTCGTGCGCAAGTGCCCGAACGCTACGACGTTGAGCTGCGCGTGCACGTCAATCAAGCAGGTGCCGCGCTCGGGATTGATCCATTCACAGACGGTGCTGCGCTGCACACCGATGTGATGCGTACCACCGGCTTGAAGCAAGCATTAGATCTAGGTGGCTACGACTGCTCGATTGGCGGTGCGCGCCGTGATGAGGAAAAATCGCGCGCCAAAGAGCGGATTTTTTCATTCCGCAGCGCGCAGCACCGATGGGATCCAAAACGCCAGCGCCCGGAATTGTGGAGCCTTTACAACGGACGTATCCGCACTGGCGAAAGCGTGCGCGTGTTTCCGCTTTCAAATTGGACGGAACTGGATGTCTGGCTGTACATTCACCGCGAAGGCATTGATTTGCCTGGGCTTTATTTTGCGGCCGAGCGCCCGGTGGTTGAGCGCGATGGCACGCTGATTCTGCGCGACGATGCGCGCATGCTGCTGGCCCCCGGCGAGCGCGTGGAGACCAAGCGCGTGCGCTTTCGAACCTTGGGCTGCTACCCCTTCACCGGCGGCGTTGAATCTGAAGCAGATACCGTTGAGAAGATTATCGAGGAGTTGATTCAATCGAATAGCTCCGAGCGACAAGGCCGGGTGATTGATCGCGACGCTGCGTCCTCGATGGAAAAAAAGAAGCACGAGGGCTACTTCTGATGAGCCAGATGAACGATTTCCTGCGCCGTCACGAACAAAAAGATCGCCTGCGCCTGATTACCTGCGGCAGCGTCGATGACGGCAAAAGCACGCTACTCGGGCGGCTTTTGTACGACACCCAGCGCCTTAACGTCGACCAACTTGACGCGTTGCGCAGTGACAGCGATCAGCACGGCACGCAAGGGCCGGGGCTTGATTTTGCACTGCTGCTCGATGGGCTTGAAGCCGAGCGCGAGCAGGGCATCACTATTGATGTTGCGTACCGGTTTTTTTCAACCGATACGCGGACATTTATCGTGGCCGATTGCCCGGGCCACGAGCAATACACCCGCAACATGGCCACCGGCGCATCGACCGCCGACCTGGCAGTTGTGCTGATCGACGCGCGCAAAGGCGTATTGACCCAGACCCGTCGACATAGCTACATCGTCAAGCTGCTGGGCGTTTCGCAGGTAGTTTTGGCGGTCAATAAAATGGATTTGGTCAATTTCGACGAAAGCGTGTTTCTATCGATCGTCAGCGACTACGCGCGCTTGGCCGAGCGCCTTGGCATCGGCCGCTTTAGCGCCATTCCATTGAGCGCGCTAAACGGCGACAACTTGGTTAGCCGCTCGGCGCAGATGCCCTGGTACCTAGGCCCAACCTTGCTCGGCGCGTTGGAATCAGCCACGACCCAGGCCAGCCCAAGCGAGGTTGGTTTTCGCATGAGCGTGCAATGGGTGAATCGGCCAAATTCGGATTTTCGCGGCTTTTGCGGCAGCGTGGCCAGCGGCAGTATTGCCGTTGATGACGAGATTGTGGTGGTTCGCAGCGGCGCGAAATCGCGCGTCAGCGGCCTGCTGCGCGGCAGCGAGTCGGTGCGCGAAGTCAGCGCGGGCGACCCGGTTACGCTGACATTGCTCGATGAAATCGACATCAGTCGAGGTGACGTGCTGGCGTCAGCCAGCCAGCCTGGGCAGGCAACCGATCAATTTGCCGCGCACTTGCTGTGGATGCACGAAGCGCCGCTGCTGCCGGGGCGTCCGTACCTGCTGCAATGCGCCAGCGCCACGGTTGGCGTGCAGGTCAGCGAAATCAAGTATCGCGTGGATGTGGATTCCCAAGAGCAGCTCGCGGCAAAACGCCTGCGTCTCAACGAGGTGGGCTACTGCAACTTTAGCCTAGACACCGAACTCGCTTTTGAGCCTTATGCAAGCTGCCGAACGCTGGGCGCTTTCATTCTGATCGACCGCCATAGCGGCGAAACGTTGGGCGCTGGCACGATCGATTTCGCACTGCGTCGCGCATCAAACATCCACTGGCAGCAAACCGAGGTTAATAAAGCCACCCGCGCTGCGTTGAAGGGGCAACTGCCGCGCGTGGCGTGGTTCACCGGACTCTCCGGCGCTGGCAAATCAACCATCGCCAGCCGCGTCGAGGCTAAACTCACCGCGTCTGGGCATCACACCTATCTGCTTGATGGCGACAACGTGCGCCACGGCTTGAATCGCGACCTTGGCTTCACCGACGAGGACCGGGTCGAGAATATTCGGCGCATTGCCGAGGTTGCCAGGCTGATGGTCGACGCTGGCTTGATCGTGCTTGTCAGCTTTATCTCACCGTTTAGGCAAGAGCGCGAGCTGGCACGTTCACTGTTTGCGGCCGGTGAGTTTGTCGAGGTCTTTGTCGATGTGCCGATCGCTGTGGCTGAAGCGCGTGACGTCAAAGGGCTGTATGCCAAGGCGCGCCTCGGTCAGATCAAAAACTTCACCGGAATCGATTCGGCTTACGAGGCGCCACAGAATGCTGAGGTCGTTTTGGACGCGGTCAATTTAAACGTCGAGATATTGGCCGATCAGGTCATTAAGCGCCTCACATGAAGCGCTGCAGATGAAACGCTTCATCCTTTCGGTGATGTACAACACCAAGCTCGCCTACCGGGCCGCATCGCGTGGCTACAGCCGTTCGATGTTTGCGCACTTGCCGCCGCACCTCGAAAAGCCGCTGCATTTTGCTGAGTTTGTGTGGCGTCGATTTGTTGATGATCGATGCTTTCAGTCGGCCGGCGCGCTGTCGTACGGTTCGCTGCTGGCGCTGGTGCCGCTGATGGCGGTGGCGCTGTCGATCGTGTCGGGCTTTCCGCTGTTTGATCAGTGGATGGATCGCGTTGAGGATTTTATTTTCCTTAATTTTGTGCCGCGTTCGGGAGCGACGGTGCAAACCTACATGCGCGAATTTGCTGCAAACGCCAGCAAGCTCACCGCGCCGGGGATTGTCGCGCTGATCTTCACTGCGGTGCTGCTGATGGAGAACATCGAAGACACCTTCAACCGCATCTGGCGGGTCAGCGGTGAGCGCAAGCGCCTGGGCAAGTTTATCGTGTACTGGACAGTTTTAAGCCTGGGTCCCATCTTGATCGGCGCCGGCTTGGCTATTTCTAGCCTGCTGTTTACTTCAGCCCTGGGTGTCGACCTGGATCATCTCTCAGGCTTAGCCGCGGGCCTTTTGCGCGCCACGCCGTTTGTGGTCACCTGGATTGCTTTTACCTTTGCCTACCAGATCATTCCGTATCGCTCGGTGCCATTCAAATCCGGCCTGATCGGTGGCTTTGTCGGCGCCGTTTTATTCGAGGTCGCCAAGCGCCTGTTTGCGTTTTACCTGATTCAGTTCCCAGCCTACGAAGAAGTCTATGGCGCGCTTTCGGCTGTGCCAATTTTCCTTATCTGGCTGTATGTGTCTTGGGCGGTCGTGCTGCTCGGCGCGTCGTTTGCAGCGTCATTGTCGAGCTATCGCTATTTAGCCCGAGAAACTCGCCTGCCCAAAGGGCTTGAGCTGGTCACGCTGATCATGATCGTGCGCGAGCTGTGGCAAGCGCAGCGCACCGGGCATGGTCTCTCAACGCCACTGCTGCAAGCGTCGCTCCCCGGTGTCAGCGAAGATGCGCTGATGATGCTGCTCAATGCGCTCTATAAGCGTGCGCTGATCCGCCGCACCGATGGCGGCGATTGGCTGCTGGCGCGCGACGCTGATGACTTAAGCGTCGCGGATTTATATGCCTGCGGCAAATATCACTGGCCGCTCAAGCTGCCTAGGGCGCTGAAAGGTACTGCGCTGGCGCAATGGCATGCCAGCAACACCGGTCTTTTGAACCAAGCGCTAGCAACCCCGCTCAAAGCTCTGCTAAACCCCATCGAGATCCCCGCACCATGAGAGTTGCCCTGTTACTGACGCTGGCTTTGTGTAGCGCCACGCTTCAATCCGCACCCATCGATTTCACCTTAAAAGACCTAAGCGGCAAGGATTTTCAGCTCTCGAGCCTGCGCGGGCAGTGGGTGGTTGCAAATTATTGGGCGACTTGGTGCGCGCCGTGCCGCAAGGAAATTCCTGATTTCTCGGCATTCCATACCCAGCGCGACGACGTAACCGTATTGGGCCTGGCCTATGAAGAGACCGACCCAAAAGACATCGTCAAATTCCTCAAACGCTTGCCAGCCAGCTATCCGATCTTGCTGGTGGATGTGTTTAATCCGCCCAAAGCACTCGGCACGCCGCGCGGTCTGCCGATGACGTTTTTGATCTCACCCAAAGGCGAAATCGTGGAGCGCTACATCGGGCCGGTCACCTCTCAGCAAATCGCCGAGCGCATTGCTAAAAAATAGGGGAAATGAGAACCATGGCGCGCCTGTTTTGGATTGCCGGACACGTCCAGGGCGTCGGTTTTCGCGAACACACCCGCAAACAAGCGCGCCGCTTGGCGCTTGTCGGCTATGCGATGAATCTTCCAGACGGGCGCGTTGAAGTTTTGGCCTGTGGGGCTCAAGCGGCCATTGATGAGCTCGCCAGCTGGCTGAACGTGGGATCACCGCA
>Ga0105048_10000726_pt1 | contig 51863 bp, 42 predicted proteins | sample MAT05_FD_78382 | JGI IMG/M metagenome (GOLD analysis project Ga0105048, IMG submission 78382) | Freshwater microbial communities from Lake Fryxell liftoff mats and glacier meltwater in Antarctica - MAT-05 | ecosystem: Environmental > Aquatic > Freshwater > Ice > Liftoff microbial mat | place...
AACTTCCTCCAGCACATTCGCTCGCTCCTCAAGACCACCGGTCGCGCCGCCGTGGTGCTGCCCGACAACGTCCTCTTCGAGGGCGGCGCCGGCGAGACCGTCCGCAAGCGGCTCATGGAGACGACCGAGCTCCACACCATTCTCCGCCTGCCGACGGGTATCTTCTACGCCAACGGCGTGAAGGCCAACGTGCTCTTCTTCGATAATCGTCCCGCGAGCAAAACCACCGCCACGAGCGAGGTCTGGTATTACGACTATCGCACGAACATCCACCACACGCTGAAACGGAAGCCGCTCCGCCTCGACGATCTCGCCGAGTTCATCGCCTGCTACAACCCGGAAAACCGGCTCAAGCGCAAGGAGACCTGGCACACCGAGAAAAACCCCGCCGGCCGCTGGCGAAAGTTCACCCACGCCGAGCTGGCCGCCCGCGACAAGACCAGCCTCGACCTCTTCTGGCTGAAGGACGACAGCCTCGCCGACCTAGACAACCTCCCCGAACCCGCCGACTTGGCCGAGGAGATAATCGACAACATCGAAGCCGGCCTCGCCAACTTCCGTGCAGTGGCGGCTACTCTATCGAAGTAGTCTGCTGGCGCAGATCTGACCGAGGCCGGCCGGAAGATCGATATCCGCCTCTCCATCCGGGAAAAGCTGGCCAAGGCCTGGCGGTTGGAACTCCTCGAGCTGCTTGATTTCAAGACCGACCCCGTGGTTCTGACCGAGGACCGGCCAGCCGACGGATCACCCGCGGCTCCCCTCAAAGGCGGGCGCAAACCGCGCACGCGCTAGCCCTTCGCGTTGATTCGCGTCCATTCGCGGGTAAATGGCAGGTACAGCGCTGCGTCGGACCTGACGCGATAACGGAAACTTAACGATTTCCTGCCGCGCCACCGGTTGACAGCTCCGCCGCCCCGACGCACCGTTTTGCCGTGAGCAAGAAGCCGTCCAAGGTCAATGAGCCCCGGGCTCCCTACGCCGCCAAGAAGCCGGCGCCGGGCAAGCCTTCCGGGCAATCTGGGGTCGAGGGTCCCGAGTTTCGTCGAATCGCAGACAAGATTTTCTCCGAGCGCAAGGAATTGCTCCACAAGCTGGCCCAATGAGTGAGCCGCGTTTTGTCGACCGCGAAACGGTCGACACTCTGCACCGGCTCTCGCTCGAAGCACACGGCGGGCAGGATGGATTGCGCAACGAGCACGGCCTGGAGTCCGCTCTCGCCCAGCCGCAGCACGTCTTTAGCTACGGAACCGGTGACCTCGCGGACATGGCCGCCGCGTACGCGTTTCACTTGGCGGAGAACCAACCGTTCATCGACGGCAACAAACGGACCGCTATCACCACGGCGCTCTATTTCCTGGAACTCAACGGCGTGAACACCTCCTCTCTTGCCAACGAAGAGCTCTACGACGCCATGATCGGCATCGCGGAAAAGCGGCTCGACAAGGCCGGGCTCGCCGCGATGTTTCGCTCCCACCTAAAGAAATCCTGATTGGAACCACGAAAAACACGAACGACACGAAAAACGGAGTCCGCTTCGGAATCTTTCGTGTGATTCGTGTATTTCGTGGTTAACAAAACCTCTTCCCCATGAAAATCCTCCGCCACCTCACCCCGACCGGCCCGGCTTATGCCGCCCTCCAACCTGATGGTTCCGCCCGCGCGATCGCCGGGGACATCCTGGGCGAATTCAAGGTCACCGACAACGTGGTCAAGCCGGGCAAGCTCCTCGCCCCGCTCGTGCCGGTCAGCATTCTCGCCATCGGCCTGAACTACAAAAAACACGCCGAGGAGAGCGGCAAAGGCCTCCCCGCGCAGCCGATGCTTTTCATGAAGAGCGTCAACTCGCTCCAGAATCCCGGCGACCCGATCGAAATCCCGGTGAAGATGGCGAGCACCGAGGTGGATTTTGAGTGCGAGCTGGCCGTGGTCATCGGGAAAAAGTGCAAGAACGCCACCAAGGCCAACGCGCTCAGTTTCGTCCTCGGCTACACCTGCGCCAACGACGTCTCCGCCCGCGACTGGCAGATCAAGTGGGGCGGCGGCCAGTTCTGCCAGGGCAAGAGCTTCGACACCTTCTGTCCGCTCGGGCCGGTGATCACGACCACCGATGAGATCCCGAATCCCAACGAACTCGGCATCAAGACCCTCCTCAACGGCACCGCCCTTCAGGACTGGAACACGAACGACATGTGCTTCGACGTGCCCACGTTGATCGAGTTCCTGAGCGCCAGCAAAACGCTCCTGCCCGGCACTGTCATCCTCACTGGCACGCCCCACGGCGTCGGGTTCGCGCGCAAGCCTCCCGTCTTCATGAAGGCCGGGGACACCGTGAGCATCGTGATCGACAAGATCGGCACGCTGACCAATCCCGTCGTCAACGAGAAGGTGTAGGTTGAACGCGTTGTCCCCAACGCGTTTTCATTGCGGCCAGCAGTCCCGCGCGCTGGGCACAACGCGCTCCACCCCCATTCAACTCCGCTTCGGTGAAGCTCGTGCCCCTCGTGTTTCGAACGGCCACCGCAGCCGACGCACCCGCCGTCGCTGAACTTTACCTGGCCTCGCGGAAGACCTTTCTGCCGTTTTCCACCAGCGCCCATTCGGATGAGGAAGTGCGGCAATGGATGACCGACGTGCTCATCCCGTCCCACCGCGTGACGGTGGCACTCAACGGCCACCAACCGGCCGGCCTCATGGCGCTCTCGCGGAAAGTGCCTTACGGCTGGATCGACCAACTCTACCTGCACCCGTTCTTCGTGGGCTGCGGCATCGGCAGCCAGCTACTCGCTCGCGCCCAGTAGGAGTTGGGATCACCGATCCGCCTCTACACCTTCCAGGCCAATGGAGGCGCGCGGCGCTTCTACGAGCGTCACGGCTTTCAACCGGTCGCCTTCAGTGGTGGTCGCGACAATGAAGAATGTTGCCCCGATATTCTTTTCGAATGAAATCCTTCGCCATGAAGAAGGTCCACATCCCCTCTCTCCCCGAGGTGGAACAGAAATCGCCGACGGGCAAGTTTCACTCCTACTGCCGCAACATCTCCTTGGAACTCAGCGGGACCCGCGCGGGCCTGTGGGGCGGCGGTCATCCCTTTGATGTGCAGATCCGGCGGATTCCGCCCGGCGCCGCCGTCTGCCCGTTTCACTCGCACATGGGCTCGTGGGAGATGTTTCTCGTCCAGTCGGGCGCAGGCACGGTGCGCGCGGGTTCCGAAAAGCATTCGATCAAGACCGGCGACGTCTTTGTCCATCCGCCCGGCGAACCCCACCAGCTGGTCAACTCCGGTCCGACCGACTTGGTGGTGCTCATCGTCGCCGACAACCCACCGCTCGACGCGTGCTTTTACCCCGACTCCAACAAATGGAGCCTCCGCCCGCCCGGAAAAATTTTCCGCATGACCGAGGCGGATTACTATGACGGCGAGGAGGAACCGGTCGCCAACCCCGCCGGCTACCGCCCTCCTCCGGCCGTGGCCGCGCCCGACCTCACCCCGTTTGCGCAACGCAAAGTCCATCTCGACGACCTGAAATGGGAACCTTGGTCCTCGCCCAAGGGAAAATTCAGCGCCACCGGCAAGGAGCTCTCGATCGCCGTCGGGGCCTTGCGCAACACGCCGACCGGACTGGGCGGCCATCCGTTCGATCTCGAGCTCGGCCGTCTCGCCCCCGGAAAGTCCGGCTGCCCTTTCCACGCTCATTCCTCGCAATGGGAGCTCTACGTGATCCTCACCGGCACCGGCAGGGTCCGTGCCGATGCCGAGACGGGCACCGTCCAAGCCGGAGATGTCGTCGTGCACCCACCCGGCGAGGCCCACCAGCTGACCAACACGGGCTCAACTGACCTCGATTACCTCCTGGTCGCCGACAATCCGCCGAACGAATTCTGGCATTACCCCGATTCGAATAAATTTGGCTTCCGGGCACCGCGAAAGATCTTCCGCGCGACGGAAGTAGATTACCACGACGGCGAAGAGTGAGGTGGGCCGTGCGCTCCGCGCGCGGCTGCCTGTTTTTTATTTTTCGGAGTCCAATGCCGCGCGCGGAGCGCCCGGCCCACCTGGGGCGTTTCAAGTCCCCCGGCACACCCGCCGCGCGTAACGATAGAGCAGCGCCGTCGCACCCGCGAACAGCACCAGCCCGAGAATGATGCCCGGCTTCTCAAAGCTGTCGCCGACCACCGCCAACGGGGTGTCGGTGCCGGCGACCGCGACGATGCCGGCAAACGCCACGCCGAAGAGGCTTTCGCCCACGATGAGCCCTGTCGCCACCAGCACCCCCATGCGCCTGGCGAACTCCGCGTTCCCGCCGCGTTCCGCCCACTTGTCGTAATAATGCCCGAGCACGGCGCCAATCGGGATGAGCACCGTCAAGTCCATCGGCAGGTAGATGCCCATGCCGACACACAACGGCGGCAACCGCATCTTGCCCCGTTTGCGCAGCCCTTCGTCGAGGATGATCGTGCCGACGCCAATCAGCGCGCCCCAGCCGATCAGGTTCCAGCTGATGTCACCGCCCAGCACGCCCTTGGCCAGCGCCGAGATGAGTGCCGCCTGCGGCGCGGCGAGCGCATGTTCCCCCGCCCCGGGCGCGCCCGCAAAACCGAACGCCTTGTTCAGCAGATCGAGCACCGGTGGGATCACGAGCGAGCCGAAGATCACGCCATAAACCAGCGCCAGCTGCTGCCGCCACGGGGTCGCGCCGACGAGCTGGCCCGTTTTCAAGTCCTGCAGGTTGTCGTTCGCGATGGTCGCGATGGAGAACACGATGCCGGTGGTAAAAAGCGCATAGGCCACCAGTGCGCGGGTCTGCTCCGGAGTTCCGCCGTGGCCATAAACCAGCACGAGCAACAACGATGCGCCGAGCACCGCCAGAATGCCGACGCCGGAAACCGGGCTGTTCGAGGCACCAATCAGGCCGGCCATGTAGCCGCAGACCGACGCGACGATCGCCCCCACCAGCACCACGAAGACCAAGGTCCCGAGGATCACCGGCCCAATGCCGGACGCGATCGCCGTGCCCGAGCAAAACACCCAGAGCAGCCCGGCGATCGGAATGAGCAGCGCGATGATCGTGCCGCCCACGATGCCGATAGGCAGGTCGCGCTCGGTGAGCGGCAGCGCGGTTCCGGCTGAACGGGCCTTCGATGCCGCCAGCGCGGAGCGGATGCCCTTGGCAATCGGCCCCAAGATCCGGATCAAACTCCAAAGCGCGGCCACCCCGATGGTCCCGGCGCCGATGAAACGCACCTCGCTGCGGAAAGTCGTGTTGACCAGCTGGTCGAGGTTGCCCGTCACGCCGTGCGCGGCGGTGAGCATCGGCACCAAGCCACCCCAGGCGATGAGCATACCGAACAGCATCGCCACGCCGACCGAGAGGCCCACGAGATGCCCGACCCCGATGAGCGCCAACGACAGGCTCGTGGATGCCGCCGTCGCACCCCGGCCCAGGCGGAAACTCACGCTCACCTCGCTCGCGACGAGGCGCATCGCCGCGAGCAGCGCAAAACCCGCCGAAACGAGCGAGCCGACGATGATCATGCGCATGCCCTTGGCATTTTCCTTGGTCCCCTCCGCCGAACCGAAACCGACCTTCAACACCTCGGCGGCCGCGACGCCCTCCGGGTAAGGCAGGTCGGAGCCCGTCACCAACGCGCGCCGCAGTGGCACCGAAAACATCACGCCCAGGATGCCGCCGATCGCGCAGACGGCCGCCGTGATCCAGTAAGGAAAACCCTGCCACCAGCCGACCATCACGAGGCCGGGCAACACGAAGATAATCGCGGCCAACGTCCCGGCGGCCGAAGCGATCGTCTGGACGATGTTGTTCTCCAGGATGTTGGAGTTTCCCATGAGGCGGAGCAGCGCCATCGAGATAACAGCCGCCGGGATCGAGGTCGCGAAAGTCAGGCCTACCTTCAACCCCAGGTAGACGTTGGCGGCGGTGAACAGCAGCGTGATAACGCCGCCGAGAATGACACTCCTGACCGTAAGCTCGCGGACCGACGGGGCGGATTGCATGTCCGACGCTGCGAGCGACGGCGCCGGGCATCAAGCCTCGGAAACAAGCCCGGATTTCTTACCACGGACAACACCCTCTGAACACGGATCAAACCGGCAGACACCTGATGATGAATTTGAACAGGAGGAAACCGAGAGAACAGAGAGCCTTGGTCCGTACTCCGTTCTCTCCGTTTCCTCCTGTAAAAAACCAGGTCTGGTTTCCGGAGTTTCTGATCCGTGTGGATCGGTGTAATCCGTGGTAAAAATCCGGCTTCGCGCAAATTCGCGTCCATTCGCGGTTAAAAATGCCTTGGCCCGTTCACCTGTTTAATAACCGTCGCTGAAAACGGATCAGACCCGGCAGATCCCTGATATCGAATTTGAACAGGAGGAAACCGAGGCAACAGAGAGCCTTGGTCCGTACTCCGTTCTCTCCGTTTCCTCCTGTAAAAAACCTGGTCTGGTTTCCGGAGTTTCTGATCCGTGTGGATCGGTGTAATCCGTGGTAAAAATCCGGCTTCGCGCAAATTCGCGTCCATTCGCGGTTAAAAATGCCTTGGCCGGTTCGAAACTTCCCCGCTAGCTCTTTCCCTTCATGAAGTACGCCACGCACATCGCAGATCCCGATGTCATCCTGATCGGCAGCGGCATCATGTCCGCCAACCTGGCCGCCCTCCTGAAGCGCCTCGAGCCCAAGCTCACCCTCCAGGTGTATGAGGTCACCGAGAAGCTCGCCCAGGAAAGCTCCCACGGCTGGAACAACGCCGGCACCGGCCACGCGGGCATCTGCGAGCTGAGCTATACGCCGAAGCGCGAAGCCGACGGCTCGGTCAACGTCGCCAAGGCCATCGGCATCTTCGAGCAGTTCGAGCAGTCCAAGCAGTTCTGGAGTTACGCCGTGGCCAGCGGCATGGCGGAAAATCCCCAGGAGTTCATCAATCCCGTCGCCCACCTGAGTTTTGTCCACGGTCCGGACCAGGTGGACTTCCTGAAGGCGCGCCACGCCGGGATGTCCGCCCACCACTTTTTTTCGGAGATGGTTTACTCCACCGACCGCGCGACCATCGCCAGCTGGGCACCGCTGCTGACCGAGGGCCGGGGCGAAGGCCCGATTGCCGCCACCAAGATGGCCAGCGGCACTGATGTGAATTTCGGCGTCATCTCCCGCAAGCTGCTGCACTGGCTTTCGCAACAAAAAGGCTGCGGCATCGCCAGCAGCCATCGCGTCATCGATCTCACCAAGACCGCCACCGGCTGGGACGTGGCCATCAAGGATCTCGCCACTGGCGCGGTCCGGCAGAACCACGCCAAGTTCGTCTTCGTCGGCGCCGGCGGCGGCAGCCTGCATCTCCTCCAGAAATCCGGCATCCCGGAAGCCAAGGGTCTCGGTGGTTTCCCCATCGGCGGGCAATGGCTCGTTTGCGACAACCCGGATATCGTCAAGAAACACCAGGCCAAGGTCTACGGCCAGGCCCTCGACGCTGCGCCCACCATGGCGGTGCCGCACCTGGACACGCGCATTCTCGACGGCAAAAAGACGCTGCTCTTCGGCCCGTTCGCCGCGTGGACGACCAAGTTCCTCCACAAAAAGGGCAGTTGGACCGACCTGCATGGTTCCATCAAACCCGACAATCTCCTCACCCTGCTCAAGATCGGCGCGAGCAACCTGCCGCTCGTGAAATACCTCGTACAGCAGGGCACGCAGAGCATGGCCCACCGTATGGACGTGCTGCACATTTTCTATCCGGCGGCGCAGGCGAAGGACTGGAAGCTGATTGACGCCGGCATCCGCGTGCAGGCCATCAAGAAAACCGACGGCGAGGCCGGCATCGTGCACTACGGCACGGAAGTCATCACCAACTCTGAACGCAGCATCTCCGCCCTCCTCGGCGCTTCACCCGGCGCCTCCGTCTCCGTCAACATCGTGCTCGACGTGATCAAACTTTGCTTCCCGCAGCTCCTCGCGACCGACGCGGGGAAGGCCCGCATGAAGGAAATGATCCCGACCTACGACGAGGACATCAAACTCCCGGAGAACGCCGGCTACTTCCGCGACGTCCAGCAACGGGCCAACGAACTCCTGCAGTTAACCTAAACCAATTTTGCGACACAGAGCTCACCGAGGTGGCACAGAGGCCACGGAGATTCGATCTCGGTGACTTCAACCCCCTCCCTCTGTGCTCTCTGTGTCCAAATTCTGTTCTGACATTTGATCCCTGAATCCTGACCACTTTCTTCCCCATCCATGGCCTCTCCCATCTTTACCGCCGCCGTCGATCTCGGCGCCACCAGTGGCCGCGTCATCCTCGGAGCCTGGTCCAACAACCAGCTGACCCTCCAGGAAGCCCACCGCTTCCCGAACACCTATCGCGAACTCGGCGAACACGCCTACTGGGAACTCGGCACGCTCTGGCACGAGGTCCAGACCGGCCTCTGCCAAGCCGTCGCCCTCCTGCCGAAAGGCGCGAGGCTCGCCTCCGTGGGCGTCGATACCTGGGGCTGCGACCACGTGTTGCTCAACGACGCCGGCCGCCTCGTGTTTCCGACGCACGCCTACCGTGACAACCGCACCCAGGCTGGCCTCGCCGCGCTCGCGGAGCACGGCGCGACCCATCTCTACGCCGCCACGGGCATTCCGAACGTTTTCTACAACACCAGCCTGCAGCTCGGGGAGACGGTCGCGCGCTGCCCGGCGGTCACCGACCTCGCCACGCGCTGCCTCTTCCTGCCGGATTATTTCAACTTTCTCCTGAGCGGCAAAATGGAGAACGAACTCACCGTCGCCAGCACGTCGCAGTTGCTCGACGTCCAGGACCGCGAATGGTCACGCACCGCCCTGGAGCACTTCCACATACCAACGACGTGGTTTACTCCTCCGGTCCTCGCCGGTAAAAAACTCGGCAAGGTCACGTCGCTGCCCGAGCTCGCCAGCGCCCAGGTCATCGCGGTCCCCGGCCACGACACCGCCTGCGCCTACGACGCGATGCCGGCCTCGCCCGAGGGCGGTGACCTCTTCCTTAGCTCCGGCACGTGGTCGCTGATTGGCTTCGAAAACGACACGCCGCTGCTCGGGCCTGACGCCCTCGCCGCCCGCGTCGCCAATGAGCGCACCGGCCTCGGCGGCTACCGCCCCCTCACCAACGTCCCCGGGCTCTTCCTCCTCGAGCAGACGCTCCTGGATTTCGACGCCCGTCCCGAGACCCCCAAGGAGTGGGACACGCTCATCGCCGGCGCCGAAAAACTCCCGGCCCCCGCCCTCCTGCTCGACACCACCGATGCGGCCTTCATGGCGCCAAAATCCATGCGTGGCGCGATCGGCGCCCAGCTGAAGCGCAAGAAATGTCCGGCCCCGAAGAACCTCGCCGGCTACACGCGGCTGATCTGCGATTCCATCGCCCGCGGCCACGCCAATGCGGCGGCAAATTTCGAGCAGATGACCGGCAGGAAATTCCGCCGCATCCTGATGGTCGGCGGCGGCTCAAAGAACCGCCTGCTCTGCCAGGCCACAGCCGACGCCACCGGCATCCCGGTGCTGTCATTCAACCTCGAGGGCACGGCCGTCGGAAACATCGCCAGCCAACTCATCGCCCTCGGCGCCGTGAAAGACCTTGCGACTTTCCGCCGCCACCTCGGCGCCGGGCTGAAACAGAAGACCTATTCGCCGCGATAAGGTGGGCCGTGCGCTCCGCGAGCGGCATTCGGTGGCTTGAGTTGCAGACTGCCGCGCGCGGTGCGCACGGCCCACCCGTCATCTCTCTCAGACTTTCTTCACAAAGCAGGCCTTGAGCGCAACGGGCATGCCTTCGATCTTGCAGTCGATCTCGTGATCGCCGTCCACCAACCGGATGTTTTTCGCCTTCGTGCCCGCCTTCAGCACCTGTGCTCCGCTGCCGAGTTTCAGGTCCTTGATCAGGGCAATCGTGTCGCCCGCGGTCAAAGGGTTGCCATTCGCATCCTTCACCACCCGGGCCTCGGCCGGAACCTCCTCCTTCGGCCACTCGTGGCCACATGTCGCGCACTCCCAATGATCAGGATGGCTGAGCGTTTCCTCCAAGGTGCAGACGGGACAGGCGGGATTGGTCACGATGAATGGTCGGTGGAGAGCGGGAGGTTCACAGTCCGGGGTGCATGGGTTGGAGCAAGCGTGGAATCGGCCGAGGTGGGCTAATCGAGCGAACGAATGCCGCGCGACGGAGCGCGCGGCCCACCTCGGAGCCTCTGCACACCCAAGGCGCGGACGTTGCCGTCCACGCCTTGGGTGTCTCTGCCCGCTCTCTGAAATCGAAGGTGGAACGCGTTGCCCCAACGCGTTGGTTCGCTCCGCCAGCGGCTAAACCCCGGGGAAATCCCTGGCGCGTTGAAGACAACCCGCTCCCTCAAGGCGGGTCGAAGACGCCGCCCTACCTCGCCAGCTGCTTCCGCGTGAACGCCACGGCTTCACTCACAAAGGCGTCGCCGTCGGGACAAACGTTTTGAAACATCCCGCGCCGCCAGCCGAAGTCACCGATCCCGGTGTTGTAGCCTTCGAAGCCCACGTACTCGGCCTTGGTGGTTTCCAAGGCCGCGAAAATCTCCGGCCATGGCAGCAGACCGCCACCGGGCACGCCGCGGTCGTTCTCGCAGGCGTGCAGGCCCCAGAGCGGGTCGCCCACCGCGCGGATCGCCGCGCTGTAGTCGCGCACCTCGGTGACAAGATGATAGGTGTCGAGCAGGATGTGGAGGTTGGGCTGCGCCGCGAGTGCGAGCATCCGCAGCGCCTGAGCCGGGGTGTTGATCACGTGCGAGCGGAACCGGCTCATGGGCTCGATCACCAGCTTCACGCCCGCCGACTGGGCGTGGGCCGCAAGCGTGTGCAGCCCCTCGGCGGTGCGCGGGAATTCATCGGCTGGCGGACGCCGCCGCAGCACCTTGCCCGGGCGGCCGTAGAGCGCGCCGCAATAGGCCACCGCGCCCAACTCCGCCGCCTGGTTGATGATGCCCCGGTGGAACTCGAGCGCCGCGCGGCGGTTCGCCGGATCATCGTCCGACAAATCCGCGCCCGCCGGCCACTCGCCGCCCGGCCCGACCAGCAGGCCGACCCCCGCGGACTCCGCCGCACGACGCGTGAGCGCCGTCGAAAATTTCACGTCCAACCCCACGGACAACTCGATCAGGTCCAGCCCGAGGCCGCGCGCACGGTCGAACAACCCGATCTCGGCGTCGGACCAACGCTCAGTCCAAAGGTAAATGTGCGCGCCGAGTTTCATTCCGGAGAAGTGACGAGGGACCAGGGACCAGGGACAAGATGAAATTCAGCGGGATCGAAGTAGGGCGGGTCTCTGACCCGCCTTGGCTTGATACACCAGATGGAGTCCCCCGTCAGCCCGTTGATCGGCCACGCGGGATCGCAATGACGATCATAGCGGGTCAGAGACCCGCCCTACTCTGGATTCTCGTCACTCGTCACTCGTAACTCGTCACTTCTGTCCGCCCGCCGCCTTCAGCTCCTGATAGAGCCGCGCCAGTTCCGGCATCGCCACACCGGCCGCCTCGCCGCGACGCAGGGGCTCGCCCCAGATGGCTTCGATCTCCATTTCCCGGCCCGCGAGACAATCCACCAGCGTCGACGGCGGATACGCACCCAGCGCCGGCGTGCGGTCGATCTGCTCTCGGATGAAGGGTTCCGGGATCTCGTAGCCGAGGGCCCGGGCCCCGCCGGCCACCTCATCCATCAACCGACGGACCCGTGCCGCCAGCGGTGGCGAGCCCAGGATCCGATCCGTCGTGATGCCCCCGGCGGCAACGGCCAGTCCGTTGAACGGGATGTTCCAAACGAGCTTTCGCCAGCGCGCCTGCCCCAGGCTGTCCTCGGCGGTGCAGCGAACCCCGAGCGGGACAAAGAGCGCCGCGACGGCGTGGGTGCGCTCCTTTGCGGGACCGGTTAGCTCCCCGAGCACCATGGCGCCGGGATATTTGCAGGTAATCTCACCTGAAGCGGTGCGATTGGCCCCGACATAGCATAGTCCTCCCATGGTGCGGCCGGCCCCCACGAGCGAGGCCAGCAGCTCCTCATTCCCCAGTCCGTTCTGGAGGGTGACCACCAAGGTCTGGTCATGCAGCAGCGGCGGTAACAGCCGGGCCAGCTCATAATTGACGGTGGTCTTGAGCGTGATGAAGACCAGGTCAACGGGCCCAATTTCCGCCGTCGTGCCAAACGCCTTCACCGGAAAGAGCGCATGGGATCCGGCGTCATCCACCAGCTTCACGCCGTGCGCCCGCACGTGGGCAAGGTCGTTGCGCATCAGGAAACGCACATCGCAACCTGCCAGCGCCAGCCGCGCGCCATAGTAGGTGCCGAGCGCGCCGGAGCCGACGATGGCGATGGAGTTGAATTCAGCCACGCAGGACACCAAGGGCACGAAGGCCGGGCATGCCAAGTCAGGAAGGTGGGCGGGCACGTCCCTGTGCCCGCATGAGCTGCTTCGTATCACCGAAGTTCCCCGCCAATCGCGAGAAAACGCCGTTCCATGCGGGCACGGGACCTGCCCGCCCACCTTGCTCCGCCACTTGCGTTCGGTGTCAGCCCCTCAGCGCAGGAACGCCTCGTGCAGGCCGCCGTCCACGGTGATGACCTGGCCGGTCGTCTTGCTGAGGCGCTGGCTCACGAGGAGGAAATACGCCTCGGCCTGGTCCGCCGGGGTGATCGGCGCCTTGGTCAGCGTGCGATCGGCGTAAAACTGCGCGAGTTTCTTCACCAAGGAGTCAGTCGCCTCGTCCTCGGTGTAGGGAATGTTGTATTTCGCGAGCGAGCCGATGACGCGGTCGCGCGGGAACATCGCACTGCCCTGCACCACGGTCGCGGGCGCCACGCCGTTGACGCGCACGAGCGGCGAAAGTTCGATCGCCATCTCGCGCACGAGGTGGTTCGCGGCCGCCTTCGACGTATCGTAGGCGATGCTGCCCTTCTTCGGCACCACGGCGTTGGCCGAGGTGGTGAGGACGAGCTGACCCTTCAGGCCCTGCTCTTTCCACGTCTTCGCAGCCTCGTCGCCGACGATGTAGCTGCCGGTGACGTTGACGTTAAAGGTGAAGAACCACTTGTCGTCCGGGATGTGGCCGGTCGTGTCGCTGGGCCAGAAGACGCCGGCGGTCACGATGATTGAGTCGAAACCGCCGTAAGCGAGCGCCACCTGGTCGAGCATGGCGCGAACGCTCGCGCGGTCGGTGATGTTGCCGACGAGGCCGACGGCCGGGCCGCAGCCGGAAATGCCGGAGCCAGCGACGCCGATGCCCTGGCCGAGCTTGTCGGTGATTTCCTTGGCGGTGGCGTCGGCCGTCTCCTGCTTCATATCCACGCAAACGACGTGCGCGCCTTCCTTCGAAATGCGGTGGGCCGTCTCCTTGCCGATGCCGGAACCGGCGCCGATGACAATGATGACCTGGCGGGCGAGTTCCTTCTCCGCGGGCATGCGCTTCAGCTTCGCCTCCTCCAGTTGCCAGTATTCGATGTCGAACGCCTCCTGCTGCGGCAGGGCGATGTAGGTGTCGATCGCCTCGGCACCGCGCATGACCTCAACGGCGCAGTTGTAGAATTCCGCGGTGACCCGCGACTCCGACTTGTCCTTGCCCCAGGCAATCATGCCAAGGCCAGGGATGAGCACGACGGTCGGGTTGGCATCGCGGATTGCGGGCGAGGTGGGGTGTTTGCACTTCGCGTAATACGCCGCGTAGTCCTTGCGGTAGGCCTCGAGGCCCGCGGCGAGTTTCTTCTTCAGCGCCGCCAGATCCTCGGCCTGCGGGTTCCAGTCCACGTAAAGCGGCTTGATCTTGGTGCGGAGGAAATGGTCGGGGCAGGATGTACCGAGCTCGGCGAGGCGGGCGGCGTCCTTCGAGTTCACGAAGCGCAGGATCTTGTCGTCCTCCTGCACGGTGCCGATGAAGCGCTTTTGCGAGGAAACCTGGCCGCGCAGCCACGGGAGGATGCCGGCGAACAGCGCGGCGCGCTTTTCGGGCGCGAGGGTCGCGTATTTCGCGCCGCCGAAGACCGTGGCGTCACCGCCCTTGGCAGCGTATTTTTCCTCGATGTAGGCCGCGGCCTTCTCGATGCAGTCGAGGGTGTAGGTGTAGCAGGCCTTCTCGTCGTTGTCCCACGAGATGAAGCCGTGCTGGCCCATCATGATGGACTTCACCTTCGGGTTCTGGCGGACGATTTCCTGCATCGCGAGGCCGAGCTCGAACCCGGGGCGCAGCCATTTCACGTAGGCCATCTCGCCGCCGAAGATTTGCTGGGTGAGCTTCTCGCAGTGGGCCGACGCGGCGATCGCGATGATCGCGTTCGGGTGCATGTGGTCCACGAACTTCGGGGGGATGAAACTGTGCAGCGGCGTGTCGATCGACGACGCGCGCGGGTTCAGGTTGAACGTCGCATGGCTGGCCATCGCGACCATGTCGTCCTCCGCCGTGGACTTCGGGCCTTTGTCCGCGCGGCCGAGATACAGCGCCTGCATGCCGATGAGTTTGTCCTGGTAGAGGGAGGAGAAATTCTCCCGCGTGCTCGTGCGCAGGTCGCCGCCGGAACCCTTGACCCAGAGGACCTCGACCGGCTTCCCGGTGAGGGGATCGGTCTCCATGATCTTCGACGAGGTGTTGCCGCCACCGGTGTTGGTGACGCGCTGGTCGCTGCCGAGCAGGTTGGAACGGTAGACGAGGCGGCCGGCTTGATCGAGCGACGCCGCCTTGGCGTCATCCCAGAGGTGATTCACGTATTTGTAGGACTTCATAGAGGGGAAATTGGGGGCTAGCGGAGACCGAGCATTTTCTCGCGGTAGTGTTCGTCCGGACGGCCGGCGATGCGCACGCCGACGGCGGTGGACAGGAAACGCGGCGAGCCCAGCGCCGTGGCGCCGGTGTAAATCTCGGCAGCCTTCACCGCCATCAAAGTCGCGGCCAGCACCGCTTCCGGGGTGCCACCGAGTGTAATGAGGCCGTGGTTCTCGAGGAGGATGACCCGCGGCGGGCGCGCGAGCCGCTTCACGTAGGCCAGGACCGCCGTGCGGATTGCCTGTGCGAGTTTCAGGCCGGGATCCACATAGGGCACCAGCACGAACTCCGTGCCACAGCAGACGATCTCATCCGGACACAGCCGCTTTTTCGCGAACGCGCCGGCGTGCCTGGTGCAAACGATCTGGTTCACCGCCACCGGGTGCGTGTGCCCGACAAAATTCACCCCGGGCAGCGTGAGGAGCCAAGCGTGAAACATCGCCTCGACCGAGGGTTTCTTCGCCGTCGGGTCGACCCGTGCGGCGAGCAGGGCCGCGTCCACCGCGGCGTCCGTCATGACCTTGGCCTCGAGCATCGGCAGCAAGCCGTTGAAGCGGCACTCCGTGACGTTGGCCGCGGCCAGCGTGCAGAGGTTTGAGCCGCTGGCCTTGACCAGGAAACGGTTGTCCGAGACGCGCGCCGACGTGTTGCCCTCGCCGAGAATCGCGAGCTTGCGATCTTCACGGCCGAGCTGGTGCGAGAGGTCGATCAAACGCGGGATCAGATCGGGAGGGACGGGCATAAAGAAAAAGCAGATGATAGATTTTGGGAGATTTCCACCATAATCTCTCAAGCAACCGATCTCGGAAATTTAACCACGGATTTCACGAAATATCACGGATCAGATTCTCCAATTCCGATTCAGGACTGGTCGGTTTCCAACCGTGTCATTCCGTGAAATCCGTGGTTAAAAAACGGAATGAGCATTGCTCATAAAATTACAACCATTTCTACAATAACACGTTGTCGATCAGGCGCACCTCGTCGACCCAAGCAGCGAGGGCCAGCATCGTCTTGCCGGCCGTGGCCTCGCGTACGGGCTCGAGCGTGGCGGTATCCACGATGGAGATGTAGATGATGCGCACGCGCCGGTGCTGGCTGAGGATATGCGTGGCCTCGGCGATCAGGCGGTCGGGATTGCGCACTCCCGCGTCGGTCATCTCCTTCACTTTATTCAGCGCCTTGCTCAGGGCCAGCGATTCGCTGCGCATGTGCGGGGTGAAACCGCGGTTGCTCACGCCGATCGCGAGTCCGTCAGCCTCCCGCACCGTGGGCACCACCACGACCTCCACGCCGAAATGCAGGTCGGCGGACATTTTCCGCACGATGGCCGCACGCTGGGCGGTCTTCTGGCCGTAAAACGCGAAGTCCGGGTGGATGATGTTGAAGAAATTCGCCATCATCGTCGTCACCCCGCGGAAATGCGCCGGACGCGACGTGCCGCAGAGCGTCTTCGCGATCTGCTCCTCGCTGATGAAGGTCGAATAGCCCTTGGGATAAATTTCCGCCACCGACGGCGTGAATACCACCTGTACCCCGCACGCCTCGCAGAGCTCCAGGTCCTCCGCCATGCTGCGCGGGTAGTTGGCCATCACCTCGTTGGGCCCGAATTGCAGCGGATTCACGAACAGCGACACGATCACGACGCCGGCGTGCTGCACCGCGGCGAGGATCATCGCCTCCTGGCCCGCATGCAGCGCCCCCATGGTCGGCACGAGGGCGATGGTCTTCCCGGACGCCTTCATGGACGCGGCGACCGACCTCATCTCCGACACGGACTCAATTTTTTGCATGGGCGACAAACCTGAGATTGAGGGAAATACTGCAGATGAAAGCTGCCGGTGGAAAGTTGAAACGTCCCAAGCCCAAACCTTTGCCGCGGATATCGCGAATTAACCCGGATTTAATGTCGCAGAACTCCCAGCTGTTCCGGGAATAGGATCCGCGTACATCCGCGCAATCCGCGGGAAAATCCCGTCTGACCACGAAGATGGATTGCTTCGGCGCTTCGGTTCTCGCAATGACACTGCCCTCCATCTCTTCGCCCACGCTACACCCGTTTACCCCCTTCCACCACCAGGATCCTCATCAACGGGAACTACACCAAGCTCAAGGCCTCTTCGCCTCAGCTCCGCTGAGGACGAACCCGCCGTTGCCCAACGGGCGAAGGAGGGCGAAACTCCATCAATTTACCCACCATGATCCGCATCAACGAAAACTACCTTAAGCTCAAGGCCTCCTACCTCTTCGCCGACATCGCCAAGCGCGTATCCAATTACGTCGCCGCCAATCCGACGAAGCCGGTCATCCGCCTCGGCATCGGCGACGTCACCGAGCCGCTCCCGCCCGTGTGTATCGAGGCGATGCATGCCGCGACCGACGAGATGGCGAAGCGCGAGACCTTCAAGGGCTACGGCCCGGAGCAGGGCTACGCGTTCCTCCGGGAGGCCATCACCGCCCGCGACTACACCGCGCGCGGCTGCCCGATCGAGGCCGACGAGATTTTCGTGTCCGATGGCTCGAAGTGCGACTGCGGCAACATCCAGGAAATCTTCGCCCAGGATATCCGCCTTGCGATCCCCGATCCCGTTTACCCGGTTTACATCGACACCAATGTCATGGCCGGCCGCACCGGCGCCAACACCGACGGCCGCTACACCGGGGTGACCTATCTCGATAGCACGCCCGCCAACGGCTACGTGCCCGCCATGCCCGCCGGCGCCGTGGACCTGATCTACCTCTGCTTCCCGAACAATCCCACCGGCGCCACCGCCACCAAGGCCCAGCTCGCTGCGTGGGTGGCCTACGCAAAGAAGAACCAGGCCATCATCCTCTTCGACTCCGCCTACGAGGCCTACATCCGCGACCCGGCGCTTCCCCACTCCATCTACGAGATCGAGGGCGCGCGCGACGTCGCCATTGAGTTCCGCAGCTTCTCGAAGACGGGCGGCTTCACCGGCATGCGCTGCGCCTACACCGTGGTCCCGAAGTCGCTCCAGGCGTTCGATGCCGCCGGCAAGGGCCACTCCGTGCACGCGCTCTGGAACCGCCGCCACACGACGAAGTTCAACGGGGTCGCCTACCCGATCCAGAAGGCCGCCGCCGCCCTGCTGACGGACACCGGCCAACAGCAGGTGCGCGCCATGACCGATTTCTACCTCGGCAACGCCAAGCTCATCCGCGGGGCCATGGCCAAGCTCGGCCTGCCGTGCGTCGGCGGCGACAACGCCCCGTACATCTGGATCAACACCGGCCGCGACTCGTGGGAGTTCTTCGACCTGCTGTTGAACCAAGCGCAAGTCGTCTGCACGCCTGGCGCCGGTTTCGGCAAGTGCGGTGAGGGCCACGTGCGCATCAGCGCGTTCAACTCCCGCGCCAACGTCGAGACCGCCCTCGCCCGCATCGCCGCCGCGCTGAAGTAAGTCTCGGTTCGGAATCTCACGCCAAGCCGCGAAGTCGCCAAGGTCCGGAATCCCGAATGGGTCCGCGGCATAGCTCAGACTTTGCGGCCTGGCGGCTTGGCGTGAAAAATCCTATTTTTGACCCGCCGTCGCCACCATCGTGGCGATGCGGTCGGCGAGCCCATCCGCGGCCTCGCTCAATTTCAGCGCCAGCTGGCCGTAGCTGCCATCCCAGCCGGGGATTTCCGTCGTAAAAATATCCCGCGCGCGCCGCTCGGTGCCCGCGCCCGGGGGATAAATCTCCACCACGGCCGAAAAGCGCGCGACCTTGGCTTCGCGGTCGCCTTCGCAGCGCAGCAGGCGCACCGCGATTTCAAAGTCATGGTCCTCGCCCGGCGACGCCACGACGCGCCCGATTTCGCCGCGGTCGTCGAGACTTTCGCGCAGCACGCGGCTCAGGCCGGCTTCCAGTGATTCGGCCCAGCGGGCGTCTTCGGCGTAATGGATCTCGTTGCCCGCCTGCCGCACTTGCATCGCCTTGCCGCGGAGAAAACTGGGCACTTCGACCGGCCGGAGCGACACGCGCCAGTGCGGGGCCGCGGGCGCAGTCGCGGGCTTGGCGGGCGTGGTCGTAAGCACGTAATAACGGGTCGCATCCGGCAGCGAGGTGGGGATGACATTGCAGCCGGTGCCGGCCAAGAGCCAGAGCGCCGCGGAAATCAACAGGCTGGGGAGGAAAAAGGGACGGGCTTTCATCGGGGTTTTCGGAAGCGGCGCGGACCAAGGTTATCTCCCAGGGCGTTTGCCGCTGATCAGCGCCTGAGGGTTGCGTTCGAGGAAATCAGCCAGGCGCTGCACGGCCTCGGCTGCGTCGGCCAGCTGAGCGAGCGCGTGGCTGGCGTCCGTGCCCAGGTTGCCTTGGGCGGCGACGAACCGCTTCACGCTGTCCGCCGCGGCGTTGAACGACACCAGCGTCTCCTTCGTCTGCACGAGCGTGGCCTTGAGCTCGGTGCCGTTGGAATCGATCTGCGTATCGAGCTTCGCGAGCACCCGGCGCAGGTCGGTGAGCGTGCCGTTGAGATTGGCGATGGTCTGCTTCGTCTCGGGTGAGCCGACAAGCGTCTCCACCGAGGCGCCCGCCTTCTGCCACTGCACCACCAGCCCCTTGAGATCGAGCCCGTCGAGCTGCTTGTGCGCGTCAATCAACAGCACCTTCACCTCGCGGCCAATGCCGGCGAAGTCCACCTTCTTGATGTCATTCAGGATCTCCGTGAGATTGGACTGGAACTCGGAAATGGCGGAGGGCACATAGGGCACCACGACGTACTTCAGCTCCGTCACGCGGCTGTCCGCCGGGTACTCCTTCGGATCGAGAAACTCGAGTTCCACAAAGAGCAGGCCCGTCGCCAGGCCCTGCACGTCGAGCCGCGCCCGCAGGCCGTGGTCCACGAGCGTCTGTAGTTCGGCGCGGTCCGCGACGTTGATCGCCTCCCCCTTGGCGTCGGTGACCTTGTTCTTGCTGAACTCGCACACCACCGCGACGACCGATTTGTGGGTGCCGCCGTCATAGTGGACGTTGAGGTCCACCACCCGGCCCACCGGCACGCCGCGCAGCTGCACCGACGAGCCGAGGTTGAGGCCGTGGACCGACTCATCAAAATACACCACGAAACGCTGCGGTTTCGCAAAGAAGTTCACGCCGCCGAACGTGAGCAGCGCAATGATCAGGAGCGCAAACGCCCCGATCACAAACATGCCGACGATGGCCGGGCTGACTTTGGTCTTCACGTGTGGGGGAGCGTAGTGATCGAGGTTTCGAGGGGAAGTCTATTGCGGCAACAAATCACCGCGGTGCAGGAACTCCGTCACGCGCGGGTCGCGGCTGGTCCTGGCCAGCTCGCGCGGCGCCCCCGAGGCGATGATGCCCTGCTCGCCGCGGTCCAGCATGATCACGCGGTCGGCGATGTCGAAGATCGACGCCAGTTCATGCGACACCACGACGATCGTGGTGCCGAACGTCTCCCGGACTTGGAGGATGAGCTCGTCGAGCTTGCGCGAGGTCACGGGGTCGAGCCCGGCCGAGGGCTCGTCAAAAAACACGATCGCCGGATCCAGCGCCAGCGCGCGGGCGAGCCCGGCGCGTTTCTTCATGCCGCCGCTGATCTCCGCCGGGTAATAGTCCTCGAAGCCGCTGAGCCCCACCTGGGCGAGCTTCAGCGTCGCAATCTCATCAATCTCGCGCGGCGACAGCGCGGTGTATTCCTCCAGCGGCAGCGCCACGTTTTTACGCAGCGTAAGCGAGCTCCACAGCGCGCCGCTCTGGAACAGCATCCCGAAGGTCTTCAGCAGCCCGCGCCGCGCCGCCGTGTCCGCGTTGGTGAACGACTGGCCGAAAAAATTCACGTTGCCCGCGGTCGGCTGGTTCAGGCCCACCAGGTGGCGCAGCAGCGTGCTCTTGCCGCAGCCCGACCCGCCGATGATGAAAAAAATCTCCCCGCGCGCGACGGTGAACGAAATGTCCTTCAACACCACCTTGGCGTGATAGCCGCAGGTTAGCCGGCTCACCTCGATGGCCGGGCCGGCGGTCGCAGTCGCAGAAGTGGAGATCGGGTCAGCCATGGTTCAGATGCCCAGCGCGTTAAACACGACCGCGAAGATCGCGTCCGCGATGATGATGAGCAGGATTGACGTCACCACTGCCGAGGTGGCCGCGCGGCCTACGCCCGCGGCGCTGCGCTCCGCCTGCAGGCCGCGCAGGCAGCCCGAGAGCCCGACAATCAGGCCGAAGGCGATGGCCTTGATCACGCCGCTGGCGATGTCCGAGAGGTCCACGATCGTGAGCATCTCCACCCAGAACGCGGCGGGCGGGATCCCGAGCAGCCCATAGGCCACGATGATGCCGCCGATGATGCCCAGCGCGTTGGCGTAAAGCGCAAGCAACGGCATCATCACACCCAGCGCGATCAACCGCGGCAGCACGAGGAACTGCACGGCCGGGATGCCGAGGGTCTCCAGCGCGTCGATTTCCTCGTTGGCCTTCATGTTGCCCAGCGTGGCCGCAAAGGCCGCCCCGGTCCGGCCGGACAGCACCACCGCCGTCATCAGCGCACCCATTTCCCGCACCATCGAAAGCCCGATGAGATCCGCCACGTAGATGTCGCCCCCGTATTGCCGCAACGCCATCGCGCCGGTGTAGGCCAGCGTCACGCCCACCAGGAGGCTCACCAGGCTCACGATCGGGAGCGCCATCGCGCCGCATTGCTGCATCTCATCGAGACAGTCCCGCCACCGGAATTTCTGCGGGTTCCGCACGACCTGCTGCGCGGCCAGCACGCACTCGCCCACAAAATGGAAGATCGCGCGCACCTTCCCCATCACCTCCTGCGTCGCCAGCCCGACCGTGGTGATGAAATTCTCCGACCGGTCGAACGGCACGCTGGTCTCGTGGGAGGCGACGAGCTGGCCAAGCAGCGTGCGGATCTTTTCCGGCAGCGCGTCCATTTCGCAATACGCGCCCGTGGACCGGCACCACTGCTGCACTTCAAAGAGGAAAAGCAGCAGCGAGCTGTCCCATTTGTCGACCTCGTCCACGCGCGGCCGCACGCGCGCAGGGCTTTGCGTCCCGAGCAGCCCCGTCCACGACGGCCGGGGTTCGGTGACCTGCCACGTGCCGGCCAGTGCGATCGCCATGACGTCGCCTTCGGTCGTCAGCGACACGCGAGCGTTCATGGTTTCGGCAACAGCAGGCACGGGCCCACTTCACCCGTGACATGGCCCGCCGCCAAACCAAATCTCCCACCCCCTTCGTCATGACGGGAAGTCCCGCCGCGGCGGGACGACGCGGCTTGTCGCACCAATGCCTTGTGCGACCGCAGGCAATCCCTCTGATGGATCGTTGCGTCGCAAACTCAGTGTAACCTATTAGGTTACGTTGCCTCGCGACGACCACCGACACCATGCGCTTATTTGAAACCATCCTGTTCGATCTCGACGGCACGGTCGTGGATGCGTTCACGACCATCCACCGCAGCTATGAACACACGCTGCCCCAGTTCGGCCGCCCTGCCCCGACAATGGCTGAGGTGCGCCGTGCAGTCGGCGGCGGGATCGAGCGGGCCATGGCGTATTTTCTACCGCCAGAACTCATCCCCGCAGCAATCATGGTTCACACCGCCTACACGTTGAAAATCCTGCTGGAGGATGTGGTCCTGCTCCCCGGCGCGCAGGAACTGATGCGCGCCCAGCATGCGCGGGGCGTGAAACTCGCCGTCTATACGAACAAGAACGCCGAAGCCGCGCGCCGCATCTGCACGCACCTCGGCCTGGATCCGTTTTTAGCGGGCATCTTCGGCGCCGGCGACACCCCGTGGCTCAAGCCCCAACGCGAGTTCTCGGAGCACGTCTTGCGCGCGCTCGGCGCGGACGCCGCCATCACGCTGCTCATCGGCGACTCGCCCTTTGACGTCGAGACCGGGCAACGCGCCGGCTTTCCCTGCTGGTGCGTCACCACCGGCACGCACGATGCGGCGCAATTGAGCGACGCGGGCGCGGAAAAGGTTTTCCCCGATTTGTCCGCACTCGCGGCGAAGCTCGAGGTGTAGCGGGGTCGCCGAACCCCGCCTAGAACCCCGAATACTTTCCGCGAATTGCGCGGATGAACGCGGATGAGCTGAATTCGTCCGCGTCGATCCGTGAAATCCGCGGGAAGGTTCGCAGGGACTTGGGCGGGGTTCGGCGACCCCGCCCTACATTTACGACGCTTCCACTAGCACCTTGCGCGCGGGAAAGTCCAAATCGAAGGGCTCGTCGGCGCCGGGCGAGTGATAGGTGCTGATGATGGCGTAGCGGTCCTTGCCGGCGGTGTTGCGGGTCGAGCCGTGCACGAGCCGGTCGGAGAACACGATGATCGAGCCGCGCTTGATGTTGCAGGTCACGATGTCGCCTTCCTTCCAGGTGTTGTCGTTGATCTCGTATTGGAAGTCACCGCTCGGCAGGCCGATCTTCACCATGTTCCAGTCCTTCTTGTGGCTGCCCGGCACCACGGTGAGCGTGCCGTTCTCGGCCGTCGCGTCGTCGAGCGGGATCCACACCGAAAGTTTCGGCCGGGTGTTGCGCCAGTAGAAGAAATCAATGTGCCACGGCGTGGCGAAGGTCTTGCTCGCGGACTTGTAGACGATCTTGTCGCTCAGGAACATCACGCCCTGCGGCATCACCTGCTCGAGCACGTTCACCACCCGCGCGTCCGCGCCCAGCGCGCGGAAGGCCGGACTCGCCACGGCAACATGCACGAACACCGAAGCTCCGGGCTTGGCCTGCGTGTCGAGCATATGGCGCGCCTCGGCTTTCAGTTTGTCGCACTCCTCCGCGGTGAACAGGTCGGGCACGATGACAAAGCCATCGCGGTCGTAACGCTCGGCAAAGCTGGGAGAGTCGGTCTTTTTCATAAAGCAGGCCCAACCTAGCTGTGGACCCGGACGTGTGGAGCTTTTTCTAGTCCAAAAATTTCAGGCCGCGACACAGCGTTCCTTGTGGATGTACCGAGATTGGAAAGGTCTGTTCCAAGCCGCTCTACTCTCGGTGAACTCAGTGATTCCTCCGTGACCTCGGTGTCGCCGGCCCGTGTTTTCGATTATTCGCGCGAAAATCCGCTTCACTCCGCCGACCGTTGCACCAACGTGGCTCCCGGCCCTCCCGACCTGCCCGATGACACTTACCCCGCTCGATTGGATCATCATCCTGGTTTACCTCGGCGGATGCCTGGCCGCGGGGCTGCTGGTGCGGCGGTATGTGCGCGGCGTGGAGGACTTCGCCATCGCGGGGCGGGAGATGGACGTGAATCTCGGCATCGCGTCGCTGGCGGCCACCGAACTCGGGCTGGTGACCATCATGTACACCGCGCAGCTGGGTTACGAAAAGGGCCTGGCCGGGGCGGCGATCGGTGTGATCATGTGCGCGGCGATCTGGCTGGTTGGGCGGACGGGCTTCGTGATCGAACCGCTGCGCAACGCCGGCGTGCTGACCATTCCCCAGCTGTTCGAGAAACGTTTCGGGGGACGCGTGCGCTGGCTCGCCGGGCTTTTCATCGTCCTCGGGGGATTGCTGAACATGGGGATTTTCCTGCGGCTGGGCGGCCAGTTTCTCGTCTGGGCTACGGGCATGCCACCCAACTGGCTCGAGTGGGTGATGACGGCCCTGCTCGGCCTGGTCCTCATCTACACTGCACTGGGCGGCATGCTCTCCGTGCTCGTCACCGACTACCTCCAGTTCCTTGTGATGGGGGTTGGCATTGTGATCACCTCTGTGCTGGTGCTGATGCACACCGGCTGGCTGGGCCTGATTGACGGACTGAATACTGCGTGGGCCGCCGGCACGTTAAAATCGCATCCTTTCAACCCGCTGCATTCCTCGAATTTCGGCGTCGGCTACCTGCTCTGGATGGTGGTGACCCAGATTGCGGTCGCGACCACCTGGCAGACCCAGGTCAGCCGCGTGCTGGCCGCCAAGGATTCCGCCACGGCCAAGCGCATGTATCGCCGGACTTCTTTCTATTTCGTCGGCCGCTATCTGCTGCCGGGGCTCTGGGGCGCCGCGGCCTTCCTCTATTTCCACTCCGCCGGGCGCACGCCGCCTGCTGACACGCTCAATGCGATGCCCATGTATCTTTCGACCATCCTGCCGATGGGCATCATCGGTCTCGTGATTGCCGCCATGCTGGCCGCCGAGATGAGCACGGACAGCGGCTACATGCTCACGTGGGCCACCGTGATCTACAACGACCTCATCTCGCCGTGCCTGAAGCAGCCCCTTTCTCCGCGCGGTGCCTTGATGCTCACCCGCGGCCTCGTCGCGGGCATCAGTGTATTCCTCCTCGCGTATGGTCTCTGGTATCAATTGCCCGGCAACGCCTGGGACTACCTGGCGGTGACGGGCAACATTTACCTCGCGAGCGTCTTTGCGCTCCTGGTCTGCGGGCTCTACTGGCCGCGCGCCAATGCCGCCGGCGCCTATGCCGCCCTCGTGCTCGGCGCGATCGGGCCGCTGACCTTCCTCTTTCTCGGCAAAAAATTTGCGATCGCCCCGGAAGTGGCCGGTGCCTCCTCCTTCGGCCTCGCCTTTCTCGGGATGATTGCCGGGTCACTGCTCACCCGCGCCCCGGCCAAAGCTCCCGCGCCCCTTCCCGCCTGATCCCATGAAAGACCCTTTCGTCCTCTTCTGGTCCGCCCTGCTCTTCGGCTCGATCCTCTGGTATGGCTTTCTCGTTTTCTACATCGGCCTGAAGGCCGGCTGCGAGATCCGCACGCTGCTCAAGACTCTCGGCCGGCCCCGCCCCGGGGACCCGGCTCCCTGAGCGCGGTTCGCCTTGCCTCCCCCCGCAGGCCCGCGATGCTGTCAGGTCTTCCCCTTCTTTCTTCCATGAAAATCACCCGACTCCTCCTCGTGCTGGCCGCCTTCGCGACCGGCGTTTTTGCCCAGCCCACGCCCGCCCCAACCCCGGCGGCGGCTCCCGTCGACCCCGCCAAGCTCGCCCTCGCCCGCGAGGTCATCACCGTCATGAAAGCCGATCGGATGTTCGACGCCATGGCTGCCCAGATGAAGCAGAGCGCCGCCTCCGTCACCTCCCTGCCGCCCACCGCCACGGCGGAACAGCGCCAGAAGGCCAGCGAACTTCAGGACAAGATCGTGAGTCTCTCCATGGAAGCCGCCAAGGGCATGGTCAGCCGGATGGACGAGGTCTATGCCGACGTTTACTCGGTGCCCGAGTTGAAGGCCATGAAGGCCTTTTTCTCCTCCAGCGAGGGCAGCTCAATGCTCGCCAAGCAGCCGCAGATCATGGCGCATGTCATGCCGATGGTGCAGGAAATGCAGCGCACCCTCATCCCGAAGGTCCAGCACCTGGTCGAAGAGGCCAAGCTGAACGAGCCGGCGTCCGCCCCCGCCCCCGTCCCAACCCCAACCCCGACCGCCAAGTAAACTCCGCTCCCGGAATATTTCCGCCTCTCCGCCCGCCGGTGACCCCGGCGGGCTTTTTTGCGGATTTGAAACGCGTTCCGCGCTTTCCTTCCCGCCCTCGCCGCATATCCGTTTAAGCCGTGGCTTCACCCGCGTCTGCATCGCTCACCGGCGTCCTCGAGCGCATCATCTTTTTCAACGAGGAGAACCACTACACCATCGCGGAATTCCGGCCGGATGCCGTCAACCCGAAGGACGCCGAGGCCAAGGTCACGATCACCGGCGCCCTCCCCGGCGTGGAATGCGGCGAAACCCTCCACCTCTCGGGCGAGTGGACCAAGCACGCCCAACATGGCGCGCAGTTCAAGGTCCTGGGCTTCAAGTCCGAGCTGCCCGCCTCCGTCTACGGCATCCGCAAATACCTCGGCAGCGGCCTCGTGCCGGGGATCGGCAAGGTCTACGCGAACAAGATCGTGGATGCGTTCGGCACCGACACTTTTCGCGTGCTGAGCGAGGAGTCGGGCAAGCTGCGCGACGTGGAGGGCATCGGCAAAAAGCGCGCTACTTCGATCAAGCAGGCGTGGGACGAAAAACGCACCGAGCGCGAACTCTACATTTTTCTCCAGACCTACGGTGTGACGCCTTCCCAGTGCGTGAAGCTCGTCCACCACTTCGGCCCGGAGGCGAAACAGGTGCTGATGAACGAGCCTTACCGCGTCGCCCGCGAAATCGACGGCATCGGCTTCAAGACCGCCGACCGCATCGCCATCAACCTCGGCTTCGCCAACGACGCCCCGCCGCGCCTCGACGCCGGCCTCATCTTCGCGCTCGAGACACTGCAGGAGGAGGGCCACACCGCATTTCCCGAGGCGGGCCTCGTCGAGCATTCTTCCAACCAGCTCGAGACCGACTCAAAACTCGTCGAAGCCCGCATCGCGGCGTTGATCGAATCGAAAGCGATCGTCCGCCATTGGCCGAACGGCGACCGATCAAATGGAGACGCGACGCCCTCGTCGCGCTCAGACCGCGGCGGGGGCGCCGCAGCCCCATCCAATCCACCCCTGCCCGGCTCGGCCCTTCTCCAGCTGCCGCACAACGATCGCGCCGAGCAGAAGATTGCCGACGTCGTCGCCCGCCTCAATCGCGTCGCCAGCGGCCTCCCGCCCATCAAGGCCGACGCCGCGGTCAAATGGGCGGAGGAAAAGGCCGGCTTCGCGTTTCATGAGCTGCAGCGCACCGCGGTCCGCCACGCGCTCACGCACAAGTTCACGATTCTCACGGGCGGACCCGGCACCGGCAAAACCACCATCCTTCGCGCGCTCGTGGACATCCTGAAGGCCAAGAAAGTCCGCGTGCACCTCGCTGCGCCCACCGGCCGCGCCGCCCAGCGGCTCGCCGAGACCACCGGCGGCTTCGCCTCCACCATCCACCGGCTCCTCAAATACGAGCCCGCCCGCGGCGGCTTCGCGAGCAACGAGTCCTCCCCGCTCGCAACGGATTTTCTCATCGTGGACGAGGCCTCGATGCTCGACGCGCGCCTCGCTTCCGCCCTGCTGCAGGCCGTCCCCGCCAAGGCTCATCTCCTGCTCGTCGGCGACACCGACCAGCTCCCAAGCGTCGGCGCGGGCAACGTGCTGAAAGACCTCATCGCCGCGAGCGCGGCGATGGGAGATGGGAGATGGAAGATGGGAGATAGTGAGACGACACCCCAAAAACCCGTCCTTTCCACAAATGACGGGCTGCGCTCTTCTCCAAACGCCCCATCTCCCATCTCCCATCTTCCATCTCCCAAACGGGTCGCGATCCCCGTGACCCGTTTGTCCGTCATCTACCGCCAGAAGGACCAGAGCGGCATCGTCACCGCCGCCCACGCCATCAACTCCGGTGACCCGTCCCTCCCGCCGAGCGTGAACGAACTCGCCGATATCCAGGCCTGGAGCGACCTCACCTTCGTTGTCGCGACCGACGCAGAGGACTGCCTGCGCAAGGTCACCGCCCTCTGCACCGAGGGCATCGCCCACCTCTGGAAATGGTTTAACCCGGTCAACGACGTGCAGGTGCTCGCGCCGATGCACAAGGGCGTCGCCGGTGTCGCGAACCTCAACGCCTCGCTCCAGGCCGCCCTCAACCCCCACGCGCGCGGCCTGCGCGGCCTCACCGCCGAGTATCGCCCGGGCGACAAGGTCATCCAGCTGCGGAACAACTACGACAAGAACCTCTTCAACGGCGACATCGGCACCGTGACTGCGATCGACGCCACCGCCGGCACGCTCGAAGCGGAGTTCGACGGCGAGCGGCATCCCTTCGACCGCGGCGAATTTGGCGACCTCGCGCTCGCCTACGCCATCAGCATCCACAAGTCGCAGGGCAGCGAATATCCCGTCGTCGTCATCCCGTTGCTCAAGGGCCACTTCATGATGCTGCAGCGCAACCTGCTTTACACCGCCATCACGCGTGGCCGGAAAAAAGTGATCATCGTCGGCGAGCCCGCCGCCTACGCCATGGCCGTCCGCAACAGCGAGTCCAAGCAGCGCGTGACCCATCTGCAGCAGAAGGTCGGCCTGGTTTCCGGAACGTAAACCGGCGCGGCCCTGTCCGCTCATCCTGCGCCCCGACCGGGCGTCCCGCTCCCGGCGATATTCGTCGCATCTCACTTGGCGAAACCCTCCGCCCCCGTCATCTTGTCCGCTTCCTCAATCACGCATGAAACTTAGATTCCTCCCCCTCCTGTCCGTTCTGCTGCTGCTCCCCGCGCTCCGCGCGGAAACGCCTGTCGCCATCCCGCCCCGCCCGCAGGCCCCCAACGACGCTTCCGAATACCGCCGCTTCGTCCTCCCCAACGGTCTCAAGGTCCTCCTCCTCTCCGACCCGAAGCTCAACAAGTCGTCCGCCTCCCTCGATGTCGGCGCCGGTTCCTATAGCGACCCGGCCAATCGCCAGGGCCTGGCCCATTTCCTCGAGCACATGCTTTTCCTCGGCACGGAAAAATATCCGGACGTCTCCGACTACGGCAACTACCTCAAGAGCAACGGCGGCTACAACAACGCCTTCACCGCCGGCAGCCACACCAACTTCCTGCTGGAGATCCGCCACGAGGCCTTCGAGGGTGCGCTCGACCGGCTCGCCCAGTTCTTCATCGCCCCGCGATTCACGCCGGAGTTCACCGAGCGCGAGATGAACGCCGTCAATTCCGAGAACCAGAAGAACCTGGAGAACGACGCCTGGCGCCAATACCAGCTGCAGAACACCCTCTACCGTCCCGGCCACCCCGCCCATCATTTCAGCACCGGGAACCGCGACACCTTGGGCGGCACGACCCACGACGAACTCGTCGCGTTCTACCGCAGCCACTACAGCGCCGAGCGCATGGCCCTCGTGGCCATGGGCAAGGCCAGCCTTGATCAACTCGAGTCCTGGGTGCGCACGTCCTTCTCGGCGGTGGAAAACCGCCACTTGGCGCCCATCACCTTTCCCGCCGATTACCTGACGCCCAAGCCCGCCTTCCGCCTCGCGAAAATGGAGCCGTTGAAGGACCTGCGGACGATCACCCTCGAGTTTCCCCTCCCTGCCATGCGGCAATATTTCGCCGGCAAACCCGACGCGCTTGTCAGCTTCATCTTCGGCACCGAGGGCGAAGGCAGCCTGCTTTCCCAGCTCAAGGCCGAGGGCCTCGCGACCGGTTTGGGTGCCCAAACGGAGTTCGACGCCGCGGAATTCGGCGCGCTCGAGATCTCCGTCAACCTGACGCCCGCCGGGCTCAAAAATTATCCGCGCGTGGTGGAGCTCTGCTTCGCCACCATCGCGAATCTCCGCGCCGCCGGTTACCCGTCCTATCTCTTCCGTGAACGCCAGGCCATGGCGCGACTGGACGAGACCTACCAGGACAAGGGAGAGGGTTCGGAACGCGCCGTGGCCTTGGCCACACTGCTGCAGCAGTACCCTATCGCGGTCGCCGAGCGCGTGCCCTACCTCTGGCTCAAGGAGGACCCCGCCGCCTATCAACTCCTCCTCGACCACCTGCGCCCGGACAACCTCCTCGTCACCCTCGTCGCGAAAGGCGTGACCACGGACAAGACCGAGCCCTACTACGGCACGCATTACAGCTACAGCGAGGATCCCGGCCCGGCCTACGCCGCCTTGGAGCATCCCCCCGCCGTCGCGAGCATCCAGCTGCCGAAACCCAATCCCTTCATCCCCGCCCACGCCGCCCAGCTCCCCGCGCAGCCGCTGCGCCTGATCGATGAGCCGGCGCTCAGCCTCTATTATTCCCAGGACACCGACTTCCTCCGCCCGATGGTCGCCGAGGTCTACCGCTTCCGCCTGCCCCGCTCGCTCGGCACGGTCGAAACCGCCGTGCTCCTCCGCTTCTACGAGGCCTGCGTCAAGGACGCCCTCAACGAGACCGCCTACACCGCGCGCGAGGCCGGTCTGAACTTCAACCTCAGCGCCGCCCTCGAGGGCGTGCAGCTTTCCGTGGATGGCTACGACGAATCCACCACGCGCCTGCTCGAGGCCATCGCCACCAACCTCGTGGACTTCAAGGTCTCCCCCGAGCGCTTCGCGGCGATCAAGGATAAGCTCGTCCGCGAGCTGTCCAACTTCCCGCGCGCCGACGCCTACCAGATCCTCATCGAGACCCGCCGCAGCACCATGCGGGAGTTTTATTTCCGGCCCGACGAACAGCTGCCCGTCGCGCAGGGCGTGACTCTCGCCGCCGTGCAGGAATTTGCCCGCCGGCTCTACGCCCACGGCAAGCTCGAGGCGCTCGTGCACGGGAACGTCACCGCCGCCGCCGCCGTCGCCGACGCCCGCCGGTTCGGTGCCGCCCTCAAGACCACCGGTGTGCCCGACGCCGACCTGCTCCGCCGCCGCCTGCTGACCGCGTCACCCGGCGAATCGGTACGCACCAGCGAGAAACTCATCGTCAACAATTCCTCCTACCGCCGCGAATACCTGCTCGGCGGAAATTCACCCGAGTTGCGCGCCGCCACCCTCACCCTTGCCAATTTCATGGGCGAGCCATTCTACGCCGAGATGCGGACCCGCCAGCAGCTCGGCTACATCGTCTTCGGCGGCGCCGGCGACGAAGAGCGGACCAGCTACGCCTATTTCATCATCCAGTCGGGCGAATATCCAGCGGACGAGGTCGAGGCCCGTGCCGACGCATATATCGCGAAACTCCCCGGTCTGCTGGCGGCGCAGACCGACGAACAATGGGCCACGCTCATTGGCGGCGTACGCGCCGCGCTGGAGGAAAAGGACAAGGCCATCGCCGACCGCGCTCTGCGCTTCTTCGACCTCGCCTACAACCGCGATGCCAACTGGGGCCGCCAGGCTGAGACCATCGCCGCGCTCGACCAGCTGACCAAGGCTCGCACCGTCGAGATCCTGGCCGCCGCGCTCGACCCGGCCAAGTGCCAGATGCGCACGTTCCTGGGCTTCGCCCGCCAGCACGACCCGAAGACGCCCCCGGCCGTCTCCTTCACCGACCGCGCCATCTGGAAAAAAACGCGGAAGTTCGAGTAACTTTGGTCCGGTAAATCCGCCGGTTTGACGTAGGTCGGGCTTTACGCCCGACGGGACTGCCCCGATGTCCGGGGTAAACCCCGACCTACCGAACCCCACCTCAGCCGAGCTCGGTTTTCAACAGATCCACCTCGGCCTTGAGCTGCTTCGTCAGGCGGTGGCCGATCACATAGATCGTGGCGGGATTGGTCCCGAGCGCCTGCGCCACTTTCAACACGGGCCATTGCTGCCGGATGTAGAGGTCGAACACTTGATAGTGTTTCGCCTTCACCTTGCGCGCAATACGCTCGCACGCCGCCTCGAGGAGGTGGCGCTGCCATTCTTTTTCCCAGTCGGCATCCGCATCCGCCCCATCGGGCACGCGATTGATCGTGGACGTGCGGGGCCCCGTCGTGTCGTCGGCCGGTCGGGAGCTATGGTGCTCGTTCTTTGGCTTGCTGTTGAATTTGTCCGTCACCCGCCACCGGGTCAGGTTCATCAACCAGCCCCGGAACGTGCCGCGGTTCGGGTCGGATTCAAAGGCGTGGATAGTCTCAGCCACTCGTTTAAATACATCTTGGGTAACATCTTCCGAATCTTCATGCGTCAGTCCGGAGCGACGGGCCAATCCGTAAACCAGCTTCCGATAGAGCCGGTGGAATTCATTCCAGCTCGTGCTGTCGCCCCATTCCTGCACCCGCAAGAGCAGGCTGGGCCGGGTGCGCAGGGTCGAAAGCGGGTCTGATTCCTCGGGATTCATGGCGGCCCGTAAAGCACGGGGAACGAGGGGTTTCTTCCAGAATTATCCCCTGAGGGGAATCTTTATGAAGATTTTTGAAAGATCGGGTCCCGAGCCGGCGTTCCGTCGGTATGAACCTCAACCGCGCTCTTCGCCTCGCCTCTCTCGCCCTCGTCCTCACGACCGTCTCCGCCCCGGTCGCCCGCGCCACCACCCGCGTCACGAAGCCCGTCAGCGCCCGCTCCACGCCCCCGGCTTACCCGGACACCGCCCACGTCCTGAATGGCTGCCTACTCTCGTCCATCCGCTTCCTGAACCAGTACCTCGCCGAGTTTCCCGGCGAGCGCGGCCGGACGCTCGTGGTCAACATGCGCAATGCCGACGGTTCCACCCATGCCCACACGATCGCGCTGGTCAGCTGGCAGGGCCAGGCTTGGTGCCGCGACGAATACTACGGAGTGTTCTCCCTCGATTGCGCGGCTGACTCGCAGCCCAACCTCGACCGCCTCAGCTCGCGGGCGCAGCGGAAACTTGAGCAGCACGCCCAGCTGATGGTTCGCACCGGCCAGGCCGCGGCCCGGACCGAGCCCCCGTCCTCCCTCTCCGCCGAGCAAAACCTGCGCGATGTCACCACCGCGGTGAAGCTCATCCCCTACGCCGCCAAAATCTTCTGGGTCCGCTCCGGCAACCGCGAGCTCCCGATGGCCTTCTTCCGCCCGGACGGCAAAAGCATCGCCGTCTACGACCCGGCGCACGGCACCAGCACCGCCGTGTGCGCCAGCCCCAATGACGCGCAGATCGTCCAGCTCGTTGCCACCCGTCTCGGGTACCGCGCCGAGAGTGTCCGCGCCGAGCTCACTCTCCCGCAGCCCGCCCAGCTCGCCTCGGGCGACCTGCTGGCCGTCAACGTCCGCTAACCCCTCCCCGCCCTCGCCCGCCCCAATCCTACCCATCTAACATGAGCTCAACCGCCTCCCACTCTCTCCGCCTTCTCCCCGAAAATTCGAAACTCTCCGAGTCACCCGCCCTGACCGGGCACGAGGATCATTTGAAAGTCCTCATCGTGGACCCCGACACCCGCGCCACCGCGCAGCTCGAACAGCTCTGCCGCGACCTCCTCGGCGACCGGCTCGCCCAACTCGCCACCGCCGACTCCCTCGAAGCGGCCGCCGCCCGCGTAGTCACGACGGCCTTCGATGTCGTGCTGCTGGATCCGCAATCCTGGCGCAGCGAACAGATCCTCCGCTTCCGCGCCCTCGGGAAGCTGCCGACGATCATCGTTTCCGTGAAAACCACGCTGGCGGTCGACGCGTTCGAATGGGGCGCGTTGGATTTCGTGCCCAAGCCGGTAATCCGGGCCCGCCTTGCGCAGGCATTGTACCGCGCCGCACCCCACCCCCCCGCGCCGTCAAGCGACCTGACGGAACGCTTTCTCGGGGCGCGTCGCGCGGGACGGATTGATTTCATCGCGCTGGACGACCTGCTCTACGTCCAGGGCGACGACAAATACTCCAAACTTGTCTACACAAACGGCCGGCGGAATTTCCACGACAAGGCCCTCGGCCGGCTCGAGGCCGCCCTGCCCGACTCGTTTGTCCGGATCCACAAATCCTACCTCGTGCGCTTCACGATGGTCTCGCGCCTGCTTGTGATGAAAGGCAGCCGCTATTTCGCGGAACTGCACAACGGCCTTCGCCTCCCGGTGGGTCGTTCGCGCTACCGCTCGGTCAAGTCGCGCCTGCTCTGGCCACCGTTGGCTTGAGGTGGGCGGGAACGTCCCCGTGCCCGCATTCTGCGACGCTGCCTACAATAAAACTACGTTCATCCGTGGAGACCGCATCCCCATGCGGGCTCCGGGACGTGCCCGCCCACCTGGACGACCCAGTGAGTCGTTCACGCCTGCGCGGAGCCGTTGGCGTCCCGCAATTCGCCGTTGGCGCGAGGCTGGCTCTCGTTGGGTTGTGTCCTTGTTCTCTTCCACTTCGCGACTGGTAACGCTCACCGGGCTGGCCGTCCTGCTCGGATGCGCGGCGTTGACGGCTTGGGCGGGCATGGACGTGCATACGCCGTCCGGCATGCCGACCGGCAAGACCGTCACGGCTGAGCAGCTGTGGCAGGAATTCGACCGCGCGCTTCCACCCAATGTGTGGGTGTCGCCCCTGGAAAACCGGAGGTACGAGGTGATCTCGGCGCGGTGGATGCGGCGGGACTTCCTCCCCGCGCTCAAGGTGCAGATGAAGCAGCTGTGGGACAAAAACATCCCGCAGGAGGACAGCGCGGGCAATTGCAACGGCTTCGCCCTCATCGCCCGGCTCATGCTCACGCTGTCGGCCATGGAGGCGCACGCCTGCGCGCCCGCCACCGCGACGGTGATCGTGTACCAGGGAAAACCCTTCGGCGGCCTCACGGGCACGAAGGAGGACCACTGCGTCGCCTTCGTGCTCACCGACGAGGGCCCGTGGATCATCGAGGTGCAGAGTGGCGCCTACACCAAGATCAGCGATTACCCGAACCGCGACACGATCAAGCTGGTGAGCGTGCACTGAGAAACCCTTTGGCAGAAAACCAAACCAAAACATGAAAACACTAATCATCACCCTCGCGGGGCTGGCCACGGCCGGCGCCGCATTCGCGCAGGTGGATCCCACCCGCCCCATGCTCACCGGTCGCGGCAATGTCAGCGCGAAGCCGGCCCAGCTCATCGTCACCAACCAGACCAGCCCGGCGACACCGGCCAAGGCCGACGACGCGGTGCAGCTGGAGAAATTCCAGGTCACCGGCTCGCTGCTGCCGCATGCCGCTCCCGCCGCCCCGGCCCCGAAGAAATAACCTCGGCGCATAATTAGTCGCGTTGGGTGGGAGCAATCCCAGCGCCTGCGGGTCCGCCCGCAGGCGTTTCTGTTGTTGGAGCGGCCTCCCGACTCGGCGTAGGGGCGCAATCTTGTTGCGCCCTCCTGACCGGTCATTCGGAGGCCGCAGCAAGATTGCGCCCCTACGCCCAAAATTCGCCAACGCCTCGACCTCGAAAAATTTGACCACGGACGACTAGAGGACACCCGGATCAGCCCCCTAAACGAAATTGAGACTGATCCGTTTCCGTGAGCGAAATCCGTGGTTAAATTCCGGATTGGCGCGGCTCGTCAGCGAGATTCATCTTCCGCAGCAGCACCCACCAGCGCGGGCATCGCTTTGGTTCCTACCGCTTAAGTGTGGCCCCTGCCGGCCTCAATCTCCTCGTCGCCGACGCTGCCGGGCGCTCGACCGGATTCTTGCGACGCGCGCCCACTCAGTCCGCAATGGCCTGCATCACCGTGTTCTGAAACCCGTATTGCAGCTCCAGATCCTTGGGCGAAAATTCCTGTTGGGCCAAAAGAATCAGGATGAGCTTCTCCCTCGGATCGATCCGGAAATACGTGCTGTAGCCACCGCTCCAGCCGTAGGTCCCGGGTGAACCCAGCAAGCCCGACGCACCGTCCGCTTTCTGCAGCGCAACGCCCAAGCCGAACGCTTGGCCCCGCAGGAATGGCATGGGCAGGTTTTCCACCGTCGGCGTGGTCATCAGCTCTACGGATTTGCGTCCCAGGACCCGGTGTCCGTCAAGTTCGCCTCCGTTCAGCAGCATCTGGCAGAAGCGCAAATAGTCCGAACCCGTGGAATACAAATTACCGTCCCCGGAAAAGAACCGGGTGACCAGCGGATCTCCAGGCCGCTGGACCCGTTTCTTGTCCGGGCCGCTGGCGTAGACTGACGCGACGCGCGCCTGCTTGGACTCCGGCACCGAAAAGCAGGTATCCGTCATGCCCAGCGGCGCAAAAATCCGTTCCGAGAAAAATTGCTCCAGGGTTTGCCCGGAAATAACTTCGACCAAGCGGCCCAGCACCACGGTGGCCGGTCCATAGCGGAACTCCGCGCCGGGCTGGGCATCGAGCGGCGACGCCGCCAGGTTCTTCACGTACTCGGCCAGCGTGAAGGTACCGTAGGCCGGCAGCGACTTGACCGCGTTGCGCCGCAAAGCCTCGGCGGGGCCTCCGCTGGGCGGCACGCCGGTAAATCCCGCCCGATGCGTCAGCAGGTCGTGGATCGTGATCGCCCGTAGCGCCGGCACCAACTCGCAGCCGCCCGGCGCATCGGCCCGGGCGACCGCAACTTTCATGTCGTGAAACTCCGGCAGGTATTTTTCGACCGGATCGCACAGGAGGAAGCGGCCTTCCTCCAGCAGCATCAGCACCGCCACCGTGGTGATGGGCTTGGTCATCGATTGGATCTGGAAGATGTCGTCGGCCCTCATGGCGCGTTGCGTCGCGACGTCGGCCAGGCCGTGAGCCGACAGCGAAACCAGTTGCCCGCGACGCGCCACCACCGTCACCGCACCCGCGAGTTTTCCCTCGGCCTCCAGGCGCATTATGAAGTCATCGACGTGCTTGAGGCGCTTCGCCGACAGACCGGCCGCTTCGGGTTCAACCTGCGGCATTCCCAGGGTGGCGAAGAGCGGGGTCACGGCAACCAAGGCGAACAGGACGGAGAGGCAGATCGATTTCATGGGAGAAAAGCGCTGGGATCAGCTCTGCAGCGTGCTGACTGATGGTCACAATGCTTAGACCTTGCCAGTGCAAACCCGCGCTGGCGCCCGTTGCCCACTCGCTTTCGGCCGAATGTCCACGTCCGCCCCCCAAGCCAGCTCACTGCCGCGCGCTGCCGCAGGAGGTGCTCGAATCGCACTCATCACCCGCTTCACGGAGTCGCCCTGATTTTTTGCCCGCGAATCACGCGAATGGACACGATTTTGAAGCCGGAATCTTGGCCACAAAGAGGCCCAAAAAATTCCGGGGCACCAATTCGAAGCCCCCGTGCGCCTATAAGCGCGATGGCGACACTGCCGCCGCCCCGGAAATCTTTGAGCCTTTTTGTGGCCAAGGATCGGGTCTGAATTATTCGCGTCTCTTCGCGTCATTCGCGGGCGCAGTATTAACCCAAAAAAAGAGCCGGGGCGGAGGATTGCTCCCCCACCCCGGCGTTGTTTGCTATTTTACGCTGATGCGGCCGGCTTCGCAGCCTGACGCCACAGCGGCTGTCGAACGCGACGGCTCCACACCTGGGTCAGATGCTTTGCCGCCTGCGCCCAATTGCGCTGCAGGCGCTCGCATTGTTCGGCCGGTTTTTCCTCATCGGGCAGGTAATCGTCCGCGCGCAGGTAAGGGTCTTCCCCTGAATCCCAGCTCACGAACGCCAAACCCGGGAAAATCCCCGGACTCATGACGTAGTGCTGTCTTGTCCTGTTTTTCATGGTCAGAAGGAGGCTTCGCCGCGACATGCGGCAACGCCTCCAGGCCAACCAGAAAAATGCCAAAGAACTCCGGCAAGTTGGCCGGCACGTTCCCGGCGTCAATGGTTCGCCTTGTTACATTACTACGTATGCCGTATAAAGAATTGCTATATAACTATTTGCCGAGTTTCTTAAGCGTCTTGTTAATCTTCTCCAGCTCACAGGCTTCAGGCCGGTAATCGGGTCCCAACCACTCCAGCCACTCCCGGCCGAGGTCGCTTTGGGGCTCCTTGATGCAGGCCAGCATGTCATGAAAGGCCTCCAGTCCGCCGCAGTCTTCGGGCGGCCCGCCGCGCTCGCCCGCCACGCAAAGGGGATAAACCGCGCCCTTCTCGACGACGCCGGATTTCTCGACCTTGATTTCCACCGCCCAGCCTTCGCCGAAGTTGTAATCGTAGGTGAATCGCGCGCGGTGCTCGAGATCGAGGTCGGCCAGGGAGACGTCCCGGTCATCCTCGATGCTGAGGTTCTCGAGCTTCTGCGGGTTCCCGAAATGCAGATCGTCGAGGTTGAAGGCGTGCGTCTGGTAATCGAACCAGTCGAAGAGTACCTGGATGCTGTCGTGCAGCCGCGAGAGCCACATCGACTCGCGCACGTGTAGCCGCCGCCAGATACGCGGCTGGGCGCCGACCACGGACAGCCGCAGCGAGTAAAACCGCTCGGGTGCCTTCTTGGCGGGAACGCCCTTGCCTTCGAGAAGCCCAATCATGCCGGATGGTTAACCACAAAACACCCGAAAGACACGAAAACAAAAACCTTCGGAGTTTTTGCCCGCGAATGGCGCGAATCCCCGCGCATAATTCCGGACACCAAACCTGTTTTAACAGGTGGAAACAGAGAGAACGGAGCCCCGGATCTGGAAGCGTTAAACGATTTCCCCTCAGTTTCCTCTGTTTCTTCTTTTTAAAAATATCCGGGTCAGTGGTTCTAATTCGTGTCTATTCGCGCCATTCTCGGGCAAAGGATCGGACCTCAGAACTTGATCTTGAAATAACCTTCCATCCGGAACGGCAGCACGGGAAAGATCAGCTGGCTGGCTGTGTACGCATCGCCGTTGTGGATCCAGTTGCGCTGGTCCGTGAGATTGAGGAGGTCGAGATTCACCGACCAGCGCCTCACCTCGTAGAACAGCGAGCCGTTGAGCGTGTACTGCGAGGGGATGTGCCACTGGTTGTCGAGGTTGCCGCGCTGCCAGCTCTGCCACTGGACATTGACGCCCGCGCCGAAGCCGTTCTCGAGGCGATAGCGTACGCTGCCGTTCAGCAGCACCTTCGAGAAACCCACCAGGGCCCAGTCACCCGCCGGCACCTGGTTCACGTAGGGATCGTAATCCACCGTGCCCGTCCCGCGGCCGCCGGGGCCTCGACCGAGGGCATAGGCATCGTAGATCGAGCGGCCCCCGAGCTGAAACGGCGACGAATCCACATAGTGCCCGTCCTGTAATGTCGCGTTGGCTGTGGCGTTGAACTGTCCGTTGGGCTGGTAAACCGCCTCCAGCTCAAGCCCTCGGATCAAGATGTCGCTGTGCTCGCCGCCGAGTGCGATCTTGGTGCGCCGCTGGTCAAACAGCGTCGCCGCCGCATACAACTGATTGTCGAGCAGTGAGAATTTCGCGCCGACTTCCGCGAGGTCGCTGCGGTTGCGGAAGTCATCGAGGTTCAGTTCGCCCGTGCCGTCGCCGCGGTCGTTGAGGATCAACCCGCCACCTGCGAGATTGCCCGCAACCGCACGGATCCGCTGGTACGTGGCGTAAAACGAGGACATCGGTGTCGGGCGGTAAATCAGATTCGCCGTCGGGGAGACCGTGCCGACTGTGGCGCGATCGTGCCACGGGATCGTGCCGTCCGGCGCCAGCGGATCGCGCGCGTCGCCGAAGTACAAATCACCGCGCAGACCCGCGATGAACGAAAGCTTCGGCGTGAACTTGAGCTCCTGCTGCCAGAACGCCGCCGGATTCCACAGCTTACTGTTGTCCGTCTCCGGGCTCCCCCACGCCGCCGGGAAAAACAGCCGCCCGCCCGGCCCCGTGAGGCCGGGATAATACGAGTTGGGGTACTGCTCCGCTTGGTTGAAGACCCGCGTCGGGTCGGTGAGGTCGAAATTGTAGATGTATTCGTTGAAATAGTTCTCGTAGCTGAGCGTGTGTGCGTAGCGCACGGTGAGGCCGCCGGTCGCAGTCGACGGCAGCGCGGCGGCGCTCCAGTCGAAGTGCAGCTCCGTGCGGTTCTCGAACGTGTGCTGCGTCACATACTCGGCATACTCAAACTGCTGGAACCGCCGGCGGTTCACGTATTCGAACAGCGTCCGGTTCACGAGCGTCAGCGCCGGCGAGAACACGTGGGTCGCAATGAGCTGCGTGCGTACGACGTTCGCGTTGGAGAAATCACCCCGCGAGAAGAGTGACGCCTCCCACGGGAGTTTCACCGCACCGGTCGCGGGAATCGGGCCGGGATAGGGGTAATTGTCGTCAGATGCGCCGGTGGAGTAGAGCTGGTGCCAGATGAGGTCCTGGTTGACACGGTTGACGCCGAGCGTCTCGGGCGGGTTCTGCCAGAAATACTGCGCGTTGAAACCCAGCGTGGTCGCAGCGGCCGGCTTCCAGGTGATCGCGGCAAAGATGTCCTGCCGGCTGTCCGGCGCATCGTTCTTGCGGAAAAACGTCTCGCCGCCCTTCGCCTCGTAGCTCAGCCGCCACGCGGCGCGATCGTTGAGCGGTGCAGTCGTGTCGATCTGCACCGAACCGTTGCGATACGAAACCTCGCCCGGCGCCCACGTGCCGAGCCGCGTGGTCACCGTGGTCCCGGGCCCGGAAAATTTCGGCTGCTTCGTGACATAGTTCACATAGCCCCCGGTGAAATAGCCCGCGCCAAAGACCGCTGAGCCGGGTCCGCGCACGAGGTCCACCGCCTCGACGCCGTTGAACGACGGAAAATAGCCGTAGTAATTGTAGCTGAGCCGCTGGCCGTTGAGGTAGGTTTCCGCGAGATCTCCGCGAAGGTTCGGCGTGGTGATGTTGCCGTAGGACGCGCCGACATACGCGCTCGGCGAGTAGAGCAGGATTTCCTGCACGCCGTGGATCTGCCGCTCGTTGAACAGCGCCGTGGTGATCGTGCTCACGCCCCGTGGCGTATCAAGCGGGCGGCGCGCGTCGCCCATCACAGACAAAGTCTCGCGCGTGAGCGGATTGACCGACTGCTCGACGGAAATGCCGATGACCGTGAAACGCGCCAGCTCGGTGACGTCGGGCGCTGCTTGGGCGCGGGCTTCAGCGAGAAAGGCAAAAGCGCTGGTGGCGGGGAGGAAGAGGCAGGCCGGGATTTTCATGGTGGGTGGGTGGGCCCATCCCAAAACCAATCCCCGGCGAAAGCGGCGGCGCGATCCGCCCACTGGCGCCAATCGCGCCTGCTGTTTCCTTCGTCGGCATGATCCGTTTCAGGTTCGAAGGGTCGAGCGGTCGAGCGCACCGCAATCTCAGCCCTCCGCGGAGGGCACCCCTACAGGCAAACCCGGTAAAATCGCGCCGCAGGCGGCGGCGCAAGCCAAACTTTCTTGGGCGCGTGATCGGGACCCCCCGAAAACACAAGAGCCGCCCCCTGAGGGAGCGGCTCTTTGACCTAACACCAAACAAACCATAAGAACTACAAACTGACACCGTCTTACCAGGACGATGTTGACTACGCAGAGGTAGATGCGCCGAAGCGCGAAACGTTCAAAAAATATTTTCGTTCATCTCAAACCCGAAAACACAAGAGCCGCCCCCTGAGGGAGCGGCTCTTTGACCTAAGACCAAACAAACCGTAAGAACTACAAACTGACACCGTCTTACCAGGGCGATGTTGACTACACAGAGGTAGATGCGGTCGGGCCCAAAACGTTCAAAAAATATTTTCGGACCTCTCGAACCTCGAAAACACAAGAGCCGCCCCCTGTGGGAGCGGCTCGAGTGACCTAACACCAAGCAAACCGTAAGAACTACAAACAATGTCTGACTACTCCAAGATAGACGGTCCTCCGGATGAAATGCTCAAAAAAAGTCTCCCGATTTTGTGAGTAACTATCCTAACTTGTAACCCATTGGTGTACAATGATTACAAGTTTGTGAATGACTTGGGTTGGACAATATCTCCCTGCAAGTTGAGGGCTATCCCAGCTCAATTTCCCATGGAAACCCACTCCACCCGTCCGCACCTGTTCGGCCTCCTCGCAGGCCTGTTTCTCGCTGTTGGCCTCTGCATTGCCTCCATTGTCTTCACCCGCACTTGGACTCATCTCCACGAATCCCAAGTCATCGACGTGACCGGTTCCGCCCGAAAAAACGTCCAATCCGACCTCGTTGTCTGGCGCGCCAGCTTCGGCGTGGAGGATGAATCCCTGCTGTCGGCCCATGAGAAGCTCAAGGCCTCCCTCGCGCAGGTGGATGCGTTCCTCCGCGCGAAGGGCGTGAAGGAATTCACCGTCCTGCCGGTGCAGATCCGCGAAATCACGGCACGCGAAAAAAACGAAGGCGATGAAACCGTAACCAGGCGCATTGGCTACCGGCTCAGCCAGCGGATCGAGATCAAGTCCACCGACATCGCGACGACCACACGGCTCGGAACCGAGTCCGCCGCGCTGCTCGAACAGGGCATCGCCCTCGTGTCCGAGGGACTCGAGTTCATCTACACCAAGGCGAGCGAGGTGAAGATCGAGATGATGGCCGAGGCGACGAAAGACGCCCGCGCCCGCGCCGAGCAGATCGCCGGCCAGGGCGGCCGCCACATCAAGGAGCTGCGCACGGCCCGCATGGGCGTCGTCCAGATCAACCCGCTCTACTCGAGTGCGACCAGCTGGGAGGGCAACAACGACACCTCCTCGCTCGAGAAAACCATCACCACCACCGTCAGCGCGACCTTCTCGCTGGACTGAGCCCGCCCAACCCCACCCACCAAGAAGTAGGGCGGGGCTTACCGAAGACCCGCCCTTTTTTTACGGCTGACCCGTCTCCGCCGAGCGCACGGCTTGCTCCGTCTCAACCGCCATCACATCCGCCGGCGTCTTGTCCGCCACGGGCGTGCTCTTGAGTGGATACACAAAGCGCTTCCCCTCGTAATTGCGGAAGATCACTTCGTCGTCGGTGATGCGCTCCACGTATTCCGGATTCACCGGCACCTTGCCCCCGCCCCCGGGGGCATCGATGACGTATTGCGGCACCGCATAACCCGTCGTGTGGCCGCGCAGCGCGCGGATGATCTCGATGCCCTTGCGGACATCCACCTTGAAGTGGGCGCCCCCGGTAATGAGGTCCATCTGGTAAAGATAATACGGCCGCACGCGCATCCGCAGCAGGCGGTGGACGAGCGCCTTCATCACGTCGGCGTCGTCGTTCACGCCCTTCAGCAACACGCTCTGGTTGCCAAGCGGCACACCGGCGAACGAGAGCCGTTCGCACGCCGCCTTCAGCTCCGCGGTGCACTCCTTCGGGTGGTTGACGTGGATGCTCATCCAAATCGGCCCGTATTTTTTGAAGATTTCGCAGAGCTCCGGCGTAATGCGCTGGGGGAGGAAAACGGGGATGCGCGAGCCGATGCGGATGAACTCCACGTGCTTGATCGCGCGCAGCCGGCTGATCAGGTGCTCGAGTTTCTTATCGGAGAGCAGCAGCGGGTCGCCCCCTGACAAGAGCACGTCACGCACCTCGGGATGACCCTCGATATAGCGCAGCGCCTGCTCGTATTCCGGGTGAAAATTGTAGTCCTGCGCGTTCGAGACGAGACGGCTCCGCGTACAGTAGCGGCAATACGACGCACACCGGTCGGTCACCAGGAACAGCACGCGATCCGGATAGCGGTGCACCAGCCCGGGCACGGGCGAGTGTTCGTCCTCGCCCAGCGAATCGAGCTGTTCTTCAGCCGAGAGCTGCGTCTCGCCCCCGCGCGGGATAACCTGCTTGCGCAGCGGACAATCGGGGTCGTTGCGGTCGATCAGATTGAAAAAATACGGTGTGATCGCCAGCGAGAGCTTCTTGTCAGCAAAATAGCACCCCGCTTTCTCCTCCGGCGTCAGCGTCATGAACTTCTCCAGCTGTTCGACGCTGGTAATGCGGTTTTTCAGCTGCCAAACCCAGTCCTGCCAGTCGCTCTCCGGGACATGCTGCCATAGGCCCTGGCCTTCAAACCAGACGGAGCGGTCTTCAATGTACGGCATGATAGGAGGGTAAATTGGTAAGGGGCCTAACCAGTCGTGTCAAATGACAGGCGAATATTGCCCCAGTGCCTAGATTTGCCCTTGGCAGACCCGATATGACGCCTTTTCGTCAGGCTTTAATGTCCACGCCGAAGCCCGCAATTCTTGCCCTTGAGGATGGTTCGATTTTCCGGGGCCTCGCCTTTGGCGCCGACGCCACCGTCGCCGGCGAATGTGTCTTCAACACGTCGATGACCGGCTACCAGGAGATCCTCACCGACCCCTCCTATTTCGGCCAGATCGTCACGATGACCGCCGTGCAGATCGGCAACTATGGCGTGACCGACGCCGATACCGAGGCGGCCGTGCCTAAATGCTCCGGTTTCGTCGTCCGCGAGCTCTCCCCGGTCGTCAGCAACTGGCGCAGCCAGCAATCCCTCGGCGACTATCTCCGCAAATACGGCATACCCGGGATCAGCGAAATCGACACCCGCGCGCTCACCAAAAAGCTCCGCGTCGACGGCGCGATGAAGTGCTGCCTCAGCACGCTCCCGCTCAGCGACGAGGAAGCCGTGAACCGCGCCCGCGCCTGGCGGGACATGGCCGGGGCCGACTACGTGAAGGACGTCACCTGCAAGGAGCCTTACATTTGGCGCGCGGACGACGCGGCGAATTTCAACACCCCCTACCTGCCCGTCGGCACGACGATGAACGCCCCCGGCATTCCCACGAAAAAGTTCCGGGTGGCCGCCTTCGACTACGGCGCGAAGCACAGCATCTACCGCAAGCTCGTGAACCACGGCTTCGAGGTGCAGGTTTTCCCCGCGACCGCCACCCACGAACAAGTCCGCGAGCACACCCCCGACGCCGTGTTCCTCTCCAACGGCCCGGGCGACCCCGCCGCACTGCCGTATATCCACCAGACGGTCACCGGCCTGCTCCCGGATTTCCCCATCTTCGGCATCTGTCTCGGCCACCAGATGATCACCCACGCGCTCGGCGGCACGACCTTCAAACTCAAGTTCGGCCACCGCGGCGGCAACCAGCCGGTGAAAAACCTCGAGACCGGCAAGGTCTCCATCACCGCGCAGAACCACGGCTTTGCCACCGACCCGAAGTCCCTCGAGGGCCGCGGCGCCAAGGTCACCGAGATCAACCTCAACGACCAGACCGTCGAGGGCCTGCGCCACACGAAGCTCCCCGTTTTCTGCGTGCAATACCACCCCGAGGCCGCCCCCGGCCCCAACGACGCCGACCCGCTCTTCGTCGATTTCTACCGGATGGTCGAGCAGCGCAAAGCCGGGGCGATCTGAGGCTTATTGTAGGGCGGGTCTTCGACCCGCCCTTCCGTCGGAACTTTCCCGCGGATGACACGGATAGACGCGGATACAATCCGCCGCCCATTGGGATGGGATTCAGAATCAGCTGGCTTGAATCCGCGTCCAACCGTGACATCTGCGGGAAACCGGTTGAACAACGCGTCGACGATCCAGGGCGGGCCACAGACTCCGCCCTACCCCACAATCTCGATCCGCTTTTCCTGTCCAAGATGCCTGAGACTCACCATCGCGGGCAAAGCCGTCGCCGGCAGCACGGGCTTCGCGTTCACGCCCTCAAACGTCAGCTCGATCCCCAGCAGCCAGCGCGGCAGCGCGCAGGCGACCAAACCCTGGTCTGCCAGAAACGGCTCCGCCGCGATGAGATCGTAAGAGAGAAATTCCTTCGCGATCATAACCTCCTCGACCACGGTGCGACTCGGCTGGCCGGAGAAATCCCAATAGTTGGAGCCTTCGACGAGTGAGGTCTGCGCCACGCGCGCCATGAATTTCCGCCACGCTGCGATGGCTTCCTCCTCCCGGCCCACTTTCACCAGCGCGCCGATCCACTGGTAGTTCCACGACGCCAGGCAGCCGCCGTTCATCGTCTCGCCGAAGCGCGTCACGTCGGCGTTAAACCTGCGCTTCATGAACGAAAACTCTTCCGCGTCGTAAAGATTGGTCTGGATCGAAAAGCAGTCCTCCCACGCCGGCCCGAGTTCGTGCCGTCGCGCAATCACCGCATCCACCACGCGGCGCGCCCGCCCGGGCGCCACCATGCCCGCGCAGATCGCCATGAATTGCGGCGGCCCGTAGAGGTAAAACCGCGGCACCCCCGCGGTATCGATCCAGTCGGCGTAGTAACCGCGCTCCTCGCTCCAGAAATCCCGCTCGTATTTCTCCCGCACCACGTCGGCCTGCGCCGCCAAAGCCGGGACCTCGGCCTCGTGGCCCAGCCACTGCGCCACCTCCCCCGCCGCCCGCAGCGCCATCCACGCCAGCACGTTCACATACCCGATGTGGCCGTTGCGCGAAATCCAGTCCCAGTAGTCGTTCCCTTCCTCGCGCGTCGTATAAATCATCCCGCGACCTTCCACGATCTGTCGGTTCAGCTGCACCAGCGCCCGCCGCGCCCCCGCCCATAGCCTCTCGCCCAACAGCCGATCGCCCGTCAGCAGCAGCACGTCGCGCACACACAGCAGGAACGACGGGAAGATATCCAGCGAGGTCGTGCTCTGGTAGCCCGGGCCCACCGTGTCGTCCTTCACGAGCTGGTCGGCCATGCGGGTCACCTCGTCGATCAGCACGCGCTGCAAGTCCGTACTGTCCGGGCCCAGCGGCCCCCGCGGCACGCCGAACTTCAGCATCTCCGCATGCATGTGCCGGCAAAGCGTCGCCACATAACCCGACGGCGAGTTGCCGATCCGCCAGTCATGCGTGTCCGCCATCAGCCCGCAGTTGGCATATACGTCGAAGAACCGCCGGTTGACCGCCGCCTCACTTTGCAGCGGTCCGCGCAGCGTGACGTCGACCGCGATGCCCGTTTCCGCCGTCACCAGTTCCAGGGTCAGCGTGGTTTCAACCCCTTCGCCGGCTCGCATTGTGCGCGACCCCGCCGCATCGCACCAGGGGCTCTGCGCCAGCACCGAAGAAAAATTCGTGATCTCGCCTTTTTTAAGGTGATGCGAGGTCGTCACGCGCCAGTCGCCGTTGGGACCCGCCCGCGACATAAGCTTGGCGACACTCCACCCGCCCGCCCGGGTCCGCGTGTGCCGCGTGGTCAGCGTCTGGCACTCCGGCGAAAGGATGGTCCCATTCCCGTAGAAAGCATCTTTCGTCATGCCGAGCTCCCACAGCATAAACACGGTCGGCTCCCCCCACGGAGTCTGCGCTGAGAAGAACAATCCCGGCGTAAACGCATCCGTCACCATCGTCTCCTCCTGCCACGTCTGCCGGACATTCCAAGTCAGCTGCGCCCCGTTCAACCGCAGTCTCCACTGCTCCCGCACTGCCCCATAGTTGATGCCGTCAATCTCCACTTCCGTCCCACTGATCACGCGCACCGCCGCCCGCGCCGAAGCGGAACTCAACTCCCACTTGCCCGCCGCATTCACATAACCGCACTGTCCGCCCACCGGCAGGGTCAGTGGCAGATGCGACGCGCGCGGCGCACCGGTCTTCAGCAGATTCGCGCACCAGTGCGAGGCCCCCGTCGCATCGAAGCCCAGCGAAACCAGCTGCGGCCGGCCGGAATCGAGGCTGATCTGCCAAAACGGGTTTTGGAGTGGGGTACGCACGCGGGGTGCCGCCAATCGGGAGACGAATCGTCCCCGATTCAAGCGAAAGGTGGGCCCGGCGCTGCGAGCACGGACAGCGGCGCGCGGAGCGCACCGCCCACCCTCTTCCACATCTCCCGCTTGGAAAATTCCGCGGGGTTTCCCTTTTTTGCAGCGCTCGCTTGCCTCAATCCGGCTTTTGCCCGAGATCGTCCGCGTGAAAAAATTTCTCTTCTTTGCGATCCTCGCAGGGGCAGCGTGGTTCTATTTTCACGAACCGGCCGCCGCCTGGCGCGGAATGCCCGCCGCGCCGGACCCCGTCCAAGTCGCCAAGGATCTGCCCCCGCCTTTTCTCCACGACGGCTACACCGTCTCGCCCCTCGCCCGCTACACGGTCACCGCCGTCGTGCTTAGCCGGGAGCGTTACCGCAACGACCGCGGGGCCGACCTCGCCCCGTTAGATCTCGCGCTCGGCTGGGGTTCGATGTCCATCGCCGCCGTGATCAATGACCTGAAAGTCAGCCAGTCCGGCCGTTGGTATGAATACCGTTATGCCAACGAGCCCCCGCTCGATCCGGGCCAGATGGCGACTCATTCCGCCAACACCCACTGCCTGCCGTCCGACGACGTGCGGAGCGATCTGCTCGCCGTCAGGCGCCACGAACTCGTCACGCTTGAGGGCTATCTCGTCGAGGTCACCGGCGACGGCGGCTACACATGGCGGTCATCGCTGACGCGCGACGATACCGGCGCCCACGCCTGTGAGGTGATGTGGGTCACCCGCGTGAGCCACCGAAAATTGTAGGGCGGGGTGTCGCCGAACCCGGCCTCGGCTTGCCGTAGTCGGGCGAGTCGTGCCTTATCCGGCTCAGGCCAAGGATTCGCCCTTCCTGCCAAATCGGCGGGGCAGCTTGCCCGCCATAGCCTTGGCGACGGCGCGCCGAACCGCGCCAAACCGTTTCAAACCTTTCCCCTAATTTCACCGATCAGTGCGGATGAATATCAGCAATCCGCGTCAATCTGCGTGATCCGCGGGAATGTATTCTCGGATTTAGGCGGGGTTCGGCGAGCCCGCCCTACACTTCCAGCCACTGCTCGAACTTCACCGCGTCCTCGGGCGTGTCCACGCCGATGGTCGGGTCCTCCGTCACGCCGCACGCGATTTCATAGCCGTTTTCAAGCGCACGCAGCTGCTCGAGTTTCTCCGCCTGTTCGTAGCGACCCGGTGGTAGTTTCGTGAACTTCTCCAGCAAGTCCGCCTGATAGCCATACAGCCCGAGGTGCTTGAAACAGGGATTCGCCTTCACCCAGACGTCGTCCACGGCCGGGCCGCGCTCCCGCGGAAACGGAATGATCGCCCGCGAAAAATAGAGCGCGCGCCCATCGCTCCCCATGACCACTTTCACCTGGTTCGGATTCGAAAAATCCACCGCCCGCTGAAACGGGGTCGCCAGGGTCGCCATCGGGGCCCCGCGGTGCAGCAGCGCTGCCAGCGCCCGGATCTGCCCCCCGGTGACCAACGGCTCGTCCGCCTGGACATTGATGACCTTGGAGGCGCCGATGCTGCGGTTGGCCTCGGCGATGCGATCTGTCCCACTTTGATGCGCCGAATCCGTCATAATCGCCTTAAACCCCTGACCGGAGACGCACTCGCGCAAAAGTTCATGATCCACCGCGAAATACAGCGGAAACTCCGGCGCCTCCTGGGCGATGCGCTCGGCCACCCAGAGCAGCAAGGGCCGACCCTTGATCTTATGTAAGAGCTTGCGCGGGAATCGGCTGGATTCCAACCGGCATGGCACGATGATTGCAGTTCCGGTCATCTTTTGCCAGAATGCCAACAGGTTTTTAGGTTGCAAGCCGGGGCCTCATGCCGGATTTAGGCCGGTCTCTCCGATCACTTCCATGGACAAAAGCACCGCACCCTCTGCCAGCCCCCAGCTCACCAAAGAGCTGCTGGTGCAGAACAAGATGGGCATCCACGCCCGTCCGGCCGCCATGATCGTGCGCATTACCAACAAGTTCAAAGCGGACGTGTTTGTGGAGAAGGACGAGGAACAGGTGAACGGCAAGAGCATCATGGGCCTCATGATGCTGGCTGCCGGCAAGGGCTCGAAGGTCAAGTTCCTGGCCACCGGCGACGACGCAACCCAGATGCTCGAGGAGCTCGACCAGCTCTTCGCCCGCAAGTTCGACGAGGCGTAAAAGCGTCACCACGAAACACACCAAATACACGAAAAAAGGACAGCCTTAAGCTCCTCCTCCCTTTTCGTGTGGTTCGTGTATTTCGTGGTTAAATCCCGAAGAACTTCCGCGCATTCGCGGTCGTGACCGCCGCCAGCTCGTCATAGCCCACGTCCAGGACTTCCTTGGCCGCAAACTCCGCGACGTTCCGCACAAACGCCGGCTCGTTCGGCTTCCCGCGGTGCGGCATCGGCGTGAGATACGGCGCATCGGTCTCCACCATCAGCCTGGCCAGCCCCTGCATTTTCGCGGCCGCACGGACGTTCGGCGCGTTCTTGTAAGTCAGGATGCCGGTGAACGACGCGAACCCGCCCCGCCCCGTCAACACCGCCATCTCGGCTTCGCCTTCGACGAAGCAGTGAAAAACGACCTTCGACCACTCCACGCCGCTCGCGTCGATCATCGCCACGCACTCGGCAAATGCGCCGCGCGAGTGAATCACCACCGGGCAGCCGAGTTTTTTCGCGAGTATCAGCCCCTCGGCAAAAGCCGCGCGCTGACGCGCGAAAACGACTTCCGCCTCCGCGGGCTCCTTCGGCAGATGAAACCGGTCCAGACCGATCTCCCCCAGCGCCACCGGCTTGGGCGACCTTGACCAAAATCCCTCCACCTGCGCCTGCGCGCTCTCCCATTCCTCCGTGACCTCGCACGGATGCAGCCCCACCGTGTAATGCACGAAGCCCGGATTTTCCCGCGCCAAGCCTTGGTTCAGGGTCCAGTCGTCCGGCGCCGTCCCGATGGCGATCATCGCCTCGACTCCCGCCGCGCGCGCGCGCGTCAGCACGTCCGGCAGCGCGCCGGCACGGGCAAATCCGTCGAGGTGCGTGTGCGTGTCAATGAGGCCCATAAAAATCTTTCTCTTTCCACTTCATCTTTCTCTTTCTCCGCTTCTCAGGTCCGGGAACAACCGCGAGAAAGAAAAAGATGAGGAGAACGTCCTAGGATTACCGGAGGTAAAGCGCCCCGTAGCGTTCGCGCAAATAACGCAGCAGCGACTTCGGCGACAGCTCCTCACCCGTCACCCGCCGTGCGAGCTCCAGGGCATCATATCGGCGGCCCTGCGTGTGGATGTTTTCCCGCAGCCAGCCGAGCAGCCACGTAAAATCCCCGCGCGCAAAGTCCTCCTCCAGCGCCGGCCGCAGCGCGAGCGCCCGATACCACAGCTGCGCCGCCAGCATGTTGCCGAGGCAGTAACTCGGGAAATAGCCAAATGAGCCGCCACTCCAGTGCACGTCCTGGAGCACGCCTTCCCGGTCGTTCGGCGGCGTGAGCCCGAGTAGTTCCTGCGCCGACGCGCGCCACGCCGCGGGCAGGTCCGCCACCGCGAGTTCGCCGGTGAAAAGCTTCTTCTCCAGCTCGAACCGCAGGATGATGTGCAGGTTGTAGGTCACTTCGTCCGCGTCCACCCGGATCAGCGTCGGGTGCACCGCGTTGATCGCGAGATACAGCTCGTCCGTCGAAACCCCCGCCGTCTGCGTGGGAAACAATTCCCGCAAGCGCGGTTCGAAGTGCCGCCAGAATCCGCGGCTGCGCGCGACCTGGTTCTCCCACAACCGGCTCTGCGACTCGTGCACCGCCATGCCGGCGTTCTGCCCGAGCGGCGTGCCCAGCTCGTCCGCCCGCAGGCCTTGCTCGTACATCCCATGGCCGGTCTCGTGGATCGAGCTGAAGAGTGAGTCGAGTGGCTCTTGCTCCTTTAACCGCGTTGTCATCCGCACGTCGGAGCCCGTGCCCGAGCAGAACGGGTGCAGCGACACGTCGATCCGGCCGCGGTTGTAGTCGAAACCCAGCCGCTCCGTCACCTCGCGCAAAAACTGCCGCTGTCCCTCGGTGGAAAACCCCCGCAACGCGTCGTCGCGCGGTTTCACCTTCGAAGCCGCGATCTCGCGCACCAGCGGGACGAGCTCGCGCTTGAGCTCGCCAAACAGCCGCCCGATGACCGCCGCCGTCATGCCGGGATCGTGCTTGTCGACCATGTAGTCGTACTCGCGCCCGCCCCAACCCAGGTAACCCGCCTCGCGCGTCGCGAGCTCCAGGTTCTTCGCCAGGACCGGCGCGTAGCCGCCAAAGTCATCCGCCGCCCGCGCCTTCGCCCAAGCGTGGTAGCCGCGGCTGTCCTGCGCGGCCTTCTCGCGCACGAACTCCGCCGGCAG
>Ga0105048_10000727_pt1 | contig 51855 bp, 41 predicted proteins | sample MAT05_FD_78382 | JGI IMG/M metagenome (GOLD analysis project Ga0105048, IMG submission 78382) | Freshwater microbial communities from Lake Fryxell liftoff mats and glacier meltwater in Antarctica - MAT-05 | ecosystem: Environmental > Aquatic > Freshwater > Ice > Liftoff microbial mat | place...
CCGGCGAGTACCCCATCATCGGGGTCAACACGTTCCGCAACCCGCACGGCGACCCGGTGTCGGAGACCATCGAGCTGGCGCGCAGCACCGAGGCCGAAAAGCAATCGCAACTGCAGCGGCTGGCCGACTTCCACACCCGCCACGCTGCCGCGTCACCGGCGATGCTGAAGCGCCTGCAGCAGACCGTCATCGACAACGGCAATGTCTTTGCGGTGCTGATGGACGCGGTGCGCTGCTGCAGCCTGGGCCAGATCACGAATGCGCTGTTCGAGGTGGGCGGGCAGTACCGGCGCAGCATGTGACCCGACCTTGACCCAGGGCGCGTGAGGTCGGCCGCGCCACTGCATCATGCAGAATCGCCTTGCTTTGCTGCAACTGGAGCCCGCATGGTGTACCGGTGGAACCTGGACGGAACAGCCCTTGAGTTCCCAACCCCCTACCAGGTTGAAAACCACTTCCTGACGCTGCGCGGCTACGCGCTTCTGGCTCTGGCCTCACTGGTGTTTGTTGTCCTGACCTTCGTGGGCCCGGATGAGTCTTCCCAGCCCGTCGTTTCCCTGGGCGCCACCGTGACTGAAGCCAGCGTGTGGCCGCACCTGGCCGGCGCCCTGTGGATGGCGCTGCTGGGTGTGATCAACCTGGTGCGGGCCTCGCGCCAGCGTGTGCTGCCCATGGTGCCGGGGCAGCCCGCATCGCTGATGCAGGAGCTGGCGCATGAAGCCACCGGCGCGAGCCCGCACGCGCCCTGGCTGATGCAGGCCATGAGCCGGGGCATGGCCAGTGCGCAGCCCGTGTCGGGTGCCTACGCCAGCTGGCTCAAGCGCATGAGCCCGGACATCGCCAGCGTGCCCAGCACCTTGATGGGCTACCTGCGGGTGCGTGTTTCTCACCTGACGCTGATCTGTGGCCTGGCGCTGGTGACGGCTGCCGGCGTGGCTGCGTCGGCGCTGCTGGCGCAGCCCGTGGCACAGCATCTGGTGGCGCTGGTGGTGGGCCTGGCCGTGGCCGTGGTCTACGCCCGCAACATCCTGCAGCCGACCGAACCCGCACTGGCACCCTGGGTCTTGGCCCTGGTGATGGCCGTGACGCTGCTCTTGGCCGCGCCACTGGCCTGGTTTGCCGGTTCGCTGCCCGGCGCCGACAAGTGGCCTCGTATGGGCTTTCCTCTGGGCGTGGCGCTGCTGCTGGGGCTGGCCTTCCTTCTCGAACTGCTGGCCATTCAGGCCGCGCGCCAGCACATCGAAGTGCCGCGCCCGGCGAGTGTGTCTGCCGAAGAAACCACTTTCACATTCGACGCCGATCTGGCGCAGCTGTTCAGCGAGGTCGATCGTGAGCTGTTCAGGCGCTGGGCCGAGGGCATACCCAACCGGCGTTATGCACGCCAGCCGCCGGTGGTGGACGCGACGGCCGAAGAGGGCAGCTTCGGCGCCACCGTGTTGGAAGAATCACAACCGCTGGTGACACCTGCGGGCGCGGCTTCGTCCTCGGCCGACATGCCCGGCTCGGGCCGGTGGCTGACGCTGCTGGCCGTGCTGGGCCTGCTGCTGTCACTGGCCGGCGGCCTGCTGTGGCTGTGGCTGGCGGCCACGCAGATGCGCGACAGCAGCTCGTCCTGGTTGCCTGGCATCCTGGGCCTGGTGTGCCTGATGACCGGGGGCTACGCGCTGAACCTGGCGCACTTGCTGTACAGCCGCCTGGTGGCGGTGTCCACGTTGACCTGGCTGGATCTGAAGGGCACGTACTTTCGTGTGGCCGGTGCGGTGGCTTCTGCAGGGCCGGCGGGCCGTCGCTCGGCAGAGACGGCGGCCGGCGTCGACGGTGTGGCGCTCAGGGCATGTGTGGTGCAGGCACGTTCGGTCTTTTACGCCGCCGGCCGTCACGGTATTGGCAGCCGAACCCTGGTGTCCCTGACTGGTGACAAACAAGCCGCTGAAAGCTGGACCGGCATGATCCAGACCCTGGCGCGTGACGCTGCCATGAGCCCGGCTGCCGCCTCACCGGCCCTGCTGGCAGGGCGAGCCAAGGTGAACGAACGTCGCGCGGCGGTCGGCACCGGGTCGGGCCTGCCCAATCGGCCCGCGCGCTTTTGCTCGGCCTGCGGCACGCCTTTGTTGGTCGGGGCCAGGTTTTGCCAGAACTGCGGCACCACGGTGTCGGTTGACTACTCCTAGGCTGTCCGGGGCGCGGCACAGCGGCCGCAATAATCGACGCATGACTGCGGCCGCCTTGCCCCGCCCCACGATGAAGCCGCAGGCCAGCCCCGCGCTGCGCATGGCGCGGCGGGCCTGGCGGCTGCTGCATCTGGACGCCGTCGAGTCCCGCGCCCTGGGCGACAAGGCGCTGGCCCGTGCCCAGCGCGACAGCGACGCGTCAGCTGAGGCCTGGGCCCGCCTTGCGCGTGGTTTCCACCAGCTGTACTTTGCAGCACCGGGCGAGGCCGGTGCGGAGCTGGCGCTGTCGCTGGCTTGCTTTGAAGCCTGCCAGGACCGCCCCGGCCAGCTGCTGGCCACCGCCGGCCAGGCGCGTGCGCTGTGGCGCAGCGGCCGCGCCAGCGAAGCGATGGCGCTGCTGCTGCCCTTGCGTGACGAAGGCCTGCGCCTGCTGCGGCATGAACAGCGGGGTGTGCTGATCAACGCCATCGCGGGCTGCTTTTCGGCCCAGGGTCGCAGCGACGAGGCCTTTGCCTACATGTTCGAGGCCTTGCGCCACGCCGGCCCGGCGCGGGGCCACGGCTTCGACGCTGCCTTGCACTGCAACCTGTCGCACGAGCTGATGGAACTGGGCGACCACGACCAGGCGCTGGAGCAGATCGAACGAGGTCTGGCGCGCTGCGAAGGCATGCGCAACACGCGGCTGGAGAGTGTGCTGCGCATCAACCGGGTGGTGGTGCTGACCGAACTGAACCGTGCCGCCGAGGCCTTGCCCGATGTGCAGCGCCTGTGTGCCATCACCGCATCGGTCACCGGCCGCGGCACGCGTGCGCTGCACTTCGAGACGCTGGCCATCGCCGCTTTGCGCGCGGGCCAATCCGCGCTGGGTGCCGATCTGCTGCAACAGGCGCAAATGCTGGCCCACACCATGCTGCCCGACGAGAGGGTAGAGCTCGCGGTGGCCCAGGCTTTGCATCTGCACCAGGGCGGCGACAGCCGCGCCGCATTGGGGGCGCTGGAGCCGGTGCAGCCCCTGGTGGCGGGTGCGGCGGGCACGCGCGCGAGTGCGCTGGCCATGCAGCTGGCGTCGGAACTGCACGAAGCGCTGGGCGACGCGGCAGCCGCGCTGGCGGCCCTGCGCCGCTGGCAGGCGCTGATGGCACGCCGCGCCAGCCTGGCATCCCGTGCGCGATACCAGGCCGCAGCGCTGCAGACCGAGCTCATCAAGCTGCACCACCGCCTGGAGGAAACCAATGTCAAGCGCCGCGCCACCGAAAGGGCACGCGCCGAAATGGTGCTGGCCAACCTGGCGCTGTCGCGCAAGATCGAAGAGGTGCAGGCTCTGCAGGCCGCGCTGCGGGAACAGGCCACGCACGATGCCTTGACGGGCCTGTTCAACCGCCGCCACCTGAATGACACACTGCCTTCGGTGCTGGCGCTGGCGCTGCGCGAAAAACTGCCGTTGGCTGTGGTGGTGGTGGACCTGGACCACTTCAAGGCCGTCAACGACCAGCACGGCCACCACGCCGGTGACTTGCTGCTGTCCGGCTTCGGCCGCCTGCTGCGCGAGCAACTGCGCAGCAGCGACCAGGCTTACCGCTACGGCGGTGAAGAGTTCTGTTTGCTGATGCCGGGCACTTCGGCCGAGGCCGCCCGCAGCAAGGTCGAGCAGGTGCTGCACCTGTGGCGGCAACAAGTTTTCGAGCTGGACACCGGCCGGCTGCAGGGTCTGGGTTTTTCTGCCGGCGTGTCCGACACGCTGCAGGCAGCGTCCACAGCGGCTCAGCTGTTGCGTGTGGCAGACGAACTGCTGCTGCGGGCCAAGCGCGGTGGCCGCAACCGCGTGCTGACACCGGGCTGACGCGGCCGGGCATCCCCAGCGGCTGCGCCTGACAATGACGGCACACCCAGCTGAGCCGTTGAAAGGCCACCCCATGATCGACACCCTGCAAGCCTGGCACGCCCTGGTGCACAGCCGCGATGTGCGGGCGCTGCAAGACCTGCTGGCCGACGACGTGGTGTTCCACTCGCCGGTGGTGCACACGCCGCAGCGGGGCAAGGCCATCACGGCGCTGTACCTGACGGGGGCGCTGCACACGCTGAACAATGAACACTTCCGCTATGAACGCGAGATCGTCGGCGCGCACGATGCAGTGCTGGAATTCGTGACCCAGATCGACGGTGTGCACATCAACGGCATCGACCTCATCCGCTGGGGCGACGACGGCCGCATCGTCGACTTCAAGGTCATGGTGCGGCCGTTGAAGGCCGTCAACGCGCTGCACCAGGCCATGGGCCAGATGCTGCAGAAACTGGAGCCCGCCGCCAAAGGAGATAGCGCATGAGACCCAACCACTTTGCAGAAATTGAAACCGCCGCGCCGGCCCAGGGCATTGACGAAGTGCTGGTGCGCGAATAGGCGCCGTCCAAGGCCCTTGGTCATGTCGGTTCAAGGGCTGGTGCCGGCCTCATCGGTAGCGTGTATGGCAGCAGCCACCACACCGTCGGCCAGCAAGCGCCGGACATCGTGGGCGCTGTAGCCCAGGGACTGCAGCAGTTCCCGGCTGTGCTGGCCCAGGGCCGGTGCGTCGTGGCGCAGCGGTAGTCGCCGGCCGTCGATCGACAGCGGCAGCAGCGCGGCGTGCGTGTGCACCTCGCGTCCGGCGCCGCTGGCGTCAGCCGGCACCGTGGTGGGCGCCAGGCCGCCGCTGGCTGCCAGGTGCGGGTCGTCGAACAGGTCCTGCGGTCGCGTGATGGGTGCGTAGGGCAGGCCGATGCGTTCGAAGCGCTCGGCCAGTTCAGCTGCGCTGAGAGACGCAAAACGTTCGCGCAGCAGCGGCATCAGCCAGTCGCGCGCCCGCACGCGGTCGTTGTTGCTTGCCAGCCGGGCCTCGTGCAACAGGTCGGCGAACTGGAACTCGGTGCACAACAGCGCCCACTGGGTGTCGCTGACCGCAGCCAGAAACACCTGCTCACCGCCTGCCACGGTGAACACGTCGTACACGCCCCAGGCGCTGATGCGGCTGGGCATGGGCGCCGCGGCTTGGCCGGTGACGGCAAATTGCATCATGTGCTGCGCCACCAGCAACACGTTGTTCTCGAACAGCGCACTGCTGACCTGGTGGCCTCGCCCGGTCCCGCCCACGGCGCGGTCCCGCTGGTGCAGTGCAGCCAGCGCGCCGATGGCGCCGAACATGCCGCCCATGATGTCGTTGACGCTGCTGCCGGCACGCAGTGGCCTGCCCTCGGGGCCGGTCATGTAGGCCAGGCCGCCCATCATCTGCACCACCTCGTCCAGCGCGGTGCGCTTGTCGTAGGGACCGGGCAGGAAGCCCTTGTGCGAGACGTGAATCAGGCGCGGGTTCAGCCGACTGAGCGCAGCCGCGCCCAGACCCAGCTTGTCCATCGTGCCGCTCTTGAAGTTCTCGCTGAAGATGTCGGCTCCGGCCACCAGCTTGAGCACCACTTCCAGGCCGCGCGGGTCTTTGGCGTCCACCGCCAGGCTCTGTTTGTTGCGGTTGAACAGCGCAAAGAAGCCGGCACCGCTGCCCAGCAGCCGGCGTGTGTTGTCGCCCGTGAGGGGCTCGACCTTGATGACCTCGGCGCCCAGGTCAGCCAGGATCATGCCGCAGGTCGGGCCCATCACCATGTGCGTGAACTCGACGACCCGTATGCCTTGCAGCGGCAGCGCCTCAGCCATGTGTGGCCCCCGGCACAAACCCCGTGGGCAAACCAGCCAGCGGTGTCATGCCGTACACAGGCTCACCGGGCAGGCCAGCCTGCAGCGGCTCGCGGGCGGCGATCAGGCCCTGAATGTGAATGCCGGTGCGCACGCCCATGGCCTCGAACATGAACACCAGGTCTTCGGTGACCACGTTGCCCGACGCACCCGGCGCACAAGGGCAGCCGCCCAGGCCGCCCAGCGACGCGTCGAAGGTGCGCACGCCCACGTCCCAGGCCGCCAGGCAGTTGGCCAGGCCCAGGCCGCGTGTGTTGTGCAGGTGTGCGGCGCCGGTCTTGTGGCCGATGGCGGCAAACAAGCGTTTGAAGAGCCGCCGCACCTGGGCCGGGTTGGCCATGCCTGTGGTGTCGGACAGGCCGCAGTCGTCCACGCCGGCGGCCACCAGTTGCTCGGCCAGCCCGATCACGTCGTCTTCGGGCACCCGGCCCTGCAACGTGCAGCCAAAGGCGGTGGACAGGCCCACCTCTACCCACACCCGCGGCGCGCGTTCATTGCGCAGCGCGACGATGTTGCGCACCTCGGCCAGCATCTCGTCGCGTGTCTTGCGCACATTGGCCAGCGAGTGCGCGGCGCTGGCCGACACCGGGATGCTGATCTTGTGCACGCCAGCGGCCAGCGCGGCTTCGGCACCGCGCAGGTTGGGCACCAGCGCCATCACGGTCAGACCCGGCAGCGTGAGGGCGTGCTGCACCACCTGCGCCGCGTCGGCCATCTGCGGCAGCAGCCGGGCCGGCACGAAGGACGCCACCTCGATCTCGCGCAGACCCGCTGCGTGCAACGCGCTGATCCAGGCGCACTTGTGCGCGGTGGCCATGGTGGCCTTCACGCTCTGCAGGCCGTCGCGTGGGCCGACCTTGCTGATCAGCACGTCTGCTGTAGCGGTGGATGTGCTCGGCCGCTGCGGGCTGGTGGCTGGCGGTGTGTTGTCCATCAGACCAGTATCGCAACTGCAAGCGCAAGCCCAGCCACGGGTCCCAGGGCTTCGGGTTTGCGAGCATCGCGCCCGCTCACTGGGCCTGCCGCACCTGGGGCTGGCCGAAGACGCGGTGCAGTCGGCCGCGCTGCGTGCTTTGGAAGTCTGGCTGACGCAGGGTGTGCCGGCCAACCCGGCCGGCTGGCTGTACCGCGTGGCGCGCCATGAAGCCATCGATGCGCTGCGGGTGGCCGGCCGCCATGAAGCCTGGCCCGGTGACGATGCGCCTGATGCTGCCTTTGTGACCTTGCCCCGGCAGCCTGAACCCCAGGGAAGATTTGCCGGCGAGCTGGACGACGAAGAACTGGCGCTGCTGTTCACCGCCTGCCATCCGGCCTGGGCCCATGAAAGGCTGGGTCAGATCAGCGACTCGGTGGCCTTGTTGCTGCAAGCGCAAGAACAGGCGGCCGCATGCGGCCGAAGCACGTGCGCTGGCGCGGCGGGCCGCGCAGCTTCAGCAGCTGCTGATTTAGCCCGTCAGGTGCTCACGCGCCGGTCGGCGGTTCCCACGGGTGCATCGGCGCGCCGCTCGACGCCCGTGCGCCGTTCGCCCCAGGCGTTTTCAAGCTCCATGCGCTTGATCTCTTCGACCGCACCTTCGTCGGCGCCACCGGCCTTGCGCGCCTGGGCGCGCGCCAGGCGTTCCATCAGGCGCAGGTCGCGGTCGGTCAGGCCGAGGGCGCTTTCGGCCCACTGATCGACCACGGCGAGCAGGGTTTCGTAGTGGATGGGCGCGGCCAGCCGGCGTGCGCGCAGGGCGGCCAGCGTGCCGCGGTGGCGCGGTTCGACATCGCGCAGCGTGCGTTCGATGGCGGCTTCGCCTTCGCCGTCGTCCACCACCAGGTCCACCACGCGGCGGTTCAGCAGCTCGTCGGCGCTGTACAGGCGGCCGGACAGGATCATCTCGTTGGCGACGGCAAAACCGGCCTTGCGGATGGTGAAGTCCCAGGCACCCATGCCGGGAAACAGGTTGAACAGCACCTCGGGGAAGCCGGCCTGCGCGCTGCGCTCGAAGATCACCTTGTGGAAGGGCAGTATCGATTCCAGCCCGCCGCCCAGCGTGTCGCCCTGCGACAGCACGGTGGTGTGAACGCCGATGTCGGCTGCGTTTTCGAGCCACCACACCAGGTCCACGCAGCGGCGGCCGTAGAGCTTGAGCGACTCGATGTCGGCGGCCCGTACCAGCAAGACAAACAGCGCCAGGTCACCGCCGAAGTTGAAGACCTTGGGCACGTCGGATGTCATCACGATGTGCCGTACCAGGCCCGGGTTGGCGCTGATATCGGCCAGCAGCCGGTGCATCTCGCCCATGGCTGCCAGGCTGTAACACTGGATGGGCTTGACGCAGGTGCGCACACGCAGCAGGCGCAGATCGGAGCTCCATTCCAGTCGGATGGTCTTGTAGGGCCGGCCCAGCAGGCCAGCCACCCCGACTGCGGGAGCGGTGCTCACGGTCAGATTGCTTCGATGATGCGTGTGAAGTGGTGAAAGTTCACCTTAACCGATTCCAACACGGCATCCAGCGCACGGTCATCTTTTATCTGGTTGATGATCTGCCGCAGTTCAGCCATGTGGTGTGCGTCCATCGTGGCGTGCGAAGCGATGAAGGACACGCCGCGGTCGCCTTCCAGCAGCAGCGCCTCGCGAATGGCCGACGCAAAGGGCCCGCCGTAGACCGAAGCAATGACCTCCAGCGCGTACAGCATGCCCAGCACCGAACAAGGGTGGCGGCGGTCGGCGGCCCAGTAGTTGTAGCCATTCAGCGCCAGCGTGTGCACCGAAGGTTCGTACGCGCGCGCCAACTCGAGTGGGACGCCGATCGCTTCCAGGTCATTGAGGACCCAGCCTTCGTGACCGGTTTCTTCGTGCATGTGCCCGTACAGGAAGTGGCGGATGGGCTGCAGGGCCTCTTGTCCCGGGCTGCCCATGCGGCTGGCCGCTGCGGCGCACACCGGGTTGAAGTGCCACACCACGTGGTACAGCTCCAGCAGCAGCGCGCGGTAGCGTTCCACCGACAGGCCCTGGGCCACGGCGTCCAGCAGAACAGGGTGATTCTCGAAAGAACGGCGGTCTTCGTCGGTCTGGGTGATCAACTCGGAAAAAGTACTCAGCATGGTCAATCCCAGCGCGGCGGCCCAATGATGGGCTCTACTCGTTCACCCTTAGTGTCACTCGAGTCTAGGGCTTCAGAGCGACATCCGTGCCAGCACCCTGAGACCGGCGTGGCCTGCCACCTACAATTGGCCATGGATGTCGTGACCGGTGCTGTGCTGGCCTTGCCGCCGCCGCCCGATGCCCCCGGCGGCGGCGGCCGGCGCCACATCCGCGAACTGCCCGACGAGTTGATCAGCCAGATTGCCGCCGGTGAGGTCATCGACCGCCCCGCCGCCGCCGTGCGCGAGCTGGTGGACAACGCACTGGACGCTGGCGCCAGGCAGATCACCGTGCGCCTGCTGGCCGGTGGCGTGCGCAGCATCAGCGTCGAAGACGACGGCGCCGGCATCGACCGCGAAGACCTGCCGCTGGCGCTGAAGCGCCACGCCACCAGCAAGATCGGCAGCCTGGCCGATCTGGAGTCGGTGGCCACCATGGGCTTCCGTGGCGAGGCATTGGCCGCGATGGCCTCGGTGGCCGACCTCAGCATCACCAGTCGCACCGCTGCCGCGCCGCACGGCTGGCGACTGCACGCACGCAGCGGTGAGCTGGCGCCGGCCGCGCGTGCCACCGGCACCACGGTGGAGCTGCACGAGTTGTTCTTCAGCACCCCAGCGCGGCGCAAGTTCCTGAAGACCGACGCCACCGAGCTGTCGCATGCGGTGGATGCCGTGCGCCGCCATGCGCTGGCGCGGCCGGCCGTGGGTTTTGCGGTCTGGCACGAAGGTCGCCTGGTGGCGCAGTGGCGCGCCGGCAGTGCCCAGCACCGGCTGGCAGACGTGCTGGGCGCCGAATTCACGGCAGCCAGCCGTGATTTGCAAGCCGAACGTGGGCCGCTGCGCCTGCACGGACGGGTGGGCCAGCCCGAGGTGGCCCGCGCGCGCGCCGACCTGCAGTACCTGTTTGTCAACGGCCGCCATGTGCGCGACAAACTGGTCAGCCACGCCGTGCGCGCCGCCTATGAAGACCAGTTGCACGGCAGCCGGCAGCCAGCCTATGTGTTGTTCATGAGCATCAGCCCGGCGCTGGTGGATGTGAACGTGCACCCCGCCAAGGCCGAGGTGCGCTTTCGCGATGGGCGGGCGCTGCACCAGGCGGTGCAGCGAGCAGTGGAAGAAGCGCTGGCTCCGACACGCGCGGCAGCGGTGCAGCAGGGCGCGTCAGCGCTTGCGGGACCGGGGTCTGCGCCAGAGCCGGCTTCGACGCCCGTGCTTCCGCTGCAAGGCTGGCAAGCTGCATTGGCCTGGGCTGAAGCTGCACCCGCTGCACCGGCCGCGTTTGAGCCTGCCGCGCCCTGGTCAATGCCCCGAGCGGGTGCCGGGTCGGGCGGCCTGGCCACCTGGGCCGCCTTGCGCCAACCCATGTCCGCCGAATCACCTGGCGCCTGGCCCCTGGGCCGCGCCGTGGCGCAGATCGGCGGTGTCTACGTGCTGGCCGAAAATGAACACGGCCTGGTGGTGGTGGACATGCACGCTGCGCATGAACGCATCGTCTACGAAAGGCTCAAGTCGGCCGCGCTGGGGCAGGGCGCCTTGCCTTCGCAGCCGCTGCTGATCCCGGTCAGCTTTGCCGCCACCGCCGCCGAAGTGGCCACCGCAGACACCGAAGCCGCCGCGCTGCTTGAACTGGGCCTGGACGTGGGCCCGCTCAGCGCCAACACGCTGGTGGTGCGCAGCCGTCCGGCTGCGCTGCCCGACGCCAACCTGGCAGAGCTGACGCGCTCGGTGCTGGCCGAGATGGCGCTGCCCGAATCCGGTGGCGCCAGCCGCGTGGTGCAACGCGCCCGCGACGACATCCTGGCCACCATGGCCTGCCACGGTGCGGTGCGCGCCAACCGTCGGCTGACGTTGGAAGAGATGAACGCGCTGCTGCGCGAGATGGAAACCACCGAACGTGCCGACACCTGCAACCATGGCCGGCCGACCTGGCGGCAAGTGACGATGAAGGAACTGGACGCGTTGTTTCTGCGCGGGCGCTGACGCAGGGTCAGGCGGCCAGCAGCTGGCGCAATACAAACGGCAGAATGCCGCCGTGTTTGTAGTAGTCCACCTCGATCGCGGTGTCGATGCGCAGCGTCACCGGCACCTCGCGGCGTTGGCCGTTGGCGTCGGTGATGACCAGCAGCGCGTCGGACAGCGGTCGGATGTCGGCTGCCAGTTGCACGTCCACCACCTCGTCGCCCCGGATCCCCAGGCTCTCCCATGACGTGCCTGGCCTGAACTGCAAGGGCAGCACGCCCATGCCGATGAGGTTGCTGCGGTGGATGCGTTCGAAGCTGCGCGCCACCACGGCCTTGATGCCCAGCAGTGCCGTGCCCTTGGCGGCCCAGTCGCGGCTGGAGCCGGTGCCGTATTCCTCGCCGGCGAAGACCACGGTGGGCACGCCGGAGGCGATGTAGCGCATCGCCGCGTCGTAGATGGGCACCGGTTCGGCCTGCAGGCCGCCGGCCTGTTGCATCAGCGTGTAGCCGCCTTCGACCCGGCTGCCGTCCGCCTGTGGCGGGATCATCAGGTTCTTCACGCGCACGTTGGCAAAGGTGCCGCGCATCATCACTTCGTGGTTGCCGCGGCGCGCGCCGTAGCTGTTGAAGTCGGCCTTCTGCACGCCCAGCGACAGCAAGTACTGACCGGCCGGTGAACCGACCGCAAAGCTGCCGGCGGGGCTGATGTGGTCGGTGGTGATGCTGTCGCCGAAGAGGGCCATCACACGTGCGCCGCGCACACCTGATTCCAGCGGCGGGGGCAGCATCGTGAAGTTGGCGAAGAAGGGCGGCTCAGCGATGTAGCTGCTCTTGGGCCAGGGGTAGACCTTGGCGCCGGAACCCGTTCCTGCGCTGACGTCCTTGATCTTCTCCCACAGCTTGCCGGGGTCGGATTGCACCTTTTCGTAGTTCTTGCGAAAGGCCTTGCCGTCCATCGCAAACTTCATCAGCGCATGGATCTCGTCGCTGCTGGGCCAGACGTCGCCCAGGTAGATATCGCGCCCGCCTTTGCCTTTGCCCAGCGGTTCGCTCATCAAGTCCTTGGTCACGTTGCCGGCTATGGCGTAGGCCACCACCAGCGGCGGGCTGGCCAGGAAGTTGGCCTTCAGGTTGGGGTGGATGCGGGCTTCGAAGTTGCGGTTGCCCGACAGCACCGCGGCGCACACCAGCTGGTTCTGGATTATGGCTTCGTTGATCTCGGGCGTCAGGTCACCGGCGTTGCCGATGCAGGTGGTGCAGCCGTAAGCCGCCACGCTGAAGCCCAGCTTTTCCAGGTAGGGCAGCAGGCCGGCTTTTTCCAGGTATTCGGTGACGATGCGCGAGCCCGGGGCGAGCGAGGTCTTGACGTGCTTTTTCACCTTCAGCCCGGCCATCACTGCCTTCTTGGCCAGCAGGCCGGCGGCCAGCAGCACGCTGGGGTTGCTGGTGTTGGTGCAGCTGGTGATGGCCGCAATCAGCACGTCGCCGTTGCCGATGACCAGGCCCGAAGGTGTGGTCACCAGCTGGCCCAGTTTGTCGGCCGGCTGGTTGAAGCCGTTGGCCGCTGGCGGTGCGCTGTAAAGGTCGCTGAAGGTCTGCGCCACGCGGCCCAGCTCGATGCGGTCCTGCGGGCGCTTGGGGCCGCTAAGGCTGGGCGTCACTGTGGACAGGTCCAGCTGGATGATCTGGCTGTAATCGATGTCTTTCGCCAGCGGCACGCCGAACATCTGCTGCGCCCTGAAGTAAGCCTCGAAGGCTTCGATCTCGCTCTTCGTGCGGCCGGTGCCGCGGAAGTAGTCGATGGTTTTTTCGTCGACCGGAAAAAAACCCATCGTGGCACCGTACTCGGGGGCCATGTTGCCGATGGTGGCGCGGTCGGGCAGGCTCAGCGTGCGGGTGCCTTCGCCGCAGAACTCGACGAACTTGCCCACCACCTTGGCCTTGCGCAGGATCTCGGTGACCGTCAGCACCAGGTCGGTGGCGGTGACACCCTCGCGCAAGCGGCCGCTGAGTTCCATGCCCACCACGTCGGGTGTCAGGAAGTACACCGGCTGGCCCAGCATGCCCGCTTCGGCTTCGATGCCGCCCACGCCCCAGCCCACGACGCCGATGCCGTTGATCATGGTGGTGTGGCTGTCGGTGCCGACCAGGGTGTCGGGGTAGTACAGCGCCTGCGGGCCCTTGCCCACCTTGTGCACGCCGCGCGCCAGGTACTCCAGGTTCACCTGGTGCACGATGCCAAAGCCGGGTGGCACGACACCAAAGGTGTTGAAAGCGCCCATGCCCCACTTCATGAACTGGTAGCGCTCCTGGTTGCGGCTGAACTCCAGCTTCATGTTCAGGTCCAGCGCCTTCGGGCTGCCGAAGTGGTCGATCATGATGCTGTGGTCCACCACCAGGTCCACCGGCACCAGCGGTTCGATGGCCTTCGGGTCCTTGCCCAGGCGGGCGGCCACGTTGCGCATGGCGGCCAGGTCGGCCAGCAGCGGCACGCCGGTGAAGTCCTGCAGCACCACGCGGGCCACGACAAAGGGGATCTCCTCACTTCGCGGCGCAGTCGGCGCCCAGGTGGCCAGCTGCTGCACGTGTTCCGCGCTCACCTTCTTGCCGTCGCAGTTGCGCAGCACGCTTTCGAGCACGATGCGCAGGCTCAGCGGCAGCCGGCTGATGCCCGGGAACTGGCGCGCCAGCGCCGGCAAGGAATAGAGGTGACCGGTTTTCCCGGAGGCTGTGGTGAAGGTCTTCAGCGTGCGGGCAAAGGCGTGCTTCTGCGGAGTCGGGTTCGGTGTCATGACGGGCCTTGGTGGATGCGCTGACTGCGTTGCACCATCTTAGGCGCTTGCCGGCCGCTTGTTGACCGCTTGTTGGCCGTGCAGGGGCGGGCGGCCTCGGAAAATCCTTGGCCGGCATGCCCCAAAGCAGGCAGCACCACTCACCACAACGATGCGCCGCCGCCTGGGTTGGCCCCACAGCTGCGCCCAGCAGGTGCCGGAAAATCTGCCAGTTGCGGCCTGCCGGCCCACCTTGGGCAGCCGCCTGGGGTTTCTCAGCCGCCTAGATGAGGGGGTGCCTGTCACGCTCGTTTCGGCGCCGCCCCGTACCATCGCGCCACAGGAGAAATCCCCGCGCGACAGCATCCACGGCATGAGGTGAGGGGCCGTTGTCGACGCAAATGCAGGCATGAGGTTTGCCTGTGTCTCGATACTCAACATATCTCTGGGAGGTTGGTTTGAAACACGCAAAGAAGCTGGCGCTTGTGACTGCGGTCGCTGCTGCCATGGGTACCCTGGGTCCGGCCCAGGCGGCAGTGGGTCTGTCCTCGACGATCGGTATCTACACCGAAGCCGACATGCTGGCGCAGAACCCGCTGACCGGCAACAACACGGCGCCGTCCAACTGGCGTGTGACCGCCGGCATGACTTTCAACGGCACCAACTTCGACGGCGTGGCGCGCTTGCGCTTCGACAACGACGGCAGCCTGACGAATGGCGCCTTCATCTGTTCGGGCACCTTGCTCAGCGGCGGCCTGTACGTGCTGACGGCCGCACACTGCGCCGATGACTTCAACGTCATGGAAATCGCCTTCGGTGTCTACGGTGGTGCCGCCGCTCAAACGCGCAGCGCTGCCGCGGCCTTCGTGCACCCGGGCTGGACTGGCGCCCTGTCTGCTGGCAATGACATCGCCATCATCCAGCTCAATGCACCGGTCACCACGATGCAGGGCTTCAACATCAGCACCAACAACGATGTGGGCCGGGAATTCCTGATCATGGGCCATGGCACCACGGGCGTGGGCAATTCCACCACCGCGCCGGGCTGGGGTGATTACGGCTGGATGCACTGGGGCCGCAACAAGGCCGATGCCACCAGCGTGCAATTCCTGAATGCCGCGCAAGCACAGGGTTTGCCGAGCCTGGGCACCTGGAGCAACGTCGACGGCGAAGAGTACGTGTCCGACTACGACGGTGTCGGCGACCCGACGCGTCACAACACGCTGGGCCGCATCACGGGCCTGGTCAGCGACACCGGCCTGGGTGCCGATGAAGCGCTGATTGCCGGCGGTGACTCAGGCGGCGGCGACTTCGTCTGGAACGGCTCGCAGTGGCTGGTGTCGGGTGTGCACAGCTGGGGCTGGCAGTTCTGCGGCGGCCGTCTGACCTCGCCGACCAGCTGCGATTTCAGCAGTTCCAACAGCTCCAGCTGGGGTGACGTGTCGGGCTCCACGGCCGTGTTCAGCCACGCCTCCTGGATCTCGACCATCACGGCTGTTCCCGAGCCCGGCACCTACGCCATGCTGCTGGCCGGCCTGGGTGTGGTGGGCGCCATCGCCCGCCGCCGCAAGGCGGCCTGAGCGCTGGTGTTTGTGTAGTCGGGGCAGAGCGCCCCGGACAGGACAAAGCGGCCCTTCGGGGCCGCTTCTCCATGTGCGGCCGGCCAGTTGGCCGGCCGGTCCATCACACCGCCTTGGCCGTCTCCGCGTATTCCTCGATCTGGTCGAAGTTCAGGTACTTGTAGACGCTGGCGGTGTCCTTGTTGATGATGCCCATCGCCGCGTGGTATTCGGCCACGCTGGGGATGTGGCCCAGGCGCGAAGCGATGGCCGTCAGTTCGGCCGATGCCAGGTACACGTTGCTGTTTTTTCCCAGGCGGTTGGGAAAGTTGCGTGTGCTGGTGCTGACCACCGTGGCGCCTTCACGCACCTGGGCCTGATTGCCCATGCACAGGCTGCAGCCGGGCTGTTCGGTGCGTGCGCCGGCGGCACCGAAGTTGGCGTAGTGGCCTTCCTTGATCAGCTCGGTCTGGTCCATCTTGGTGGGCGGGGCCACCCACAGCTTGACCGGGATGTCGCGCTGGCCTTCGAGCAGCTTGGCCGCGGCACGGAAGTGGCCGATGTTGGTCATGCAGCTGCCGATGAAGGCTTCGTCGATCTTGGTGCCGGCCACCTGCGACAGGAACTTGGCATCGTCCGGGTCATTGGGGCAGCACAGGATGGGTTCCTTGATGTCTGCCAGGTCGATTTCGATGACGTGTGCGTACTCGGCGTCCTTGTCGGCCTGCAGCAGCGCGGGCGCGGCCAGCCAGGCTTCGACCTTGGCGATGCGGCGTTCCAGCGTGCGCGCGTCGGCGTAGCCGTTGACGATCATGTTTTTCATCAGCACGACGTTGCTGGTGAGGTATTCCTGGATCGGCTCGGGGTTCAGCTGGATGGTGCAGCCGGCGGCGCTGCGCTCGGCACTGGCGTCGCTCAACTCGAAGGCCTGTTCGACCTTCAGGTTGGGCAGGCCTTCGATTTCCAGGATGCGGCCAGAAAACTCATTGATCTTGCCGGCCTTGGCCACCGTCAGCAGGCCCTTCTTGATGGCGAACAGCGGAATCGCGTGCACCAGATCGCGCAGCGTCACGCCGGGCTGCATCTCGCCCTTGAAGCGCACCAGCACGCTCTGGGGCATGTCCAGCGGCATCACACCGGTGGCGGCCCCGAAGGCCACCAGGCCACTGCCGGCCGGGAAGCTGATGCCGATGGGGAAGCGCGTGTGGCTGTCGCCACCGGTGCCCACGGTGTCGGGCAGCAGCAGGCGGTTCAGCCAGCTGTGAATGACCCCATCACCCGGGCGCAGGCTGACGCCGCCGCGGTTGCTCATGAACGCCGGCAGCTCGCGGTGGGTCTTCACGTCCACCGGCTTGGGGTAGGCGCTGGTGTGGCAGAAGCTCTGCATCACCAGGTCGGCGCTGAAGCCCAGGCAGGCCAGGTCCTTGAGCTCGTCGCGGGTCATGGGGCCGGTGGTGTCCTGACTGCCGACCGTGGTCATCTTCGGTTCGCAGTAGGTGCCGGGGCGCACGCCCTGGCCCTCCGGCAGGCCCACTGCACGGCCCACCATCTTCTGTGCCAGCGTGAAGCCGGCTTTCGTGGCGGTGGGCGGTGCCGGCAGGCGGAAGGTGGTGCTGGCGGGCAGGCCCAGGAATTCACGTGCCTTGGCCGTGAGGCTGCGGCCGATGATCAGGTTGATGCGGCCACCGGCACGCACCTCGTCAAACAGCACGTCGCTGCGCAGCTGGAAGGTCTTGACCACGGCGCCGTCCTTCAGGATCTTGCCGTCGTAGGGCTGGATCTCGAGCACGTCGCCCATCTCCAGACCGCCCACGTCCACCTCGATGGGCAGCGCGCCGCTGTCCTCTTGTGTGTTGAAGAAGATGGGCGCGATCTTGCCGCCCAGCGTGACACCGCCGAAGCGCTTGTTGGGCACGAAGGGGATGTCTTCGCCAAAACCCCAGACGATGCTGTTGGTGGCGCTCTTGCGCGACGAGCCGGTGCCGACCACGTCGCCCACATAGGCCACCAGGTGGCCCTTGGCCTTGAGTTCTTCGATGAACTGCATGGGGCCGCGCTTGCCGTCTTCTTCGGGCTTGAAGGCGGCACCTTCACGCGTGTTCTTCAGCATCGCCAGGTAGTGCAGCGGAATGTCGGGGCGGCTCCAGGCGTCGGGCGCCGGGCTCAGGTCGTCGGTGTTGGTTTCACCGGGCACCTTGAAGACGCTGACGGTGATGCGCCTGGGCACCTCGGGCCGGCTGGTGAACCACTCGGCGTCGGCCCAGCTGTTCATCACTTCGCCAGCCTTGGCGTTGCCGGCCTTTGCCTTGGCCGCCACGTCGTTGAAGAAGTCGAACATCAGCAGCGTCTTCTTCAGGCCCGCGGCGGCGATGTCGGCCACATCGGCGTCGTCCAGCAACTCGATCAGCGGGTGCACGTTGTAGCCGCCCACCATGTTGCCCAGCAGTTCGGTGGCCTTGGCCTTTCTGACCAGCGCCACCGGCATGTCGCCATGCGCCACGGCGGCCAGGAAGCTGGCCTTGACCTTGGCTGCGTCGTCCACGCCCGGAGGCACACGGTGCGTGAGCAGGTCCATCAGGAAAGCTTCTTCACCGGCGGGCGGGGCCTTCACCAGTTCGACCAGTGCGGCCACCTGCTTGGCGTCCAGCGGCAGCGGGGGGATGCCGAGCGCGGCGCGTTCGGCGGCATGTTGACGGTAGGCTTGCAGCATCGGGTGTTCCGGGGAATGAGGGGGAGAAGCGGGGTGAAGAGCCGTCGGGCTCATCGGCTTTCAGGCCTTGGGCACGATCAACTTCAGACCCTTGAAGTAGTCACGAAAAAAACCAGCGTCGCGTGTGATCAGGCCGTCGCACTGAAGCAAGGCATGAGCGCCGATCAGGAAGTCGGCCCCCACTCGCTCGCGGCGTCCGCCGCGATCGCGAAAGCGGCGCTGCATGTGGCCAGCGCGCACGGCGGCCTGCTCGGAAACGGCCAGGTAGCGCACGCCGTAATCGGCCATGGCCTCGAGCGCAGTTTCCCGGGTGTCCAGCAAGGTTTGCACCTCGGCAACCACGGCGTCGCAAATCACCACGCCACCGGTGCCCAGGGCCTGCGCGATGCAGGCGGCCGATGCGTCTGCAAATCGGGGGTCATCGGTCAGCACATCCAACAACACCGAAGAATCGACTGCGATCATCTGTCGTCCGGGGGCAGATAGGGGTCTCCGGGTGCGCGGCCCCGCAACGCTCGCATGGCGTCGTCGGTGCTCTTGAAGCCCTCGGCCAGCTTGAAGCGGCCGCGCAGGCGAGAAAGGGCATCGTCCACATCCTTGCGAAGCACGATGCGGCCGCCGTCGATCTCGACCTTCAGCCTGGTGCCCTTGACCAGGCCCAGTGCATCGCGCACGGCCTTGGGCAGCGTGATCTGCCCGCGCTCGGCAACGGTGGCGTCCATGGCTGTCCTTCTGCTGTTTCGGCGTGGTTTGGGGTCAACTTCGGACTGAAAAAGTATGCATTGATTCTACATACCTGGCGCAGACCAGTCAATCGCACGGGGTCGACGCCGGGCTGTCGACTGGCTGGGGCATGGTGCCGGTCAGTGAACCCGCTGCTTGAAGGGAAGGCGCCTGCGGGGCTTGTGGGGCCCATGGCCGCATCGCTGCGGCATATGATTTGTCACAAACCGCGTCCTCGCACGCCAGCCCAGCCCGCGCCTGTGTCCGACGTCCTGCCCGAAGACCGCACCACACCGCAGCGCCCGCCCGGTGCGCAGCGCGATCCCAGCCTGGAACGCGACAAGGCCGTGCTGCGGCCGGTGCTGGACGGCCAGCGCGATGTCACCATCGTGCTGCCACGCGGTGCCACCGGCGCCACGCTGCGCCCGCCGCGCTCGGCACTGGCCATGGCGCTGAAGCCCGGCGTGCAGTTGCACGAGTACCGCATCGACGGTGTGCTGGGCGAAGGCGGTTTTGGCATCACCTACCTGGCCACCGACGTGCACCTGGACGCTGCCGTGGCCATCAAGGAATACCTGCCGCAGGACATCGTGTTCCGCGCCAGCGACGGCACGGTGTCGCCGATGTCCAGCGACCACCGCGCGCGATACCAGCAGGGGCTGGACAGCTTTCTGGTCGAAGCGCGCACGCTGGCTTCCTTTCGCCACCCGGCCATCGTGCGCGTGGCGCGGTTCTTCGAGGCCAACCACACCGCCTACATGGTGCTGGAAGTTGAAAAAGGTGAGCCGCTGAAGGCTTGGTGGCTGCAGCACCAGACCATCAGCGAAAAAGCCCTGGTCGAGTTGCTGCTGCCGCTGCTGGACGGCCTGGCTGCCGTGCACGATGCGGGCTTCCTGCACCGCGACATCAAGCCCGACAACATCCAGGTGCGTTCCAGCGACGGCAGCCTGGTGCTGCTGGACTTTGGCAGTGCCAGCCAGACGGCGGGCGTGGCCTCGCATGGTCTGGTGGTGGTGACACCGGGCTATGCACCCAGCGAACAGTACGGCCTGGGCGAACAGGGCCCCTGGACCGACCTGTACGCATTGGGCGCCACGTTGTACTGGGCCATCTCGGGCGGCAAGAAGCCACCCGATGCAGAAACCCGCAAGGCCGACCCCAAGGCCTACACCCGCGCCGTCGAGGCCGGTCGCAACGTCTATGGCGCCGCTTTCCTTCGGGCCATCGACTGGGCTTTGAACACCGACGCCAGCAAGCGCCCGCGCACCGTTGCTGAATTCCGCCAGGCCCTGTGCGCCGACCACCCGTCCAGTCTGCAGCGCTACGAGGCCGCACGCCGCCGTTCGCAGCTGAACCAGGTGGTGCAGGAAACCGCCGACGAATCGGCCAGCGCCGAGCGCCGCGCACCCGCCCGGCCGCGCTGGCTGAGCCTGCTGACACCCGGTGACTGGCCGCTGGCGGCCAAGCTGTCTCTGGGCATGCTGCTGGCTGCCGTGTTGCCCATGGTGGTGGTGGCCTGGGTCAATCTGCGGGGCAGTGTCGATGCGCTGGTGCAGTCCGAGTCACGTTACCTGCAGCAACTGGCCACCCATTCAGCTGCCGACCTGGCCAGCTTTGTAGTCGAAAGCAGACGCCTGGCGGCTGCGCTGGCCTCGGATACCGCCTTTGCCCAGTTCCTGCAAAAGCCCACCGAGCTGGCACGCCCGCTGCTGCGCGAGAAGCTGCAGCGCCTGATGCAGGCCGGCGCGGGTGTGCAGGCGGTGATGCTGCTGGACGCAGGTGGCGTGACGCAGGTCAGCAACGACGGCCAGGGCGTGGGCGCCAGCCATTCACTTCGGCCTTACTTCGTGGACGCTGCGCGCGGCCAGCCCTACACCAGCGGTCTGCAGGCCAGCAACGCAGCGGGTGCCACCAGCGTGTTCAGCAGCCACCCGGTGCGTGGTGACAACGGCAGCATCGTGGGTGCGCTGGTGGTGCACCTGTCGGGTGACGCCGTGGGCCGCATCGTGCAGCGCATCACCACGCTCGACAAACGTGTGACGCCCTTCCTGCTGGACGGCGACGGTGTGGTCGTCAACCACCCGCATGCCGACTTGCGCTACCGCAGCCTGATGCCGCTGCCGCCCCCACGGCAGGCCGAGATCCGTGCCGACCAGCGCTACCGCCGCGACGACATCAGTGCCATGGGCGAGGTCTCGCTGGCCCGCGCGCTGCAGGGCGTGCAGGGCCCCGGTGCCGTGGTTCACGACTCGGTCGTCAGCGGCAAGGCGACGATCACCGGTTTTGCGCCCGTGGCCGGCCACGACTGGGTGGTGGCGGTGGCGCAAGACCGCGGCAGCGTGCAGGCGCCGCTGACCTTCTTGCACGGCTACCTGCTGGCCGGCGCACTGGGCGTGATGGCGCTGGTGTTGCTGGTGGCGTGGTGGCTGGCCCGGGGTGTGACGCGGCCCATGCGTCGCATCACCCAGGCGCTGCACGACCTGAAGATCGGCGACTTCGAAGACGCCCGCGTCAAATCCGACCGGCGCGATGAATTGGGCCAGCTTGGGCGGGCCTTCAACGCCCTGAGCGACCAGCTGCGGCAGCGCCAGCGCAACCAGGAACGGGGCAATCGCGCGCCTTGATGGGTGCAAGCGCCGCTTGACAGCGGACCCGCACGCCAAGGTGTGCGACACCCCAGGCGCCGGCTGCGCGTGCGGCAAGCCTGCGCTGCGCTGGTGCGGCGCGCGGACCGGCTCTTTTAAGCGCCGTGCAAGGCGGTCATCGCGCCCGCAAAGCCCACGCCGGTGTCGGCGCGCGGCAACCAGCGGCCAGCCACCATCGTGCGGGCGAATGGCCGATCAGGCGCAGCGAACACCACGCCGTCCAGCAGGTGCGATGCGGGCAGCCCGCGCAGAGCCGGGTCTTCGGTGTTCAGCAGCAGCATGTCGGCACGCGCACCCACCACCAGGCCCCAACGCACCTGGCCGGCTGCAGCGCCACCACCGGCCAGGAAGCGGTCAAGCAGCCGCGCCGCGCTGGACGACTGCACGCTGGGTGCGGCCGACACATTGCGCTGGCGCAGCGCCAGGCGTTGGCCGTATTCCAGCCAGCGCAGTTCTTCGGCCCAACCGCGGGTGACCTGGCTGTCGCTGCCCACAGCCAGAGGTGCGGTGCTGGTCAGCCAACGTGGCAGGTCGCACAGGCCGTCGCCCAGGTTGGCTTCGGTGCCAGGGCAGATGACCACACCTGCGCCGCTGGCCGCCACGGCGTCGATCTCCTGCGGCGTGGCATGGGTGGCGTGCACCAACTGCCAACGTGCGTCCAGCGGCAGGTGCTGCGTCAGCCACTCGATGGGTCGCTGGCCGGTGGCAGCCAGGCAGTCGTCCACTTCGGCGCTCTGTTCGGCGATGTGGATGTGGATGGGGCCGGTGTCGCCTGCGCAGGCAAGCGCCAGTTCGCGCAGGGATGCGGGCGCCGCCGCGCGCAGCGAGTGGATGGCCACACCCGCGTCCACCCGGGGCAACCGCCAGCTGCGCACGGTGTCTCGAAGGCGCAGCACACGTGCCACGTCGGTGGCAAAACGCCGTTGGTCGGCGCGCAGTTGCGGCTGCGCAAAACCGGCCCGTTCGTACAGCACCGGCAGCACCGTCAAGCCCATGCCGGTGGCCTGCGCGGCCTGCGCCAGCGCATGGCACATCTGGGCTTCGTCGGCATAGGGCGTGCCGTCCTCGGCGTGATGCAGGTAGTGGAATTCGCAGGTGTGGGTGTAGCCGCCGGCCAGCAGTTCGGCATACAGGTGCGTGGCCACCGCCTGCAGCTGATCGGGGGTGATGCGCAGCGCCACACCGTACATGCGGTCGCGCCAGCTCCAGAAGTCGTCGTGTGCACTGTCGCGTCGTTCGGCCAGTCCGACAAAGGCGCGCTGGAAGGCGTGGCTGTGGGCGTTGACCAGGCTGGGCAGCACCGGGCCCGGCAGCACCTCGGCTTGTGGCGGCGCGGGTGTGTCGGGTGTGATGGAGGACCAGCGACCCTGCGCGTCGACTTGCATCAGCACCGACGCGGCCCAGGCGCCATCGACCCAGGCGCGGGGCGCCCAAAGCCAGTGGCTCACGGCCGCCACCCCGTCAGTGTCTGCACCAAGCTGCGCAGCAGCGGCGTCACGGCCGCTGCGCGGTCTTCGTGCCAACGGTAGGGTGGCGATTCCTCCATGTAGGCGCGCCAGCACATTTCCAGCTGCACCGCATGCACGCCGCTGCCGGGTTGGCCGAAGTGGCGGGTGATGTGGCCGCCCTTGAAGCGACCGTCCATCACGTGGCTGAAGGTGCTCTGTGCGCCGAACACCGCCGCCACCCGGTCGCGCAGCGCAGGCGCGCAGCTGTGGCCATGGGCCGTGCCCACACTCATGTGCGGCAGGGTGCCTTCAAAGAGCCAGGGCAGCTCGCTCTTGATGCTGTGTGCGTCGAACAGCACCGCGTGTCCGTGAGCCTGCTTCAGCTGCGCCAGTTGACCGTGCAGGGCGTCGTGGTAAGGCTGCCAGTAGACGGCGACGCGGCGGCGAATCTCGGCTTCGTCAGGCGCCTGCCCTTCGCGGTACAGCGGCTCACCGGTGAAGTGCCGCGTGGGGCAGAGTTCGGTGTTGTTCTGGCCCGGGTACATGGGCACGTTGTCGCTGGACCGGTTCAGGTCGATCAGGTAGCGGCTGTGCCGGGGCACGAGCAACGTTGCGCCCAGGTCGGCGGCGAAGTTGTACAGCCGGTCCAGGAACCAGTCGGTGTCCTCCGCTGCCAGCGCACGTGCGGTGTAGCGGTGTTGCTGGTCGGCCGGGAAGCAGGTGCCGACGTGCGGCAAGCTGATCAGCAGCGGCGATTGGCCCGGGTGCAGGGTGTAGATGTCGTTCATGTCTTCGCCACAGGGGTTCACCTCAGATCGTGTCCCGGTCGACGCCACCGAACACAACACGCAGACACGGGTTGTGGCCGAAGCGGTAGGCCAGTTCACGGGGGTGTTCTGCGTCCCAGACCACGAAGTCGGCACGCTGGCCAGGGGCCAGCGTGCCACGGTCTTGCAGGCCCAGCGCCCGTGCTGCATTCACGGTCACACCGCGCCAGGCTTCTTCGGGTGTCAGGCGGAACAGCGTGCAGGCCATGTTCAGCATCAAGAGCAGGCTCAGGCACGGTGACGAGCCGGGGTTGTGGTCGGTGGCAATGGCCAGCGGTACGCCGGCATCGCGCAGCGCCTGCACCGGTGGCAACGTCGTGTCGCGCAAAAAGTAATAGGCGCCGGGCAGCAGCATGGCCACCGTGCCGGCGCCGCGCAGGGCCGCGATGCCGCTGGCCGACAGGTGTTCCAGGTGGTCGCAGCTGAGCGCCCCGTAACGTGCCGCCAGCGCAGCGCCGCCCTGGTCGCTGAGCTGTTCTGCATGCAGCTTCACCGGCAGGCCCAGACGCTGCGCGGCCTGGAAGATGCGTTCGGTCTGCGCCGGCGTGAAGCCGATGGTGTCGCAGAAGGCGTCCACCGCATCCACCAGGCCAGCCGCCTGCTGTTCGGCCAGCCAGTTGCAAGCCTCATCGATGTAGGCGTCAGGTCGGTCGGCAAACTCAGGTGGCAGTGCATGGGCGGCCAGCGAGGTGGTGCGCACGCTCAGTGGCAGTTCGGTGGCGATGCGGCGTGCCACGGCCAGGCAGCGCGCTTCGTGTGCTGCGCTCAGGCCGTAGCCCGACTTGATCTCGATCGTGGTCACGCCTTCCTGCATCAGCGTGCGGGCGCGTGCGGTGGCGCTGGCAAACAGCATCTCGTCGCTGGCCGCACGTGTGGCTGCCACGGTGCTGCGGATGCCGCCACCGGCGCGTGCGATTTCCTCGTAGCTGGCGCCTTGCAGGCGCATCTCGAACTCGGCGGCGCGGTCGCCGCCGTAGACCAGGTGCGTGTGGGCGTCGATGAGCCCGGGCGTGACCAGCGCGCCTTGCAGGTCGTGCTCGACCCGCACCTGCAGGCCGCGCTGCAGGTCGGCGTCGCGGCCCACCCACAGCAACTGCTGACCATCGCTGAGCAAGGCACCACCTTCCACCAGGCCCCAGGGTGCGCGGCCGGCAAAGGTGGCCAGGCGAGCGTTGCGCCAGAGGGACAGGCCTGGGTTCATGGGGGTGCTTGTGCCGAGTTCACGGCGTGGAAAGGGGTGAAGTGCAGCCACCAGGCGCGGTGCGACGAACTGCCGCCGGTCGTGCGCCAGCGCTGCTGCGCGGCTTCGTCGCTGTAGGCCAGCGTGCCTGCGGCCAGGGACAGCGCAGATGCGTCGTCCACGTGCAGCGTGACCACCTCCATCGTGAACAGCGCACGCAGTGGCGCAGCCACCTGCCAGGTGTCGCCGGCCCGGGCGGCTGCCATGCCGCCGCGGCCCGCCTGGCTGCGCAGCATCAGGTTCAGGTCTTGTGTCGGCCCGTCCAGCAGTTCGCAGCCCGGTGCTGAAGCGCCTTCGAAACGCAGCGGTTCGCTGCCCGTGGTGAGCATGGCGCGGCGGTTGGCAAACCGCAGCACCACGCCTTCGCCTTGCAGCACCGTGAACCAGCGCTCGGCACCGGGGTAGGCGCTGAAAGGCCCGTTGCGGTCGATGCGCGCCACGCTGATGCGCATCTGCCAGTCGGCCGCCGTGGGCCAGGCCAGCAGTTCCTGCGTGACGCCGCCGCCGTTGCGCCAGGGCTGCGGCTCCACCTGCGCCAGCGACACGGTGCGGATCATTCGCCGTCCTTCATGAGCGACGGAACCGGCGGTCGCGCTGAAACGCGGCGGCGACCTCGGGCGTGACGGCCGCGCGGGCCCGGTGCCACAAGTTCAAGGCTGGAACTCCCCCTGCAAGGTGTAGCGCGTGCCGGGGTGCACCAGGCGTGCGATGGTGATGGGCGTCTGGCGCGTGAACGTGCGCCGCACCACCACCAGGCAGGGCAAGTCGTCACCCACACCCAGCAGCCCGGCTTCCTGCCGCGTGGGGCGCGCGGCTTCGATGCTGTACTGCGCACGCCACAGCGCAGTGGTCTGGAACAGCACGTGGGTGGGCGTGGTGCGTGTGAAGTCGGATTGCAGGTACGTGGGCGAGGCGGCCGGGTTGACGTAGCGGTCTTCGCACTGCAGCGGCACGCCGTTTTCCAGGTGCACGATGAGGGTGTGGAAGACGCTGTCACCGGCGTTCACGCCCAGCTGCGCCGCGAGCCCTGCCGGTGCGACTTCGGCACGCTGCAGGTGCACCTGCGCTTCGTGCTGGTGCCCGCGGCCCACGATTTCTTCTTGCAGGTCGGCAATGGTGAGCGTGCTGCTCACCTTGTGCAGCTCGGCGGCAAAGGTGCCCACGCCCTGGGTGCGCTGCACCAGGCCTTCGGCTTGCAACTCGCGCAGTGCGCGGTTCACCGTCATGCGGCTGACGCCGAAGGCGGCCACCAGTTCGGCTTCTGACGGCATCAGTGCACCCGGCGGCCAGCGCCCGGCGGCCAGGCCGTCTTTCAGGTGCTGCTTGACGCGGGTGTAGGGCGCCCCGGTTGACAGGCCGGTGTTGGTGGAAACCATGGCATCGATGCTACTTGCATAGGCTTGTCTAGACAAGTAAAGTCCGTCCTCGAAAACCCGGAGCCCGACATGACCGACCATTCGACGCAACCGCACCTGGGGCATCCCCACCTGAGCCATCCCCACCTGAGCCATCCCCATCCGGCCCAGCCCCACCCGGTGCGCGCCCCGCGCGGCAGCACGCTCAGCTGCGCCAACTGGTTGATCGAAGGCGCCTACCGCATGCTGCAGAACAACCTGGACCCCGAGGTGGCCGAGAACCCCGACGCGCTGGTCGTTTACGGCGGCATCGGCAAGGCGGCGCGCAACTGGGACTGTTATGAGGCCATCCTGGACAGCCTGCGCCGCCTGAAGCCCGACGAAACGTTGCTCATCCAGAGTGGCAAGCCGGTGGGCGTGTTCCGCACCCACGAAGACGCGCCGCGTGTGCTGCTGGCCAACAGCAACCTGGTGCCCAAGTGGGCGACCTGGGAACACTTCAGCGAACTCGACCGCAAGGGCTTGATGATGTACGGCCAGATGACCGCCGGCAGCTGGATCTACATCGGCAGCCAGGGCATCGTGCAGGGCACCTACGAAACCTTCGTCGAAGCCGGCGTTCAGCACTACGGCGGCAGCCTGGCCGGCCGCTGGATCCTGACCGCCGGCCTGGGCGGCATGGGCGGCGCGCAGCCGCTGGCGGCCACCTTTGCCGGTGCCGTCAGCCTGAACATCGAATGCCAGCAAAGCCGCATCGACTTTCGTCTGCGCAGCAAGTACGTGGACGAGCAGGCGGCAGACCTGGACGACGCGCTGGCGCGCATCGCGCTCTACACGGCTGAGAAGAAGGCCATCAGCATTGCCTTGCTGGGCAACGCGGCCGACATCCTGCCCGAACTGGTCAGGCGCGGCGTGAAGCCCGATCTGGTGACCGACCAGACCAGCGCGCACGATCTGGTCAACGGCTACCTGCCTTCGGACTGGACGGTCGAGCAGTGGCGCGCCGCGCAAGCCGACAGCACGCAACACGCGAGCCTGCGCGAAGCAGCAGCCCAGAGCTGCGCCGTGCACGTGCAGGCCATGCTGGACTTCCAGAGCGCCGGTGTGCCCACGGTGGATTACGGCAACAACATCCGCCAGGTGGCATTCGACAGCGGTGTGAAAAACGCCTTCGACTTTCCCGGCTTCGTGCCCGCCTACGTGCGGCCGCTGTTCTGCCGCGGCAAGGGCCCCTTCCGCTGGGTGGCGTTGAGCGGCGACCCGGAAGACATCCGCAAGACCGACGCCAAGATGAAGGAGCTGTTTCCTGAAGATGCACACCTGCACCGCTGGCTGGACATGGCAGGCGTTCGCATCGCCTTCCAGGGCCTGCCGGCGCGCATCTGCTGGATCGGCCTGGGCGAACGCCACCGCGCCGGCCTGGCCTTCAACGAGATGGTCAAGAGCGGCGAACTCAAGGCGCCCATCGTCATCGGCCGCGACCACCTGGACAGCGGCAGCGTGGCCAGCCCCAACCGCGAAACCGAAAGCATGCTGGACGGCAGCGATGCCGTCAGCGACTGGCCCTTGCTGAACGCGTTGCTCAGCACCGCGGGCGGCGCCACCTGGGTCAGCCTGCACCACGGCGGTGGCGTGGGCATGGGCTACAGCCAGCACAGCGGCGTGGTCATCGTCTGCGACGGCACCGACGAAGCGGCCAAGCGCATCGAACGTGTGCTGTGGAACGACCCCGCCACGGGGGTGATGCGGCATGCCGATGCGGGTTACGACGTCGCCGTGCAGTGCGCCAGGGAACAGCGCCTGAACCTGCCCATGATCAACCGCGAATTGGGCCAGTGATGCTGCTGCGCCCAGGGCAGATCACGCTGGACGAACTGCAGGCCATTCACGCGGGCGATGGTGGTCACGTCCAGCCGCTGGTGATGGACCCGCAGGCCCTGCCCGGCATCCAGGCCAGCGCAGCCGTGGTGCGTCGCGCGGCCGAAGGCAGCGAGCCGGTTTACGGCGTCAACACCGGCTTCGGCAAGCTGGCCAGCACCCGCATCAGCGAAGCCGACCTGGCCACGCTGCAACTCAACCTGATCCGCAGCCACAGCGTGGGCGTGGGCGAACCGCTGGCCCCGGCTGTGGTGCGCTTGATGCTGGCCATCAAGGCCGCCAGCCTGGCGCGTGGCCACAGCGGCGTGCGGCCGGTCGTCATCGACACGCTGCTGGCGGTGCACAACGCCGGGCTCATTCCGTACGTGCCTTCGCAAGGCTCGGTCGGCGCAAGCGGCGACCTCGCCCCGCTGGCGCACATGACACTGGCGCTGATGGGCGAGGGCGACTTTTTGGTCGATGGTGTGCGGCAGCCGGCCGCTGCCGTGCTGCAGGCGAAGAAGATCACACCGCTGAAGCTGCAGGCCAAGGAAGGCCTGGCGCTGATCAACGGCACGCAGACCAGCACCGCACTGGCGCTGCATGCGCTGTTCGCTTTCGAGCCGGTGCTGGAATCGGCGCTGGTCATCGGTGCGCTGACGGTGGATGCGGCGCGTGGCAGCGACGGCCCCTTCGACCCTCGCATCCACGCGCTGCGCGGCCAGCCGGGGCAGATCGACGTGGCGCAGGTTTACCGCGCGCTGCTCGCAGGCAGTGCCATCCGCAAGTCCCACGAAGCCGACGACGACCGGGTGCAAGACCCGTACTGCCTGCGCTGCCAGCCCCAGGTGGTGGGTGCGTGCCTGGACCAGCTGCGGCATGCAGCGCTGGTGCTGCTGCGCGAGGCCAATGCAGTCACCGACAACCCCTTGGTCTTTGCCCCGACGGGCGAAGGCCCGTCTTGGGCGGACCATGGCGCCATGATTTCCGGCGGCAACTTCCACGCCGAGCCCGTGGCCCTGGCTGCGGATGCGATGGCCTGCGCCATCGCCGAAGTGGGCGCGATTGCCGAGCGCCGCATCGCCATGCTCATCGACAGCGGTGTGTCGCGACTGCCGCCCTTTCTGACGCCCAACGCGGGCCTGAACAGTGGTTTCATGATCGCGCACGTCACCGCCGCGTCGCTGGCCAGCGAAAACAAGTCGCTGGCGCACCCGGCCAGCGTGGACAGCCTGCCCACCAGCGCCAACCAGGAAGACCACGTCTCGATGGCCACCTTCGCTGCGCGGCGCCTGCAGCCCATGATCAACAACGTGGCGCACATCCTGGGCATCGAGCTGCTGGCCGCTTCGCAGGGCATCGACTTCCTGCGCCCGCTGCAGAGTTCGGCCGCGCTGGAGCAGGTGCACACCGTGCTGCGCGCACAGTGCCCCACGATGATGCAAGACCGTTACCTGGCGCCCGATATCGAAGCGGCCAGCGCGCTGGTGCGTGGCGGTCAGCTGGCGCGTATCTTGCGCACGCTGCCGGCATTGCCTGCGCTGTGGATTCCTGCTTGATCATTTCGCCGTTCACCCCGCCGTTCATCCCGCCGTTCACCCCGCCGTTCATCCCGCCGTTCACCCTACTACCCCACCCGAGAGGAATTCCCATGATGAAGTCGTTGATCGCCGTCGCCGTTGCAGCCGCAGCCGCACTCGCACTGGCCGGCACCGCGCAGGCCCAGGACACCAAGGTCGCCATTGGCATCAGCGGCTGGACGGGCTTTGCGCCGCTCACGCTGGCGCTGCAGGCCGGCCTGTTCAAGAAGCAGGGCCTGGACGTCACCATCAGGAAGATTCCGCAGTCCTCGCGCCACCTGGCCATTGCCAGCGGTGACATCCAGTGCGCCGCCACCACGGTCGAGACCTGGGTGGTGTGGAATGCCAACGGCGTGGCCACGACGCAAATCTTCCAGTTGGACAAGAGCTACGGCGCGGACGGCATGGTGGTCAAGCCCGGCATCACCAGCATCAAGGACCTGAAGGGCAAGACCGTGGCGGCCGATGCGCCCGGCACCGCGCCATACTTCGGCCTGGCCTGGATGCTGGCCAAGAACGGCCTCAGCATCAAGGACGTGAAGGTGGTGAACCTGTCACCGCAGGCCGCTGCCAACGCCATGATCGCGGGCACCGACGGCATCGACGCGGCCATGACCTATGAGCCCTATCTGAGCGCGGTGCGGGCCAAGCCCGAAGCCGGCAAGATCATCGCCACCACGCTGGACTACCCGATGGTGATGGACACCTTCGGCTGCACGCCCAAGTTCCTGGCCGACAACGCCAAGGCAGCACAGGGCCTGGCCAATGCCTACTTCGAAGCGCTGGAGCTCATCAAGACCGACCCGAAGAAAAGCTTCGAGATCATGGGCGCCGACGTGAAGCAGAGCGGCGAAGCCTTCGAGAAGAGCCAGGCCTTCTTGCGCTGGCAGGACAGGGCCGCCAACCAGAAGTTCTTTGCCGGCGAGCACGCGGCCTTCAGCAAGGAAGCGGCAGACCTGCTGCTGGCTGCTGGCATCATCAGGTCGGTGCCTGACCTCAGCAAGCTGGCCGACGCCCGTTTCGTCAAGTGAGACCCCTCACGCCCGTTACGCCGCGCGCGCGTGCCGTGCTGGGCGTGAGCTTCTTCGTGCTGTTCGTGGCGGTCTGGGCGGCCGTCACCTTTGGCGGGCTGGTGCCCAAGATCTTCCTGGCCGACCCGGTGCAGATGCTGCGCTCGGGCTGGGTGCTGATGACGGAGATGGACTTCGCGCACGACATCGGCATGACGATGTGGCGCGTCATCGGCGGCTTTCTCATTGCGGCTGCATTGGCCTTGCCGCTGGGCGTGATGATGGGTGCCTACAAGCCCGTCGAAGCCTTCTTCGAGCCCTTTGTCAGCTTTGCCCGCTACCTGCCGGCCAGCGCTTTCATTCCGCTGCTCATCCTGTGGGCCGGTATCGGTGAAGCACAGAAGCTGGCGCTCATCTTCATCGGCAGTTTTTTCCAGCTGGTGCTGATGATCGCTGTGACCGTGGGCAACACCCGGCGCGATCTGGTGGAGGCCGCCTATACCCTGGGCAGCAGCGACAGCAGCCTGGTGCGGCGCGTGCTGATCCCGGGTGCTGCGCCCGAGATTGCAGAGACGCTGCGCATGGTGCTGGGCTGGGCCTGGACCTACGTCATCGTGGCCGAACTCATCGGTGCTTCCAGCGGCATCGGCCACATGATCACCGACAGCCAGGCGCTGCTGGCCACCGACCAGATCATCTTCGGCATCATCGTCATCGGTCTCATCGGGCTGGCCAGCGACCTGCTGTTCAAGTGGGCCAACCGCCGACTGTTCCCGTGGGCCCAACTGGGCCGGTGAGCGCATGAACAAGTCCATCCTTCAGGTGCGCGGTGTCGAACGGCGCTTCGACACCACGCTGGCTTTGCAGGCCACCGACATCGACATCGCAGAAAACGACTTCGTCACCATCCTGGGCCCCAGCGGCTGCGGCAAGAGCACCTTGCTGCGCATCGTGGCGGGCCTGGACGTGCAGACCGCCGGTGAGGTGCTGCTGGACGGCCAGCGCATCAGCGGCCCCGGCGCCGACCGCGGCATGGTGTTTCAGAGCTACACGCTGTTCCCCTGGCTCACGGTGCTGGACAACGTGTGCTTCGGCCTGCGCGAGCGGGGTTTGCCAAGCGAACAGCAACTGGACATCGCGCATGGCTTCCTGGCCAAGGTGGGCTTGAAGGGCTTTGCCAACCACTACCCCAAGCAACTGTCAGGCGGCATGCAACAGCGCACCGCCTTGGCTCGTGCGCTGGCCAACAAGCCGCGCATGCTGTTGATGGACGAGCCCTTCGGTGCACTGGACCACCAGACGCGAGAGCTGATGCAGGAACTGCTGCTGGGCATCTGGGAAGCTGAACGCAAGACCGTGCTGTTTGTCACCCACGACATCGACGAGGCTGTGTTCATGGGCACCCGCGTCGTCGTCATGAGCGCCAGGCCGGGCCGCATCAAGCTGGACCACACGGTGCCGCTGGCGCACCCGCGCCACTACTCGGTGAAGACCACCGCGCCTTTCAGCGAACTGAAGGCCGAGCTCACCGAAGCCGTGCGGGAGGAAGTGCTGGCGGCTCAAGCGGCCAGCGCAGCGCTTGCCTGACGGCGCAGACCACCCTGCCCGTCACTCTGCACGTCACTCTGCATATCACCCTGCACCATCACCCACGCCTGTAGACCAGGCAGTGACCGCGGTACGCGGCCCGTGTCAGTGTGGCCGTGCTGTGGATGCGCTCGTCGCTGAGCGCATAGCCCAGGTCCTGCATGCGGTGTCCGAAGGCTGCGCGGTTGCTGCGGTTCGGGTCCACGATCCACACCTCGGACTGCAGCGGTGCGTGGCGGCCGATGAAGCCGGCCAGCAGCTGGCTGGCCGTGCGCTCATAGAGCACGTCGCTGCCGATGATCAGACCGAACAGGCCCTGCACCTGCAGGGGCCCAGGTGGCGTGGCATCGGCCCAGTTGCCCACGCCGTACTTCATGGGCGGCAGGCCGTTGATGCGCAAGTTTTCGGTGAGAAAGGCCCCCGCCAGCGGGTGGCAGTCGCTGGCCGTCATGTCGGCGCCGCGGCGGTGGCCCACCAGGCTGGCCAGCGCCAGGCCGCAGCCCACCTCCAGGATGCGTTCACCGACTGTCACCGGCCGCAGCGCCAGGCGTTCGGCCAGCAGCAGGCCCGAAGGCCACAGCAGGCCGAAAATGGGCCAGGCGGCCGATGAGATGCCGGCTCTTTCAGCGTCGCCTTGGGGGTCGCTGAACTGCTGGTGATCCAGCAGTGAGCGGATCTGCAGCTGGGCCACGCCGGTAACGGCGATGGACTCGTTTTTGGTCAGATAGCCGGGCATGGTCGCGGGGGGCGCGAAGCCAGAAGATGGGGCCGCGGGTGGTTGCAGATACAGGCCGAGTATGCGCGTTGCCCCTGGCCACACAATGGCCGCATGAAACGTCCGCTTGCTCTGTGTGCTCGCCTGTGTCTGGGACCCCTGTTGTGGCTGCCCTTGATCGCTGTGGCGGCCGGCGAGGTGCAGGTGGGCTCCAAGCGCTTCACCGAAAGCTACATCCTGGGCGAGATCGTGCGCCAGACCTTGCAGACCGCCGGTGTGCCCGCCACGCACCAGCAGGGTCTGGGCAACACGGGCATCCTGGAACGGGCACTGAGCAGCGGTGCGGTGCAGGTCTACCCGGAATACACCGGCACCATCGTGCGCGAAATTCTCAAGCGCGAAGGCAACCCGACGCTGGATGAACTGAACCAGTGGCTGGCGCCGCGTGGACTGAAGGTGGGGGTGCCGCTGGGCTTCAACAACACCTACGCGCTGGCGCTGCGTGAAAGCGTGGCCGACAAGCTGGGCCTGAAGACGATTTCCGACCTGGCCAAGCTGCCCGCAGGCGCCTTGAAGATGGGCCTGTCGCACGAATTCCAGGTGCGCGCCGATGGCTGGCCGGCGCTGCAGAAGGCCTACGGTCTGGCGCTGGTGCCCGGCTCGGGCCTGGACCACGGCCTGGCTTATGACGCCGTGAAGGCCGGTCAGGTGGACCTGATCGACATCTATTCCACTGACGCCAAGGTCGGACGTTATGCCCTGCGGGTGCTGGTGGACGACCTCAACTTCTTTCCGCGTTACGACGCCGTGCTGCTGATGCGCGCCACGCTGGACGACAAGCCGCTGCAGGCGCTGGCCGGGCGCATCGACGAGCGCACGATGATTGCGCTGAACGCACAGGTCGAACTGGATGGCCTGAGCTTTGCCGACGCGGCGCAGCGCTTCCTGGCCGGCAGGTCTGCCGCGGCTGCCACGCGGCAGACCTTTATCCAGCGCCTCTTTGCGCCCGATCTCTGGCGCCTGACGGCGCAACACCTGGCGCTGGTCTTCGGCAGCTTGTTGCTGGCCTTGGTGGTGGGCGTGCCCATCGGCATCTGGGCCTGGGCGCGGCCGCGCTGGGCGCCGGCGTTGCTGGGTGCCGTGGGCGTGCTGCAGACGGTGCCTTCGCTGGCCTTGTTGGCCTTCCTGATTGCCGCTTTGGGCAGCATCGGCTTCTGGCCGGCGCTGCTGGCGCTGTTTGTCTACGCGCTGCTGCCCATCGTGCGCAACACCCACGCCGGCCTGGCCGGTGTGCCGCAGGGCCTGACGCTGGCCAGCCGTGCGCTGGGCCTGACCGCGCAGCAAACCCTGCGCGCCGTGCAATTGCCGCTGGCCTTGCCGGTGCTGCTGGCAGGCGCGAAGACCGCGGCGGTCATCAACGTGGGCACCGCCACGGTCGCGGCGTTCATCGGCGCCGGTGGGCTGGGCGAACGCATCGTGGCGGGCCTGGCGGTCAGCGACACCGCGCTGATGATGGCCGGCGCGCTGCCGGCGGCTGTGCTTGCCCTGCTGGTTCAGGGCGTTTTCGGACTGCTGGATCGAAGCTGGGGCCGACCGCCATCCGCGTGACCGGAGCGGCGTGCCAACCTTGCGACAATTGCCGGCTCAGGAGAACCCCGCACCGTGACCCACATCCTTCAACACCTGCCCGCCGGCCAGCGAGTCGGCATTGCCTTTTCCGGCGGCCTGGACACCAGCGCCGCCGTGCACTGGATGCGCGCCAAGGGTGCCATCCCGTGCGCCTACACCGCCAACCTGGGCCAACCCGACGAGAGCGACTACGACGAGATTCCCCGCAAGGCCAAGGCCTATGGCGCCGACATCGCCCGTTTGGTTGATTGCCGTACTCAGATGGTGGCCGAAGGCATCGCCGCCATCCAGTGCAGCGCCTTCCACATCAGCACCGGCGGTGCGACCTACTTCAACACCACACCGCTGGGCCGCGCCGTCACCGGCACGGCGCTGGTGGTGGCCATGCGCGATGACGGCGTCAACATCTGGGGCGATGGCAGCACCTACAAGGGCAACGACATCGAACGTTTTTACCGCTACGGCCTCTTGGCCAACCCGGCGCTGAAGATCTACAAGCCCTGGCTGGACCAGACCTTCATCGACGAGCTGGGCGGCCGCAAGGAGATGAGCGAATACCTGGTCGCGCACGGCTTCGACTACAAGATGAGCGTCGAGAAAGCCTACAGCACCGACAGCAACATGCTGGGCGCCACCCACGAAGCCAAGGACCTGGAGTTCCTGAACAGCGGCATGCACATCGTCAAGCCCATCATGGGCGTGGCCTTCTGGCGCGATGACGTGGCGGTCAAGCCCGAGACGGTCAGCGTGCGCTTCGAAGAAGGTATGCCGGTGGCGCTGAACGGCCTGACCTTTCCGGACAGCGTGTCGTTGTTCGAGGAAGCCAATCGCATCGGCGGCCGCCACGGCCTGGGCATGTGTGATCAGATCGAAAACCGCATCATCGAAGCCAAGAGCCGTGGCATCTACGAAGCACCGGGCATGGCGCTGCTGCACATCGCCTACGAACGCCTGGTGACCGGCATCCACAACGAAGACACCATCGGCCAGTACCGCGCCAACGGCCGCACGCTGGGCAAGCTGCTGTACCAGGGTCGCTGGTTCGACCCCCAGTGCCTGATGTTGCGCGAGACCGCTCAACGCTGGGTGGCACGTGCCATCACGGGTGAAGTGACACTGGAACTGCGCCGGGGCAACGACTACAGCCTGCTCAACACCGAGAGCCCGAACCTCACCTACCACCCCGAGCGGTTGACGATGGAAAAGGGCGAGGGCGCCTTCACGCCGGCCGACCGCATCGGCCAGCTGACCATGCGCAACCTGGACATCGAAGACACCCGCGGCAAGCTGGGCATCTACAGCAAGGTGGGGCTGTTGGGTGGCAGCGGAGGGACGATTCCGCTGCTGTCATCGCCCAACGGCAGCAAGCCCTGACGCCAGGATTTGGATCCGGGTTTGCCGGTCCGGCACGCACCCCCTGGTGGGCGGGGGCCGCGGCTCCAGTTGCGCCTGCACGGAACTGGACGGGCCGAAGGACGGCCGACTCCGGTGGCTGGCGCGAACGCAGCGAGCTGCGGGCCGACAAGTCAGGCGCTGACGCAGTTGCGTCCGCCGCGTTTGGCGGCGTAGAGCATGGTGTCGGCTGCGCCCAGCAAGTCGCGCGCGGTGGCGGTGTGCACGGTCAGTTCGGCCGCACCCAGTGACGCGGTCTGGCGGTGTTTGATCTTGCGCGACGTGCTGGTGGCACCGGGCAAGGGCAGCTCGAAGCTGTGCGTCGCAATGGCCAGCCGCACACGTTCGGCCACATCGATGGCGCCGCGCAGGTCGGTGTCGGGCAGCACGGCGGCGAACTCTTCACCACCGATGCGGCCCAGCACGTCGCTGCTGCGCAGGGCCTCTTTGGCGGCGGCTGCCACACCGCGCAACACCAGGTCGCCGGCGTTGTGGCCGTGGCGGTCGTTGACGGCCTTGAAGAAGTCCAGGTCCAGGCACAACACGCTCAGGGGCCGGCCACTGCGGCGGGCCAGCTTGACCTCACGCTCCAGCACATCCAGCAGGTACTTCTTGGTGTAGACCTCGGTGCCGCTGTCCACCGTGGCCAGGCGGTAGATGCGGTCGTGCAGCAGCGCGTCCAGGCTGTGACCTTCGTAGAACTTGAGAACGGCGCAGCCCAGCCTGACCAGGTCGCCGTCTTTCAGCACCACCGGGTCGGTGACCCGCTTTTCGTTCAGGTGCGTGCCGTTGCTCGAACCCAGGTCGTGCAGCACCACGGACGCGCCTTCTTCGTGCAGTTCGGCATGGCGGCGGCTGATGCCCGGGCTTTCCAGGCACACATCACATTCGGATGAGCGGCCCAGCACCAGACGGCTGCCCTGCAGCGCAAAGCGGGTGCCGGTGTGCGGACCGCTGTAGGCAATCAGGCAGGGCCGCTGCTGCGCACCTTCTGCCAGGGCCTGGAACAGGGTCACGTCGGCCTTGTTCAGTCGCAGGGTGGTGGGGTCCCAGTCCTGGGCTGGCACCGCTGGTCCCGGGGTGACGATCGGGGCGGAGGCCGCCGGACGGGCAGGCTGCATCTGTTCGGTGGCACGTTTTGTCACGGCTTTTTTTGCAAGTCGGAGTTGCCTGGCTTATCGGCAGCCGGGCCCACCATCTTGAACCGATCAGGCGCTGCGCAGCGCCTGTGCCGCCTGCAGACGGCCGACCTGCAAACCATTCCAGTTTTTCAGCTCGATGTCACTGAAGCTGCGCACAAAGGTGGCGTCCGCATCCGACAGGCTCAGCAGCCGTTCGACCACTGCGGCCATCACCACCTCGCAGGCGCGTGAGTTGTTGCCGTCGTCCATCTTGATGGCCACGCCCAGGCCCAGTTCGGGCAGCGCGGCGCAGTGCACACCTTCAGCGCCCACCTTGCAAAACACACGGGCGCCCAGGCGCTCCATCAAGCGGGTGTCGAAGCGGCCGCTGCCGGCCACCATGAAGGGTGCTGCCGCCACTGCGGCACGCAGGCGTAGTGCGGCGCGCTGGTGCTCGGGGCGCAGCCCCACGCCGCTGGCCACGCGGGCGAAGGCATGCGCCAGGTGGCGCAGCGGCACGGCGTAGGTGGGGATGCTGCAGCCGTCGGTGCCCACCGCAGTGCGCGACAGGTCGTAACCGGTGGTGGCCTGCAAGGCGGCCGTCACTTCTTGCATCACCGGGTGATCCGGTTTCACGTAGCCGCTGAGGAAGGCACGGCGGTCGCTGCCTTCGGCCATCATGCAGCCCAGGCAGACGAAGCCCGAGTGTTTGCCCGAGCAGTTGTTGTTCAGCGCCGTCGGCTGCTGCCCCGCGGCGGCCATGGCCTTGATGCTGCCATCGTGGTAAGGCCAATGCGCGCCGCACTCCAGCGCAGCGGCATCCATGCCGGCCTTGGACAGCATCGAAGCGGCGGTCTGCACGTGGCGGGGTTCACCACCATGCGAGGCGCAGGCCAGCGCCAGTTCTTCTTCATTCAGCTGCCAGCGGTCTGCCGCGCCGCTGGCCACCAGCGGCAGTGCCTGCAGCACCTTCACCGCGCTGCGCGGGAAGATGGGTCGTTCGATGTCGCCCAAGCACGTGTGCAAGGCGCCATCGGCGTCCACGATGGCCAGCGCGCCGCTGTGCGCCGATTCGACGATGCCACCGCGCAAGGCGTGCACCAGGATGGGGTTGGGGCTCATGGCGCCACTGTAGTGGCTGAACAGCGGCAAGACAGGGTCAGTCCCCAGAACTGGCAGGCAGATGTGCACATGTTCCGGGCCTCTGTGGCGGCCTCTCGCGCCTACGCTGATGGCGCGTGAATGGCCTCTGTTCTGGGAGTGGACTGCATGTTCAAGAAGTCGTGCCTGTGGGCGCTGGTCGTGCTGGTGACGTCGCCCACCGTGCTGGCGGTGGAGCTGACGGCCACCGAGCGCACCTGGCTGGAAGCTGCCGTGCCCGTCCTGCAATACGCGCGCGACCAGCGTCTGCCCTTGGACATCATCGTGCAGCCGCAGGCCACACCCGGCCAGACGCCCATGGGCATGGCCTTTGTCGATGGACGCTGCAAGCTGGTGCTGTCGATGCGCGGCAACGCCGAAGCGCAGGCCACGCTGGACCGCATGCCAGCTGGCCTGCAGGGCCTGCTGGTCGAGGCCATCGCCGCGCATGAACTGGGCCACTGCTGGCGCCATGTCAGCCGCAGCTGGGGCACGCTGCCCGACAGCTTGCAAGACACCAGCGCCTACAGCCGCGTCAGCGCCGAACACGCCGAGGTGCTGCGCGACATGTGGCGCACGCGGCGCGAAGAAGGTTTTGCCGATCTGGTGGGCCTGGCCTGGACCTTGAAGCACCACCCAAAGCGCTACAACGAGGTGCATGCCTGGCACGTGCGGCTACGCGCAGAACCGGCGGTGGACACCGGCCCGCACGACACGCGAGTGTGGGTGCGCTTGGCGGCAGACAAGGGCCGCTTCACCGCCGGGGGTTCGATCTTCGATCAGGTGCAGGCGCTGTGGCTGGCCGGGCTGGTGGGCGGCACGGCAGAACGGACGGCGCAGGCGCCGGCGCCGGTGCAAACATCCAGCGGCGCTGCTGCCGTGTCATCTGCTCGCGCGGGCTTCGTGCCCGAGGTGCAGGGCCGGCAGTACTGAGTTTGGGCATCCGCCCAGGCTGCGCGCCGGGCTGCAGGGCAGAATGCCCGCATGCCCCTGTCTGCCCTGGCCCTGGTGCTGCTGGCTGCGTTGCTGCACGCCACCTGGAACATTGCAGCCAAACGTGCCGGCGGCGACCACCGTTTCACGCTCATCACCAGCCTGCTGACCAGCGTGCTGTGGCTGCCTGCCGGCCTGTGGTTCGGCTGGCACGAGGTGCCCCGCTGGGGCTGGGCCGAATGGGGCATCGTGAGCCTGAGCGCGGCGGTGCACCTGCTGTACTTCAACACCCTGCTCAAGGGCTACCGCGTGGCTGATCTCACGGTGGTGTACCCGCTGGCACGTGGCAGCGGGCCGCTGCTGACCGCGGCCGCGGCGGTGCTGCTGCTGGGTGAATCGCTCAGCGCGCTGGGCCTGGGTGGTGTGTTGGCGGTCTGCGGTGGCATCTTCCTGATTGCCGGTGGGCCGGCCTTGTGGCGGCACACGACCGACCCCGCGCAGCGTGCGCGCACCCGCGCCGGTGTGCGCTGGGGCCTGCTCACCGGCGCGCTGATCGCGGGCTACTCGGTCATCGACGGCTACGCCATCAAGGTGCTGGCCATCGGCCCGGTGCTCTTCGACTATGCCTGCAATGTGCTGCGTGTGCCCCTGCAGCTGCCCACGATGCTGCAGAACCGGCCGGCACTTCGCCAGGCCTGGCGCACGCAGTGGAAACATGCGCTGGTGGTGTCCACGCTGGGTCCGCTGGCTTACATCCTGGTGCTGTACGCGCTGCAGGTGGCACCACTGTCTCATGTGGCGCCGGCACGTGAAATCAGCATGCTGGTGGCCGCCTTGCTCGGTGGCCGGCTGCTGGGCGAAAGCGACCGCGGCCTGCGTCTGCTGGGTGCCTTGTGCATGGCGGGTGGCGTGATGGCCTTGGCTTGGGGATGACAAGCGCATGACAACGACAAGCGCATGACGACGACGTTGTGGGGCGTCGACTTCAGCAGTGCACCCAGCGCCCGCAAGCCCGTGGTGCTGGCCACCGGTTTGCGTGCAGGTGCCGTGCTGCGCCTGCAAGGAATTCGGCTGCTGCCGCGCATGGCTGACTTCGAAGCGCTGCTAGCCACGCCCGGCCCCTGGTTGGGCGCCTTCGACTTTCCTTTCGGCCTGCCGCGCGCCTTTGTGCTGGCACAGGGCCTGGGCGACAACGCGCAGGCGGTCATCACCGAATTGCAGCGCCGTTGCAGCACACGAATGGACTTCCGTGCGCTGGTGGACGGCTGGGGCAACACGCAGAGCGCCGGCCAGCGCCTGCTGCACCGCCAGACCGATGGCGCCATGCCTGGCATCAGCAGCACCAGCCCGCTTCAGACCCGTTATGTGCCGGTGGGCTTCATGTACTACGAAGGTTTTTCGCGGCTGGTGCAGGCGGGTGTGCATCTGCCTGCCTTGCACAACGGCGATACAGCGCGTGTCGCACTGGAAGGCTACCCGGGCCTGCTGGCGCACGAGCTGATCGGCCGCCGTTCCTACAAAAACGACGAATCATCCGAACGCCTTCTGGCCCGCAAGATCATCGTCGAAGCGCTGGAGCAAGGCCGCACGCGGCTGGGCCTGCGCCTGAAGCTCACACCCGCGCAGGCCGGTGAGCTGGTGGCCGACAGCAGCGGTGATCGGCTGGACGCCGTCATGTGCCTGATGCAAGCCGGCTGGGCTGCGGCACAGCCGCGCCACGGCCAGCCGGCAAACGTGGATGCGGTGGAAGGCTGGATCACCAGCGCTTGACGCGCCTGGCCCTTGCCACCGCTGGACGGTCCGACAGCCGTTCACCACTGTCCGAAGGGAACCCCCGCCCGCTTGTGGCTCGCGGTGCCGGCGCGCACCTGTTCGTCCGTCATCGTGGTGCGTGACTTGCGCGCGGCCAGAAAGTCCAGCAACTGTGTACGCAGCCCCGCGCGGACGGCTTCGGTGCCCGGGTCCTGGCCCAGGTCGTGAAACTCCTGCGGATCGGCCTGCAGGTCGAACAGCTGCTCGGCTTCGTCCAGCCAGTGCACGTAGCGCCAGCGCTCGGTGCGCAGGCTGAAGGCGCGGCAACGCTGCACGTCCTTGCCCAGTGTGATGCGCGCCTGGCGCCAGCTGTAGTCCAGCTCGCTGTAGGCGAATTGGCGCCAGTCGGCAGGGGCCTGGCCGTGCAACAGCGGCAGCAAGCTGTGGCCTTCGACGCGGTGCGTCGGTACCGGCAGGCCCAATGCCTGCAGCACCGTGGGCACCACGTCCACGGCCTCGACAAAGCGAGCTTCCACCTGCGCGCGTGTGCTGTCGGCCGCGGGCCGCGGGTCGACCACGACGAAGGGCACTTTCTGCACCGTGTCGTGGAACAGCTCTTTTTCGCCCAGCCAGTGGTCACCCAGAAAGTCACCATGGTCGGCGGTGAAGATGACCAGCGTGTCCTGGCCCCGGCCGCGTTGGTCCAGGTGTTCGAACAGGCGGCCCAGGTGGTGGTCCAGCTGCGAGATCAGGCCCTGATAGGCCGGGCGCACGGTGCGGATGCAGTCGTCGTTCTGGAAGCTCTGGCTTTCTTCGTGCTGCTGGTAGGCGGCCACCACGCGGTGCGGGTTAGGCCTTTCGCTGGCGCTGCGCTGCACCGGCAGGCACTGCTCAGGCCGGTACATCGCGTGGTACGGCGCCGGTGCCATGTAGGGCCAGTGCGGCTTCACGTACGACAGGTGCAGCACCCAGGGCCTGCTGCCCATGCGGTCGACAAAGCCCATCGCCTGGTCGGTCATGTAGGCGGTTTCGGAGTGCGCTTCCTGCACACGAGCGGGCAGGTGCACGTTGCGCATGTGCCAGCCGCTTTGCACCTGACCCTTGGCATCGATGCCGGCGATCACGTACTCGTTCCAGGGGTCGTCGCCGCCGTAGCCGTTGGCCCGCAGAAAGGCCGGGTAGCCCGACTCGGCACCGGGTTTGTGGTGGCCGTCGTAGCGGTCGATCTCCTCGAAGCCGCCGCGCTCCAGCAGTGTGGCCAGCTCGCTGCCACCTTCCAGCTGCAGGCGCGCCAGGCCTTGGCGGTCGGGCATGACGTGGGTCTTGCCGGCCAATGCCAGCTGCAGGCCGCTGCCACGCAGCATCTCGCCCAGCGTGACTTCGCCCACCGACAGCGGCACCCGGTTCCAGGTGGCGCCATGGCTCACCGGGTAGCGCCCGGTGTAGTAGCTCATGCGGCTGGGCCCACAGACGCCGCTGTTGACAAATGCGTTGGCAAAACGCACGCCGCGCGCGGCCAGTGCGTCCAGGTTGGGGGTGCGCAGGTACGGGTGGCCGGCGCAGCCCAGATGGTCCCAACGCAATTGGTCAGCCATGATGAAGAGCACGTTCATCGCGGGTGCCTCTGCCTGTCGCTTGCTGCGCTCGTTACTCGGGCTTGAAGCCCGAAGCCTTGATGACGGGGCCCCAGCGGTCGAAGTCGTCCTTCAGCACCTGCGCCAGATGCGCCGGGCCCTGGCCGGTGGGCTCCAGGCCCATGTCCAGCAGCCGCTTGCGCAGCGCCGGGTCGGCCATGGCGGCCTGCGCGGCCTGCGACAGCCGCTCAATCACCGCAGGCGGTGTGCCGGCGGGCGCGAACAGTGCATACCAGGGCTTGGCCACCAGGTCGTAGCCCAGTTCCTTGAAGGTGGGCACGTCGGGGAAGGCCGGGTCACGCTGGTCACCGGCCACGGCCAGCAAACGCGCACGGCCGCCCTGAACCAGGGTGCGGATGTCGGCCGTGACGGTGGACAGCGCCGGAATCTCGCCGCCAGCCACCGCCTGCATCGCTGCCGCCGTGCCTTTGTAGGGCACATGGCTCAGGTTGAGGCCGGCCGCCCGTCCGAACATGACGCCGAAAAAGTGCGGGATGCTGCCCGGCGCGGCCGACCCGTAAAAGCTGTTCTTCGCCGGGTCGGACTTGACCCACGCGACGTACTCCTGCAGCGTCTTGGCCGGCACGGTGTTGGCCACGCCCAGGCCGACCTGGAAGTTGCTGAGGTGCGCCACCGGCGCAAAGTCCTTGAAAGGGTCGTAACGCAGTTGGCCGGCATACGAATGCGGAAAGATGCCCATCGTGGCCACCGGTGTCATCAACAGTGTGCTGCCGTCGGCGGGTGCAGCCTTCACCAGTTCGTTGGCTATGCGGCCGCCGGCACCGGCCTTGTTCTCGACGATCACCGTCTGCTTCAACGTGCCGGCCATGTGTTCGGCCACGATGCGCGTCAGTGCGTCCGACGTGGCGCCGGCCGGGTAGCCGACGATGATCTTCACCGTGCCCTGCTGGCCCAGGGCCGGGAGGCTGAGCAGTGCAGTGGTCACGAGCAGGACGTTCAGGCAATGCTTGCGCTTCATCGTGGGTCTCCGTTTTTTGAGGGTGCAGCCGGGGCAATGTACGCGCAGACCCTAAAGTTGTTGCATTCGATCCACCCCCGTGATGACCCCGAGCCTGCAGCCACCGCACACCCCGGAACAGCCGCCGACCACGGACGCCACGGTCAATGCTCAGGCCTGGTTCGCCGCTCGCGGCTGGCAGCCGCATGCCTTCCAGCGCGAAGTCTGGCAGGCCCTGGCGGACGGCAAAAGCGGCCTGCTGCACGCCACCACGGGCAGCGGCAAGACGCTGGCCGTGTGGCTGGGCGCCTTGGCGCGTGCGCGGCCGGGGCCGGGTCTGCAGGTGCTGTGGCTCACGCCCATGCGTGCGCTGGCGGCCGACACCACCAAGGCCTTGCAAGAACCGCTGCCGGCGTTCCTGCGCCAGGCCCCGGGCTGGGCCGTGGGCCAGCGCACCGGCGACACACCCAGCGCAGAACGGGCCCGGCAAGACCGCCTGCTGCCCGCGGCGCTGGTCACCACGCCCGAGTCGCTGAGCCTGCTGCTGACCCGAGAAAACGCGCAGCAAGAGCTGGGCGCTGTGCACACGGTGATCGTCGATGAATGGCATGAACTGATCGGCAGCAAACGCGGCGTGCAGGTGCAGCTGGCGCTGGCGCGCCTGCGGCGCTGGAACCCGCTGCTGGCGGTGTGGGGCCTGAGCGCCACCATCGGCAATCTGCAAGAGGCCATGGCCACGCTGCTCGGCCACGAAGCCGGCCAGGAGGCTGGCCAAAAAGCCGGCCAAAAAGCCGGCCAAAAAGCGGGCCAGAAAGTCGGCACGCTGGTGCAGGGCCGCAGCGACAAGGCGCTGCTCATCGACACCCTGCTGCCGCCCGACCCGGGCCGCTTCAGCTGGGGCGGGCACCTGGGTGCGCAGATGCTGCAGCCGGTGGTGGACGAGATCGAAAAGGGCAGCACCACACTGATCTTCACCAACACCCGCAGCCAGGCCGAGATCTGGTACCAGCTGTTGCTCCAGGCGCGGCCCGACTGGGCCGGCGTGGTGGCGCTGCACCACGGCTCGCTGGACCGCGGTGTGCGTGAATGGGTCGAGGCCGGCCTGAAGCAGGGCAGTCTGCTGGCCGTGGTGGCCACGTCCAGCCTGGACCTGGGTGTGGACTTCCTGCCTGTGGAACGTGTGCTGCAGATCGGCAGCGCCAAGGGCGTCGCGCGTTTGCTGCAGCGCGCCGGCCGCAGCGGCCACGCGCCGGGGCGTGTCAGCCGCGTCACGCTGGTGCCCACGAACACGCTGGAACTGGTGGAAGCGGCCGCTGCACGCCGCGCCGCGCGGGCCGGGCGCGTGGAGTCGCGTGTCTCGCCCGAACAGCCGCTGGACGTGCTGGTGCAGCACCTGGTGACGGTGGCACTGGGCGGTGGTTTCGACGCGGACCTGCTGTTCGAAGAAGTGCGCAGTGCACACGCCTACCGTGCGCTCAGCCGTGACAGCTTCGACTGGGCACTGGCCTTTGTCGAACGCGGTGGCGACAGCCTGACCGCCTACCCTGAATACCACCGCGTGCAGCTGCAAGACGGCCTGTGGCGTGTGCTCGACCGGGGCATTGCGCGCCGCCACCGCTTGCAGGTGGGCACCATCGTCAGCGACGCCAGCATCGCAGTCAAGTGGGTCAGCGGCGGAACCATCGGCCATGTCGAAGAAGGTTTCATCGCGCGCCTGAACAAGGGCGACAGCTTCGTCTTCGCCGGCCGCGTGCTGGAATTCGTGCGCGTGCACGAGATGAGCGCGCAGGTGCGGCTGGCGCGCAAGAACAAGGGTGTGGTGCCGGCCTGGGCCGGCGGCAAGATGCCCCTGTCCAGCGAGATGGCCGACTCGGTGCGCGTGCTGATGGACGAAGCAGCGCAAGGCCTTGCCGCCGCCGCGGCCGAGCCCGAGATGCAGGCCGCCGCCCCCATGCTGCAGGCCCAGGCGCGGCTGTCGCAGCTGCCGCGGCTGGGGTCGCTGCTGGTGGAAGAGTTGCACAGCCGCGAGGGCCATCATCTGTTCATCTACCCCTTTGCCGGGCGCAACGTGCACATCGGTCTGGCGCAGCTGCTGGCCTGGCGCCTGGCGCAGGGCGCGCCCAACACCTTTTCTCTCAGCGTCAACGACTACGGCCTGGAGATTCTGGCCGCCACCGACCTGGGGCCGGGCGCCATGCAGCGACACGGCCTCTTCGACGACCAGCGTCTGCTGCACGACGTGATGGCCAGTCTCAATTCAGGCCAGCTGGCGCAACGGCGGTTTCGTGAGATTGCCCGTGTGGCGGGTCTTGTGTTCGGTGGCTACCCGGGTGCGCCCAAAAGCCTGCGCCAGCTGCAGGCCAGCAGCAGCCTGTTCTACGAAGTTTTTCGCAAGTACGACGCCAGCAACCGATTGCTGGGTCAGGCCGAAGCTGAGGTGCTGTCGCAAGAGCTGGAACTGGCGCGCCTGGGCCGAACGCTTCGGGCCCTGGCCGCCTGCCCGCAGCAGCCGGTGCAGCTGGCCGCCCCCAGCCCCTTTGCGTTGCCCTTGATGGTGGACCGGCTGCGTGAGCAGCTCAGCACCGAAAGGCTGAAGGACCGGCTGGACCGGCTGCTGGCGCAATCTGAAGCCGCGCTGGCAGCGCCTGAACCAGGCCGACGGGCCCGCAAGCCCAGGCCCTGAAACGCGCCGCCGCCGAGATCACCCGCGCAGCGGTGCCTGCCGACGCGGCTGCATCGGGCTGCGCCGCCTCGCATGGCGGCCGCACGAAGCAGGGCATGAGCATTTGCATCGGCAAGCCCTGATGTCCTGCGACCCATGCACATAGGGGCATGGAGCACGCAAGTCCACCCTCAGGCAAGGCATGATTCCCAGCCTTGGGGGTGAACGTCATGAAGTGGATCCAACAGGCGCTGTGCGCCTGCGCCTGCGTCACAAGCCTTCTTGTGCAGGCGGCACCGCCGAAGTCGGTGCAAGGCCTGGTCACGCAGGTGACCGACGGCGACAGCGTGTGGCTCACGCCGCCAGGCAAGCCGCCGCTGGAGGTGCGCTTGCGCGACATCGACGCGCCCGAGTCCTGCCAGCCCTGGGGCGCCGAAGCCCGCCAGGCTCTGACCGATCTGGTGTTGAACAAGGTTGCCACGCTGCAGGTCAGCGGCCGCGACAGCTACGGTCGCACCGTGGGCGCGCTGTCGATCGATGACCTCAACGTCAGCCGGCACCTGGTGGAAAACGGCCATGCCTGGAGCGTGCGCACCCGCTGGGACCAGGGGCCGCTGGTGAAGCAGGAGAAGATGGCGCGCGCACTGTCGCGCGGCCTGCATGGTTCACCCGGCGCGATCCAGCCCAAGGACTTCCGCACCCGACACGGCGCCTGCGCACCCGGGCAGGCGCCGACATCGCAATCAGCCCCCGTCGACCTGCCTCTACGTGTGTCAGCAGCGCCGGCTTCAACGTTCCGATGCGACGGCAGAACCCATTGTTCGCAGATGAGCTCATGCAGCGAGGCCAGGTACTTTCTGGCCAACTGTCCGGGTGTCAAGATGGACGGTGACCGCGATGGCATCCCTTGCGAGGATCAGCATTGCCGGTGAAGGGCCCGGGCGTTGTATCCGCAGCTCACCTCACTTCACCGCACCCGCACCCACCTCAACTCAATCAAGTCGTTCGGCCATTGCACAGCCTGCACCTTCTTGGCCATGGCCCATGTCAGCGTGCGGCGGTACAGCGGCACATAGGGCAGGTCGTCGCCCACCATGCGCAGCACAGTGGTGACCATGGCGCGGCGGCGGGTCAGGTTGGGTTCGGTGCGAACGCTGTCGATCAACGTATCCAGCTGCGGGTTGCTGTAACGGCCGGCGTTGAAGGTGCCCAGGCCGCCTTTGTCGAAGGTGCGAAACAGCGCATTCAGCGAGTTCCAGGCGTCGGGGCTGGCCGTCCAGCCGTACTCGATGAAACTGGCGGTGCCCTGGCTCAGCTTGGGGAAAAACTGGTTGCTGGGGCTGCTGCGCAACGTGGTGCGTATGCCCACCTGCGTGAGCATGGCGGCCACGGCCTGGCAGACGTTTTCTCGCCAGGCCACGTTGACGCAGTCCAGCGTGATGCTGAAGCCGTTGGGGTAGCCGGCTTCGCCCAGCAGCTGACGTGACCGCGCCGGGTCATAGGGCAGGCGGCGGTCCAGTTCAGCCGGTGAACCGTCCACCAGCGGGCTCAGAAAAGCACCGGTGGGTACCGCCTGGCCGCGCAGCACCTTGTCGATGATCAGCGGCACGTTGATGGCGTGGTAGACCGCCTTGCGCACCCGCAGGTCCTTGAAGGGGTTGCGGCCTTTCACGTCGCTGTCCTGCAGTTCTTCTCGCGCCAAGTCAAAGGTCAGGTACTGCTGGCCGATGTCGGCGGTCTGCTGCAGGGTCAGGCGCGGGTCGGACTTCAGGCGGTTGATGTCTTGATAGGGCGGGTCCATCACCAGGTCGACCTCGCCGCTGGCCAGGGCGGCCAGGCGGGTGGCGTCGGATTTCACGGTGACAAAGTTCACCTGCTCCAGGTTGCCGTGGCGCCCGTCGGCCCAGCCCCACCAGGCGGCGTGGCGACGCAGCACCGTGCGCACATCGGGCTCATAACGTTCCAGTTTCATGGGGCCGGTGCCGTTGGCGTTGCGCACGGCATGGGTTTCTTGCTTGCCGTTGAAGTCTTGTGCACGCGTGACACCGTGCTTTTCGCTCCAGGCCTTGTTCATGATGGCGATGTACTGCAGCTTTTCAGGCAGCACTGCATCGGGGGCATCGAGCTGGATCTCGATGGTCAGTGGGTCGATCACGCGCACCGCGATCACGCCCTTCAGCTGGAAGGCACGCTGCGAGGGCGGGGCCAGCGCACGTTCGAGCGAAAACACGGCGTCATCGGCAGTGAAGGCGCTGCCGTCGTGGAAGGTGACACCCGGACGCAGGCGAAAGCGCCACACCGTGGGTGCTGTCATGAGCCAGGACACGGCCAGCGCAGGCTCGAGCTTGAAACGTTCGTCGCGGCCGATCAGCGATTCATGCAGCTGGAACGCGACACGCGAGTGGTAGAGCAGCGCAATCGCGTGTGGGTCCATGGTCTGCGGGTCGAAAGCCGTGGCCACACGCAAGGGCGGCACTTGTGCACGCGCAGCGGCCGGTTGGGCTTGGGCGTGGCTGGCCAGCGTCAAGACCATGGCGCAGCCCAGCATGGTCAGAAGAAAAACAAGGTGCGCGCGCAGCGCCAGGGCAAGGGGTTGCAACATCAGCTCAGGCAGGTCGGGTGTTAGGGACATTGTCTCCAACAAACCCCGCCGCAGCCTTGCACGCAGGCCCTGGCAAACCACTAAGGCGCATCCCTAGAAGCGTTGGCCCAGTATCAACTTCGGGCCTGCCGCAGCCAGGGCTGTTGATGCGGGCCGACAGTCCGATCGACGAAGGGTCTTACCTGGGACGGTTGCTCAGCCCTTCAATCGCGGCTGCCTTCACCCTCAGGCGGCTCGTCCTCGCGCGCTTTTTTGACACGTGCGGCCAGTTGCTCGGCCAGCGGCGCCAGTTCTTGCACCAGCTGCGGTGCACTCACCGGCCGCGACAGGTTCAGCGCCGGCAGCGGCAGCGTGCTCATGTAGGCGGGACGGCTGTAGCGGTCGGTGGCGCGCTGCGTCATGGCCAATGAAATGGCGGTGCCGGCCAGCGCGGCTGCGACCAAGAAAGTGGTCACGACGCGACCGCTTTGGGGCAGCACCTGCATCAGATGCTGGCGCAGCATCAGCACCGCCAGCAGCAGCTGCAGCGGCGCCACCAGTCGCCACAGCCAAGGCCAGCCCAGCGATGCAGCCAGCGGCGTCAAGACGAGGTCCAGCAATTCGATGGCCAGCAACCAGGGCAGGGCGATGCGCAGATGGCCCAGGAAGTCGAAGCGGTGCTGAAACAGTTTGGACGCCAACGCCCACAGAACGCACCAGCCGGTCAGCACCACCGGCAGCCCCACCACCATCGGCAGCCAGGCGGCGGCGTCGGCGCCGGGGTCCAGCGACAGCCAGTGGTCCAGCAGCGCCAGCAGCACCAGCGCCAGACCCGCGATCAAGGGGCCGACCAGATGCGCACGGGCCAGCGCGGGCAGCGCGCGTTCGGGCGCCAGCCGTTCCTGAGGCAAACGCAGGCGCAGCTTGACGCCGCCCAGCTGCAGCGTGGCACCTTCTGGCGGCAGCGGCACCTGGGCACCGGCCTTGTGGTGGACCTGGCCCACGCTGACGCCGTTGATGCTGTCGCCTACCTGCAGCTGCAGTCGCCCGCCGCCGCCCAGCTGCAGTGTCGCGTGGTGGGCGGCGATGTGCGGGTCGTCCAGCACCACGTCGTTGTCCAGCGCACGGCCCAGCGTCAGCGGCCAGCGGCGCACGCTTGCGCTGCGCCCCATGCGGCCGTCGCGCTCGAAGACCTCGATCAGCGCGAGGCGGTCTTGGCGCTGGGGCTGGTCGGATTCGTGTTCTGCGCCGGGTTCCATGCAAAGCCGTCCAGGTAGTGCTGCGCCAGCCGCTGGGCGCTGGCCAGGCTGATGCCGTGTGCGTCCATCCGACCCTGCACGCCAGTGGTCTTGCCGTCCAGTGTGGCCACCAGCACCATCATGTCGAGCAGGCCTTCCAGCTTTTTGTAGGCACGCAGGCAGATCACGGCTTTCAGCGGCAGCGTGGTTGTGCGCGCCGCCTTGCTGCCGTTGCCGACGCGTGCGGCCGCGCTGACGCTGCGCTCCACACATTGGCCGGCGGTGCGAAAGCGGTCGTCCTGGCCGACAAATTCGTTGCCGAAGCTGGACGAATAACGCTCCATGAAACGCAGCGCACCGATGCGGCTGCCGTCATAGGCCTCGTGCCGCACCGTGATGTAGCCGGTGAGCAGCGGGCCGCTGACAAAGATGCGGCTGTCCATCTCGCAGTCGGATCGTTCGAACTGCAGGCCGCGTGTGGCTTGCGGTGTGCCCTGGCCCCAGCAGCGCATCCACGTTTCTTGCGGCACCGGAATGGTGTAGATCGGATGGCCGGCGTTGCGCCAGGGCTGGGCGATGAACCGTTCGGTCAGGTTCGCTTCGTGCTGCATCAGCTGGCGCGTGATCTCGGGCCAGGCCGGCTCGGTGATGGGCGCGTTGCCGCGGCCACGCGCGATGAGCGCACGCACCGGGTCGGCCGGCACCAGGAAGCTGACCTGTTCACCGTCGCGCCGCGCGGCCACATTGACGCCCACCAGGCGGCCCTGTTCGTCCAGTGCCGGGCCGCCGCTCATGCCGCCGCTGAGTGATCCGCCAAAAAACAGCGTGGGCAGGAAGCTGCGCTCCACCGGGCCGTTGTAGTTGCCCTCGGCGACGGCAAAGCCCACGTCCAGCGGGTTGCCCAGGCTGAAGATGCGCGCACCGCGCGGCAGCGCATCGTTCTGCGGCCGCAGCTCCACCGCGCCGCGGCCGGCCAGCGGCGTGGCGTCCACGGGCTTGAGCAAGGCCAGGTCGTGCACGACGTCAAAGGCCAGCAGCTGCAGGGCACCTTGTTTGCCGTCCACGGTGGCGTAGACCAGCCGATGGCGCGTGGGCTGCAGCGCGTACTGGCTGACGACGTGGTAATTGGTGATGAGGTGCGCATCCTCGTCGATGAGAAAACCTGAACCGACCGAGGACTGGCTGTCCTGCGTCTTCAGCAGCGTGCGCACCTGCAGCAGGCGCGGGCGCGTGCGTTCGTAGATGCGCTGGCCTGCGCCGGTGAGTGTGGCTTCGGGGGCGGATGCGGGTTGTGCGGCCGATGCCGCTGCTGCCGCTGCCGGCGCGGCGGGCAGGGTCGGCGCCACTGCAGGGGTGGATGCAGCCAGAGCCGGCAGGGCCAGCGTGCACGCGACCATGGCGATCAAGGAGCGGGCAATCAGGGATTGGACAATCAGGGTCGAGACAAGCGGCACAAGCATCGCGGCATCTTAGTGCAGGGGGGTGCTAGTCTCTCTGCGATGCTGCTCAGAGCGCCCGTCCAATTCTTCACCCGCTGGCTGGGCGCCTGGGTGCAGGAAGTGGATGCCACATCGCTGCGTGCCGACGCAGGCGCGGCCGTGCTGGCCGCCGTGCTGGTGCTGCCGCAAGCCATTGCCTTTGCTGCGCTGGCCGGTTTGCCACCTGCCTGGGGCCTGTACACCGCCGTGGTGCCCACCGCGATCGCCGCGCTGGCAGGGTCCAGCCGGCATGTGCTGACCGGTCCCACCAACGCACTGTCGCTGGCGCTGGCCGCATCGTTGGCACCGCTGGCCATGGCCGGCAGTGCCG
>Ga0105048_10000730_pt1 | contig 51849 bp, 49 predicted proteins | sample MAT05_FD_78382 | JGI IMG/M metagenome (GOLD analysis project Ga0105048, IMG submission 78382) | Freshwater microbial communities from Lake Fryxell liftoff mats and glacier meltwater in Antarctica - MAT-05 | ecosystem: Environmental > Aquatic > Freshwater > Ice > Liftoff microbial mat | place...
CAGAGCGGCAAGACCTTCCGTCTGCGCGGCAAGGGCGTGCCGCGTCTGCGCAGCGACGGCAGCAACTACGGTCGAGGCGATCAGATCGTCTACGTCAACGTCGAGGTGCCGATGAAGCTGACCGACGAGCAGCGTCTCCTGTTTGAGAAGCTCGCCAAGACGATGGGCAGCGAGGTGCAGCCGCAGGGCAAGGGCAAGGGTTTTTTTGACCGGCTGATGGACTTTGTGAGCGGGGAAAACGGCGGCACCGGGGGGTAACAAGGCGCGGCAAGCCGTGATGTAAAAAGGGTACAGACAAGCCAGCAGCGCGGGCTGCCTGCTGTACGATGTGAAACAATGAAAGGTTGTCATCGATGACGCACATAAGTGCAAAAAGCCCGGCTGTGCCCTTCAAATGGGACGCAGTTAAAGGCGATTTTCCGAGTCGCGAAATCGGTCAATCGCTGCTGGTTCATGCAGATTGTTTTGAATGGCTCGCTCAGATTCCTGAACATTCGCTTCATGCGATTGTCACGGATCCGCCTTATGGTGTCAAAGAATATAACGCTGATCAGCTCGCAAAACGAAGCAGTCAGGATGGCGGCGTTTGGCGTATTCCGCCTTCTTTCGATGGGAATATGCGCTCCCCTTTACCGAGATTTACCGCGCTCAACAACAAAGAACGTCAGGCGATTCGCAGTTTTTTATGGAGTGGACTCAAGCAGCGCTGCGTGGGTTGCGCCCAGGAGCGCATGTATTCATCGCATCGAATACATTTTTGTCGCAGCTCGTTTTTGAAGCTATTAGCTCAGGTGGGCTTGAATATCGCGGCATGTTGATTCGGACTGTCCGCACGATGCGCGGCGGCGATCGCCCCAAAAATCATGAAGACGAATTTCCCGATGTCTGCTCCATGCCGAGAGGCTGTTGTGAACCCTGGGGGATTTTTCGCAAGTCACTGCCGCCGAAAATGAAGGTCGGAGATTGCTTGAGAGAGTTTCAAACGGGCGGATTGCGCCGCCGCCCCAATGGAAAGCCGTTCGAGGACATTATCGAAAGTACGCGCACGCCCAAAAATGAACGATTGATCGCAGACCATCCCAGTCTTAAACCGCAGTCTTTTCTGCGTGAGTTGGTTCACGCTGTCCTGCCACTTGGAGTAGGGATCATCGCCGATCCGTTTATGGGGTCTGGTTCTACGGTGGCAGCAGCGGAAGCGCTCGATCTGAAATGCGTTGGAGTCGAGCGGCATAAGGCGTACTATGAATTAGCACAACAAGCGGTCATGCCGTTGAGCCTGCTTTATAACGCACAAGAGCAGACCAACCTTGTCGATGCGTAGTGTTCTATCGTTTACGCCAGGCACAGCCTGATTATCACGCAATTGCGGCACGGTCCAATTCCGAGGATTTTGTCGCTGATGTATACGTCACGCACGCTTGAAATTGCCTCTGAACAGCTCTTGCGATTGCCGGGACATGTTTTTGATGTCATCAGCATCACCAAACCTGTTTCCACGGCTGCGGCGATGAATCTGATCGGCATACTTTCAAAGCTGTCCCCCATTCTTGGAAACCTGATCGAATTCAATCTTGTCGAGCTGCTCAATGAACATCATGAGTTTCAGGGATTGGGGTCGTGGCAGAGACAAGACCCCGGCTTTCCTGACGCTGTGTTTCGGGGACAGGTGCATCCTGTCCCAGGGCTGGAAATAAAGAGCTGGTTTCCATTGGCGACAGAGATTACAGCCCGCTTCAAAGACAGCCAGACGCGCTTCACAGATCGCAATACGAATCTCGTCCTGCTGGCATGGCTCCCGGAAGCCATCGTGTATGGCAGACCCAAAATTGTGTCGGTGACCATGATCGAAGGCGGCTCAGTCGCCCAGGCGCGCGATCGTCATTATCACAATCCCCCTGATTATCTGGTTGTAGAACCCGGAGATACATCCGCGCGGACGCGCAATCTGCAACAGACCAATACCAGTGGTTGCAAATGGGAGGGAACCCTGCTGAGTGAATTTCAGGAAGCGGAACAGTTTGTTCAAAGCTGGGGCAATGATGCAACCCGCTATCGATCAGACTCGGATTATCAAAGTCTGGTGCGTCAGCTTTTGTCCCGCTACAGCTATCGTCTCGACACCAATTTTGCCAAGATCGATCGTATCGCTCACCCGGACGTTGAGCAGTTCAAGCGACAGGTCTATGACGTGACGGTTTTGGGCATGACAATCGGTCAATGGGCGCGCGTTCTTTCACAGCAGAATGATCGCATCAGAAAAGAAGTCTTCAGTCGAGTGTTAGCGATAACTGATGACGATGCAGACCGTCTGGTGAAGTGAAACGTCCGACTCCATAGTGAAAATAAGTTTTATCGATTTCAGCAGCATACGAGCGTCGGGCGTGCTGGCGCGCGGCTAATGTCCCTGATCGAAATATTTGCGTACCGCAGCGTCTTTCACACCACAGGCGATATTTGCGGTGCGTAAAGGCAAGCCGGTTCGCCGCCATTCCGAGACGAGCCACTGTTTCAGAGACAGCTCGCCTATCCGGGCGTCAAACACATACTGGACACAAATTTCAGTGACAACCGGAAACTGACGAATCGTTTTTGTATTGATATTGCCAGCGATATGAGCTTTGCCCTTGTCCCAGATGTTTGCCCCGACATAGCGCCACCCATATTTTTCAAGAATCGGATGCACTGCCGCCCAACCAATCTCGGAATTCCAGAACCACAGCGTCGTTGACGGTAAGGCTGACTGGCTCCAGGCGGCAACATGAGGTTCATACCATTGTGGCAAATCAACGTGATCGGACGTGTCGCCATCGAACCCCAGGACACCGTAGGCACCGTCCGAGATGATTACGGTTGGACGCTGCCACATCGGATAGAATGCAAGGCTGTCTCCGAAATAGAGTGATGTAAGGGCGTCGCTCCATGTGGTCAACGGCGATTCGTCGGTAAGTACGATTGCTTTACCGCGACCCACTGTGCTGGTCGGCGTGTGTTTACGCACGGCTTCCGCGTATCGATCTGTCATGGATGTCCTTGTATCTGAAGATGCCTGCCATAGAACAATCGTATCGTAATATGCCATCTCGAATTACACGTCAAGTTCCGGCGCGCGTCGGCGGCGCGGATCGATTACGATCCAGGCATCCTGAAGATGCGAAAGGATCGCCATGATCGCCGTACCACCGACCGCCGTTGCAGCGCTTTCCCCGTTCACGCTCGACCCCGACACCTGTTGGGGTGCGATCACGACGCGCGACCCCGCCTATGACGGACGCTTCATCGTCGGCGTCAGGACGACCGGCATCTACTGCCGACCGACCTGCCGCTCGCGCCAGCCCTTGCGTCAGAATGTCGCCTTTTACCCCGACCCCGACTCCGCCCGCGCCGCCGGGTTCCGCGCCTGTAAACGCTGCCAGCCCGATCAGCCGACCGACGCCGGGGCGGAAATGATCGCGGCGATCTGTCGCTATATCGACCAGCACGCCCACACCGAATCGATCACCCTGACGGCGCTGGCGGCGCAATTTCACCTCAGCCCACATCACCTGCACCGTACCTTTCGCCGCGCGACGCGCATCACACCCGCCGCCTACGTGAAAGACGCCCGTGCCCGCGCGTTACGCGCCGCGCTGCACGGCGAGGGCACCGTCACTGAGGCGATCTACGCTTCCGGGTATGACTCGACCAGTGCGGTCTACAACGCCGACACGTTGGGGATGACGCCGACGGTCTACCGCCAGGGCGCGCCGGGCGCGATGCGGGCTGCCTGTGTCGAGTCCCCGATTGGGCTGCTGCTGGTGGCAATGACGGCGCGCGGTGTGTGCGCTATCAAGATGGGCGATGATCCCGCGCCGCTGTGGGACGAGCTGCAACGCGAATTTCCCGCTGCCGACATCACCCGCGACGATGACGCACTGCGCCCGACCGTCGAGGCGCTGATCGCCTATCTGCGCGGCGACTCGCCCCGGCTCGATCTGCCGCTCGACATTCGCGCGACCGCCTTTCAGCGACGGGTGTGGGAGGCGCTGCGCCAGATACCCTATGGCGAGACGCGCAGCTATAGCGAGGTCGCCATGATGATCGGGTCACCGACGGCAGCGCGCGCGGTCGGAGGGGCGTGCGCCGACAACGATGTGGCGCCGATCATCCCCTGTCACCGGGTGCTGCCCGCCAATGGCGTGAGCGGGCATTATCGGTGGGGCGCCGACCGCAAGACGCGCTTACTGGACATGGAGCACGGAAACAAAAGCGCGCCCTGAATGGGCGCACCTCTGTCAGTCTGGCTGGCTGCCCCCGCGATCCGGGGGTGGCGTGGGTGCGCTTTACTGTCCGATCTGGAGATCGAGCGCCGTCGGCAGCGTGATCAGGATGAACTCGTTGTCATCCGACACGCCCGGGCGACGCCCCGCGCTGAACGGGTAGTTGTTGTCCGACACCAGCAGCAGCGTATCGGCGTCGATCGGGTAGACCGACTCGATCGTCTGGAACGGGAAGCGGAAGATCGGACCAAAGCCGACGACATCGGCGGCGGCGGTGGTCAGCCCGTTCACGTCGTAGATCGCCAGCAGGTCAGCCACCAGCGTCTTGGTGAGGGTGACGCCATCTTCACCGACGTTGGCGGTATCGACCAGGAAGACGCGCTTGAAGGCAGCATTGACGCCCTGGTTGTTGTCGCGCTCGATCACCAGGAATTGGGTGTCGTTGATCGCAGTCAGCTCGCCAATGGCGTTGTTGGGGATGCTGAGGGGGTAGAAAAAGTGATCGCCGGTGTAGCTCATGCTGGCAATGTCGAATGCCTGGATCAGCAGACGACCGGGGGTGGCGTCGTCGAGCAAGCCGCCTTCGAGCATGGTGTACAGCGTCATGCCGTCGGCGCTGATCGCCATGCCTTCAAAACCACGACTGCCACCCAGGTTGGCGGCGGCGCGGCGGGCATTGTCGTCCGCGAGATCGACGAACGCGGGATGCTGCGGCGACTGTACGAATTCCAGACCGCGCGCGGCATCGACGAGGGCTGCGGGGTACGGGGTGGGGATGGGAGCGTCGATCAGCTCACCGTTGGCGTTGAAGTGCAGCAGGTAGGGTCCGAATTCTTCACCGATCCAGAACGACCCGTCCGGGGCGATGCGGAACGACTCGGTGTCGAAATCGGCGCCAGTCAGGAAGCGCGCGTCAGCACCTTCGTTGACGATCGGGAAGCCAGCCAGATTGTTCGGGTCGGTCAGCTGCACGCTGCCAATCACCTCGACCGTGCCCGCCTCAAAATCGACATCCAGCTCGTAGAACGCCAGGTTGTAATCACCGCTGTTGGCGCGGGCGCCATAGCCGTTGTCGGACAGCGCGTAAAAGTGACCGTCCGGGCCGGGGATGGTGGCGCTGAAGCCCTGCACGGGCTGCCCCTCGAACGGCAGCGTGCGTCCGTTGAGGTTGTCGGTCGGGTTAATCTGCGTCCCGACGCCGGGACCTTCGGTGAAGGTGTCGGCGGGCAGGACGGCAAAGCCCTCCAGCGTGACGATCCCAGGCATCGGTTGATCCTGGGCGGCGACCAGATTCACGGCGGCGAGAGCGGCGAGCGACAGGGCGATACGGGCAAACGAGACGAACGAACGACGCATATAGTCCTCGATCTCTAAAGCGGATACCATCAGAGAGCATAGCGAGCGCGTGTTGCCAGCGCGTGATCGGCGCGTGATCCGGGGTTTAACCGTTGTGGGACGGACAACATGTAGGGGTCTGGCGTGCAACATGCGCTACAATCATCGCCTGTATTCATCAGATGACCAGATAACGAGAGTGCGCCGTGTCCCGTTGGATCGAAATTACCCTGCGTGTGGATGGTGAAGCCGCCGAAGCCGCCGCCGAATTGCTGAACCGCTATGGCTATCAGGGGGTCGCCGTTGAACATGAAGGCATCCCCCCCGACAAGCTCGACGAGGATCAGGTGCCGCCCGCGACGGCGCTGGCAGTGCGCGCCTACCTGCCCGACGACGATCAGGTCGAGGACGCCAAGCGCCAGCTCGAAGAGGCGCTCGGCTACATGCGCCTGATGTATCCGTTTCCCGACCCTATCTACAAGGTTGTCGAGGAGAAGGATTGGGCGGAAGCCTGGAAAGTGCATTACCATCCGATCCGTCTGGGACGGCATATCGTCATCCGTCCGCTATGGATCGACATCGACGCCGCGCCGGACGACATCGTGATCGTGCTCGATCCCGGTATGGCGTTCGGCACGGGCACCCACCCGACGACTCAGCTTTGCCTGGAGGCGATCGAGGATCATGTGCAGCCGGGACATCGTGTCCTCGACCTGGGCACCGGATCGGGTATCCTGGCGATCGCAGCGGCAAAGCTGGGCGCAGCCGAGGTGCTGGCGATCGACATCGACCTGGTGGCGGTGGCGGTCGGGATCGAGAACGTCGCTCAGAACGGCACTGCCGATCGCATCACCGTCCAGGAAGGCAGCCTCGAAAGTGTGGTCGGGTCGGCGCGCCGCTTCGACGTGCTGATCGCCAACATCCTGGCACGGGTGATCGTCGCCATGTGCGATCAGCATCTCGGCGATGTGATCCGCCCCGGCGGACTCGGCATCTTCAGCGGCATTATCGACACCCAAGCCGACGAAGTGGAAGCCGCCCTGCGCACCACCGGGCTGGAGCCGACCGCGCGCCGTCAGCAGGGTGATTGGGTGGTGATCGAGGCGCGCCGTCCGGCGTGACGAAAGAGGATGCAGACCGCATGAACCAACCGATCAGCGACGGTACTCCAGAAAACGACCAGCGTGTGCATGCCTTTTCCGCGATCACGTCGGTGCGCATCGAGACTCTGACCGATGGCGTATTCGCCATCGTCGTGACGCTGCTGGTATTCGACATTCGCGTGCCCGGCGCCGACTTGGTGGCGGAACGCGGTCTAGCCGAGGCGCTCACCAGCGTGATCCCGAACCTGCTGGGCTACGTCCTCAGTTTTTTGATCCTGGGCGTGCTGTGGGTCGGTCATCACAATCAGTTTTTCTACATTCGCCGCACCGACCGCACACTCTTGTGGATCAACATCTTCTTCATGATGGCAGTCGCACTGCTGCCCTTTTCCGCCGGGCTGCTGGCGCGCTATGGCACCCTCGATCGACTGGCGCTCATTCTTTACGATCTTAACCTGACCATCGCCGGATTGGTGCTGTTCGTCCACTGGTGGTACGCCACGCGCGACAATCACCTGCTCAATCAGGAGATCGAGCCGCGCGTGAGGCGCATGGTGGTCGTGCGCGTGCTGATACCCCCGATGTTGTATGCGGCTGCCGTGCTGGTGAGCCTGTTGAGCCTGGATATAGCGCTGGCGATCAATGTGATCGTGCCGCTGCTCTACATCCTGCCGAACCGCGTCGATGCCTTCTTTCGGCGCATTTAGCAATTGCCAGCCGATATCTGAAAGTTGTATTTTTCAAATTCATGAATCAAGTTATACTTACACATGGTACCAATGCGCTATGCTATCATTGGCTGTATGATACGTTTTACCTATGGATGCAGGAGGAATATTCCGTGATCGGACGCAAAAAATCTCTGATCAAGTTCGCCATATTCGTGGCGGTCGTTCTCGTCGCTATCCCCGTTCTGGCAGCGCTGGGCATTTCTCTCGATGGCGGTCGTACCACCATCGATACGGTTACGGTCGTGGGCTGCACGCTGCAAATCAAGGTCAATAACCTGGATGCAGCGACATTCAACGTGCGCGTGATCGACAATGCCTTCGTCCGCTTCAGTCAGGATTACGTACAGGCTGGCGCTGGCAGCTTCACCGCCACCTATCCGATCGTCGGCAATCCGAACAACATGGGCGCGACCGGTATCGCCATTACTGTCCGCAAAAATGGCGTCCCCACGGTGCTGTTGGACCTGTTCAGCTATTCCGATGTGACGGGCACCACCTGCCGTCTGGCGATTGAAGCAGCCGCGACCGATGCGTCGTGCAGCAGCACTGCCACCATCCTCCCTGGCTCGGTCGTCGGCGATCTGCCTCTCGGCGGTCGTGCGTACTGGGCACCGGGCAAGATCACCCCGGAAGTCTTCATCAAACCCGGTACCTACTGGGTGGTCGATGCGTTCGTCGATGACGACAATCGGCAGTGGAACAAGCTGTATATCTCCTGCCAATACCTGTGGGTTCCGGCAGAGTGGATGAGTCCGACGTTCGATGGTCCGTGGAACGGCGAGGCGCTGCCGCTGCCATCCAATCTGTCGGCTGAAGAATACGCCGAATTCCAGCTCGCTGCCAGCGCGGCTGGCGTCTCACTCGGCTCGTAACAGCCACCGATAAAACGGGACAACCGCTTCTGTTGTCCCGTGTCATGCGCTACTGCTATAGCACACGCCCTGGAAAGAATGCTTTCCAGGGCGTGTGCTGTCGAAAAGACTCAGTGAGTCGCAGTTTTCTCGAAGGACGCATGGTTATGCGTCCTTACGGACACTGGCTTAATTATCTGCCGGTGCTTCTTTTGCCAGCAGCTCGTTCGCCATATGCAGTCGCTCCGACAGCGTGCGCATCACGTCGAGCGCGAAAAATGGCGACTCGTGTACCAGGAAGGTGAAGCGCACCCGATCAACATTCGCCAGTACCACATCGGTCTCGGCGATCGCCGTCGCGGTGCGGCGGTGATCCCGCTCGATCAACCCCATCTCTCCAAAAATTTCACCTTCGTCCAGCTTGATCATGTGGCGTCCACGCAGCGCGATATTCACCGTGCCGGAGACGATCACGTACATGATGTCGCCTGCATCACCCTCGTTAAAAATCGTCTCGCCAGCGCTGAGTGCGACGGTCTTGGTGGCGTGTCTGAAAAGACTGGTCTTTGCCATGGTCGTAAGTCCTCTGTAGTTTCTGTGATGGAAATGCTGTTCGGCTGTCACTGCAAGTTCGGCTAGAATATACGGTGTTGATCGTTAAATTTCAAACAAATATCCAGGAGCCATTTTTATGCGAACCCTGATCATCGATACCGATACCGCTTCGGACGATGCCGTCGCCCTGATCATGGCGCTGCGCGCCCCCGATGTGCGCGTGGCGGCGATCACCGTCGTCAGCGGCAATGTCGGACTCGATCAGGCGACGCGCAACGCGCTCTACGTGACCGATCTGTGCGGACAGTCGATCCCGGTCTACGCGGGCGCGGCACATCCGCTCAATCGCGTGATGGAAAGCGCACAGTGGTTTCACGGACAGGACGGCTTGGGCGATGTCGGCTATCCGGCGCCGACCCGCGCGCCAGAGCCGATCCATGCCGTCGAAGCACTGATCGCCCACATCCGCGCTAACCCTGGCTGCCTGTTGGTGACGCTCGGACCGCTGACCAACGTCGCGCTGGCGCTGGCACAGGCGCCGGAGATCGCCAGGCTGGTCGATCGCTGTGTCGTGATGGGCGGGGCGGCTGCCACGACCGGAAATGTCACCCCGGCGGCGGAATACAATATCTGGGTCGATCCTGAGGCGGCAGACATTGTACTGCGTTCCGGGCTGCCGGTCGAGCTGGTCGGCTGGGAGCTGTGTCGGGACAGCGCCAACATTCTCGAAGACGAAATGGCGGCGATCCGCGCGTTCGACACCGAGCTGGGACATTTCGCACTTGACTGCAACCGCCGCGCCATTCAAGCCAATTTCGAGCAGTCCGGCGACATCGGGCTGGCGCTGCCCGATCCGGTGGCAATGGCGATCGCGCTCGACCCGACCATCTGCGTGCAGATGAGTCGCCACGCGGTGGCGGTCGAGCTGGCGGGCACCTACACGCGCGGCATGACAGTGGTCGATCGCCTGGGCGTCGGCGGTGACGCGCGCAACCGCGCGACCTGGGCGCCGCATCTGGAAGGGCGGGTGCAGGTGTGCTGGTCGATAGATATCGCGCGCTGGAAGACGGCGTTGTACACCGCGCTGCGGTAATATTAGCGCATATTTCTGGGATTGATCCAACCTGCCGGTGTAGTAGTTACGCTGGCTGTCACGGCGTCAGGTTACGCAGGCGATCCTCGACATAGGCGTAAAGCGGATCGCCCGGCGGAAGTGTGATCGTGTCCAGGGCGCGTGCGTAAGCCGCGCGCGCCGCGTCGATCGCGCCCAACCCGGCATGAGCATCCCCACGCACGATCTGCCAGTTCCAGGTGTCGGGGAGCATGTCGAGCAGTTTGAGCGCGTTCGTCAGGTTGCCGGGGGTGCCGAGGCGCAGATAGATGGCGAGCAGCGTTTCCGCGTCGCGCGGATCGTGTTCGCGCAGCCACAGCAGATTCAGCACGACCTGGGCACTCAGCGGATCGTCCAACTGCACCGCGATCCGGGCGCGCAGACGATGATCCGTGCTGGTCGGTTGACTCAAACGACGCAGGTCGTCTTCCGCGTCCGCCGCGCGACCGGGCAGCCGCGCCAGGATTCCCGCGCGCAGCCGATAGCCGTCGTCGTCGGGCGCGTCGATGAGGTGACGGTCGAGCGCGTCGAGCGCTTCATCGATCTCACCCGCATCGAGCGAGGCGATCGCCAGGTCGAGCAGACTGTACGCGGTCACGTCTGTGCCATTTTCATCAAAATCCCCAAAGAGAAGTCAAATGGTACAGGGACGCATAACAATGCGTCCGAGCGAAAGATGATTTGCAGTTGCTTTCGTTTCTCCATCATCGTTTCTCCATCGTTTCTCCATCAACTGAAACGATCTAATCCAGCAGTGGTTGCAGCGGGATCACGAAGCTAAAGCGACTGCCCGCGCCGGGCGTGCTGACGACCGCGATCGTCCCGCCGTGCATTTCGACAATCTCGCGGGCGATGCTCAACCCCAGACCGACGCCCTCGCCGACATCGACCACCCGATAGAACGGCTTGAAAATATCATCCTGCTGATCGAGCGGGATGCCGATGCCATTGTCGATCACCTCGAAACAGACGGCGGGCACATCCTTCTCGAGCAGGCGGGTCTCGGTCAGGCGCAGCGTGATCGAGCCGTCGGCGGCGCTGTAGTTGCTGGCATTGGCGATCAGGTTGTTGAGTACCTGGATCAAACGATCGGCGTCGGCGGTCAGATGGATCAGCGTGTTTGGCAGGTCGGCGGACAAATGCTGTCCATGCCGCTCGATCGTGGGACGATGCGCCTCGATCACATCTATCACCAGTCTTTGCGCGATCACCGATCCCAGGCGCAATTGCACATCGCCGCGCTCCAATCGCGCCATTTCCAGCAGCGTCTCGACCAGCCGTCCCATCTGGGTGGTCACCTGTTCCAGCACCACCAGGTCTTGTGGCAGACGTTCGGGCTGGCGACGCAGCAGGTAAAGGCGCGTCGTGAGATTGGTGAGTGGCGTGCGCAGCTCGTGTGAGGCGCGCGCCAAAAAGCGCGACCGCTGGCGTTCCAGCGCTATCGCCTGGCTGACATCGCGGACGACGGTGACCGCGCCGATCAGGGTGCCGTCTGCACTGACCACGCGCGTGGCAGTGATGCTGATCTCCGAGCTGATCCCATCAGCGGCGACGATCGGCGTCTGAAAGTGGTAGCTTCCTTTATCGCGCAGTGCTCGCACCGACGCCCGATCCAGCGACAGACGGTCGATCGCCGGAAAATCGACCTGTACCAGCCGCTGCAGCGCTTCTTCCTGCGCCGCCTCGATGCGCAGCGCCTCGTCGGGGAAGCCGAGCATCCGCATCATGGCATGATTGACAAAACGCGGACGCAGCGAGTCGGCATCCTCGAATTCGCTGTAGATCACAGCCTCGGTCATCGAATCGAGGATGGTACGAAACAAGCGGCGTTCGTGTTCGAGCTGCGTGTCGCTCTCGACGGCGCGATGCTCCATCGTGGTCGCCTGTTTGCGCACGCGCTCGAACAGGCGCGCATTGCGGATGGCGATCCCAGCCTGATCCGCGAACGCCTGCAGCGACGCGTTGTCGTAATCGATGAAGCGCCCGACGACGCTGCTGTCGAAATTGAGAAAGCCGATCACTATCCCGCCCATGCGGATCGGGGCGCCGAGATAGCTCTTGAGCCAGGTCTGCGTATTGGGGGTAGTCGTCCAGCGCGTGTCGCTGTCGATGTCCTGGATGACGAGCGACTGCTTATGTTCCATCATCCAGCGCAGCGTCGGAGTCTCGTATACGTCGAGCCGGGTGTCGGCGTAAGTGGTAAAATCGGTCACCCGCTCGTAGCCGCGTGCCCGCACCACCGCCGCATGTTCGCCCTCGATCAACATGACGTTGATGTAGTCGTTGGGGAAGATATGCTGCACCTGTGCGAGGATGCGATCCAGCACCTCCGGCAGATCGAGGGTATCGACCAACGCCGCCGCCGTGTTGACCAGCGCCGATGCCAGCACGCGCTGACTGTATTCGGCGGCTTCGGCGCGGCGGCGCTTGGTGATGTCGAAAATAATCATATGCATCAGCATGGCGTGCGGCGACTCGATCAGGCTGCCCGTCACCCGCACCTGACGCACCTGTCCACTGCGCATCCGGTGCTGAAAATCGAAGATCGAGATTTCGTCTTCGGTTTCGGCGCGCATTCCGGTCATCTCGATGGTATCGAGCGGCAGCCCGCGAAACAACTCGCGCGCATAGCCGTAGAATCGACAGGCAGCGGGGTTGGCGTCGATTATCAGGCGAGTCGCCGGATCGATCAGGAGCTGTACGGCGGCGTTGCGCTCGAAAGTCTGGAGCCAGAGCGGATTTTGCCGCAGGGCGTCATGAGCTGCTTGAGTGGCGTTGATCACGGTTAGGTTGGGTTGAGATCGCTCGATACCGCCGAAGGATAATGTCCTATTGTGCCAAAAAATCGGCGTGTCTACAACTCTGCGCGCTTTCATCGAAATGGCGCGAGATACGCCCGCCTTCAGGCGTGGGGATGCTTACAGTGACCGGACGCCTCCGTTATGCGTCCCTGCTATCCGTGACGCGCCATGAATCGCGCGATCCGTTCCAGTGCCGTTTCGATATTCTCGTAGGTATTGGTGTAGCTGGCGCGCACGAATCCGGCACCCGTCGCCCCAAAGGCGCTCCCCGGCACGACCGCGACCCGTTCCTCGGTGAGCAGGGCTTGACAAAAGGTCTCGTCGTCCATGCCCGACACCGCGATACTGGGAAAGGCGTAAAAAGCGCCGCGCGGCTCGAAACAGGTCAAGCCCAGCGTGTTGAAGCCGTCCACGATCAGGCGGCGGCGCACATCGTAATCGAGGCGCATCCGCTCTACGTCGTCCTCGCCAGCGGTGAGCGCCTGGATCGCCGCGATCTGCCCCATCGTCGGCGCGGACATGATCAGATACTGATGCAGCTTGACCATCGCGGTCATGATGTCGGCGGGGGCGAGCGCATAGCCGACGCGCCACCCGGTCATGGCATACGACTTGCTCATGCCGCTCAACACGATCGTGCGCCCGACCATGCCGGGCAGTGTCGCAAAGGCGGTGTGTTCCGAGTTGTAGACCAGTCGCTCGTAGATCTCGTCGCTGATCACCAGTAAATCGTGTTTTTCCGCGACCGCCGTCACCTGGATCATGTGTTCGCGGGTGAGAATGGCACCCGTCGGGTTGTTGGGATAGCTGATCAGGATCGCTTTGGTGCGCGGCGTGACTTTCGCCTCCAGTGCTGCGCCCGTCACCTGAAAGTCGTGTTCGACATAGGCATCGACGACGACCGGGACTCCACCTGCCATCGTCACGGCGGCAGTATTGGCGACGAAACAGGGCTGCACCACCAGCACCTCGTCGCCCGGATCGAGGATCGCCTTGAGCGCCAGCCACAGCGCCTCGCTGACGCCGACCGTCACCAGGATTTGATCTTCAGGACGATAGCGCAGGCTGTACAGCCGCTCGACATAATCTGCGATGGCACGACGCAGCGCGATCATGCCGGCGTTGCTGGTATAGGCGGTCTGCCCGTCCTGAATCGACTCGATCGCTTTTTGCGCGATGTGCGACGGCGTGGCGAAATTCGGTTCCCCGATCCCCAGTGTGATCACATCATCCATCGTCGCGGCGATGTCAAAAAAACGGCGGATACCGGAGGGAGGCATTGCCTGTACATCTTGCGCTACAAAATTTCGCATGAGAGGTCTCGTCAATATGAACGAAAAAACGGCGCTTCGGATCGTCATTATCGCTGATTCACAGGCGAGCGCGTAGGGACAGGCTTGTGCAAAAGCGGGGTGAGTTGTGCGTCACTGTGTCGGAAAGGTAGAATAGAGGGACAGTGATGAGGAGAATTATCGTGCAGGATAACACGCTGCTGCTGGTACTGGCGATGGGCGGGCTGGCGCTCGTCTGTCTGATGCTGATGGGAGGACTGCTGCTGCTGGTACTGCGACTGGCGCGCGGCCCGATCTTTTCTTTTTTCGGGCTGCTGGCGCGCGGAGTCGATGACAACGACGATGAAGACAGCGCACGCGCCACCTCGCGCCGCCCCACCCCCGATCTGCGTGCCATCGCCGCCCAGAGCGATTTTGATACCGCGCTGGCGACCAAACAGATGCAAGCCGCTGCCGCGCCGCCCACGCCCGGCAGCGTCACGGGGGCATCCGGCACCAGCGCCGGACGAATCATCCAGGGGGCGCGCGCACAGTCTGCATTAGGTACAGACGCGCATCCGCGTATCGATCTGGGGACGGTGCCAGACTCGCCGCTGCTGCACCGCCGCGATCGCAAAACCGGTCGTGGGCGCGCCGATCAGGAAGATGAGATGTTCGGCGGTATGTTGGATTTCGACGGCGACGGACGGTCGGACGTGTAACGATCAGGGCGGGGGATCATTCCCCCGTCCGCAAAATCCGCCCCAGTTCGCGGGCGATCATGTCGGGTCGCTCGTCGCGCAGCAGTGGCAGCCGGGCGCGCGTGCGGTGCAGTTGGTTGAGGTCGATGGTACAGGTGAGCAGCGCCTCGTCGAAGTAAGTCCCGTGCAGCACAAAATCACCGTCCGGGTTGACCACCGACGACCCCCCCCAGAAATTTTTGCCGTCCTCGTAGCCGACGCGATTGCAGTGGATGATATAGTCGGTGAACATGCTGCCGTATGCCTGATTGACCAGCTCCACCCAGCGCGATCCGCTCAGGCGATCGCCGTCGTCCAGTCCCCGGCTCGGACTGCTGCTCTGGAAGATCATCAGGTCGGCACCGTCCATCCACAACAGGTATGCCGGGGAGACGTGCCAGAAATCCTCGCAGATCAACAGCCCGACCCGCCCAAAGCGGGTGTCGAAGGCGCGCACCTGTTCGCCATGATCGAAGTAGCGGCTCTCGTCGAACATGCCGTAGGTCGGCAGGTAGACCTTGTGATGCACATGCACCAGCGCCCCACCTGACAGGTAGGCTCCGGCGATATAATAACGCTGGCGCGCGTCCTGACGGACAAAGCCGACCACCAGATCGAGCTTACGGCTGGCGTCGAGCAGTGCCGCGAAGATCGGATCGTCAGGGGTGGTGCGAATCGCTACCTCCGGCACCAGGTCCTGCACCTGATAACCCGTCAGCGACAGCTCAGGAAAAACCAGCAACTCGACTCCGGCAGCGACGGCACGGTCGATATAGGCGAGGTGGGTATCCAGGTTGGCGCGCACATCCGCCAGCTTGGGTGCGATCTGCGCGAGTCCGACCGTGAGGCGCATTGGGGCAGCCTTTCCATATTATGGGCGAACATTATGGGCGAACATTATGGGCGAACGAGTGATCGACCCTCTATCAGGTATTCTACAAAGGCAGTGACCTGCGCCATTGTACTTCAGACAACGAGGTTTGGGACGGACGCATCGTTATCGATCACTGCACCGCTGTCATGCGCGGCGGTATCGGGCTGCCATTGTGCAGAATCGATAAATTTGTAGGGATAACCCTTCTCTACTTTTCGCATTGACCGTTTGCTACAATCGCGTTTGTACCGTTTCTCACAAACTAGCCAAAGGACGGCTTGATGCGCAGCGACAAACACAAAACGTTGGTGATCCCCGGTCCGGTCGAAGTGCGCCCGGAAATCCTCGACGCTCAAACGGAGTGGATGATCGGGCACCGATCGACCGCCTTCGCCGATCTGTTCGCCCGGATGCAAACCAAGCTGAAACAGGTCTTTCTGACCGACTCGCGCGTCGTCGTCATTGGCTCGTCGGGCACCGGACTGTGGGAAGGCGCCTCGCGCAACTGCATCCGCGACGACCGCAAGGCGCTGCATCTGGTCGGCGGCGCATTCAGCGAGCGCTGGGCGGAGATCAGCAAGTCCAATGGCAAGCAGGTCGATGTGATCGCCGTCGAGTGGGGCAAGGCGCACACCCCGGAAATGGTCGAAGAGGCGCTCAAAGCCGCCGATCAGCCTTATGACGCCGTGTGCATCGTCCACAACGAGACCAGCACCGGCGTGATCAACCCGGTCAAAGAGATCGCCGCGCTGGTGCGCGCCCACAACGACGAGACGCTCGTCCTGGTAGATTCCGTCAGCGGTTTCCTGGGCGCCGAGATTCGCGCCGACGAGTGGGGTCTCGACTTTGTACTGACCAGCTCGCAAAAGGCGTTTGCGCTGCCGCCCGGTCTGGCGTTTGCGGCGTGCAGTGACCGTGTGCTGGCGCGCGCCGCCCAGATTCCCTATCGCGGCTACTACTTTGACCTGATCGAGATCGACGCCAGCGGACAGAAGAACAACACCCCGTCCACCCCGCCGATCTCGCTGATGTTCGCCGCCGACGCCCAATTGGACGCCATCCTCGTCGAGGGACTGGAAAATCGCTGGGCGCGTCATACCGCCATGCGCGACATGACCCAGACCTGGGCAGACAGCCGCGATCTGGGTCTGTATTCGCAGGAGGGCTACCGTTCGCCCACCGTCAGCGCCGTCGCCAACCCGCGCGGGTTCGACGTGGATGCGATGGCAAAATTCATGAGTGGCAAAGGCTACTCGATGGACAAGGGCTACGGCAAGATCAAGGGCAAGACCTTCCGCATCGCCCATCTGGGCGACATGCAGCCCGCGACGCTGCAAGATATTTTCGTAGGTCTCGACGCCTTTCTGGAGACGGTCTAACGATGACGCATCATGTTCTGATCCCTGACGCGGTACACCCGTCGGCACTGGCAGTCTTCGACGGCATGAGCGAGCTGCAGGTGACGGCACCGGGTCAGCTCAACCGTGCCGATCTGCTGGCTGCGCTGCCCGACGCCGACGCGCTGATTATCCGCAGCGCCAGCAAGATCGATGCCGAGGCGATCGCCGCTGCGGGCAAGCTCAGGCTGATCGCGCGCGCGGGCGTCGGCGTCGATAATGTCGATCTGGCGGCGGCGACCGCGCGTAAGATCGTCGTGATGAACACGCCCGACGGCAACACCATCAGCACCGCCGAACACACCTTCGGCTTGATGCTGGCGCTGGCGCGTCACATTCCCCAGGCGCACGCTTCGCTGTTGGCGGGCAAGTGGGATCGCAAGAGTTACAACGGTGTCGAGCTGCGCGGCAAGACGCTGGGCGTGGTCGGCTTTGGGCGGATCGGGCGGGCAGTCGCCAAGCGTGCGCTGGCGTTCGACATGACCGTGATCGCCTACGATCCGTATATCGCTGCCGACCTCGCCGCCGACCTGGGAGTCGAGTCGGTGTCGCTGGAGGATATCTACCGCCGCAGCGACTTCATCACGCTGCACGCGCTGCTCACCGACGAGACGCGCGATATGATCAACGCCGGGACGATCGCGCGCATGAAAAAAGGCGTGCGCATCATCGACGCGGCGCGCGGCGCGCTGGTCAACGAGGGCGATCTGGCGGACGGCATCAAGAGCGGGCATGTCGCCGGCGCAGCGCTGGACGTGTTCCAACAGGAGCCGCCGCAGGAAAACAATCCGCTGATCGGGCTGCCCGGCGTGGTGCATACCCCGCATCTGGCAGCCAGCACCGACGACGCGCAGATCACGGTCGCGGTCGAGGCGGCGCAGTTGGTGGCGGCGGCGCTGCTGCACGGCGAATACAAAAACGTGGTCAATCCGGCGGCAGTGGGGTAGAAACACACAGCAGTATGGGGTGTCGTCGTGATAGCGCGACTGCACCCCTTTTGCAAAATTTGCTTCACCTTAAATCAGGAAGGGTTGGTCGTCGAACTTTTTGAGCCGCCTTAACGCGATTTGAGCATACGCTGGAACCAGCTCACATCCTATAAAGTGACGTTTGAGTTGTTTCGCCACGAACGCTGTAGTGCCGGAGCCTGAAAACGGGTCGATAACAACATCGCCCTCCGCGCTGCCTGCCAAAATACACGTTTGCACCAGGCGTTGTGGAAATACGGCAAAATGAGCCTCACGAAATTTTTCTAAGGGAATACTCCACACCGTGCGCTTGTTTCTTCCGAGCGGATGAAATGCCTGTCCCAGCGCCCATCATGCAGATTATTGTTGCCTTCGTTTTCCCCTTTTTCTGGCGTGCCATTTCTTTTACCGAGATGGTTGCGTCCACCGCGCATTTTGGAGTCTTCTGAAAAGGTAACATGCGGCTCTCGAATCGCATCCGCGTTGTAAAAATAGTCCGATTGCTTTGAAAACAAAAACAGCGTTTCATGGTCAGTTGTCGGTCGATTTTTGACTGATGAAGGCATCGCATTCGGCTTATGTCAGATGATCTCACTGCGCAGCATCCACCCCGCATCCTGTAAACCAAGTGCAACCCGCCAGGGAATACCCAGCAGTTGATTGTTGCGATAGGTATCGCCCAGGTTCAACCACAGGGTGCCATTGTCTTTCAAAATGCGCTGTATCCCGGAAAAAATAGAAATGAGCCGGCTTACATAATCCGCGTAAGTCTGTTCGCGTCCTAATTCGAGGGATTATAACTGTGCATCTGTTGTGTAAATGCGATGTCCAAAATAGGGCGGACTCGTCACGATTGATTGCACACACTGGTCGGGGAGAGCCTTGATCGTCTCGCGCACATCCCCCACTAAAATGGCGTCGAGCGTGTCTGGTGACAGGGGCGAACCTGGCACATTGCTGTCGATGAGTTGGATCACTGTCACTTCCCTCGCTTTCCATCCGCTATGGTGGGAGAAATCGCGCCGTCAGAAATCGCGGTAAAGCAGACGATACGTTGAATCAAGGGGGCGAGCCGCTGCTGAGGTGCGTCCCGGATCAGCCAGGAAAAGAAATAATAACATGCTTTCGTATGGGGATAGCTGCGCCCAATGCCGTCGAACAACAGCGGCAAATCCGATACCGATTGCGGTCGATAACAATCCGCTATTGCTGATGCAAGCTGTTCTCTGGTTGATGTCAGGAGGTGTTCTTCGAGCGTCAAGTTGACAGATAGTACCGCTTGAAAACGATTCTCTACCCATTGATAGAATGGTTTTGCTTGATCCGCCAATCGCGCCAGGTCGATCAACCGATGATGAGTAATGTCCACCCCTGCGATGATGAGCAGTTCCATGATTCACTTTCAGAGACATTTCTGTGAAGACAGAATGTGGTCGGGTTTCGTCTGATCAATGACTCGTGCTGGCGGATGAACCATCCCGAAGACATCCGCACCAGGAATGCATCATCCATCGATGACCCGACCCATCACCGTTTCGGTTTACCGCTGTCGGAATCGTAAAAGTCGAACGGATCGCCCTCTGCCCCGCGCGTGCGCCGGGGGGAGTCGTCGGTCAGCAGCGCGTCGAACTGAGCATCGGCTTGCGCGCGATCGCCGCTCAGAAGGGCCTGTCTGGGGCGCGACGTGGCGATCACGCGATGATCGCGCTTTTCCTGGCGCTCGAACACCCAGGTCAGGGCGGCTTCGACGATGCCCATGATCAAGGCGCCGACGATCGCCCACAGCAGCCCATCGATGACCAGCCGCCCGCCGACCAGCAGCGCAAAAATGTCGCTCAGGGTCGCCGTCAGCAGCAGCATGGCGCCGTCGATCACCAGGATGATGGCGCCCAGTGTCAGCACGATCAGCGGACAGGTCAGCAGTTTCAGCACGGGCTTGATGACGATATTGACGATGGCGAAGATCGCCGCCACCACGATCAGCGTCGGCAGATGATTGCCCTCGATGCGGATGCCAGGCAGCAGCCCGGAGGTGATGACCGCGACGGCAGCGGCGTTGACGATCAATTCGATCAACCAGGGACGGATCACACGGCGACCTTTCTCGGTATTGTGGATGTGACCATGATAGGGGTTTCGCGTGCAAAAAACACGCCGCTTTTTCGCAGCAGCGCCCCACGATAGCTGTGCAGCCGTCGGTACGGTGTTCTCTGCGGACGCATTCTGATGTGTTCCTACAACCGCAGCCGCCGTATCAGGTCGTAGGCGCGGCGTGTGAGCGCGTTCGCCTGAATCAGATCGAGGTTGGGGATCGGCACGCGATCGACGAGCACGCTCTGTGCCTGCACAAAGCGCAGCAGTCCCTCGACTCCACCGCGCCGCCCGATGCCGCTCTGTTTGAAGCCGCCCATCGTCGCGCCAGCCGCCGTGAAAAACAACTGCGTCCCATTGATCGACACGTCTCCAGTCCGCAAGCGCCGCGCCACCCGTCGCGCCTTGCCCTCGTCGCGGCTGAACACAGCGCCCGACAAGCCATACGGCGAGTCGTTCGCCAGCCGTACCGCTTCGTCGGCATCACGGACGCGCATCACAGGCAGCACCGGACCAAACGTCTCGTCGCGCATCACCTGCATGGTGTGATCGACCTGTGTCAGCAGCGTCGGCGCGTAGAAGGTGGCGCCCAGATCGGGCAGGCGCGTCCCACCTGCCAGCACCTGGGCGCCGCGCGCGACCGCATCCGCAACCTGCGCCTCGACGCGGTGCAGCTCACGCGCGGCGGTGAGACTGCCCATCTCGACGCCAAACCCGCCTTCTGAGGATATGTGCATCGACTCGACCAACGCGCGCAATTTCTCGACGAAGGCTTCATAGGCGCCGTTCTCGACATAAATCCGTTCAATGCCGACGCATGCCTGACCTGCGTTTTCCAGTCCACCGCGCACCGCCGCGCGCGCGGCGTGATCGAGGTCGGCATCGTCCAGCACGATCATGGCGTCCTTGCCGCCCAATTCAAGCGTGCAGGGGATCAGCCGTTCGGCGCAGCGCACCGCGATCGAGCGTCCGACGGCGGTGCTGCCCGTGAAGGCGATGGTGTCGGCATAATCGAGCAGCGCACGTCCGCTGTCGCCGCGCCCGGTCACCACCTGGATCACGTCCGCCGGAATGCCGACCGCACGCATCCGCTCGACGGCGTGCAGGGCGGTCAGCGGTGTCAGTTCGCTCGGCTTGATCACGACGGCATTGCCCGCGATCAGCGCCGGGATCACATCGACCAGCAGGTTGAAATAGGGGTAATTCCAGGGTGTGATCGCCCCGACCACACCGTAGGGCAGGTAATCCACTTCGGCGCCATATACCAGCGGCAGCAGCGTTTTGCGCCTGCGCGGACGCAAAAAGCGCGGCGCGTGGGCGGCATAGTAGGCGACTATGTTATCGATGATGGCGATCTCGCTGTAGGCGCTCGACTCGTTCTTACCCGTTTCGGCACGGATCAGCGCGATCAGGGCGTCGCGTCCGTTCCACATCTCGTTTGCCCAGGCACGCAGCAGCCGCGCACGTCCGCGCGTCCCGATGTCCGCCCAGGCGGGCTGCGCGGCGCGGGCGCTGGCGACGGCGGATCGCACGCTCTCGGCATCGGAGTCGGGGACAGTGCCAACATGCGTTCCTGTGACCGGGTTCAGGACGGCGATCGACGGCGCGTCGGTGCTGCCTGTAAGGGGTGAGAATGCGGGCAGGATGAACGTGGGCGGATCGCTGGCTGCCATAAATGGGCTGCTCCGGGTTAAAATAGCATTTTTGAGGTTGTGCGGATTATAGCACCCGGCGAAGGAAAGATTGTATGGCGCTGCGCTGTGGCATCGACCTGATCGAGATCGCCCGCGTCGAGGGAGGGATCGCGCGCCTGGGCGAACGCTTCCTGAATCGTTTTTTCACGCCTGGCGAGCGCGCCGACTGTGAAGACCGTCCCCATCGGCTGGCGGCGCGGCTGGCTGGTAAGGAGGCGGTCGCCAAGGCGTTGGGGACGGGGATCGGCGCTGTGCGCTGGGTGGATATCGAGATTCGCGCCGACGCGCGCGGTCGTCCGGTGCTGGTGCTGCACGGGGCGGCTCTGGCGGAGTCCGATGCGCTCGGTATCACGCAGTGGGATGTCAGCCTGACGCACACCGCCACCAGTGCATGTGCGATGGCGGTGGGGATGTAGACCAGCCGAACAATCTGTTCAATCTTTCATTTTCAGTGCATCGCGATTTTCTCTACGGACGCATTGTTATGCGTCCCTACGGACTTTTTCTTTTCTCTTGTCACCTGCGCCCTGTCATTCGCCTAATCACCGATAATCCGCTACAGTTGTGCAAAAGAACGTTATCTCATTTTTTTAATGACCTGCTGCACCGTCGCCACCGCCTTATGCTGTCGGAGATGTGTCGTGAAAAGATCGCTGTTGTTTCTGATCGTCTGCATCGTCGCGCTGCCGCTCGCCTTGTTCGCCCTGCAGGATGGCGGGTTGCGCGTGGAAATCACGGGGGTCAACGCCACCGCCCTCCCTACTGCCGTCATCAATGTCAATGTCTACGACGCGATCGGACAGCCGATCACCGGACTGACGGCAGCCGAATTCGCACTGACCGGGACGCTGGCGAACGTCGGCAGTATCGTCGATGTGCAGAATATCAGCGACGACAACCTGCCATTTGCCACCGTGCTGGTGCTGGATGTCAGCAGCAGTATGGTCGGCAGTGTGCTGGAGACCTCCCCGGTCACGCTGGCAAAATTGGCGGCGCGCACGTTCGTCGAGAATATCCGCGACGGCGATCCGGTCGCGCTGGTGACCTTCAGCAGTCAGGTCAATGTCATCCTGCCTTACACCACCGATAAAGCGACGTTATTGTCCGCCATCGACAATATCGCCTTTGGCGGCGAAACTGCCCTGTATCAGGCGGGCTACGACGCGGTGCGGCTCGCCGCTGAAGCGCCCGTCTCGCGCCGGGTGGTAATCCTGCTCAGTGACGGCGCCGAATTCGGAGGCAGCAGCCAGGTTGAGCGCGACGCAGCCGAGATCGAGGCGCTCACGCGCGGCGTGCCTGTCTATACCATCGGCTTGGGCTTTGGCACCGACCGCAGCTATCTGGAGTCGCTGGCGACCAGCACCAACGCCCGTTTCTACGAGTCGCCCACGCCGGAAGAACTCAACGGCATCTACAGCGAGCTGGCGTCCCTGCTGCGCAGCCAGTATGTGATCACCCTCAGCGTTCCGGTGCCGCTCGACGGGACCGAGTACGACTTTGGCATCCGCGCGACCGCGCCCCAGGGCACAGGCGAAGCGTTTGCCAGTCTGCGTGCGCCGGTGCCTGTGCCGCTCATCCGTCTGCCCGACCTGCCCACCACGCCGATCACGGCGCTGACCGTCATTACCGCCGACGTGACCGCCGACCAGGAAGTGAGCGCGGTTAGTTTCGCGCTGGGCGATCAACCCGCGATCACGATCGCAGCCGCGCCGTACACCTTCACCATCGACCCGGCGGTGCTGCCGCCCGGCGATCTGCCACTGACCGTCGCCGCCACCGACGCCGACGGCGATATAGGTATCGCCAGCGCGACTGTCCCGATCGGGGCGTTGGCGCCGATCGTCGTGTTCGACATCGACCCGACCGGACTCGGCGTGATTGCCGCGCCTGTCACCGTCAGTTTCACCGTCAGCGGGCAGACGCCGGTGAGCGAGGTCACGCTCGCTATCGACGGCGGTGAAGCGGTCGCCCTGACCGAGCCATTCAGCTTTACCATCGACCCGGTGACCCTCTCCCCTGGCGCACATCTGGCGCTGCTCACCATTCGCAACGCCGGCGGCGGCGAGGCGGTCGCCCCAATCACACTGGCGATCGACGCTATCCCGCCGACCGTCACCATCAGCGCCTTGCAAGAGGGTCAGGCGATCACCGAGGTGACGACCTTCAGCGCGTTTGCCACCGGACAGGGCACGATCACCGGCTTGAGCGCGAGCGCGGCGGGCGTGCCGCTGCCGATCGACTCGGCAGGCTTCATCGCTATCGACCCGGCTGTGTTGGCGCCTGGCGCCGCAGCGGTGATGGTCACCGCCAGCAGCGACAATGGCACCAGCGGATCGGCGGCGCTGAACGTGCTGATCGGTGCGCTGCCGCCGCAGATCACCGTCGGTGGTCTCACGGCGGGTCAGACGATCGGCGCCGATACGATCGTGACCGTGACCAGTGTCAGCCAGACGCCGATCAGCGCCATTGCCGCCGACATCGACGAGGACGGCGCGCTGGCGGTCGATCTCGCTACTGGGACATTGACTATTCCGGTACTGGGTTTCGCACCTGGCGATCGCGTGCTGACCATCGACGTGAGCAACACAGGCGGCGAGACCAGCACCGTCTCGATCCCGTTCGTCATCGATCCGGCACCCGCCGCCACCGCCACCGCCATCATCGACGCGCAGTTGACCGCGACTCAAGCCGTGATCGACGCCACCGCCTCGCAGGTGTCGTTCCAGGCGACTGGAACACAGGAGGGGATCAAGATCGCCGCGACGCAGGTGGCATTCGAGGCGACCGGAACGAAGATCGCGGTCGAGGCGACAACGGCGCAGGTGGCGCTGCAAGCCACAGGCACGCAGGGCGCCCTCGACGGTGCCGCGACCCAGGGCGCGATCGATGCCGGCGCGACTCAGTCCGCCATCGGCACCGCGACCCAGGGCGCCGCCGACGCCGCATCCACACAGAGCGCCTTCGATGCGCAATCGACCGCGACCCAGGGCGCGTTTGATGCGCAAGCGACCCAGGTGTCGGTGCAAGCGACCGCCACCCAGGGCGCGATCGACGCCGGAGCGACTCAGTCCGCTATCGGCACCGCGACCCAGGGCGCCGCCGACGCCGCCTCCACGCAGGGTGCCATCGACGCGCAGGCGACGCAAGCCGTCGTGCAAGCGACCGCGACTCAGGGCGCTATCGACGCGCAGGCGACGCAAGCGGCTGTCGCAGCCACTGCTACCCAGATCGTCATCGAAGCCAGCGCGACGCAAGCCGCGATCGTCGCCGCGACCGCGAGTCAGACCGCCGCCGACAGCGCATCCACACAGAGCGCGATCGAGGCACAGTCCACGCAAGCCGCCGTTGAAGCAGCCGCGACTCAAGCGGCTGTCGATCAGGCGGCGACCGACATTGCCGCGCAGCAGTTCACCGCCACTATGCAAGCCGCCACCGATATTGCAGGGCAGAGCGCGACCGCGACCCTCCAGGCTGCCACCGACGCTGCGGCGCAGCAGTTCACCGCCACCGCGCAAGCCGCCACCGACGCTGCCATCCTCGCTGCTACCAGCGATACCGCCGCGACTCAGGCGGCACAGGCGACCGCCACGCGCGATCAGCAGCGCGCCGACATGCAGGCGAATGCCCAGCTCGCCACCCGCGACGCCCTCGCCACCGCCAACGCCGCTGCCCGCGCCATCGGTCAGGCGACTCAGGACGCCCGCGCCACCCGCGTCGTGCAGGAGACGGCGGCAGTAGACCGTGCCCTCACCGCGACCGCGCAGGCGGCGAACGAGACCGCCACCGCCGCCGTGCAAGCGACTATGACCTTCAATGCCGACCTGGTGATCACGGTGCGTGCCGCCACCCAGACCGAACAGGCAATCCGTGACGCAGGCGCGACCCGTGCTGCCCTCGATATGACTGCGACCGCGCAAGCCGCACTGTTTGCGACCGCGACCCAAACTGCTCAGGAGGCGCTGTTCGCCACCGCGACCCAGGTCATCATCGAGGCGACCGCCACCGCCGCTGCCCAAGCGACCGACGATGCCGCCCTCGACGCCGCGCAAAATCTGATTTTGCAGACTGCCACTCAGATCATCGTGGACGCCACCGCGACCGCCGCCATCGATGCCACCGCGACGCAAGCCGCGCTGGATCGTTTGGCGATGACTGCTACCCAGGTCATCCGGGACGCGACTGCCACTGCTGCCAGCGTGCTTCAGGCACAGCTTGCCGACCAGACTGCGACCCAGATCGCACAGGGGTTGGCGACCGAGACCGCCAGCGCCGCGCGTGACTCCACCGCCACCACGTCGGCACGCGCGCTGGCTGCGACCGGCACCGCCGACGCCGCCGCTGTGAGCCGTGCCGCCATCATCGCGGCGGACAATGCCGCGACCGCTGCCGCCCTCACCGCCACCGCCGATGCGCTCGCCGCGACCGCCGCTCAGGTATCGCTGGAAGGCAGCGCGACGCAGCTCGTCCGCGATGCCACCGCCGCCGCCAATGCCAGCGCCACTCAGGTCGCAGCCAACGCCACTACCAGCGCGCAGCAGACGGCGATTGCCACGCCCGACAGTGAGGCGATCGCGCAAGCCGCCACCGACACGAACGCCAGCCCCACGCCGCAGGGAACACTGACGGCTGTCTCAACGGACTCACCTCCGAGCGGCGGCGACGCCATTCCGCTCATCCTGGTGGTTGTGGCGATCGTGGTCATCCTGCTGTTGTTGTTCTTTGCGCTGCGCGGCAACCGCGACCGCCGTCCGTAGGGACGCATCACGGTGCATCTGTGCAGATAACGGGGGGTTGGCACGCCAAACCCCTACATCCGCCGCCTAGGGACGCATAACAGTCCGTTGCAATAACCATGCGTCCCAAAATGGCTGTTCCCGCCTCTCTAGCCAGCCTCGACCGTCGCGCTGACGCGGGCGACGGGCAGCCGCACGATCACCTGTGTGCCGGTGCCCACCACCGAGCGGATGTCGAGCGCGCCGCCGTGCGCCGCCAAAATCCGTTGTGCCAGCCACAAACCGACGCCCATCCCCTGCTGTTCGTTCTTTTCGCGCCCGATCTGCTGAAAGCGCTGGACGGCGTTTTCCATCTCATCGGCAGGAATGCCCATACCCATATCGGTGACACTGATGAAGACTGTGTTGTTGCGCCGCCACTGGCGCACTGTCACCTCGGTATTCGACGGCGCGAAGGTGAGCGCGTTGGCGATCAATTCTGCCAATGCCTGCTTGAGCGCATAGGGGTTGCACAGCACCAGCGACTCGTAATCGCGCGTCTGGGCGTTGACGGTCACCCCTGGCTGCATCTGATAGGCGAACCGACGCGCCAGATTGTTGGCGGCGATCAGCATCTCCCACATCGCCATATCCAGCCCCTGAGTCAGCACCGTTTCGGCGGACAGCGCGCCCGCGTCCAACTGGGTGATGAATACCAACTGCTCGACGCGGTGGGTCAGGCGGCGGCTGCCGACGATCACGGTATCGAGCAATTCCTGAATATCCTTGGGACTGAGCTGTCCCATCTGGCGACTCAGCACCTCGACGACCGTATTCATCGAGATCAGCGGCGTGCGCAGCTCGTGCGTGACCATGCGCACCAACTGGGTGCGTGCCATTTCCAGGCGGTGTTCGCCGCTGGCGCTGATCAGGGCGTGACGCTGGAGGCGCACCTCGATCGTCTCGATCAGCTCGCTCACCCGGAACGGCTTGGTCACAAAGTCGTCCGCCCCGGCGAGCCGCGCCTGATGGCGCATATTTTCCTCGTCATAGCTGGTGAACATGATGATCGGCACCAGCGCCGTCGAGATGTCCGAGCGCAGCGCCCGGATCATCTCCAGCCCGGTCATGCCCGGCATCATATTGTCGCACACGATGATGTCCGGTGACCAGCTGAGCGTCATCTCGATCCCGGCTGCCCCCGTGCTGGCACCCATCGCGTCGTAGCCTGCGTGCCCCAACAGCTCCAGCGTATCTTCCAACAACCCGACTTCATCGTCGATGATCAACACTTTGACCACGTTGTGCGTCCCATTTTTGAGTAAGAAGTGGCTGACAGCGCGGCGAATCCCCCCGATGCTTTATCGATCATATTCGGGAATGGGAGCCTGTGCATAGCGCCCGTGTGAAATCTTTGTGAAGGTTCACAGCGATTCCTTGATCAACGCCGCGATCCTGGGCGTGATCCCTGGCACACGGGCGAGATCGTCGGCGCTGGCGGCGCGGATGGCGTCGATCGAGTTGCCATACGCTTTCAAGAGCGCCTTGCGCTTGCTCGGTCCGACGCCAGGAATCGCCTCCAGTTGACTGACCATGCCGATCTTGTCGCGTCGCGCTCGGTGACTGGTGATGGCGAAGCGGTGCGCCTCGTCGCGGACGCGCTGCACCAGATAGAGCGCCTCGCTGCGGCGCGACAGCACGATCCCCGATCCCGCGCCGGGCAGATACAATTCCTCGAACTGTTTCGCCAGCGACACCACCGGCACACGGTCGGTCAGTCCGAATTCCATCAGCACCTCGACTGCGACGCCCAACTGTCCCTTGCCGCCGTCGATCATCAGCAGATCGGGCAGCCGCCGCCAGGTCTCGTCGCGGTCTTCTTTGCCGGGCGCGATCGGTGTCGGATTCAGATTGGTCTCGCGCCAGCGGTTGAACCGCCGCGTGAGCGCCTCGCGCATCGACTGAAAATCGTCCGACCCGGCATGGCTGACGGTGCGAATGTTGAAGCGGCGGTATTCGCCTTTGGCGGGTGTCCCCTGGACGAATACCACCCGCGACGCGACGATCGCCGTCCCCTGAGTCGTGCTGATGTCAAAGCACTCGATACGGTTGGGGATGCGCGGCAGATCGAGCGCGGTTTGCAGCTCCGACAGCGCCACTTCCTGCTTGACGGTATCCGCCTCCCACTGCGCACGCAGCATGTGCAGCGTCTCGCTGGCATTTTCACGCGCCATGTCGATCAGGTGCTTCTTGTCGCCGCGCTGGGGGACGGTGATGGTCACGCGCTTGCCATTACGCTTATCGCGCAGCCAGCGCTCGATGATGCGCGCCTCCTCGATATTCTGCGGCAGCACCAGCTCCGGCGGAATTTCGGCGGCATCATCGTAAAAGCCGCGTATGAACGCCTCCAACACCTCTTCATCGTCGGCGCCGTCGGCGTGTTCGAGCGCGCGTGAGGCGCTGCCGATCAGCTTGCCATTGCGGATGAACAGGATTTGCGCCACCGCGTCCTTGTCATCGCGCGCCAGCGCGATCACGTCCTGATCCGCCAGACCCGGACTGACGGCACGGTGCTGGCGGGTGATGTACTCGATCGCCTTCAGTTGATCGCGCACCGCCGCCGCCTTTTCAAAGTCGAGCCGTTCGGCGGAGTCGTTCATGGTGCGGGTCAGCCGCGCGACCACGCCCTCGCTCTTGCCGCTCAATACGTCCATCAATTCGGCGATCATGCTGCGATAGCCCGTCTGATCGACCGCGCCGATGCACGGGGCGTTGCACAGCTTGAGATCGTGAAACAGACAGGCGCGGGCGTCGCGTCCATTGATGTCGCGGTCACAGGTGAGATAGGGAAAGGCTTTGCGCAGGGTCTGGAGCGTGTTCTGCACCGCCCACATAGCGACATACGGACCAAAATAGCGCGAGCCGTCCTGCTGCGGACGGCGAGTCGCCTCGACTTTGGGAAATGCCATCTCCCACGAGACGCGGATGTAGGGATAGCGTTTGTCGTCTTTGAGGCTGATGTTGTAGCGTGGCTTGTGCCGCTTGATCATCGTCTCTTCGAGGATCAGCGCCTTGATCTCGTTTTCCTCGACGATGAACTGAATATCGACGACCTCGCCGCGCATCTTCAGCGTCTTGAGGCTGCCGTCGGCGCTGGCATTGAAATAGCTGCGCACGCGATTGCGCAGCAGCTTTGCCTTGCCGATGTAGATGATGGTGTCGTGCTTGTCTTTCATGATGTAGACGCCTGGCTTCATGGGAAGATTGCGCAGGATCGTCGTGATGTGATCGGATGGGGTGAACATAGGCATAGACTCGTTGGGAATGGCAAACATGTTCGCAAATTATAGCGCACAATGACTTCATCAGGTGTACAGGTGTACATCATCAGGTGTACAACGGAAGCGACCTGTAGATGGACTACGACTGTGATTCATCTTCAGGCGGTGCCAACGCCCCCACCAGCATAGCGCTCATCAGCGTCGAGACGTAGCTCACCACCCGGATCGCCCGTTCGTAGTTGATGTTGGTCGGTCCCAGCACACCGACCGCGCCGCTGATCTGTCCCTCGACGCCATAGCGACTCAGCACCATGCTCAAATGGCTCAGTTCTTCCCAATTGCCATTGCCCGCGACCACGACCTGCACTTGATTGAGCATCGGCGTCATCATCTCTTGCAGGATCATGTTCAGGAACGCGCGTTCCTCGATCACGCGGATTGCCTGCTGCGCCCCCTCGCTGCCCGGAAACAGGCGCACCATCTCGGTCAGACCATCGCCATACACAGGACCCGCGCCCTGGCTGTCGGCGCGCGCCATCGCATCGGCGGCGATCTCGGCAATATCGCGGTCGAGCAGGGTGAGCGCCACCGAGCGGGCGCGTACCTCCCCGGCGCTCAGGTTGGGCAGATTGGCGTTGAGACGGGCGCTGGTCTCGCTGAGGCGCGGCTGCGTCAGCGCTTCTGCCAGCGTCAGCATCTGCTGATGCACCGAGCCGCCTTGCAGCACCAGCACCATCAGCGCCAGCCGACCCTGCACCGCGATCAGCTCGATGTGCTTGAAGCGCCCGACCGCGCCCTGCGGCTGCGTGACCAGCGCTGCCGTCCCCGCCACCCGCGCCAGCGCGCTGGCAGCCTGGGTCATCTGCTGCTCGCTGGCGACCGGGGCGCTCTTCAGCCGCTCGTCGATCCAGTGCTGATCGCGCGTATCGAGCGAGTCGCCGTCCCGATCCATCAGCAGGCGCTTGACAAAATAGCGATAGCCCATCTCGGTCGGCACTCGCCCTGCCGAGGTATGCGGCTGTTGAATCGCGCCTAATTCTTCGAGCGCCACCATCTCGTTACGGATGGTGGCGCTGCTGTAGGTGAGGTTGAAACGCTCGACCAGATACTTGGAGCTGACTGGTTCGGGCGTGTCGGTGTATGCTTTGACGATGTAGGCGAGAATCTCTTCCTGACGGCGCGTAAGTTCTGGCAGGTGCGATTCGTCTGAATTCATGTAATGGTTCGATCTCGATCGTCGGACGGCACGTGCTGGTGATCCTAGCACAGCCGCCGCGCGCGATCAAAATAGCAGAGTCGAGGAAACGATGGGCAACAAAACGTTTGAAGTGACGCAGTTTCAGAGCGATGTCCTGGACAGCGAGACTCCCGTTCTGGTGGATTTTTGGGCGGAATGGTGCGGTCCGTGTAAGATGATCGCCCCGGTGGTGGATCAGCTCGCGGAAGAATACGGTGACAAGCTCAAGGTGGGCAAGCTGGACGCCGATGTGTATCCCGAAGTCTTACAGCAGTACGGGATCATGGGCATCCCGACGCTGATCCTGTTCAAGGGCGGACAACCCGTGATGCGCATCAGCGGGTTCCAGAACAAAGCGCGGATCGCCAGCCAGCTGGTGCCGCACCTGAGCTAGGGGACAGTATTGGTGATGGAGGGGACGCGGGGGCGTCCCCTTTTTTGTTGCTAACTATACAGCCCTTACCCAAAGTCCCTCTCCCTCAAGGTTGAGGGACTTTAAGAATGCAGAGGGACTTTAAGAACCGCTTTGAGTTGGTTTTCTCTCCTCAGCCCTGTATGTAGCGCGAAGGGGAAGGGTTGAGGGCTGGGTCGTTACGGTTGCGTTGCAAATGGGACACATAACGATGCGTCTGCCTGCGCTGCGAGACTGCCCGCCGCCCTCTGACCCGACTTGACCCATTAAACTTTCTTAACAACGCCACCAATCGCTTGACAGCGATCTAAAGCCATGTTAGTCTTTCGCATGTGGGCAGATCATGCCTCACCGTGCGCCGTGTGCGCACGTAAAACCACTCATGAAGCCAACAGGCGATGCGCCTGTACCCTAGTTAGACGCTGATAAGGCGTCCCCGATTTTCAAGTCGGGCAGTTATGAAGAAAGGAGTTCGGGAATGACACAAGCTTTAGCGAAACCACGTATTGAAGCAGGGAGAGTCTACTCCCGACAGGAAGCGGCTGAGGCGTTGGGAATCAGCTTGAGTACGCTCAAGCGTCTCGTCAAGAACGGACACCTGCGTGTCAGCAAGCCGCACGGGATGCGCCGGGTCTTCATCACGGGTGAAAGTATCCTCTCCATGCTCGACGATACCTTAGTGGAGCGGGGTGCCTGAACAGATGATTCGCAACCTGACCCCCCACACCCTGATTGCGCACGCACGCGGACCGATTTTTGCGCGCCTATGGCTGGATTCCGCCTATCCGCTCGCAGCGGGCGCGGATCGCACCTCCCTTCCGGGACTGTGCACGAACGGAAATAGTGGTATCGGCGCCAGAATGAACGGCGGCGTCACGAGCAGCAATAACGACGGACAGTCTCACGAACCGGGAGCAGGCATCTGCTGAAGCTCCCCCCCTGATGCAGGGTTCCCCGAAAGGGCGTGAGACTGGTAACCCACAGTCTCACGCCCTTTTTGTTTGCACACTGCGAGGTCATACGCAATGAGCGCGACAACACAGCCGAACCTGCAACTGCTGTACAACGATGCGCGGCTGACGACTCTGTTCGACGCGCTCGACGAGCTGCACAGCGCCAGCGCTGATGGCAATCTGCGCGCGGTCACCCCTCTCAGCAACACCGAGATGATCGCCTGGCTGCAAGACCTGGTGTATATCGCCCAGGAGACGATCGTCGAGATTCGTGAGCAAAACGCGGACAGCACTCAGGGAATTCAACTGGTTCGTAAGACATCCTGACCGGCGACGATGACCGTTGCCAGTCTGCCAGCGGGGACAGCCAGTCCTAAGCCTGCTTCATTCACATCCGATTGCACTACGGCGAACGACTGAAAAGAGAGAATCATGACTCCCGAATTGAAACTGTTTCAACTGCGTCAGCAAGAGCTGGAGCGCGTCGCGCAGCAGCAACGGCAGGCATATGAAGTGCGCCGCTGGCTGCTGAAACAAACCGCGCGCCGCACCAGCAGCGACTCGAAGCTGAGTCAACTGCTGGCGCGCATCTCGGTGCTGTTCTAGCACCGAGGAGCACCATCCCGCCTCAGCGCGATCGTCGCGCTGGTCGCCTTATCAGGAAAGGCTGCATATGAACCGCCGTGATGACGGCAGTAAATCTGACACCATCAGCGATTTAGCCGACCTGCCAGCCGATCAGCCCGTCCCCTGCGACAACATGTCGAAAAGGAGGACGGGCTGGTCAGGCGGCACCACACACCGCACCTGAACGCGCAGTCCTTCTAAACGACACGAATCATCCAGTAAGCGCCTGGCGCTGCCCGGCGGGGCACGGAATCGACCGTGCCCCGCACGATTCATGATGTTTCCCGATCACCCACGTACCCACCACGAATGTAAAGGCTCTGTAAACCTTCCTGCGACGATTTCTAAACCGAACTGGATTGCAGTATAATGAATCACGGTTGTGCTAAAAATCACGTAGTCGGTCGGTTAGACAGCGCATGAGGTGAAATGTGTCTGGAACGATCTCCGGCAGAGTGCTTCTGCTCAACGGACAATCCTGGGAGCCGCTGTCGATCATCTCGATCCCGCGCGCGATCAATCTGATCCTGGCGGAAAAGGCAGTCGTGGTCGAGCAATCGGGCGATTTTGTCCGCACGGTGCGCGACCGTTTCCCCATCCCATCGGTGATCGCGCTGCGATCATATGTCAATGTGCCCCGGCGTCAGGCGCACTGGAGTCGTCGTGGGGTGCTGGTGCGCGACTCGTACACCTGCATCTACTGCCAGGCGACGCCCGGCACCGTCACCAAGCCCAAGCTGCTCGCCAAGAGCGACTTCACAGTCGATCACATCATCCCCAAGTCCAAAGGTGGCAAGGATACCTGGGGCAACACCGCCTGCGCCTGCTACCAGTGCAATCACCGCAAGGGCGATCGACTCGCTCACGAGGCGGGCATGAAGCTGATGTGGGAGCCGCGCACCCCCAGAACCAGCTATCTGGTGATCGCCATAGGCAGCGGCAACGACTCCTGGCGGCGTTATATCGAGGTGTAAAAAGAGACTCCGGCGGGGTCTCTTTTTTTTATGCTCGCGGCGACGTGAGCGGACGCCGTGTTTGGCGTGCCTTCGCGATCTCCCAGACCGGTTCGCTGCGCACGGTGGTGTATCTGACGCTACCCGCGCCGCCGTCGGATGATGAGGAGGTGCAATAATCGAGGTGCGGTCGATGCTCAAAATCGTACTGCTGCTGGCGTTAGTATTATCATTGTCGCGCGACGGTGCGCGGGCAGGTGAAGCCTGTCCGACGATCACGCCCTACAACGTACATACCCTGGTGGAGGTCGAGACGATCGGGCGCGGCTCGGTCCGCAGCTATGTCCTTTCTCCCGATGAAACGCGCCTCGTCGTCGTCACCGCGCTCGGTGCCTGGGTGTACGACATGAGCGACACCAGCGCACCGCCTATACATCTCGTTTCCGACACGGGCGAGACTTATGTATTCGCTGTGATGTTCACGCCGAACGGACAAAATCTGATCGTCAGTTTTGGCGTACTGCGTGGTCTCAATCAACCCGCACAACAACAAAAAATCCACATTTACGATCATGACCTGGCGCTCGTGCGCTCATTCACCCTCAACTATCCATCGTCTTTGCAGGCGGACGATCACACGCTGTTGCAGATCAACAACGGCTCGATCACCTTGTGGCGGCTGGCGACCGGACGGGCTCACGCAGAGATTTCCACTCGTGAGCGTGCCAGTGTACAGCTCACCGCCGATCGACGGTTAGTCCTCCTGGACAGCCCGCGCTATGACGTTCGCTATCGCACGCGCTATCGCACCTATGACACACGCACCGGCGACGAAATTGGCACAGAGATCATCATGCCATTCGATTCGGGTCCCAACAATCCGCTGGCGCTCAACAGGGATGGCAGTATGATCGCGGTCTACAACGAGATCGGTGACTCCAACGTGCAGTTGATACGCTTGTCCGATCAATACGCGCCGCCCGCGATCGCGTTCCCCGACAGACGTTTTCCATTGTTCCCTAGAGCGCTCACATTTTCGGAAGATGGGCGCTGGTTGTTCGTTTTGACACACAGACCGTTTGAGTCTACAGAAGACCATCGTCTCGACATTATCGAGATCGCGCAAAATCGCATTGTACACAGCCTGCCGTTGGCTCACATACCCACCTCCAACAGACTGGGGGAGCTGCTTGCCGCTGAGTTGGCGTTGTGGCTGCCGACACCGGAGCCGCTCGACATGGTGACCGCGCTGATCGGTGTCGGTCAATTTAACCCGCCCACCCTCAATCGGGCAGATTCGATCACGCATTTCATCGATGACAATACGCTGTTGATGCGCGGCAGCAACTATGAATTTGAGTATCTCGTGGTCACACTGGACGAGGGTATCTTCACACCCTACGTCCAGCCCGATGACAAGGCGGTCTTTTTGTACGATTCAGGTCGGCTCGACGAGGCAACCTATGCGGCGTTGATACAGCGCGTGGCGGGCGACCAGGCAATAAGCGAATTGCTGGTAGACAGGCGCAACAGGCAGATTTTCCTGGCTTATCGTGACGGCACAATATCGGTCTGGTCGCTGGACGATCTCAGTCTAGTCACATCGTTCAGCCTGAATCCCTTTACCTATGCGCAGCTACTCGCCATCAGCCCCGACGGTGCGACGCTCTACGTCGTGTCCAATGTCGGACGCCTGACCGCCTGGTCGATCCCGGCTGCACGGGCGCTGCTGCTGCGCGCCGACCCGACGCTGCGCGATATGCAAACGATGCACATCTCCCCTGATGGATCGCTGTTGATCATGCCCGACCCCTTCGAATATGGCGTGCGCTTCATCGACACGTGCGGAGCGGTGCGCCACACTCTATTTGACCCGGCAATCAGTGATGCCATCATCAGCCCCGACGGACGGCGGGTGATCACACTGCAATTCACGAGCTGTCTGCGCGTATGGTGCGCGAGTGGGTGATGTGCGATGGGTGCTCCAGGCGGCAGCACCTCGACGCGAAACACGCCTGTGGAGAGAATTTAGCTTCGCAAATCCGGTCGAGTCATGACACTGGTCGGATGTGGTTGTTGACAATCACCAAAATCCTTTATCACTTTTTGACATCGATCGTGCATTTCGCTACACTCCAAAAGCATGTAACGTATGCCAATGGTTGTTTTTGTTTACAAGGAGCGTTCCCCATAATGAAAAAAGTCGGATTAGTCCTGCTCGCGGCAGCCGCCCTGCTGCTGGTGCCCGCGACCTTCGCGCAAGATCCTGCCCCCATCCAGGTCGGTGAAGTCACCCAGCGCATCCTCGATCGCGGTGAGCTGGTGTGCGGCGTCAATACCGGGCTGGCTGGCTTTGCCGCCCTCAACGACGCCGGCGAATACGAAGGCTTCGACGTGGAATTCTGCCGCGCCGTCGCCGCCGCCATTCTCGGTGACGCCAACCTGGTGAGCTATCGTCCCCTTCAGGCGGGCGAGCGCCAGGCTGCCATTCAGTCAGGCGAGATCGATCTGATGTCGCGCAACACCACCATGACGCTCAGCCGCGACTCGGTCTGGGCATCGACCTTTGCCCCGGTCACCTTCTACGATGGTCAGGGCTTGATGGTGCGCGTCGATATGGGCGTCACCGAGATCGAGCAGCTCGAAGGCGCGTCGATCTGCGTGCAGAGCGGCACCACCACTGAACTCAATCTGGCGGACGCTTTCGATCAGCGCGGGATCACCTATACCCCGCAGGTATTCGCGGACGCCGCTGGCACCTGGGAAGGCTATGTCGCGGGTCGCTGCGACTCCTTCACCACCGACAAGAGCGGTCTGGCTGCCTACAAGTCCACCGCCGAAAATCCCGGCGATCATGTCATCCTCGACATCACCCTGAGCAAGGAACCGCTGGCGCCCCTCAGCCCGCAGAGCGACTCCCAGTTCGCGGACATCGTGCGCTGGACGGTCTACGGCATGATCCAGGCGGAAGAATACGGGATCACCAGCGCCAATGTCGATGAATTCCTGACCAGCGAGCTGCCGGAAATCCAGCGCTTCCTCGGTCAGGGTGAAAACGCCACCGGTTCCAACTACGGTATCGCCAACGACTTCATGGTCACGGTGATCCGTCAGGTCGGCAACTATGGCGAAGTGTTCGAGCGTCATCTCGGCGCCGACACGGTGTTCAACCTCGGTCGCGGTCTGAACGCGCTCTGGACCGACGGCGGTCTGATGTATTCGCCGCCCTTCCGTTAGTCAAACGCCCCCAATAGACCCCTGCCCTGTCGTGACTCCGCGCATCTGCGCGGGGTTCGGGCGGGGGCTTATTTTTCTTTGTTTATGGAGATATGAAACTGTCACAGTTTTTTTGCGCGGACGCACCGTCGCGCGTCTCTGCACTGTCTGACCATTGTTTTTGGGAGTAATTACGCGCGCATGACCGCCACGAGTCGCCCTTCACCCAATCCGCCCGTCGTCCCGGCGTCGTCGTTCTCGCCGCTGCAACTCCTGCGTGACGACCGTGTGCTGCAGATCATCGGACAAATTATCTTTGCACTGATCCTGATCGCCGCGCTCTATGCCCTGGCGACCAGCATCCTTAACGCGCTGGCATCGCGCAATCTGACCCCCAACCTTGCATTCTTTGGCGATCGCGCCGGGTTCGACATCGGTGAAAAGCCTGCCTGGTATTCCGCCAACAGCACCTATTGGGAGGCGTACACCGTCGGCTTTGCCAACACCATGCGTGTTACGATCGCCGGGCTGACGCTCTCGACTCTGCTCGGCGTGTTCGTCGGCATCCTGTTGTTGAGCGGTAATTGGCTGGTGCGGGTGCTGCTGCTGGGCTTTGTCGAGGTGATCCGCAACACCCCGCTGATCGTGCAGTTGTTCGTGTGGTATTTTGTGGTCATGCTCAGTCTGCCCGTCTTTCAGCAAAGCATCTCGCTGCCGCCAGAGGGGATCAACGTGATCCCGCTGCGCTACGCGCTGTACGGGCTGCTGGCGCTGTTTGTCTGGGGGCGGGTGCGCGCTGTCACACCGCAGCAGCACAGCCGCCGTCGCATCTGGGTCTACGGCGCGATCACGCTGGTCGGCGCGCTGGAAGTGCTGATCCGCGCCGGGATACTCAACGGCGGTGCCGTGCTGCGCGTCGAGGTGCGCCCCTGGGTATTTCTGAACATTCGCGGCTTTGGCTTTCCGGCGATCATCACCACATCGCGCTTTGCGGAATGGTTCGCCTTTGTCGCGGTCGGCGCGGCGCTGGCGCTGATCATCTGGGTGTATTACGGTCGGCTGAAAGAGACGACGGGCATCCCCCGTCCGCGCGTGCTGCACGGGGCGATCGCGCTGGTGGGCGCGGCGCTGATCGGCTGGGCGGTCGTCAGCGGCGAGCCGACCGCTACGTCTGTCCCGGTGACCGACGCCAATGGTGCCGTCGCGCTGGTGCCGATCGACACCGCCCGCGAACAGGGCGCGATCAGCCAGGCAGACGAGGCGCTCTACACCGCCGCGCCGCTGATCTTCCAACTGCCGGAAAAGAACAATTTCCGTTACACCAGCGGCACCCAGATCAACCCGGAATACATGGCGCTGCTGCTGGGCTTGGTGGTGTACACGGCGGCGTTCATCGCGGAGATCGTGCGCGCGGGCATCCTGGCAGTGCCCAAAGGGCAGGTCGAGGCGGCACGCGCGCTCGGCCTGAGCACAGGCGACGTGCTGCGCTCCGTTATTTTGCCGCAGGCGCTGCGCGTGATCATCCCGCCGCTCGGTAATCAGTATCTCAATCTGGCGAAAAATTCCAGCCTGGCGATCGCTATCGCCTACGCCGACCTGTTTCAGATCACCACCACGATCATGAATCAGTCGGGACAGTCGGTGACGGGTATGGCGCTGGTGATGCTGACCTACCTGATCATCAGCCTGACGATCGCCACCCTGATGAACCGTGCCAACCGCCGTTTCCAGCTTGTGACGAGGTAAAGAAGCCATCATGACCACCGCCAGCGATCCCCGTCGCAGCAGCGCGTTGCTCGACACGGCGACCGTCGTCAATTACGACGAACCGCCCTACAAGACTCCGCCCGCGCTGGTCGTCGGACCGCTGGCGTGGGTGCGTGACAATTTATTAAGCTCGCCTTTCAACATCGCCCTGACGATCGTGAGCGGCATCCTGCTGATCGTGCTGCCGATCAGCTTTTTTGGATGGGTAGTCGGTCAGGCGAATTGGTTCGTGATCAACTTCAACCTGCGCCAGTTCATGGTCGGGCGCTACGAGGTGGACGCCGAATGGCGGGTCGCGCTGGTGGTGCTGATGGTGGCGTTCACGATCGGCGCGCTGCTGGCTGCCTTCAGCTATGTATCGCGGCGGCTGCCGATCCTGGTTGGCATTGTGGTGGCGTTGTGCTTCATCGTGCCGCTGGCGATCAACACCGTGCTGCCGCTGCCGCCGACCTACCTGGCTGCGGGTGACGCCGACATCGTATCGGGCAGCTCGACACAGCCGCCTGTGCCCAACCTGGGCTTTGTCGCGCGGACAGGTGAGACGGTGCGGCTGCGGATCGCGGAGGATCTGTCGGCAGACGATCCAACTCTGACCACGCTGCACGGGTTTGGCGACATCGGTGCCAACCTGCTGCGCGCGTCGGCGGCGGGACGACTGACAAACGAGGCGCGCATCGTCGAGATCGACGCGCTATTCGCCGCCGACCTGCCCAACGCGCGCATCCTGACCGACAATCAGAGGGCAGTGCTGGAGACCGAGCGCGGACGCCTCGCCGTCACCCCGCCCATCACCGAATCGACCGCGCTCAATACCAGGTCGATCCGCTGGCGGCTGCTGGATGCGACGCTGGAGCCGATCGGGTCGGGGACGCTGGCGCCCGGCGATCCGTTCGCCAGCGTGACGCTGCCCGCCGACGGCTGGTACATCCTGGAAAAGACCGGGGCGGGGACAGCGCTCCTGGAAACCTACGGCATCTACCCCCTGATCGAGCGCAACTTCACGCGCAGCGAGGTGCGCGACGAGTCTGGGGTGGTGACGCAGCAAGCCGAGCGTTACAACGAATATTTGCGCATGACCGACAGCTGGATCACCCGCGCCATTCGTCCTGAGATCGACGGCGACCCGGTGCCGATGACGATCATCATCGACACGCAGTATCGCGGCGATCGCAGCCTCAACGATTATCTGCGCGTGTATCTGGCGCCCTTTCTGGAGGCGACCAACGACGCGCTGCTGTGGATCGTGATCGCGGCGGTCTTCGGCTTTGGCGTGGCGCGCCTGGCAGATCGCGTGATCCCCAGCCCGGTCAAGGCGCTCAAGCCGCGTGCTGTCTCGCAGCGCATGGGCATCTATCTGCTGGTGGCGCTGCCGGTGCTGATGTTCGTGTTCATCTACGGCATCGGCATCGGCGGGGTGCTGCCGATCACCGACACCCGGCGATGGGGCGGTCTGCTGCTGACGATCATGCTGTCGATGGTCGGGATCATCGCCTCGTTTCCGTTGGGGGTGCTGCTGGCACTGGGACGACGGAGTAAGCTGCCCGTCGTCAGCGCCGCCTCGACGATCTACATCGAGTTCGTGCGCGGCGTGCCGCTGATCGCGGTGCTGTTCATGGCGCAATTACTGGTGCCGCTGATCAGCCCGACGCTGGCGGAGGTCGATAACGTCTTCCGGGCGATGGTCGGCATCATACTTTTCAGCGCGGCGTATCTGGCGGAAAATGTACGCGGCGGCTTGCAGGCGATCCCGCCCGGTCAGGAAGAGGCGGCAAAGGCACTCGGACTGGCGGGCTGGCAGGTGACGGTCTTCGTCACGCTGCCGCAGGCGCTGCGGCTGGTCATTCCGGCGCTGGTCGGACAGTTTATCTCGCTGCTGAAAGACACCTCGCTGGTGGCGATCGTCGGCATGGTCGATCTGACGGGAATCGCGCAAAGCACGGTCGCGCAGACCGAATTTCTGGGCACGCGCCGCGAAGTCTACATTTTTATCACGATCATCTACTTCGTCTTTTGCTACGTGATGGCTGCGATTAGCCGCCGTCTCGAAGCCAGCGGATCAGGCGCGGCGCGCCGCGTGTGAACGATCGTGCATCGATGGAATGGTCGTGCGGACGGACGCATCGTTAGGCGTCCCTACGGCATATCGTAATAATGATTGAAAAAAAGGATCGATCTATGGAAACGCAGATACGCGAACCGATCATCGTCTGTCGCGGCGTCAACAAATGGTTCGGCGAATTTCAGGCGCTGCGTGATGTCAGCGTCGAGGTGATGCCTCAGGAAGTGGTGGTCGTGATCGGGCCCTCCGGGTCGGGCAAATCGACCTTCATCCGCTGTATCAACCGCCTGGAAGAACATCAGGAAGGCGAGATCATCGTCGCGGACGTGCGCCTCACCCACGATGTGCGCAATATCGCCACCATCCGCCGCGAGATCGGCATGGTGTTTCAGCAGTTCAATCTGTTTCCGCATTTGACGGTGCTGCAAAATATCAGCCTGGCGCCGATCAACGTGCGCAACTGGTCGCGCGACAAAGCCGAGAGCAAAGCGCGCGAGCTGCTCGCCCGTGTCGGCATCCCGGAACAGGCGGACAAGTATCCCGGTCAGCTCTCAGGCGGACAGCAGCAGCGCGTCGCCATTGCCCGTGCGCTGGCGATGGAGCCGAAGATCATGCTATTCGACGAGCCGACCAGCGCGCTCGACCCGGAAATGGTGCGCGAGGTGCTGGACGTGATGAAAGAGCTGGCGGGATCGGGCATGACGATGGTGGTGGTCACCCACGAGATGGGGTTTGCGCGTGAGGTAGCGGATCGGGTGCTGTTCTTCGATCAGGGGCGGATCGTCGAGGAGGGGACGCCGGATCATTTCTTTGATAATCCGCAGCACCCACGCACTAAATTGTTCCTGTCGCAGATTTTGTAGATATTGTCCTGAATGTCATAGGGGTCTGGCGATGCCAGACCCCTGAGACGTGCTTACGACTGTGCAGCGACCGCGCCGACCGTCTCGATCACAGCCGGCATTGCGACGGGGACAGCGGTCTCGACCACAGCCGGGGTTTCGACCGTGAGCGCGTCGTCGGTCAGGGTTTGCAGCAGCCCCTGACCTTCGCGTTCCCCAATCCAATTGACGGTCATCAACGCGGCGGCGCATCCCTGCCCGGCGGCGGTGATCGCCTGACGGAATACGTCGTCATGAATTTCGCCGCCCGCAAAGACGCCGGGGACGTTGGTCGCCATCTGACCATCGACGATCACGTAGCCCTGCGCGCCCATGTTCAACTGCCCCGCGAACAGGTTGCTGTTGGGATCGTAGCCGACGAAGATGAAGACGCCGTTGGTCGGGCGTTCAGTGGTCGCGCCCGTCACCGTGTCGCGCAGCGTCACCCCGTTCACACGCTGATCGGCGCCGTGAATGGCATCGATGACGGTATTGTACTGAAAGGCAATCTTAGGATTGTTGAACGCGCGCGCCTGCAGAGCGACACTGGCGCGCAGTTCTTCACGGCGATGCACGACCGTCACCTTGTCGGCGAATTTGGTCAGGAAGATCGCCTCTTGCAGTGCCGAGTCGCCGCCGCCGACGACCAGAATATCCTTGCCCCGGAAAAACCAGCCGTCACAGGTGGCGCACCAGCTGACACCGCGTCCGATGAAATCATCTTCGCCGGGCACGCCCAGCTTGCGCGGGCTGGCGCCGATGGTCACGATCACCGCGTCCGCCAGGTATTCGCTGCCATAGGTCTTGACGCGAAAGGGGCTGCCGGTGGTGAAATCGACCTCGGTCACGAGATCATAGTCGAATTCCGCGCCGAATCGTTCCGCCTGCGCGCGCATCCGTTCGGTGAGGTCGGGTCCGGTGACGCCTTCAGGAAAACCTGGGAAGTTATCCACGTCGTGGGTGGTGGCGATCTGCCCGCCGACCTGATTACCGGTGATCACGACCGTACTCAACTGTGCGCGTGCGGTGTAGATGGCTGCGGTAAGTCCAGCGGGACCCGATCCGATGATGGCAACACGTACACGTTTGATTGTATTCATCGCGTTCATCATTCCTTTGAGACCAGCTCGGTATTTTGCGCGGCGATCATGGTCAGCAGCGCTTGAAATTCTTCGGTACATTCAGCACAACATGCGAGATGATGTTCGACCTCAGGCAGCAGCAGCTCGATGGCGGCGCCCTGACGAACCAGGTCAGCGAGGCGGCAAAAGTGCTGTCCACAGCTCTCGCAGTCCATCTCGGAGTCGTCGGCGTGCTGTGTGAAGATGCCGCTGATCAGCTTGCGAATTTGTTCGTCCACGTCGTCATTCCACCTGGCTGGCTATAATCATTTCGACGCGCGCCATCTCGTATATCTTACGATCGGGTGTGTTGAGTTTGGCACGCCAAACCCCTGCGACCGGGTGTGAATGTGTCGGCGCATTCATCACCGTTCTTCAAACAGGCGCAGCATGTAATTCATCGACAACCCCTGGGTTTCCAGATGGGCGCGCAGCTTACGGCGGGCATCGTGCAGCAGCTTGTAGAGCGCGTTGCGATTGGTGCCCATGCGCTCCGCGACCACCTCCATCGGCACGCCATCGACCGCGACGGCGACCAGGGCGCGGTACTGGCGATCGGTCAGCGCATCCTTGATCGAGTCTTGCAGCCGCTGCAGCACCTCGTCTTTTTCGGCGGCGCGTTCGGGGTTGGGCGGCTTTTCACCGCCGACCGGATTGCTCGCCAGCCATGCGGGTTCGCCATCGATGGTCAGGGCGTCGAGGCTGTAATCACGATAACGGGCGCGGCGCAGATCGCTGATCGCCACCCGTACCGCCACGCGCATCGCCCAGGTGGTGAACAGGCTGTCGCCGCGAAAGCTGTCGAGATTGTCGATCACGCGGATTAAGGCATCCTGCGCCATATCCTGTGCCATCTGCGTCATCTCGTGGCTGCTCAACGACGCCAGATCGCTGCGTTCGCGGCTGAGGTAGTAATAGATACCGCGCTGGAGGCGTCCACGCAAATCTTCGAGCGCGTCAGGCGACTGAGTACGCAGGTCTTCGACCCAGGCTTCGTTGGAGCGGTCTTTTGTGCGATCGGTCATCAGGATAGAGGCACGGCTTACGCCGAGTCCGCATCGACGAGCACAAAGGCGACGCGGATCACCATCCGTCCGAGACGAATCTCGTCGCCGTCGCGCAGAATGCGCGGCTGATGCGGGATGAGGCGCTGCCCATTGAGATAGGTGCCGTTGACGCTGCCTTGATCCAGCACGGTCAGGGCGTTGTTTTCGATACGCTTGATATACAGGTGTTTGCGCGAGATGCCCAGGTCTTCCCCTTTATGCCGGCCCAGGTCGATGCTCGGGATTTCCTGGGTCGCGGGGTCACGCCGTCCCAGCGAGATCAGATCGACCTGCATCGGATCAAAGGCGTATTCGGCGCCATCATGGACGAGCTGCAGCAGCAGTTTCATTTTTTGACCGAGGCGCGAATTACCCCAGCGCGACGAGCGCAAGTTGTCGGGGTCTTCTTTGTCCAGGGCGCGGGTGGTCGCCACCGGATTGTCGATGAACACGTAGCCGCAGAATGGGCAGATGATGGTCTGCACATCGACATGGCGTTCACATTGAGGGCACTGACGTTGTGTTGCCGGAGTCGTCACGAAAAACTACTGCCTCACACCCCGGAGGGGGTTATTTATCACGCACATCGATCGACACGGTGCGTTGATTTTATCACAAGATGGGGTAATGCAACCTGTCTCTCAGGACAGGCACCAGAGTCACACCAGCTCGTCGAAGCGGATGACCTCAATGGCGATGCCAGAGGCGCTAATCAGGAGCATCAACGTGTTCATCATTGAACTCGACCTGACTTTGCATCACAATCTCACGCATTACCGCTTGTACCTGACCAGAAGATGCGAGCGTTTCAAATATACTGATTAGCGTTGGAATAGTAATGATCTCCTCTATTGCATTCATATAGCGTTCCACAATCGCGGTAACGCCATATTTTGCCTCCGCGTATCTCCGAATCTGAATGAGGACTGTGCCTGTATCCTGCACGGTCTTTATCACAAAGGTTAAGGGGAATTTGTTGATTTTGTCTAAATCTAGAAAATACTTATTCACATCAGCCGTTTCCGTGACTTGAAAAAAGCGACCCAAGGGCTTCATCACAAAATCGATACCGCCGTCATTTGCATTTGTTCGCCCTGTTTTATAGAGCATCAGGTGTTGTTGATTTAGATTGTCCAGCGTCCAACCCCAAAATATCGATTGCTCCCCATAATGCGCTTTCAACAATGCAAAACTGATAATTTCAAAAATTCGCGCGTCAATATGTGGCTGAAGCTGCTGTCGAATAAAAGCCATTCCCTCTGCCGCATCCGCGTTTGATAAGGCTGCGATCTGTTTAGACAAATCAATGAATGCTTGAAATGCAGAACGTTTCACACTTACATAGGCGTCGATTATCTCGATGATCGCCTCGGCAATATTGACAGTCATCTGGTGTCCACTACGCAAAACTGGGATCAGCAGCAGCGATTCGTTAACCCAATAACGCTGTTCCTGTTGATCCCGTAGAACAGGACGACGTTCTAAAGTTGGAAAATATTTTGCAAATTCGTCATTAAGTCTGGAATTTAAGGCGTGATTCTGAAGCTTTGCTCCAAAGGGGAGTTCTCGCTGCCGTCGTAAAAGATCGCCAAAGCGAGCGCCTTCATAGTCAAGATATTGCCCTTTTTTATTTGAAACAAACCCCTTTTTGATATAATCCTCTATCAACACGCAGAGCGCGTAATGGTTAGCAAAAGCCCCTCTCGCTTTTGATCCGCTACTCGCAGAGCGTGTCTTGATGTTGAGATACTGAAGCAGCGGACTATGCTCAAAAACCATTGTACTTAGCTCGCCAAAGCGATCAGCTAAAAGAGCGAGAATGGTGTCAGTGAAGGAGTGGTTCACAGCTCTTCCCCAAAAAGATTGAGAGTATATGGATCAGCATCTACATCAGAGTCAGACTTACCCTGCTTGCGCGCATAATTCTTTTCTAACTTCAAGAGCGGTTCACCATCTATCTCGCCAGCGATCCCCAACCGACGAACGCCAATTTTTATATATTCTTTTTGCAGTTCTACGCTGATGGAGGTGCGCTCCAATCGTCTTGCGACTGCACCCGCTGTAAACGTACCCGCAAAAGGATCAAGCACCAGATCGCCTGGATTGGTGCTGGCGAGAATCATGCGTTCGAGCAGTGATTCAGGCTTCTGTGACGGATGCTGTTCGTACTCATCCATACGATATCGCACGCGCGGTATAGACCATACGTTGCCCGGCACCTTTTTACTGTTATAGGGGGTGGGTTGCGCCTTACGGTAATCGATCAGTTTTCTGACTGCGCCCGTCTTTGCCTCTACAGCGATCGCGTCGGCGTTAAAAATATAGTTGCGCGGGTCTTTTACAGCATAGAGTATAGGCTCGTATAATGAACCGAAAAAGTTTTTTGCTTGTACCCCGGAGCTATCGTAGTGCCAAATAATTCTGGAGAGGATGGTCATGCGTTTACGTAAATACAAATCAAGATGCGGCATGGCTTGCGTGCTTGTCATCACATAAAAAGCACCATTGGGGCGGAGCTTACGCACACACAAATCTATCCACTGTCTGCACCATGCGGCGTAAGCGTCATCGCTTTCCCATCGATCCTGAAATTCGGCAAACTGCTTTCCAATGTTGTACGGCGGATCAGCGAACACAAGGCTTACTGATCCATCTTCGACAATATCATCGATGACAGCCAGAAAATCACCATGGACGACAGTGTGACCGTCGCGTGAGTATTGCGAAACTGCTGCCAATCGAACCTCTCATTCATAAAACGAGAAAAAACCACTCTTCTGTAGCGAGTTCACAGTCACACCAGCAGCGCGACGTTCATCCAAACCCAACAGAAACTACACCAGCTCGTCGAATCGGATGACCTCGATGGCGTTGTCGGGGCGGATGACGAGCAATTGCCCCGGCTGCACGTAATCGAGTTCGTCGCGGCGCTGAAAGTCGCCGCGCGTGATCAGGTGGCGCAGCGCGGCGATCACCACGCCATGCGTACACACCCAGATATGACCATGCCCTGCCGCGCGCATCGACTCGACAAAGGCGCGCACGCGGTCGCGCACCACCTCGAACGACTCGCTCACCTGTTCGTTGAGGCGCGGGTCGGCGCTGAAGGCGCGCCCGGTCGCCTCGGTGACGATCGCGGCGGTCTGCTGGCAGCGCAGAAATTCCGAACGCGCGCCCGCATCGTAGGGCAGCCGCGTCATGTAGGTGCCGAGCCGCTGCACAGGGGGGATGCCTTCCGGCAGCACCTCGGCGGTGACGATGCGATCGCCATAGCCCATCTTGCTTTTGGTGGCGAGACCGTGCCGAAAAATGTACCAGGTGGGGGACGGGTGCGGGGGGATCATGTCAGCTCTCTCTCCTGGATCGAGGCAGCGTAGAGCGCCATCATCTGATCGGTGACGTGGCGCCAGTCTAAGTCCTGCACTTTATTATAGACTGCCCGGCTGATCTCCGCGCGGGCGTCAGAATCGGTCAGCAGGCGCGCCAGTTGCGATGCCAGCAGCAGCGGATTGTTGACCGAGGTAATCAACAGGTCGTTCTTTTCGTCGATCAGGTCGGATATGCCGGCGGCGTTGGTGGTGATGACCGGGATACCGCACGCCATCGCTTCAGCGGCTGCCATGCCGAACGACTCGTAATGCGACGGCATGACCATCACATCGGCGGCGTTGTAATACGTAGGCAGGACGGCTTGCGATTGCTGCCCGGCAAAGCGCACGACTGGCGTCAGCTTGAGCAGGTGGCGCAATTTTTCCAGCTTTTGCAGTTCCTTCGACCAGGCGGCGGGCGGCTGTGAGACATCGCCGCCGATGATCCACAGGCAGATATTCATGTCCGGGTCGCGCTCGACCATCACCTTCATGGCATACAAGAGCATGTCGATTCCCTTGAGCGGCTCGATCCGTCCGCAGAACAGGATCAGCTGATCGCGCGGTGATATACCGAGCGCGGCGCGGGCGGTGGCACGCGGTATCGGGCGGAAGTGCGCCAGATCGACGCCGGGCGGGATGATCTCGACCACGTTGTCGGCGGCACCGTACAGATAACGCAGATAATCGCGGTCGGCGGCGCTGGGCGCGATGATTTTGTCAGCGGCGCGCACGAGCTGATACTCGGCGTCGATGCGGGCGCGTTCTTCGCGTTCCAGCTCGTCGCGCGCCACCAGATTTTTCATCAGCGCCAGGGTGTGAAAGGTCATGAACAACGGCAGACGGCGCCCGATCCGTTTCATCCAGTCCAGCGCCGCCAGACCAGACAGATAGTAATGGGCGTGGATCACGTCGTACTCGATAGCGTTGTCCGCTATGAACGCGCCCATATTGGCGACGAACTCCGGCAGCACGCCGATCAGTCCTTTTTTGGGGATACCGCCCTCGACGCCCGCCACGACATGGATCACCCGAAAATGGGGATCGACTTGTACCAGATGCGGGATATGATCATCCTGGCTGCGCGTGAAGACATCGACGTACACGCCGCGCCGGGACAGCTCTTTCGCCAATTCCAGTACGTAGACGTTCATGCCGCCCGTCTCTTTGCCTTCTTGCGACGCCAGGGGACAGGTATGAAACGAGATCATGGCAACACGACGGATGATTGGCATCAATACAGCTCCTACGATCGCGGTTTCGTGCGGGTACGATTTGTTCACGTGTATAACTTGTTCAGATGAGAAAGACAGGAATGACCCATGCTGATTCGTCGATCGATCGCGCTCGTACTGACAGCGCTGCTGAGTTTGGGCGCCGCGCACGGGCAGGAGGCGCCATCCGCCGCCGCTGAAATCCCCCCCGCGCTGCTGGCACAGATGCAGACCATCGAGACTGCCACCAGTATCTTACGCGATCTGCCAGAAACCGCCCCGATCGAGCGCGCTTTTCCGACCCGTGCGCAGACGATCGCCTATCTTGAAGACCTGTACAACCGCGAGCTGCCCCAGGACGAGATCGACCGGACGACCGATTTTTATGTCGCGCTCGGTCTGCTGCCAGCCGATATCGATCTGCGCCAGGTCTATCTCGATCTGCTTGGATCGCAGGTCGCGGGGTTTTACGACACTGACACCCGCACCATGAACGTGATCCCGCTCACCGGAGACGATCCCGGACAACGGCTGTCGCTGCTGGAGCAGACCATCTACGCCCACGAGTACACCCACGCACTCCAGGATATGCACTTCGACCTCGACGCTGTGCTGCCGGATACGGTCGGACGCGAAGCGCCGGATCGGGCGCTGGCGCTGATCGCCCTGATCGAGGGGGACGCGACGGCGGTCATGCAGGTCTATCTGCAGGAAGCAGCGGCGGACAGTCCGGCGGCGGCGCTGAGTCTGCTGGCGGAAACGGCGCTGGCTGGCGCGCTGACCATGCCGAGCGGCATCCCGGATATTCTGACGCGCGAACTGCTGTTCCCTTACGAAGCCGGGCTGACTTTTGTCTCGACGGTCTGGAGTGACGGCGGGTGGGAGGCAGTGAACGCGGCGTACACCACGCCGCCGACGACCAGCGAACAGATCATCCATCCGCAAAAGTTTCTCGATGGCGAAGGCGCGATCGCGGTCGATCTGGGCGACGCGACACCGGGCGAGTCATGGATGCTGGTCTGGGACACGACGCTGGGACAATTCTATCTGCGTGAGCATCTGCGCACCGTGACCGAGTTCGACACGGCGGCGGCACGCGCCTCGATCGGGTGGGGCGGGGATGCGCTGCGGGTGTGGCGCGCCGACGACGGCGGACGCGCGTTCGCGCTGCGGCTGGCGTTCGACACCCCCGCCGATCTGGACGAGTTCGTCGCGGTCTACGACGAGGCGACCGGCGCCTTTGCCGAGTCGTGCGGCGTGCTGGTCGAGTCGGTGCTGTGCGCTGTCCGCGACGGGGATCAGATCGTGATCGCGTCGGCACCGGATATCGAGACGGCGCGCCTGCTTATCGGGGCTTAATCGGCGCGCCCTACAATCAGTGAAAACGGACGCATCGTGATGCGTCCTTACACCTTCGCATTTACGACCATCATTGATTGAGGCTGCACATGGCGACGCTGCAAGGCAAAGAACGCGCGACCTTCGTACAGGGTATGTTCGACCGTATCGCGGGACGCTACAACCTGATGAATCGTCTGATGACCCTGGGACAGGATATTGGCTGGCGTCGATTCGTCATCCAGCGAGCGGCGCTCAAAGCGGGCGATCGCCTGCTCGATCTGGCGACCGGGACCGGTGACATCGCTTTCGAGGGGCTGCGACAGGTGCCGGGGATCGTCGCGGTCGGCGGCGATTTCAGCATCGGCATGATGCAGGTCGGACAGGCGCTCCCGCACGGCGATCGCGTGCTGTGGAATGGCGCCGACGCGCTCAATCTGCCTTACCCGGATGACGCCTTCGACGCGGTGACGGCGGGCTACCTGATGCGCAACGTGATCGACATCCCGCGCGCCTTTGCTGAACAAAAGCGGGTGCTGAAGCCGGGCGGTCGGCTGGTGATCCTGGACACCGCGCCGCCGTCGGACAATCTGCTGCGTCCGTTCATCGTGTTCTACCTGAAACAGGTCATCCCGACGCTGGGGCGGGCGATCAGCGGCAACGCCGACGCCTACGAGTATCTGCCGGAGTCGACGCAGAAATTCAAGACGCCGGAACAGCTCAAGGCGCTGATGATCGAGGCGGGCTTCGCCAATGTCACCTACAAGACCTTCATGTTCGGGACGATGGCGGTGCATTGGGGGGAAAAGCGGCGCGAGCAGGGGTTTGGCGTGCCAAACCCGCCTGCCGGAAATGGTGCGGGGGCAGATAGCACACGGTGACGATGACGGACGACGCGAACGCCGTCCCGAACCGGGCGGAGTGCCCGATCCTACAGGTCGCCTTCATCCACCGTGCGCTGACCTTCGCGGAAGCGATACGTAATGCGTCCGCGCGTGGGGTCGTACATGCTCATCTCGACGCGCACCCGGTCACCCAACAGAATACGGATATAGTACTTGCGCATCTTGCCCGACAGATAGGCGAGGATGCGGTGTCCGTTTTCCATTTCCACCAGGAACTGTGTGTTGGGCAGGGCTTCAACGACGACGCCCTCTACCTCGATCTTGTCTTCTTGTTTACTCATAGCACTCCTTGTCGGATATAAATTTAGGGGCGCGATAGACTGCGCCCCTACGGTCGTGCAAACGTGAGATCGCCCCACGTTATCGGTTTAGCGCGTCAAAGCCTTGCGCTGACGGCGGCGTGAACGACGGATCGCCTTTTTCTTCTCGATCCGGCGCAGCTCACTCTTGGAAATATGCCACCGCTTACGGCGAACCGTACTCAGCACGCCCGCGTTGGTCACCTTCTTGCGAAAGCGCCGCAGCAGCGATTCCTGCGATTCACCTGGTTTCAATGTCACATGCGCCATAGTCGCTCCTCACCCCCTTTCCGTGTCGAAAATCAGTCTGGCAGAATCGCGGGGTTATGCCGGTTCTGCTTCTGTTACGGGTAATTCTACAGCATCGGCGGCGGGGACTCCATTGTTGGGTTGGGCGTCGTCCTGCGCGGGGGTCAGCGCATCGGCGGAGCCTGCCATGACGGGGGCGGCGATGCTGTCGGCATCGACTGCATCGACCGTATCGACTGCATCGACTGCATCGACTGCATCGACTGCATCGACCGTATCGACTGCATCGACTGCATCGACTGCATCGACCGTATCGTCGGCATCGACTGCATCGACTGCATCGACTGCATCGACCGTATCGACTGCATCGACTGCATCGACCGTATCGTCGGCATCGACTGCATCGACTGCATCGACCGCATCGTCGGGGTCA